>JAAUXY010084030.1_pt1 | contig 11735 bp, 13 predicted proteins | sample 7278121 | NCBI WGS metagenome assembly JAAUXY01 (sample SAMN14350117, study PRJNA611818) | marine sediment metagenome | isolation source: surface marine sediment (1.8m) | place: French Polynesia: Moorea | collected 2018-08
CTGCGCGCGCAGCTTCGATCCGGCAACCTGCTGACCGGTCAGCTGCTGGTCGCCCTGGATTTCTTCCCCGACGCGCCGCCGGAGAAGGTGGACTACAGCGACGTCTACCCGGTCCTGCCGACGATCCCCTCGGAGATCGAGCAGCTCACCCGATCGGTCGGCGATGTCCTCGACAAGGTGTCGAACCTGCAGCTCGAGGAACTGGTCGGCGACCTGCGCGCCACGGTGCAGTCGGCCCAGGAGCTCGTCGCCTCGCCGCAGGTCACCGACGCGGTCGCCAATCTCAACCGCTCGCTCGCCAGCCTGGAGAGCCTGCTCGGCAAGGTCGACGAGGAGGTCGGCCCGCTGGTGAACAGCCTGCGCAAGACCTCGGCCGCGGCCGAGGCCACCTTGGTTTCCACCGAAAGCATGGTCAGCGAGAATTCTCAGATTCGCTACGATCTGTCCCAGCTCCTGCAGGAGCTGACCGAGGCGGCGCGCTCGATCCGGGTGCTGGCGGACTACCTCGAGCAGAATCCGAGCGCGCTCTTGAGCGGCAAAGGGGGGGCCGATCAATGATCCAGACCACAAGCCCGCGTCACGCCGGTCTCCTGGCCGTGCTGGTGCTGTCCTGCATCCTGGCGGCCTGCGCCGAGAGCCAGCCCTCGCGCTTCTACCTGCTTTCGAGCCTGCCGCCGGCTGAGGCCGGCGAGTCGGCCAAGCCGCTTTCGGTCGGGGTCGGGCCGATCTCCATGCCGGAGTACCTGAACCGCCCGCAGATCGTGACCCGCGACAGCTCGACTAAGCTGGCCCTAGCCGAGTTCGACCGCTGGGGCGAGCCCCTGGACGAGCTCTTCAGCCAAGCCATGGCGGCGAACCTCTCCGCGCTGCTCAAGACCGAGCGGGTCTATCGGCTGCCCCGCCGCCGCACCGCCAGCCTCGACTACCAGGTCGAGATCGACATCTTTCGCTTCGACGCCGAGGCGACCGGCCTGGTCCAGCTGACCGCGCGCTGGTCGCTCTACGGCAAGGGCGGCAAGAAGCTCCTCAAGACCGGCACGGCGAATCTGACCGAGCAGGCCGGGCCGACCCCCGAGGACCTGGCCGAGGGCATGAGCCGCGTGGTCGAGCGCTTCAGCCGCAACATTGCCGGCGAGATCGGTTCGCGGCGCGGTTAGCGTCTGTATTGCAAGGACAATCGATGTTCAATCCCGGGGTGTGGTCGTATGACGGCGATCCGGCTTGGTTCGGTTACACGATTGGCGGTTCGTCGGCCAGCTCGGAAGTCAGGCCGCGTTCGTAGGCGGCTTCTGGCTCAAAGTTGTCTAGGGAGCGCCCGACGATTTGCCCGCCCTCGTACTGGGCGATGTGAAACAGCGCGTCGCCCTCGTGCACCAGCGGCAAGTTGCTGCGCCCGATGGCAACGCCGCTGACGGAGCTCAGAATCTCGATCTCGTTCTCACCGAAAGGGTCGGCGACGACACCGAGGACTTGGCCCTCCTTGACCTGACTGCCCAGAGATGTGGTGGCTCGCAGCAAGCCGCTCTGTGGTGCGCGGATCCACCTGCTCGAGCCGATCATCAGCGGCTTCAGCTTCGCGGTCTTTCTTTTTGAAGCGGAGAGCATCTCCAGGGCGCGCATGACCCGAACGATGCCTTTGACACCCGCCCGGATGCAGGCTTCGTCGAAGCGCAGGGCCTCGCCGGCCTCGTAGACTATGACGGGCACATTCTGCCGGCTGGCGGCCTCTCGTAGGCTGCCTTCGCGCAATCCGGCGTTGATCAGAAGGGGCACGCCGAAGGCTTGTGCCAGCCGCTCAGTCTCCGGGTCGTCAAGGTTTGCCCGGATCTGCGGGAAGTTGTCGCGATGAATGGCGCCCGTGTGCAGGTCGATACCATGCGTCGACTTGCTCACGATTTCGTCGAGGAACAGTCGTGCGAGACGCGCCGCGAGGGAGCCTCGAAGCGAACCGGGGAAGGATCGGTTGAGGTCTCGCCGGTCCGGCAGATAGCGGGATTGCGAGACGAACCCCAGAACGTTGACGATCGGAACGGCGATCAAGGTACCGCGCAATCGGCGCAATCCGCTGAGCCTCAGCAGGCGCCGGATGACCTCGACACCGTTGATTTCATCACCGTGTATCGCCGCGCTGACGAAAAGGCGTGGTCCCTCGGTTCTGCCATGGACGACCTGCACCGGCATGGTCATCGGCGTGTGCGTCGAAAGCTCGGCGATCGGCAGATCGATCGTGCAGCGCTGACCCGCTCGAACCTCGACGTTACCGAGGGTTATCGGGCTTCTCTCCTGCCTTGGTCGCTTGCGCGCCGTCTTGGCCACCATAACTTCAACAACTCCGCATTCTTGACCTTGCACGAGCCCGAGACTCAAAGGCGGTACCAAGCCTACAGCATTCCCATGAGCAAGGTGGCGATGCCAAGGAACGAAAAGAACCCGGCGATGTCGGTGACGGTCGTCAGGATGATCGAGGACGATTGGGCCGGGTCCTGACCGAGGCGCTTCAACGCGATCGGCACGACAGCACCGGCGAAACCCGCTGAGATCATCGCGAGCACCATCGACATCGCGATCACCAGCACCAGCCCGACCGAGCCGCTCCAGATCAGGACGCCGATGCCGCAGGTGACCGAGATGGCCAGGCCGTTGATCAAGCCGACGTTGACTTCCTTGACCATGACGGCCAGCCAATGGCGCACCGTGATCTCACGGAGCGCAAGGCCGCGCATGGTCACGGCCAGCGCCTGCGCGCCGGCATTGCCGGACTGACCGGCGACGACGGGCAGGAGCACGGCTAGTGCGGTCACCTGCGCGATGGTGTCCTCGAAGAGGCCGACGACCGCTGCCGCCAGAAAAGCCGTCAGCAAGTTGACCTGCAGCCAGGGCTGACGCTTGCGCACGGCGAAGGAAACCTTGGAGAGCGCGCGTTCGTCCTTGCTGGCACCCACCATCGTCTGGAGCGCGCCGCTCGCCTCTTCCTCCAGCGCCTTGACCAAGGTTGCGTAGCGAACCACAGCGACCAGCCGACCATCGAGGTCGACCACGGGGATGTTCGGCAGCCGTGACTTCTCCAGAAGGGCGACGACCTCGTCTCTTGGCGCGGTCGCCTGCACGACGACGCTTGCCGGCTCGGAAATCTCGTGCAGGGTCTGGTCGAGATCGGCGATGGCGAGATCGTGGATCGCGACTTTGGCCGAGAGACGGTTGTCGTCGTCGATGACGAACACCGAGTGGCGGTCTCGCAGCTTGGACCCCCGCAAGCGCTCCAGCGCCTGAGCGACGGTCATGCCGGGACGGAAGACCCCCACTCTGCTGTCCATCAAACGGCCCGCGCTGTCGTCGGGGTACTCCATCAGCGCCTGCAGTTCCCGACGAAGGGTTTCGTCCAGAAGCGCCAGTTGTTGCTGCCGCTCTTCGTCGTCGAACTGGCCCAAGAGCAGCAGTGTGGCGTTCGGGCTCATGTCCTCGAGAACATGCTTTGCCAGAGGAGCCGGCAGATGACGCAGCAGACTCGCCCCGATGTCGGGCGCCAACCATACGAACAGAGAGGTCACCGCTTCGGCCGACAGCTCGACAAGCGCTTGCGCAACTTCGGCCGGAGGCATCGCTTCGATCTGCTTGGCTGCATCGAGAGGGAAGTCGTGAAGGTAGCTTTGGTTCAGCAGAGCGACGGCCTTTGCGGACTCGCCCGGCATTTCAACTCTCCCCATCGCTTGCTAGCCGGCTCAAGCTGGGCGCTGCCGTTGCCGTATGCAGCAACCCGGCGAGTACGACGAGGAAGGCCTGGACGAGATGCACGACCAGCACATTGATCCGCGGGCCCTCCGCCGGCCCACGCTCGACGAGCAAGCTCTCGCGCAAGCTGTCGAAGTGGAGAACCCCGACCAGGCGGCGACTGCGATCGGTCACGGGAAGCGACAGGGCACGATCCCAGGCGGGCAGGGACACCACCGCAGCGAGGGAGGCATTGGGAGACACCCGGGTGAAATTCTTCTGCATCAATTCGCCCAGCAAGGCGTCGTCCTTAGCGCCCAGCAAGCCCTCGACATCGACGACGCCGCGTAGTCTCTTGTCCTCGTCGATCACGAACAGAAGAGACCCCAGCCGCGTGCCGCTTCGGCGAATCCGTTCGAGGCAGTCTTTGACTGCGGTGTCCGGCGCAAAGGTCGCCTTTGGTGCGTCCATCCAAGCGCCGACCGTGCCAACATCATAGGCGAGGTAGCGCCGCAGAGCCGCGGCCTCTCGCCTGGAAAACGCTGCCAGGATTGCATCCTTGGTCGAAGGCGGCAGTGCCCGCATAAGCACGGAGCGCGCGTGCACCGTCGTCTTGGAAAGCACGGCGGCCGCTTTCTTGGGACTCGCACGTTCGAGGATCGCGACTGCGCGCGCCGGCTGCATCTGACTGAGCACGGTGGCGGTTCTGATCTCCGGCGCTTCCTCGAGGAAGGCGGCCGCGTCCTCGGGCGGGATCCGCTCCAGCGCACGCGCCGCGCCAAGAGGTCGGGCCTCTAGAAACGCAATGCTCAGTTCGGTTGCCCTATTCATCGGAGGGCGCTTCCGTTACGAGCGTCGTCGTCTCTTCGCTGAAGACCTTGGCTGGAATGACAACACGGCCTTTGGTCGTCGCGAGAATGACGGATACCGGCGTCAGCTCGAGGATTTCGCCCTCGACACCACCCATCCTCGCACGTTGTCCGGGCTGATACTGCTGCTGCAGGTAGTGCGAGCCGATCAGGTTGCCGACGAAGCTGCGCGACCCTAGTGCGAAAGCCAAGGCCAGGCTGCCCACGACCGCTGCAACCAGGATCGCGATCAACGTGATAAGTAGCGTAACGTCGATGCCGATCTGATTGATGCCCAGAACCAGGGCGGTCACGAAGATCGCCGCCTGTACGCTTCCGCCGAAGAGCTCGGCGTGCGGGAAGCCTCCCGAGGCGACGGCGGCGGTGGTCAAGTCGCGGGCCAGCGTGCTGATCAACAGGCCGACCAGGATGATCAGTCCGCCGGCGAGCAGGGTGGGCAGATAAACTACCACCCGGTCGAGCCAGGCGGAGAAGGCGTCGAGCCCGAGCACCCGGGTCGCCGCAGTGACGAAGAAGAGGATAATGACCCAAAACGTCACGTTGCCGATCAGCTTGACCCCGGCATTGGAGATACGGAGACGGCGTGCCTGCTCAGCCCCGAAGCGGCGATCGAAAAGGCCGTTCAGCCAGTTCGCGAACCTGACGCCCAGGGACTGCAGGATGCGCGCGATAAACCAGCCGGCGAATAGGATGACGATCGCACCGGCCAGAGTCGGCAGAAACTCTACCAACTGCCCGATCAGGCGTGAGGCCGCCGCGCTGGCCTCCTTGAACCAAAGGGACACCTCTTCCATCGTGTCTACTCCCATCGCTCCTGGCCGCCTGCGCCGATATCGGCGTTAGCCGGTGCCTCCCCAGGACGGAGGCAACGCAGCGCTGCGCCCGGGCTAGCCTCGTCCGCGGGTCCTGGTCTTGTTTGGCCTGGCGTTCTTCTCAAGGAACTCGATGACCTTGCCGGCAACGTCGATTCCCGTCGCGTTCTCGACGCCTTCGAGTCCCGGGCTGGAGTTGACCTCCATGACCACCGGTCCGTGGTTCGAGCGCAGCAGGTCGACACCGCAGACGTTGAGCCCCATGGTCGCCGCTGCGCGCACCGCGGTCGAGCGCTCCTCCGGGGTGATCCTGATCACCTCGGCCGAACCGCCGCGGTGCAGGTTCGAGCGAAAGTCGCCCTCCGCTCCCTTGCGCCTCATGGCCGCGACGACCTTCTCTCCGACGACGAGACAGCGAATGTCCTCGCTGCTGGCTTCCTTGATGAACTCCTGCACGAGGATGTTCGCCTTGACGCCGCGAAAAGCCTCGATGATCGATTTGGCGGAGTTGTGCGTCTCTCCGAGGACGACGCCGATTCCCTGAGTGCCTTCCAGCAGCTTGATCACAACCGGCGTGCCGCCGGCGATGTCGATCAGGTCTTCAGAGAACTTGGTGGAATGGGCGAAGGCTGTGACCGGCAGGCCTATGCCTTTGCGTGCCAAGAGTTGAAGCGAACGCAGCTTGTCGCGCGAGCGGCCGATCGCCACCGACTCGTTTAGCGGCCAAACGCCCATCATCTCGAATTGCCGCAGAACGGCGAGCCCGTAAAAGGTGATCGACGCACCGATACGTGGAATCACCGCTTCATAGCCGAGCAGCTTCTCGCCCTTGTAGCGGAGCTCCGGACGATGGGAGGTGATGTTCATGTACACGAGCAGGGTGTTGATGATATCGATCTCGTGTCCGCGCTGCTCCGCAGCCTCCACCAGCCGCTTGTGCGAATAGAGGTCCGGGTTGCGTGCCAAAAGCGCGATTTTCATTCCTCTTCTCCTGTCGGTCTCTTTTGTTTCCTGCGCCGGCCGTGTGAAAGCTTGAAAGAGGTGCCCGAGTCCACGAGCAGGCGCTTGCGCAGTGCTTGTCGACCGAGCAGCATGCGAAAGCCCATCTCGTCGCGATTGGTCAGGGTTACCTGGATCATCCACACCTGCTCGCCCATTCTGAGCGGCGTTTCGATCACGTAGCGTTGCTCCCGTCTGCCGTTGGAGCTTGTGACGACTCTCTCGTCGACGATCGGCGCTTCGCAGAGGAGTTCGGGGAGCCGCCGGTGCTGGACCGGATGCACATAGAACCGGACGAAGCGGCGCCCACCTCGCCTGAAGGGCTTGACCCTGTAGGCGTGCAGCGCCGAGGTCCGGGCGCCGGTGTCCAGCTTTGCCTTGATGCGCTCGACGCCCAGATCGGGGAGCGCAATCCACTCGCGCCAGCCCACGACGAGTTGCTCGCGTTTCCGACGCCGCGGCTTCATGGTCCCGCGCACTCAGGTGATTTCGGCCAAGGAGTCTGTCGCGGAGCCTCCGGGTAGAGCCTCGGCGACGCAACTGTCGCTCAGACGTCGGTAGTTGCGGAAGGAACGCTGCGGCAGGATCACGAAGAAGGTCTCGAGATCGATCAGCACGAAGCCCAGTTCGAAGAGCTCCTCGCCGATCTTCCGGACCGTCTCGGCGGGGACGCGTCTGCGCTGCGTTAAGAGCTTGAAGTGCTTCATCGAGATACGGAAGCGACCGCGGTCCTTGCCTCCGAACCTGCGGTCATAGAAACCGGCGAGCCGCTCCGCGACCTGGCGCTCCGTCAGTCTTTCCGTCAAGTCAGCCTCCGCCCCAACAGCAAGGCAATCTGTGATGTCGGATTCTAAGTGTGCCAGAAAATCAGATATAGATAAAGAAAATTTGTCTATAGATATATTTTTTTGAGCTTAATCCAAAACCGTCCCGGGGAGAGGGCAGAACGCTCGGCGCAAGCCGGCGATCGCCGGATTCGGGAGGCGCCTTCGGGCTCCGTCCCGGTCCCTCGGATGTGGCTGATTCGATTGAAGAGGTGCGCGAATGTCCCGCCGCCGCCCTCGCTGAACGGCTCGCAGCTCAGGAGGGTCGCGTGTCTCGAGCGGCCCTCGAACTAGACCAGGGCCGGGGTGCCGGCGGGGGCCTGATCCAGGATCCGGCTCAGGGTCTCCAGGCCGGCCTTGAGCTGCGCCCGGCTCGCAGCGGCGTGCAGGCAGAGGCGCACGGCGTGGGGCACGGGCTGCCGGCCGACCGCAAAGACCCGGGCCGAGCCGACCATGACGCCCCGCCGACGGGCCTCCGCGGCGTAATCCTCGTGGCGCCAGGGCCGCGGCAGGGTCAGCCAGGCGTGGAAGCAGCGGGGGTGGGTGACCAGATGGCCGGCCGGCAGGATCGCCCGCGCCAGGCTCTGGCGGACCTCGGCCTCCCGGCGCTTGGCGTCCGCGGCCTGCTTGGCCTTGCCGCTGCGGATCAGGCGGGTCGCCAGCTCGGCCATGAAGCCTGAAGGCATGAGGGTGCTGGCCCTCAGCGCGGTCGCGATCCGGTCGTGGAAGGCCAGGGGCGCGCGCAGAAGGCCGATGCGCAGGCCCGGCGCCACGCACTTCGACAGGCTGGTGGCGTAAAAGCTGCGCTCCGGGGCCAGGGCGGACAACGGCGTCACCGGCGCCTCGAGCAGGAAGCTGTAGATGTCGTCCTCGATGATCATGACGTCGTGGCGCCGGCAGATCTCGACGATGCGCCGCCGCCGGGCCTCCGGCAGGACCGTGGTCGTCGGGTTCTGCAAGGTCGGGATGCAGTAGAGCACCCGGGCGCCGCTGGAGCGGATCGCGGCCTCCAGCGAATCCGGCACCAGGCCCTGATCGTCCAGAGCGACCCCGTAGAGCTGGCGCTCCAAGGCCTCGGCGATCGACTTGATGCCGTAGTAGGTCAGGGCCTCGGTCAGGATCACCTCGCCCGGGCGGGTCAGAGCGACCGCAGCGAGGAACATGGCGTGCTGGGCGCCGCAGGTCACCACGATCTCCTCCGGCGGTACCTCCAGCCCGGCGCCCTTCAGCCAGTCGGCAGCCGCGGCACGGTGCGATTCCCGACCCGGACCCAGCAGGTAGCCGAGGTGGCGGTTCAGCTCGGGATCCCGTGCCATGCCCGCCAGCTCCTCGCCGAAGAGGGCGTGGTCGGACTCCAGCGCCGGAAAGTTGTAGGACAGGTCGATCAGGCCGTCCTCGTCGCCGAGATCCTGGAAGGTCGGCGGGGCGCTCGGCAGTTGCTCGCGCACGAAGGTGCCGCGGCCGACCTCCCCGGCGATCAGACCCCGGCGCTCGGCTTCGGCATAGGCCCGGCTGACGGTGCCGACGGTGACGCCGAGGTGCCAGGCGAGGTCGCGATGGGTCGGCAGGCGGTCGCCGGGCGCCAGGCGTCCCTTGGAGACGTCCTGGGCCAGGGCCTCGGCGATCGCCAGGTAGCGCGGGCCGCTGAGGTCTTCGAGATTGGGTCGCCAAGTTGTCATGGGGACAATGTTCCGATTGACCAAACAATATCGGAAATCTAGATAAATGTACCGAGACAATCAAGGATGAATAGATACAATCTAGGAGGGTCAGATGACATCCGTCTCGTTTTCGACCCGCCGAGGCGCGTCGCCGAGAGGGATCGCGCCGGAAACCGGGTTCGCGTCCTCCGGCCTGCTCGCCAGGATCATCGAAGGCCTGCTGCTCTGGCAGGAGCGGGCCGCCCAGCGGCGTGCCTTGGCCGGCCTCGACGATCACCTGCTGAAGGATATGGGCATCACGCGGGCCGAGGCCGACCGTGAGGCGCGCAAGCCCTTCTGGCGGGCCTGACGAGGGTGGCGCGGCCGTGACCGCCGCCGTTGAGAGGCCAGCGCAGGTGTCGGGGCGCCTGGTGGGGGCGGTCGCGCTGGTGACCGTCACCCTCTGGGCCGGCACCGTGATCGCGACCAAGCTGGCGGTCGCGGAGATGGAGCCCCTCGCGGTGGCTTTGTCGCGGGCCTGGCTGGCCGGCCTCCTGGCCTTGCCCCTGGCGGTTCTGACCCTCAGGGAACGGCCGCGCGGCGCCACCGCCTGGCGCGGCCTCGCGGCCGCGGCCCTGGGCGCCAACGTTCTCTGGCCGATTCTCCTGGCCCTCGGCCTGACCATGACCAGCGGCAGCCATGCCGCACTGATCATGGCCAGCCTGCCGGTCCTGGCCGGATTGATCGCGGTGCCGGTCGACAGCCGCTGGCCGGGCGGGCGGTGGTGGCTCGGCTGCGCCATCGCCTTCGCCGGCACGCTTTGGCTTATCTTCCGCCGCGGGACCGAGGGCCAAGCCGAGGCGAGCGTCGTCGGCGATCTACTGGTTTTGCTGGGCTGTGCCGCGGCCGCCTTCGGCTACGTGGCCGGGGCCCGGGCCGCGTCCAACGTCAATGCCTGGCAGGTCACGCTTTGGGGACTGGTCCTGGCCGGGCTGCTGCTTCTGCCCGGGGCTGCCTTGATCGATCTGGCCGAGTTGCCGGACGCCGGCCGCGAGGCCTGGCTCGGCATCGTCTATCTGGCGCTGGTGTCCTCGGTGCTGGGCTATGCGCTCTGGTACTGGGCCCTGGCCAAGGGCGGGATCGCGCGCATCGGCAGCTTTCAGTTCCTTCAACCCCTCATCAGCCTGGTCCTGGCCGCGATCATCCTGAACGAGAGGCTGGAGCCGGTCCTGCTCCTGATCGCGGCCGTCATCCTGTCCGGCGTCTGGCTGGCCCAGAGCGGCGGCCGGCGTCAATCCGCCAACCTGGAGACATCGAAATGACCTTGCCGATCTACGTCGTCGACGCCTTCGCCGAAGCCCGTTTCGCCGGCAACCCCGCCGCCGTCTGCCCGCTCGAGACCTGGCTGCCGGACGAGGTGATGCAGGCCATCGCCGCCGAGAACAACCTCTCGGAGACCGCCTTCCTGGTGAAGGCCGACGGGGCCTACGACCTGCGCTGGTTCACGCCGGCCAAGGAGGTCGATCTCTGCGGCCACGCGACCCTGGGCAGCGCCTTCGTGATCTCGACCTACCTCGACCCCGAGGCCCGCCGCATGGTCTTCCGGACCCGCAGCGGCGAACTCGTCGTCACGCGCGACGGGGAGCGGCTGACCATGGACTTCCCGGCCCTGGCGCCGCAGCCGGTCGAGCGGGCGGCGGAGGTGACCGAGGCGCTGGGTTTCGCGCCTCAGGCCGTCCTGGCGGCGGACAAGCTGATGGCCGTGCTTGAGAGCGAGGCCGAGGTGCTGGCGGCGGCGCCGAACCTGGATCTGGTGGCGGTCTGGCCGGAGGACGGGCTTATCATTACCGCGCCCGGCGAGACCTGCGACTTCGTCTCCCGCTTCTTCGCGCCCGCCGGCGGCATCCCGGAGGATCCCGTGACCGGCTCGGCGCACTGCGTCCTCGCGCCCTATTGGGCCGAGCGCCTGGGCAAGACCGAGCTGAGCGCCCGCCAGGTCTCCGCCCGGGGCGGGGCGCTGGATCTGTCCCTCGCGGGCGATCGGGTGATGATCTCCGGGCGGGTCGTGCCCTACCTGGAAGGCATCATCCATGTCTGACCGGACCCATGTCTGACCGGCGCGCGCGGATCCGTCCGGCCCGGGCGGCGGACCTGGACGAGGTCCGTCGCCTGTTCCGCGCCTACGCGGCCTGGCTGCAAGCCGAGGTCTGCCTGGCCGACTTCGAGGCCGAACTGGCGTCCCTGCCCGGCGCCTACGCCGAGCCCGCCGGCGGGATCTGGCTTGCCGGCGAGCGGTCCGAGGCGCGCGGCGTGGTCGCGCTGCGGCCTTTGCCCGAGCCCGGGGCCTGCGAGATGAAGCGGCTCTACGTCGCCCCCGAGGCCCGCGGGCGGGGCCTCGGCGAGGCCCTCCTGCAGGCCTGCATCGAGGGCGCGCGGGGGCGGCAGTGCAAGCTGCTCTACCTGGAGACCCTGAGCGCCCGCATGCCGGAGGCCGAGCGGCTCTATCGCAGGGCCGGCTTCGTCGACAGCGAGCCCTACGACTGCACGCGGCCGCCTGAGGTGCGCTGCCTCGCGCTCCCACTGTAGCGGCCTACAACGGCCAGACCTGCAGGATCAGGGGCACGGCGACGGCGACGATCAGGATGTCCAGCGGCAGGCCGAGCCGCCAGTAATCACCGAAGCGGTAGCCGCCGGGCCCCATCACCAGGAGGTTCGACTGGTGGCCGATGGGGGTGAGGAAGGTCGAGGAGGCGCCGACCGCGACCGCCATCAGGAAGGGATCGATCGAGACCCCGAGGCCCTGGGCGATGGTGATCCCGATCGGCGCCATCAGCACCGCGGTCGCGGCGTTGTTGATGACGTCCGAGAGCAGCATGGTCAGAA
>JAAUXY010046444.1_pt1 | contig 11734 bp, 8 predicted proteins | sample 7278121 | NCBI WGS metagenome assembly JAAUXY01 (sample SAMN14350117, study PRJNA611818) | marine sediment metagenome | isolation source: surface marine sediment (1.8m) | place: French Polynesia: Moorea | collected 2018-08
ATCGTGATCACCGTCCTATCTCGGAGACTATTGCAGAGCTGGCGGATGTGTTCGAGTCGGCGCGTGCCGCACAGGGATACATCCTGATTCCCGCATTTACTGTGGGCCGCACCCAGGATCTGCTTTACTTGATGGCCGAGCACTTCGACGAATGGAAACTCGGCAAATGGAAAATATTCCTGGACAGCCCGATGGGCATCAGTGCAACCAAGGTCTATTCCCACTATCGGCACCTGTTCGCAGCGACACTCTTTGAGCCGAAGTCAGACTATCCCGATCTGCCAAACCTTTACGCAACCCGCACAGCCGAGGAGTCGATGACAATCAACGACATCGAGAACGGCGCGTTCATTATCGCGGGAAGCGGTATGTGCACGGGCGGGCGCATCCTGCACCATCTGAAAAACAACATCTGGCGACCGCAGTGCCATCTTGTGATCGTGGGCTACCAGGCGATGGGTACGCTGGGTCGGCGGCTCGTGGACGGCGCCGACGAGATAAAGCTATGGGGTGATGCGTATCGCGTGCGTGCACAACGGCATACGATTGGAGGCTTGTCGGCACATGCTGACCAGTCAGACTTGATGGACTGGTACTCGAGTTTCGCCGCCCGTCCGCCGGTCTATCTCGTACATGGCGAGGAACGCGGGCAGCGCCCGTTGCTCGAGAAACTGAGAACGGAACTCAGCGCGCCGGCGCATATCGGGAAGTATCAACAGAAGATCACGATCTGAGCACGACGCCTGACCCCTCGCAGCTATAATCGGGCGATGCAACACGTCGACTTCGAAGAGGTTGTTCGGGAAACCGTTGGCGCCCTGCCCGACTGGGTGCATGAAGCCATGCACAATGTCGAAATTCTCGTTCTCGACGAAGCCGACGATCACCTCGACCCGGATGGCGAGGGGTTGCTCGGTCTTTACACCGGCGTGCCGCTGCCCGAACGCGAGGCCAATCATGCCGGCGAGCTTCCTGACGTCATTTATATCTTTCGCCTGCCCCATCTCGAGATGGGCCTGACGCCAGACGCACTACGCGATGAGATTCACCGCACGCTGGTTCACGAGATCGCGCATTACTTCGGCATGGACGACGACTACGTCGAGGAACTCGGCTGGGGCTGATACCGCTGCAAGGCGGGCGGTTGGACCGCGTAGCTCACGCCAAACAGGGGCCGCAGCACGGCGACGCGCCTGATCACATATTCGTAGAGCACGTAGCAGCCACCAATCGTAATTGTGAGCAGCAGCAGCGGCTCGATGACCGGGCCAAGCGCAAGCTTCGACAACTGGTAGCCCGCAACGACCGTAATTGTCTGGTGCAGGATGTACCACGGATAGACCGCCTGGGTAGCGTACGGGAGCCAGTACATCGGGCGATTCAAAAGATGGTGGCCCCACGCGAAGCAGACGGCAATCCAGACCCAGCGGTTCACATAGATCACGACGAACCTAAGCTGATCGACTACCGGCCCGAGATCTTCATTGAGGTACGCCACCTGCACCAGGTACAGGCCAAACGCGACGATACCCACGCCCAGTAGCGTCTTGCGCATGCGAGAGAGTTCTGCCCAAAAGCCCGCGTCCCTGCCAATCAGGAAGCCGTACAGGAAGAAGGTGAAGTACATCGCATGGCCGTACCAGTCGAAAACGAGGGTGTGGTTTACGTTGCCGAATACCGGATAGACCAGGTTGCCGTAAACCATGAGCGGCAGGACCGGCACGACGATGATCCACACACCGCGCAAGCGACGAAACGACTCGCGAATCCGCTTGCCAGGACCGTCGAGAAACATGGCGATCGGGATGAGCAGCAGTGTGTAGAACAGCACGTAGGGCAGATACCAGAGGTGGTTCCACGTCCAGGTGATGTACTCCTCGCCACCCCAGGACCCGTCCGGAAAGTCCTGCCATGTCAGGTAGCGCGCCATGAAGTCGAGAAACCCGGGTTCGATCAGGCCCTTCGTCAGGGCTTCGAGGTAGGGCTGCGGAGCGACGATGAATGCCATGCCAAACAGGAGTGGCAAGAGCAGCCGCCAGATGCGGCGCAGCGCCAGGCGGCCGGGCGAGTACTTCTTCCAGACGAAGCTCATCGCCAATCCGGAAATCACAAACAACAGCGGCATGCGCCACTGGTTCGTGAACAACATCGGCAGTTGCAGCCAGAAGGACTGGTACTCGGACTTGACGTGCCAACCCCAGTCGACCACGTAAAACATGCCGACGTGGTAGAGGATCAACAGGCTGAATGCGAACACGCGCAGGGCGTCGATGTCGTAACGGCGGCCGTGCTGGGCGGTTGAGATTGCCGTGCCGCTGGTCGTCATTGCTACCTTATTGGTACTCGAAGCGTCGCGCAGCAAGTACGCCAAACACCGCGGCGGCTACGAGCAATACGAGCACGTTCGGCAGCACGGTCATCGGGTCCGCCTGGAAGCTGATGAGCTTGTGCATGGCATCCATTGTCCAGCCGGTCGGGAGCAGCTTCTGAATCACCTGCATCCAGTCAGGCGTGATTTCGATTGGCCACCAGCAGCCGCCAAGCGCGGCCAGCAGGTTAGCGGCCAGCACACCAAGGCCGCCAGCCTGTGCTTCTGTACGTGCCACGGTCCCCAGCCAGAGTCCAGCCGAAGCGCAGAAGCCGCCCCACGCCACGAGCACGATGATGACTGCTGCGAGGTTGGGCCCCCAATTCATGCTGAACAGGAAGGTGCCGAACAGCAGCGCCGTTGTGACCTGGATTGCAGCCAGGATCATGCGCCCTACCCACTTGCCGGCGATAACCTCGCCGCGACTCATTGGCGCCGACGCGAGTCGGCGCAGCAGGCCTTTCGTACGCTCCTGCACGAGCATCGTGCCACCGGTCGTCAGCAGCACAAGCAATGTGAACATGACAAGAATGCCAGGCACCGCCTGCTCGAAGCCGCTCGGGATTTTCTGACGCTCGCCCGCCGGCGAGACATCGAGTCCCCAGACGCGCGGCGCCCCATTCAGCGTCGCCAGGGCATCGCTGCTCAGTGGCCCGGCCGTCGCATCCGCGATGATCACGTCAGCAAGCACCGTGTACAGGGAGCGCTGGATGCGAATCTCTTCGAATTCGCGACTCAGCGAATCCGACTTAGTGTCGTAAACCGCCACGACAGGATCGTTGGCCAGCACCTTGTCGCTCATGCCGGCGTCGAACGTGAGCGTTCTGCGTGGCGCACTCTCCTCGTCGCTTGATTCAAGCGTTTCCACCCACGCCGGCGCGAAGTCATTCGCCTCGAGTCGCAGATCGATCTGCTCCTTGAGAAAACCCGGGTTTTCGGCAACAACGGTCAGTGGCGTCGCCTGCCCGCCGCTCAGGCCCGATGAAAAGCCACCGGTTACGGTACCGATGAAGTAGAAGAAAATCGGCGGCATGATAAACAGCCATAACAGCGTGCCGCCATCGCGTAGCTGAAAGCGCACATCCTGCCAACCGATGAAGAAGATACTTCTCATACCATCACCGCCTGGCGAACCCGGTGCGCAGACGCACACCACTGAGCAACAGGCCACTGGCCGTAATGGCGAACAGGATCAACCAGCTGCGCACGTCGATTGACCACGCCGTCGCTGACGTTAGTTCGATCGACAGGCGATCGACGATAAAACCGTTCGGTGCGAGTCGCCCGATGTCAGCAATCCATTCGGGCAGCGCCGCGAGCGGAAAGAAACTACCGCCCGCCATAAGCAACGGGAACAGCAGGATCATCGTGACGAGGTTAGCCGAGCGGTTATTAGGCAGCATCATTTGTATGGCAGCAAACCATGCAAACAGTCCGACACCCCCGACCGATACCCATAACAACGACGGGATGAATTTGCTCCAGGCGACAGCATGGTAGGCAAAGCCTGCAATCAACACGACGGCGGTCACGCCGGCCATGATGGCGAGCGCGGCGACGGCTTTGCCTGTGATAAATCCGGTCAGTGCGGCGGGCGCTGACACGAGGCGACGCAATGTTCCTTTGTCACGCTCCACCCAATAGTCGGCAGCAAGACTGTTCGCGGCAAACAGTACAGCCATCAGGATGATGCCAGGCAAGAACAATAGCCCGTAATCAGGTGCCGGTTCGGCCGGCGGTGGTTCAATGATCTCCAGCTCGATCGCAAGCGGCGACAGTTTCTCGGTGACCTTTTCGATCTTGTTCTGTATGTCGACCGATATTCCGGCGACAAATACGTCGCCCGGTGCGCTTTCGGAGCTCGAGTCCATGATTGCCTTGATCTCGGGACCGAGCAAGCGTTGCGCGTAGAAGCCGCCGTCGAGCAGGACCTCGGTGACGTCCTCGATGATACCGGGGAGTATTGTCTGGGCCGGATTGGTTTTGAGCGTCAGCGTGACTGGCGTTTCATTGACGAAGGCATCCTGAAAGCCCTTGGGAATTGTGAGGAAACCGCTCGCCTCACCTTCATTGATCCGTCTCGTTCCTTCTTCGGTGCTGACTTGCTCCACAATGAACAGGTCGCCGAGCTGTTCCTGGCTAAACGCACCGACAACCGCGCCGCTGATAAACGACTCATCTTCATCGGCAATGAGCAATGTGCCGGTCGGCGAGCCACCGCCACCGTCCATCATTAATGTCAGCAACCCCCCAATCAGAAATGGAATGCCCAGCCACAGAAGTAATGCCGCGCGATCCTGCATCCAGCGGGCGAGATCCTTGCGTACCGATGCGACCAGGAAGTTCATCGCTACTCGCGCAGCTCCTTGCCCGTCAACAACAGGAACAGGGTTTCGAGATTTGGACTTCGAAGACTGGTTTCCGCGACGGTGCCGCCGGCCGCGCTGATTGCCGCAAAGACCTTCGGCAGATGATGCGATGCCGACGACAGCGTCAATAACAGTGCGTCCTCGGCATGGCTCAGGATTTCGAGGTCGCCAATCTCCCGTGCCAGGTTCTCGATCGCTTTTTGTGTGGTGTCTTCGGGGAAATGGCCGTTAAGCTGCAGTGCATCGCGCGCGCCTAGCTGCGCTTTTAGTTCGGCAACCGTACCCGTGGCGATGAGCTTCCCGTGATCGATGATCGCAAGCGAGTCGCAGAGTCGTTCGGCCTCTTCCATGTAATGCGTCGTGTACAGGACACACGCGCCAGCGTCGCGCTCAGCCTCGACGAGGTCGAACAGCTTGGCGCGGGATTGCGGATCGACACCGACAGTTGGCTCGTCAAGCAACAGGACTTTCGGCTGGTGGACGACGCCGCAGCCGAAGTTAAGGCGACGTTTCATGCCGCCGGAAAACTCCTTCGGCAGGTCTTTCGCGCGGTCGGCAAGACCGATTGCTTCCAGCAACGTGGCGACGCGGTCGTCGAGCGCTTTGCCACGCATGCCATACGCCTTGCCCCAATACTTGAGGTTCTCGATAGCGGGCAGGTCTTCGTAGAGCGCGAGTTCCTGTGGCACGACACCGAGCGACTTTCGCGCTGCCTTGCCGTCCTTCATCACGTCGTGGCCGGAAACGGATATTCGTCCCGCGGTCGGCGTCAGCAGCCCGGATATGCAGTTAATGGCGGTCGATTTACCAGCCCCGTTAGGACCCAGCAGACCAAAGACAGTGCCTTTTTTCGCGTCGAAGGAAACATCGTCGACAGCTGTCAGTTCACCATAGTTCTTTACGAGGTTTTCGACTACCAGCATCGCCTGTCCCTGAACAGCACGTTTGTTGCCCGATCATGTCAGAGATACAGTGCTATGGACAAATCCGTCCGATCGTTAATTTGAGGGACCGGTCAATGTTTCGAGCCGCAGTTGCGACGTGGATCCTCTGGTGCGCAACCGGCGTTGCGCTTGCCGGAGACGCGCTCGATATCGTCGTCTATGGCGCCACCGGTGGAGTCGGTTCGCACGTTGTTCAGGAGGCCCTGGATCGCGGCCATCGCGTTACAGCCGTTTCACGTAAACCAGAGTCCGTCACGCTTCAACACGACAACCTATCGGTCGTCAAAGGCGACCTCCTCGACAAAACGAGCGTCACCGAAATTGTGAAAGGCAAAGACGTCGTGATTCTGTCGGTGCGCGGGGTAATCGGCGACACCTATGCGCCGGAGAATGCTCTACAGTTTCTCTCCGCCGAAATGCTGGTTGACGTTCTTTACCCGTGGGGCGAGGCCGCCCCGCGTCTGTTGCACGTCGGTGGCTCGGGGTCGCTCGAAGTCGAGCCAGGCGTCACTTTCGCCGCGAAGTTGCCGGTCATCTTGCTACCCCGCGATCTCGAGATCGAGATACTCGGCCAGATGCTGGCCCTCGAGTTTTACCGCAAAGTCGACGACGTTAACTGGACCTACATCACCCCGCCGAAGAACTTCACGAACGGGAAGCGCACTGGGGTCTTCCGCATTGGCGGGGACGAGGCACTCAAGGATCGCTGGGGCAGGACGCGCGTGTCGCGCGCCGACTTTGCGGTTGCGCTTATTGATGAGGCCGAGCAGGCGAAATACACGCGGCAGCGAATCTCCGTGGCCTATTGACAGCGGCACCGGGAAACCGATCGTTACCGACTGTTACACCCGTCCCGGCTGATCCGATCTATTCTGCAATCCTACCGCTCGGTCCGGAGAACGATTTGATGCACGTCCGAAACAACCGCTTATCGCGCTGGTCGCAGCTTGCTGTGCTCGTCCTGTCGCTGGGCGCTTTTGCACCTGTGTTTGCCGAGACCGGGGAGCTTCGCGTTACGACCGAGAAGGCTGACGGCCGAGCGCTGGCGGGCGCCTCTATTGTCGTCGAATCGCGTACGGGTTACGTCAGCCGGGCGACGACCCGGGAAGACGGAACAGCAACAATTGGCAATCTCGAAGCTGGCCTGTATCGCGTCACTGCATCCCTTGACGGATACGACAGTGTCGTCGAACCCAGTTTCCGCGTCGTTCGAGCCAAGACCGTGCCTCTGCGGCTGCCAATGCGCGTAGCAGATGAAACTGTCGACGAGATTCTCGTTGTGGCGAAAGCCGTCCAGACAGACCCGTTCGGTGCCATCACGACTACCTACCTTGATCGCGAGGATCTGCGCACGGCAGTCGGCAGCGGCGCGGATGTTCTTCGCGCCCTTGACGGCCTTCCCGGCCTGGTGTCGACCGGCAACTTCGCCAGTTTTATGGTCCGCGGACGCGGGCCGCGTGACAACCTGATCCTCGTCGACGGCATTCCCTACGACAAGGTCGTGCATTTCGACCAGTCACTGGGCGAACAGGAAGACGTCAACGGCGGAGGCCGTTTCTCCGTCTTCCCGCCCACACTTATCGAAGGCGCAGAATTTTCACCGGGCGGCTGGAGCGCCGCCTACGGTGGCCGCAACGGTTCGCTGCTCATGCTCGACGTCGCCCGCGGCAACCCGAGCCCATCTGCCAGCCTGCGTATTGATCTCGCCGGTGTCGAGGCAATCTACGACGGCCCCAGCGGGTTCCACGATGACACCTCGCTGATCTTTACCGCGCGGCATTTCAATTTCGGCCAGCTCTTCGACTTCATCGACGAGAAGAGCATCGGCGAACCGATCCTGACGGACGTCATCCTCAAAACACATACTAAACTCAACGACAGCAACGAACTCGAGGTCCTGCTGCTCTATACGCCCGAGGAGTACACACGCGACGTCGAGAACGTACTGGCATCTGAAGAACTGCAGGAACGCGAGCTTGTTGAGACGGAACAGGACGCGAGCCTGCTCGCTGTGACCTGGTCTCGTCTTTTCGGCGAGGACGCCCGTTGGGAGAATCGTTTCTACGTTCGTGACACAGAGAAGTCGAGCAGCGAAGGCGAAGCGTTTCCGTTCTCCACACCGATTGAGCTGCCGGCAGACCAGGTCCCTGTGCGCGAGAACATCTTTACACTCGTCGAAAATGAAGCGGAGATCGGCTGGCGCAGCGATGTGTCACTGAGCAACCGCCTGGGCGTTTTCTCCGCGGGTGCACGTGTCGCGGAACTCGATCTCGACTTTTCGACGACGCTGGCGGGCGACTGGATTCGCTACCAGTACGACGCCGGCGACTTCCGCCCGGATCCAACGCAGCGCTTTATCGTTCTCACGCCGGCAAACACCAATGCCGCGTTCTCACGCAGCGAGTTGCAGTACGCGGCATTCGTTGAACAGGTGTTCTCCACCGGTCAGTGGGACATTCGCACCGGCTTACGCTATGAATATGACGGCTTCTCCGATGATGGCTATGTTTCGCCGAGACTCAGCGCGAACTATCGCTTGTCACCGACAACCCGCCTTGCCATCACGGCCGGCACCTACTACCAGTCGCCCCGTTTCCTGGATCGGGCTGCGGACGACTCCAACTTCACGCTTGCCAATGAAAAGACCGACCACATCAGCGTCGGAATCAATCGCGAGTTCGGCAAGGACTGGAACGTGCAGGTCGAGGCCTACTACCAGGAACTCAGCGATCTCGTTACCGAGTCCGACGCGGTCACAGGGCTTGCAACGAATAACGGCGAAGGCACATCGTACGGCCTTGACGTCGTAGTCGATCGCAAGTTTGCAAACGGCTGGTCGGGCAACCTCGTGTACTCCTACAACAACGCGACACTCGACGATAACGACGGTAACGGCGAGTACGACTCCCCGTTTAACTACGAGAATCTGCTGAGCATCGGCGCCAAGTGGCAGATCAATGACAACATCCTGTGGGCCTTCCGCTGGAAGTACGCCACCGGGCGGCCACGCGACGGCTTTATCGTGTATGACGACGTCTTGGCCGGCATCGGCGGGCCACTGCGCTATTCGCAGGAATTCGTGTCAAACGGCACGCTGCGCTGGGACGATTTCCATCAGCTCAACGTGCGCGCAGACTACCGCTACCCGGTCGGCCCAGTCGACCTGATCGGCTTTATCGACATTATCAATGTCTACGGTTCAGCCGCATCGGACCAGCGCGAATTCAACGCAGCCACAGGTGAGCTGCAGAAGGACGACGACGGCCCGACGCCACTGATCGGAATTCGCTTCGAAAAGACCTGGTAGATAGCTGGCGAGCATCTGACCGAGGGGCTATTCTGTTCCTAACAGATATTGCCCGGAGGTAAGCCGATGCGTGCCCGTACTCTCTTTGCTGCCGGCCTGGTTCTGACCAGCGTATTTCTAAGCGCACCCGCCGTTGCCGCTGATGCGCCGGACCCCTACCCGCTCGAGTACTGGGCGCTCCGGGAAGTCATCAATAACGCCCAGGTATCGCCGGACGGCAAGCATTTGGCGCTGATGAAGATTCCGTCGAAGGACGGCAATCCGATCATCGAAGTCTACGATGCATCGGACCTTTCCAAAGAGCCATTCCGGCTCAACGCCGATCCGATGGAAATCACCAGTTTTTTCTGGGCCGGTAACCAGGACATCGTATTCACGTTGCGGCAACAGGTTCGCAACATGATCGAAGGCTTCAACCAGGGCGTCTACGAAACACGCCTTGCGGTCGTCAATATTGACAAAAAGAAGATTCACACCTTCGATGAGACCAACCCGGCGATCGAGGACGAGCTGCCGAACAAACCCGGCAAGATCCTGATCTCCTTCCAGGAAGGTGGCGATGACGGACCGGGCGCGAAGATCACCGAAGCCTACCGCCCTCGCTCGTACTGGGAATTCGACCTCAGGAAGGGCACCAAGCAACTAGTTATCCGGGGCAAGCTGTCTGTGGGTAATATCGACTTCGCACCCGACGGTACGCCGGTCGTCGCACGTGGCTTCGATCTCGCCAAGGGCGACTATATCGGCTATATCCGCTGGCCGGGAGAGAAGCGCTGGACCGAGGTGTATCGACAGAGTGAGGACAGCTACGAGAACTTCGAGACGATCTGGTTCGACGACCAGAAACCGCGAAACTTCCTGACTATCGCGTACAACGGTCACGACAAGCGCGGCGTCTGGTCTTACAACCTCGATACTCGCGAGTTCGAGGAACTGATTTACCGCCGTTCCGACGTCGATGTCTACGGCTACCGGCCGCACAGCAACTCGTGGGCGGAGCCGCGGACCGTGGCTGGCATCACCTATTTCACTGACAAGCTGCATACGGAGTACTTTGACGAGGTTGAAGCCGCTACGTATCAGCAACTCGAGCAGATCATTCCGCACGCACACTACGTCAACATCAACAGCCGCTCAGCAGACGGCAATACGATGACTATCTACAACTCCGGGCCGACTGATCCGGGCACTTACTACCTGCTGAAAGACGGGCAGATCACGGTCGTCGGCAGCCGGCAACCATTGCTCGAAAGCGAAAAACTCGCAGGGCTCAAGTACATCACGTACGAGTCGCGCGACGGCAAGAAGATACGCGCGTACGTAACCGTGCCACAGGGAGAGCCGCCGTTTCCGTTAGTCGTGATGCCACACGGTGGTCCGTTCGTAAGCGAAACACCGGTCTACGACGAGTGGGCGCAGATGCTGGCCAATAACGGCTACATGGTCGTGCAGCCGCAGTATCGCGGATCGTTCAATTACGGTATGGAATTCCACAAGATCAGCTTCATCAATGGCGGCCAGGGCGGTCATGCGATGCAGGACGATAAGGACGATGCCGCACTGTACCTCGTCGAACAGGGGCTCGCCGACCCCGACAGGATGGCCATGTTCGGCTGGTCCTACGGTGGTTATGCGGCACTGGTCGCAGCGTCACGCGAGGACCAGATTTATCAGTGTGTCATCGCCGGCGCAGCGGTGGCGGATATGATCCAGCAGATCAACTACTACCGATTCGCACTTCGCGGCGCGCAGAAGGAACGGCAGCTTTCCTATCGGGAGGACTCGATCAATCCGATCGAGGAAGTCGCCAAGGTCAACGTGCCGATTCTGCTAATTCACGGCGACGTCGACCAGCGTGTGCCTGTGACGCACTCCAACCGGTACCGGAAAGAACTCGACAAGCACAACAAGTTTTACAAGTACGTCGAGCTGGAGGGTGCTGACCATTTCTACAGCACCCTGTTCTTTGAGCACCAGATCACGCTGTACGAGTCAATGATCGACTTTCTCGATCAAGACTGCGGCAAAATGAGCACGCAGTCTTATGCTTCGACCGACTCCGGCTGATCGTCGCCGATGAATTCCTGCCAGTCACTGGGCTGAGGCTTCGGCGTCAACAGGCTGACCACGATCAACGTCGTGACCGACACGATCACGGCGGGTATCGCGATGTAGTCCGTATTCATCGGGAATGCAAAGCCGAGAATCTCTGTGCCGCTTTCGCGGAACACAGAATTCAGCACCGTGATGATGATGACGGTTAACATGCCCGACGCGATCGATGCGACACCCCCGAGGCGCGTTACGCGTTTCCAGAAAAACGCCGCGAGCAGTGACGGCGCGAGCGACGCGCCGATCATCGTATACGACACGAGCGCCATCTCGAGAATCGTCTCGAACTGGCTCATCATCAGATAGGCCAGCACACCGATAACGACGATGCAGCCACGCTGCAACCAGACGATCTGCGACGGCGTCGCGTTCTTCACGAAGAACGCCTGGAAGATATCGCGGGTGACGTTGGTCGACGTCACCATCAGGAAGGTATTGCCCGTTGAGATGACGATTGCCGCGCCCGCAGCCAGCAGCAGCGAACCGATGATCACGGGTAGCTGCTCAAAGCCGATTCGCAAGATGATCTCCTCAGCCATCGCGCGATTGATCGTGCCATCCGCGAAGAAGAAACGCGGATCGTCAGCGTAGATCGCAAAGCCCACGAGCGCGATCAGCATCATCAGGGTCTCAA
>JAAUXY010030808.1_pt1 | contig 11729 bp, 10 predicted proteins | sample 7278121 | NCBI WGS metagenome assembly JAAUXY01 (sample SAMN14350117, study PRJNA611818) | marine sediment metagenome | isolation source: surface marine sediment (1.8m) | place: French Polynesia: Moorea | collected 2018-08
AGGCCGTGATCGTTGGCGTCCTGTGGATGGATCTCCACGAACATGCGCCGGCGCAACTCGGCGAGCCAGGCGTTGGCGCGCCCCGAGGCCCCGTCCGTATCGTATTCCGCGATCCGGCCGGTGATCAGCAGCAGGGGAAAGTCCAGGCTGAAGTCCACCGCCTGAATGCTCGCAAGGTCGGTCGGCAGCCGATAGGCACGACCGTCTGCGAAAGTTGGATAGACCCGCTTTTTCTTTTTGCTCTTCTTGCCGTCGGTGGTGACGAGATCGCGCCGCTGGGTGTAGAGCGGTTCCCGGTGTATTGGCACCGGGTCGGGAAAATCCCAGACAAAGGCCCGCGCCTTGCCATTGCCGAACGGGGCGCAGCCGTGAGCCAGGGCGACGCGGTGAATGCCGCCGGACAAATCGGTCCGCCAATCGGTCTTCTCACCCTCGATGGCGGCGATCGTCGCCCGCTCCCAATCGTTCAGCTCGCTCTCCCAATTGAGATGCTTGAGCAGTGCTGCGGTGAACTCGGGATAGCCGTCCTTGATTTCGGACTGATCGGGATAGGACTGCTCTGCCCAGATGATCTTGCCGTCACGCTCCAGACCGAAGATGGCCGGGAAACAGGCGCCGCCCTCGGCGACCGGCATGGAGGTGTCGAACAGGTTGGGCGTGCCCGGATGGGCGACGTCCTTGGTCCCCCAGCACGGCCACGGCAGCCCGTAGTAGTCCCCGGCCGCCGGTCCGCCGACGGCCCGCAGGGTCCGCCGGTCGAAACTGGCGCCATGGCGCATGTGCTGCTTGATGCGCGTCAGCGCATGGCCGGAATAGCCGATCTGGACCAGCCCGCTGTTGGCCTCCCGGTTGACGTCCTCGACCGAGGGCTCGCCCGCCGGCAGACCGATATTGCGGAACACATTCCCGGCAAGACCAAGCCGGCTCGCGAGCAGATGAAGAATGGCTTGGTCGGTGCGGGAGCTGAAGATCGGCTGCACCACGCGTTCACGCCACTGCACCGCGCGGTGGGTGTTGGTCACCGTGCCCTCGGTCTCATAGGGCGTGGTGGAGGGCAGCAGATAGGCCCCGTCCCGACGCTCCGGCATGACCGAGGCGATGCTCGGATAGGGGGTCACGTTGACGATCAGGTCCAGGCTCTTGAGCGCCTCGCGCATCTCCGGCAGACGGCTGGTCAGATGGACGGCGTGACCCCAAATGACCAGAGCCCGGATCGTGCCGGGCTGATCCAAGTTGTCGGGGCGCGCCAGGACGCCGTCGAACCAGCGGGACGCCGGAATCCCAGGCCGCTCCATCAGCTCCTTTTCGCCGCCGAAGCTCTCCTCGAGCAAGACCTCGTAATCGACCTTCCAGACCCGCGCCCAGTGCCGCCAGGCCCGCTCCGAAAGCCCGTAATAGCCCGGCAGGCTGTCGCACAGGAGCCCCATGTCGCTGGCGCCTTGGCTGTTGGCATAGAGGCGCAGTGGATGAACGCCGCCCCCCTTTACCCCGATGTTTCCGAGCACCATCTGGAGCACGCCCATGGCGCGGACGGTGCTGGCGGCCAGCACGCCCTGCGAGCCGGGCGTAGACCAGATGACCGCGCCGGGGCGGTTGCTGGCAAGCGCCCGGGCCACGCGTTTCAATTGGGCCGGCGGCACGCCGGTGACCCGCTCGACTTCGGCCGGCGACCACTTGTTGGCCTCGGCGCGCACCCGGTCGACGCCGCCCACCCGCTGTCGGATAAAGGTCTCGTCGTGCCAGCGGTTGGCGAAGATCTCCCGGACCAGGCCCCAGAGCAGCGCGATGTCGCTCCCCGGGCGGTAGCGCACATGCTCGTCGGCCAACGCCGCCGTCTGCGAATAGCGCGGATCGCAGACGACCAAGGGGGCGTCGTTGCGCTCGCGCGCGCGTAGGATGTGCAGCATCGAGAGCGGCAGGTCCTCGGCCGGGCTGCCGCCCATGACCAGGATGCTGCGCGCGTGGTGCAGATCGTTCAGACTGTTGGTGGCGGCGCCGAAGCCCCAACTCTGGGCCAGCCCGAGATCGGCGGCGGCATGGAGCAGCCGGCCTTCATGATCGACATTGTTGGTGCCCCAGAACGCGGCCAGCTTGCCCAGAAGATAGGCCTGCTCGTTGGTCAGGTTGGCCGAGCCCAGCCAGTAGACCGAGTCCGGGCCAAAGCGCTGCCGGATACCGAGCAGGCGATTGGCGACCTCGGTGACGCCCTGCTCCCAGGTGACGCCCGTCCACTTACCGTCGAGCAGCTTCAGTGGGCGCTTGAGCCGGCGGTCGCTGAGGGTCGCGTAACGCGCGCCCGCGCCCCGCGCACACAGACCGCCGAGGCTGATGGGATGATCGACATCGGGTTCCTGACCGGTCCAAACCCCGTTCTCGACCTCGGCCATGATCGTGCAGCCGACGCCGCAATGGCCGCAGACCGTGCGTATCCGGGCGGGTTCGGACTGATCGGTGCCGGTTTGCGCCGCGGCAAAGCGGCCGTTCGAGAGTGCTGCGGCGGCGAGCCCGCCGGCCGCCAGCCCGGATCGGCGCAGGAAGGTCCTTCGGTCGAGGCCCGACTGTGTGGCGGACGCCCGCCCGCGCGATGCGCGCACGACACGACCGCTCGCTGTCTTCCTAAGCATGTGCGTCCGCCCGACGGCGCTCAGAAGCTGGCCGCCTCGTACACCTTGTCCACGTGCTCAGTGCGACGATAGCCGCCATCTCGGTCGGACCGTGGCGCGCGCGGCTCCGCACGCCGCCCAGAGATCGCCATGGCCGCCCCGGCGACGCCCAAGCCACCCGAGACTCTCCGGAAGAGCGTTCGGCGACTTATGGCCTGCTCCTGCGCACTCTCGCTCATATCCGCAATACTCCCGCATCACGCTTGGGGCGGCAGAGTGTCGGGGGATTCCAGATGCAAGTCAACTTGCCGCCCGATCACCCGCTGGTGCAGATCAGACGGACGCCAGCATCCGTTCGGCCGTCGCCAGATCCTCGGGCCGGTTGGTGTTGAAGAACGGGTCCTCGGGTGTCGCCGGGAACGCGGCGACGGCCAAGCGATAGCGTGCCGTCCAGACGTCCACCTTGCGCACCTCCTCCTCGAGCATCGCCCGGCGCAGATCCCCGCGCAACCGGACCGGCCAGAGGCCAAAAACCGGGTGATGCCGCCCGTTTGAGGCGGCGCAGGCCATGTCGGCGCCCTGCTCCTCGACCGCCGCGTGCAGCCTCTCCACCAGGTCCCGCGGCAGGAACGGCGCGTCGGTGGCGAAGCTCGCCACCCAGCCGCATTCGGGCGCATGCTCCGCCGCCCAGTCGAGCCCGGTCAGAACGCCGGCCAGCGGTCCGGCAAAGCCCGCGACCACGTCCGGCACCACCGGCAGGCCGCAATCCGCGAATCGGGCCGGATCGCCATTGGCGTTGAGGATCAACGGGCCGACCTGGGGGCGCACCCGCGCGATGATTCGCGCCAGGATGGTCTCGTCGCCGAGCCTGCGCAAACACTTGTCGCCGCCGCCCATGCGCCGCGACTGCCCGCCGGCCAGGAGAACGCCGAGGGTGTCATCGGTCATGACAGAGGGTGCCGAGATCGGCGCGTCGCCGGGGCCACGCGGTCACTCCGCGGCTTCACCGGGCAGGCTCGCCTTGCGCTGGACGTTTTTCGGCTCGTCGCCGATTTTGGACAGATCGGCGTCATAGACGATGCGGTGCTCGCCCGCCAGCGCGATGAAGCGCTTGCCCTTGGCCCGGCCGATCAGGGTCAGGTCCGCCTGCCGGGCGAGGTCCACGCCCCAGGCGGTAAAGCCCGAGCGGGAGATCAGGATCGGGATGCCCATCTGCACCGTCTTGATCACCATCTCGCTGGTCAGCCGGCCGGTCGTGTAGAAGATCTTGCCCTCGGGGCCCATCTTGTTGAGGAACATGTAGCCGGCGATCTTGTCGATGGCGTTGTGCCGGCCGACATCCTCCATGTAGACCAGCGGCCGGTCCGCCTCGCACAGCACGCAGCCGTGGATCGCCCCGGCCTCGAGATAAAGGCTCGGGCTCGTATTGATCTTTTTTGTGAGGTTATAGAGCCAAGATGTTCTAAGAACGGCATCTTTTGGCAGATCCGCCGCCTCGAAGCTTTCCATCACGTCGCCGAACACGGTGCCCTGGGCGCAGCCCGAGGTGCGGATCTTCTTCTTGAGCTTGTCCTCGTAATCGGTCTCCCGCTCGGTCCGCACCACGACCACGTCGAGGTCGTCGTCGTAGTCGATGCCGGTGATCACGTCGTCGGGCCGCAGCATGTTCTGGTTCAACAGATAGCCGACGGCCAGGTAGTCCGGGAAGTCGCCGATCGTCATCATGGTGACGATCTCTTGCTTGTTGAGGAACAGGGTCAGCGGCCGCTCCACCACCACCGAGGTGTCGATCCGGTTGCCGTCCTGGTCGACGCCGGCAACGCGATGGGTGAGCCGCGGATCCTTGGGATCCGGCCTGACTGTGAATTCCTTCATACCCCGAAGTATGGGTTCTGGGCCCCCACAGGACAAGCACCCTGCCCGCCCCGCAGCGGCTCAGCAGACCTGGAAATGGGCGTCGTGGATCTGGCCGCTGGTGCCGTTGATCGGCAGGATATCCTGGGGACAGGCGGAAAACGCGATCACCAGATCCATCTCGGCCCGGAATGTGACGTGGTCGCCGGGCCTGGATTTCGGCGCTTCGAAAGCGAGCCTGCCCTCGCTGGTCCAGGGAATGTTCATCCAGAGATTGAGCGGGCTCGGCGTGCCGGGCCTCTCGAGCCCGAGCTCGGCCAGGCCGGCCGTCAGGTTGTCGGCGCAGTTCGCGTGGTACTCGGTACAGCCGAGCAGACCGTAGCGCTCGTTGTCGCAGGCCGCCATCAGCGTATCGTGCACGCCGCAGCTGTCCTCCAACACGGTCAGGATCTCGCGCCGCCGGTTGGTGACCAGCGCATCGCCCGCCTCGGGGACGAGCTTCAGGAGATAGGCGCGGGTCGCCTGCATCGACATGTACTCGGACAGGTCATGGGCGTTGAACGCCCAGGTGTCGACCACCTGTTCGCCATGGGTGTTGACCACCTTGATCTCTTGTCCCTGGTCCAGCCGCACGGCCTTGCCGCCGCGCGCGGGGATCGTGTCCATGTCCGTGCTCATGCGGTATCTCTCCCGGTTTCGCCAGGGCTATAATGCCGGCAACGGGGAGGATGGGAAATCCAAATGAAGAACTTGCGCATTGATGGGGACCGGCTGTGGCAGAGCCTCATGGAGATGGCCGCGTTCGGGCCCGGCGATAAGGGCGGCAACCGGCGGCTGGCGCTCAGCGACGAGGACAAGGCCGGCCGCGACTGTTTCGTGCGCTGGTGCGAGGCGGCCGGATGCACTGTCACGGTCGACGAGATGGGCAACATCTTCGCCCGCCGGGCCGGGCGCAACGACGCGCTGCCCCCTGTCGCGGCCGGCAGCCACCTGGACACGCAGCCCCATGGCGGCAAGTTCGACGGCGTGTATGGAGTGCTCGCCGGACTCGAGGTGATCCGGACCCTGAACGATCACGGCATCGAAACCGAGGCCCCCATCGAGGTGGTCGTTTGGACCAACGAGGAGGGCGCGCGCTTCGCGCCGGCCATGATGGGTTCGGGCGCCTTTGCCGGAGTCCTGGACCTAGCGGAGACGCTCGCGCGCACGGACGTGGACGGGGCCACCGTGGGCGGCGAGCTGGCCCGCATCGGCTATGCCGGCGCGGCGAAATGCGGCGACCACCCGATCGGCGCTTTTTTCGAGGTCCACATCGAGCAGGGGCCGATCCTCGAGCGGGAGGCCAAGACCATCGGCGTGGTCTCGGGCGCGCAGGGTCTGCGCTGGATCGACGTCTCGCTGGCCGGCCGCGACTCGCACGCCGGCACCACGCCCATGGACGCCCGCAGGGACGCGCTTCTGGGGGCCGCGCGCATGGTGGAGGCGATCAACACGGCAGCCTTGGCCCACGCGCCCGACGGGGTCGGCACGGTGGGCGAGATGCGGGTCTCGCCCAACTCGCGCAACACGATTCCCGGCGGCGTCGACTTCACCATCGATCTGCGCCATCCCCAGGACGGGGCGCTGACGTCCATGGCCGATCAAGTCCGCGCCGCCTGCGCCAAGATCGCGGCCGAGCTCGACCTGGCGCTCGATTTGCGAGAGGTCTCGCACATTCCGGCGTTGGCGTTCGACGAGGGCTGCATCGTGGCGGTGCGCGAGGCGGCCGATGGCCTCGGCTACGAACACCGGCCAATCGTCTCGGGGGCCGGGCACGACGCCTGTTACGTCGCCCGGGTCGCACCCACCGGCATGGTGTTCATCCCCTGCGCCGACGGCCTCAGCCACAACGAGGAGGAAAGCGCCGAGCCCGATGACCTGGCCGCCGGCTGCAACGTGTTGATGCATGCAATGTTGAGCCGAGCGGCCCCAGTGTGAGGCCCAGGCAGCACGCGATGCGGATGCGGATCCGACAGGCGGCGACCGGGTTGGCGCTGGCGGCCCTGCTGGCGGGCAGGCCGGCTGCCGGCGAAGTGGCGCTCACGGTGCTGGCCCCGGTCGAGCTGCACGAGTCCGGCTTCCTCGCCGAAATGGGCAAGCGCTTCCGCGACACGTCGGGGATCAAGCTCCAGGTCATCGCCGGCGAGACCGGTCCCATCGACAAGCTGGTCGAAAAGGGTGACGGCGACGTCCTGTTCGCAGCGGAACCCGGTCGTGCCGAGCGGTTGGCGAAGGCCGGCCATGTGGTCGATCTTCAGGATGCGCTCTATGCCGAACGGGTGGTGATCGGTCCGCAGCGGGATCTTGCCGGGATCGCCGGCATGGCCAGCGTGATCGACGCCTTCGCCCGCATCGCGGCCACGCGCCAGCCCTTTCTGAGCCGCGCCGACAACAGCGCCCTGTATCGGGCCGAGCTGGCGCTCTGGGAGGAAGCCGGCTTCGACCCCGAGGTTGGCGATCGCGACTGGTATCACAAGGCCCGCAAGAAGATGTCCCTGACGATCAAGCTGGCCGCGGCCGAGAGCGCCTATACGCTCGCCGACCGGGCAAGCTGGCTGCGCTTCGGCAACCAGTCCAAGCTGATCGTCCACGTGGACGCCGACCCTCGGCTGCTGATCGTTGTGCAGGTGATGCGCCTCGATCCGAGGAAACACCCCAAGGTGCAGACCGGCCCGGCGCGGGCATTTCTCGGATGGCTCACGTCCAAGGCCGGTCAGGAGGCCATCACCGAGTTCACAATCCGGGGCGAGCCCGTCTATTATCCCGCCGACGGTGAGGAGGGTTGAGGACGCGCAACCAAAATTCGCCCGCACGCGGGCGCAAAGGAGACGACACATGATCACCAAGGCAAGAACACGACACCTGTGGCCGGGGCTGGCTGCGGCCTGCATCTTCATGGCCACGGCCCTGCCCGCGCTTGCAGCGGACAAGTTCGTGGCCATAACCCAGATCGTCGAGCATCCGGCCCTGGATGCCGCGCGCAAGGGGGTCAAGGACGCGCTCGCCGACGAGGGTTTCGTCGTCGGCCAGGGCCTCAAATGGGAGTACCAGAGCGCTCAGGGCAACCCCGCCACGGCGGCGCAGATCGCTCGAAAGTTCGTCGGCGAACGGCCGGATGTGATCGTCGCGATCGCGACCCCCTCGGCACAGGCCGCGGTGGCCGCGGCCGGTGACATCCCGGTGGTATTCTCGGCGGTAACCGATCCGGTCGGCGCCAAGCTGGTCAAGGACATGAAAAAGCCCGGCGGCAACGTGACCGGCATGAGCGATCTGTCGCCGATTGCCAAGCACCTTGATCTGATCAAGGAGATCACGCCCAAGGCCCAGCGGGTTGGCGTACCCTTCAATCCGGGCGAAGCCAACGCCGTCACCCTGGTCCAGCTGCTGCAGGACAACGCGCCGGCCAAGAAGCTCGAGATCGTGACCGCACCGGCCACCAAGTCGGCCGAGGTGCAGTCCGCCGCGCAAAGCCTGGTCGGCAAGGTCGACGTGATCTACGTGCCCACGGACAACACCATCGTGACCGCGCTCGAGGCGGTCGTGAAGGTCGGCATCGACAACAAGATCCCGGTCTATGCGGGCGACACCGATTCCGTGCCGCGCGGGGCGATGGCCGCCTTGGGCTTCAACTACTACGATGTCGGCCGGCAGACCGGAAAGATGGTCGCCCGGGTGCTCAAGGGCGAGAAGCCCGGCGACATCCCGGTCGAGGGGGTTGAGATCACCGAGCTTTACGTCAATCCGGGCTCGGCCAAGAAGATGGGCGTTTCGATCCCGAGCGCGGTGGTCCAGCGGGCCAAGTCGGTCGTCCAATAGGGCGCCGGTGAACCTTGTCGCGCTCCTAGGCGCGGTCGAGCTGGGGCTGCTCTACGCCCTGGTGGCCTTCGGGGTTTATCTCTCCTTCCGGGTGCTCAGCTTCCCGGACTTGACGGTCGACGGCAGCTTCCCGTTGGGCGCTGCCGTCGCCGCCACCCTGATCGTCTCGGGTGCGAGCCCCTATCTCGGCACCCTCGTCGCCATGGCCGCCGGCGGGCTCGCCGGGCTGGCGACCGCCTTCCTGAACGTCCGCTTTCGCATCCTGCACCTGCTCGCCAGCATCCTCACCATGATCGCGCTCTATTCGATCAACCTGCGCATCATGGGCCGGCCGAACGTGGCGTTGATCAACGAACCCACCGTGCTGTCACCCTTCGCCGGGCTGGGGCTGCCAGCCATGTGGCTCAATCCGCTGATCCTGGTGCTCGTGGTGCTGGCCGTGGGCGGCGGGCTGGTCTGGTTCCTGACCAGCGAGTTCGGCCTGGCCATGCGGGCGACCGGCGCGAACCCGCGCATGGCCCGCGCCAACGGCGTCGACACCGGGCGCATGACCTATGTGGGCATGGCGCTGTCGAACGGCATGGTGGCGCTCGCCGGCGCCTTGTTCGCCCAGACCAACGGCTTCGCCGACGTGACCATCGGCACCGGCACCATCGTCGTCGGCCTGGCCGCGGTCATCGTGGGCGAGGCGATCCTGCGCCGGCCGCTGGTGATCCTCGCGATCGTCGGCTGCGTGGCCGGCTCGGTCCTGTATCGCCTGGCCATCGCCGCCGCGCTGAACGCCGAGTTCATCGGGCTGACCGCTTCGGATCTGAACCTGATCACCGCGCTCTTGGTAGCGCTGGCGCTGATCCTGCCCGGCGTCCGCAACCCGCTCAAGGCGATGCTGGCGCGCGGAGGCGCGAAATGATCGAGGTCGAGGACCTCACGGTCACCTTCAGTCCGGGCACCGCCATCGAGACCCGGGCGCTGATCGGCGTGAGCCTGGATATCCCCGAAGGAGAGTTCGTCACCGTGATCGGCAGCAACGGCGCCGGCAAGTCGACGCTCTTGAACGCGCTGACCGGCGACGTCCGGCCCGACCGCGGCCGGATCGTGATCGGCGGCACCGACGTGACCAACTGGTCCGGCCCACGGCGCGCGGGCATGGTCGCGCGCGTCTTCCAGGACCCCATGGCCGGCACCTGCGAGGGCATGAGCATCGAGGAGAACCTGGCGCTCGCGCGTGCCCGCGGCCGGCGCCGCGGCCTGGCGCCCGCGCTGACCGGCGGCCGGCGCGGCGGCTTCCGGGAGCAGATCGCGCGCCTCGAGCTGGGCCTCGAGAACCGCCTGACCGACCGCATGGGCCTGCTCTCGGGCGGCCAGCGGCAGGCGGTCAGCCTGGTGATGGCGGCGCTCCAGCCCATGCGCATTCTCTTGCTGGACGAGCACACCGCCTCGCTCGACCCCAAGACCGCCGCCTTCGTGCTGGAGCTCACCCGCGAGATCGTCGGCGACAACCGGCTCACCACGCTCATGGTCACCCACAGCATGCGCCAGGCGCTCGACGTGGGCGACCGGACGGTGATGCTGCACCAGGGCCGCATCGTCTTCGACGTCGCGGCCGAGGAGCGCAGCCGGCTGGACGTGCCGGATCTCTTGCGCATGTTCGAGGAGATGCGCGGCGAAGAGCTGGCGGAGGACGGCCTACTGCTCAGCTGAGCCCGGTCCCGGCTGGGCGCATCGTCAAAGGGCCCAAGAGCGAACTGCCGCAATGGCCGGGGACCGCTTTGACATGGGATGCAGACATCCAGGTCAACGGCACCGGAGGTCGCCTGGCGAGCCATTGCCGACAATTCGATTCGTGATTACGCACAAGATGTGATTTGCTTGCCGATGGCAGATGGAGCGGAAATTCCATCTCGTATGAAGGCAATAGAGCGATGATCGAGACACGCTAAATCTCACGGGTCAGCAGACCCATCCTCCATCAAAATGAACGGGACTTTGCGCGCTGTGAGTTTGCGGCCGCAAGACAGGAGATTTGGCGATGTGCGCGGTCAATCCACGGCCTTTCGTTCTGCGCAAGTTCAACGAGAATCAGAGCGACTATTCAGGTGTGGCTGGGGTTGCAACCGCTGTCTGGCCTGAATATCCCACGACAGTGCGCGAACTGAGATATGACGACGCCCAGCGCGACCCTGACCTGATCTTCAAACGGATTGTCGCAGAGCGGGATGGGCGGATTGTCGGTTATGGTGTTTATGGGCAACCGGAAGGCTCGCCGCGGCCCGGGAAATTCATTCTCAATGCCGCCGTACACCCAGATCACCAGCGCCGGGGCGTGGGCACGGCACTCTACGATCACGTCATCGACGCGTTGTCGCAGCATCAGCCTGCGGCTCTGACCGCCTTTACACACGACGATCAAACGGACGCACTTGGGTTTCTGGAACGGCGCGGATTCGAGGTCGTTCTCCGGCGGCGGGTGCTGCGCCTCGATGTGCAGTCTTTCGACAAAGCGCGTTTTCGGCGCGGCAAAGCGGACAAGACAACAGCGGCGATCGCGATATCTGCGCTGAGTGAACTCATGCCCACGGTGCCGGGCTGGAAGCGCAGATGTTGGGAATTGGATTGGGAAATCGTGCAGGATATCCCGTCGTCCGACGCGCCCAAACGCCCTACGCTCGAACGCTATTCCTGTGAATTTGCGGATCCGGCATTCAGACCGGAGTCATGGTTCATTGCGCATCGCGGTGATGACTGGGTCGGCATGAGCACGATTTCCACCGACCCCTCGACGCCCGGCACGTTCTATACCGGAGTCACGGGCGTCCGGCGCCGCTATCGTCGCCAGGGCATCGCAACCGCACTGAAGCTGCGCGGTATCGAACATGTCAGAGCCCAGGGTGGGCAAGTCATCGAAACGGACAGCGAAGAGAACAACCCGATGCTCGATCTGAACCTGGCTCTGGGATTCAAGCCCGGACCAGTCTTCCTCGAGCTTCGAAAAACCTTCTGATGTCTGCGAATGGCTGAGCCTCGTTAGGGCCGCGTGCCTCGAGATGCTCACCTGAGCGCAGATGCGGGGGCCGAAGCCCCCGTCATCATGGCAAGCCAGTTTCTTTCGATTGTCGCGGCCCAATTCGGCCGAACGACACAGCCTCGGCCTGCATCCCCAGCCCAGCAGCAGGGAGGTTATCCAACGCCCGTCACGGTTCAGTTCTCGGGCTTGGGCGACTGTTCCTCTGGCTTCTGTTCCTGCTGTTGTTGCTTTGCCCTCTCCGCCCTCATCTTCTGCATGTATTCCTTCATCTTTGCCTGAGACTCCTGGATCCTCCGTTCCGGGATCTGGGACCCTATCGGCGCATCCATGTTTTCCGCCGGCCGCACCTTGATGATCTCCTCGGCATGAGATGCCGAGCCTACCAGGGATAC
>JAAUXY010037548.1_pt1 | contig 11728 bp, 10 predicted proteins | sample 7278121 | NCBI WGS metagenome assembly JAAUXY01 (sample SAMN14350117, study PRJNA611818) | marine sediment metagenome | isolation source: surface marine sediment (1.8m) | place: French Polynesia: Moorea | collected 2018-08
ACGCCCTGGCCGTCCTTGCCGCAGGTGCCGATGCCGGGGTCGAGCGCCATGTCGTTGCCGATCGCGCTGACCCGGGTCAGCGCATCCGGGCCGTTGCCGATCAGGGTCGCACCCTTCAGCGGCGCGCCCACCTTGCCGTTCTCCAGCGCATAGGCCTCGGTGCAGGTGAACACGAACTTGCCCGAGGTGATGTCGACCTGGCCGCCGCCGAACTGGACGGCGTAGATGCCCTTGTCGACCCCGGCCAGGATCTCGGCCGGGTCCTGGTCGCCGGACAGCATCACCGTGTTGGTCATGCGCGGCATCGGAACGTGCGCGTAGCTCTGGCGGCGCCCGTTGCCGGTCGGCTTCATGCCCATCAGCCGCGCGTTCATCCGGTCCTGCATATAGCCGACCAGGATCCCGTCCTCGATCAGCACGGTGCGCTCGGTCGGCGTGCCCTCGTCGTCGACGGTGAGCGAGCCGCGCCGGTCGCTGATCGTGCCGTCGTCGATCACGGTGACGCCGGGCGAGGCGACGCGCTCGCCCATCAGCCCGGCAAAGGCGCTGGTCTTCTTGCGGTTGAAGTCGCCTTCCAAGCCGTGGCCGACCGCTTCGTGCAGCAGGATTCCCGGCCAGCCCGGGCCCAGCACCACGGTCATCTCGCCGGCCGGGGCTGGGATCGAGTCGAGCTTGGCCAGCGCCTGCCGCAACGCCTTGTCGACCTCGCTCTGCCAGTGCTCGGGGGCGACGTAGGCGTCAAAGGCCGCGCGTCCGCCGCTGCCGGCGCTGCCGGTCTCCATCTGGTCGTCTTCCTTGACCACCACCGAGATGTTCAGCCGAACCAGCGGCCGAATGTCGGCGTAGCGGCGGCCGTCGGCGCGCAGGATCTGGATGGCCTGCCATTCGCCGGCCAGCGAGGCCGAGACCTGGCACACCCGCTCGTCCTTGTCGCGCGCATAGGAGTCGATCGCTTGCAGCAGCGCCACCTTGTCCTCGAAGGGCATCTCGGCCAGCGGATTGATGTCCGAATAGAGGTGCTGGTTGGTGCCGATCGGCGCGTCGGCCTGGACCCCGCTGTGCCCGGCGTGGACCGCGCGCACGGCGTCCGAGGCGCGGCTGATCGCGGCTTCGCTGAGCTCGGAAGCATGGGCGTAGCCCTGGCTTTCGCCGGCGATCGCGCGCAGGCCGAAGCCCTGACTGGTGTCGTAGGAGGCGCTCTTCAGGCGGCCGTCGTCGAAGCCCAGGCTTTCGGACTGGCGATATTCCAGGAACAGCTCGCCGTCATCGCAGCCGTCCAGCGCGTCCTCGACCTGCGCGGTGGTGCGCCGCATATCCAGGCCGGCTGCGGTGAAGAACAGGTCATCGGTGCGCGCGAGGTTTGACATTGCATTGCTGCCTTGAAGCTTCGATGAGTGGTTGGGCGTCGGACAGGGCGCCGCGGCGCGAGTGACGCTAACACAAGAGCTAACACAAGACATGAAGTGGTCAAGGCAGGCCCATTCGACAATATCTGCGAGCTTTGTGTCGCAAGATCGCCCGTGTGAGGTAGAACCTGCGGCAGCGATCGGGGGAGGGCCACAGGTGCCGCCATTTGACGAACACAGCCAGCGCTTCGCGCTGACCAACGAGCTGCATGCGCGTCCCTTCATCGAGGTGGCCGCCCCGGCCCAGATCTCGCATCTGGCCGTGTTGTGCAACCCGGCCGACGCGCTCAGCCATCTGACCCGTCTGTGCGACCAGTTCGGGGTCAATCCGCCGCAAGCGGACGCCCAGCACTTCGTCGGCGACTTCGGAGCCTTCCGGCTGCAATGGGAGCGTCATACCGAGTTCGCCACGTTCTCCGTGATCGGGCGTGGCGGCCAAAGCGATCCGTTCGCGGATCCGGTGATCACCCAGGTTCCGGAAGACTGGACCGGCGCGCTGCCGGGCGAGGTGCTGGTGGCGCTGCATATCGGGCTGCTCGATCGCAACATGGCCAGCCCGACCACTGAGCAGCTTGAGCGCTGGTTCGTGCCAGCGAGCCTGGCCTCGTCCATGGTGACCGACGACGCCGCGCAAGTGTGGGCGGACTTTCGAATCCACGGCGACGGTTACGGGCGCATGCTGGTCCACGACCATCGCCTGTCAAAGCGGCAGACGGGGCGGGTGGTGCAGCGGCTGCTGGAACTCGAGACCTACCGGACGATGGCCCTGCTCGGCCTGCCGGTCGCGCGCCGAGTCGCGCCGGACATCACCCGCATCGACCAGGCACTGGCCGCGCTCACGCAAGGCATCCGGCAATGCGCCGAGGCGGGCGAGGAGCAGCGTCTGCTGGGGCAGCTCAACGATCTGTCGGCCGAGATCGAGGCGATTGCTTCGGCCAGCTCGTACCGGTTCGGCGCCAGTGAAGCCTATGATGCACTGGTCGCCGCGCGCTTGGCCAAGCTGCGCGAGTCGCGGGTGCAGGGGTTCCAGACCTTGGGCGAGTTCCTGGACCGCCGGCTCGCACCGGCCATGCGGACCTGCCGGTCAGTCGCCCAGCGCCAAGCCACGCTGTCGGAGCGGGCGACTCGGGCGGCAAACCTGCTGCGCACCCGGGTGGACATCGAACTCGCCGAGCAGAACCGTGATCTGCTGCGCTCGATGAACCGGCGGGCGCGGCTGCAGCTCCGCCTTCAGCAAACGGTGGAGGGCCTGTCGGTGGCTGCCATCACCTACTATGTGGTGAGCCTCGTCTCCTACATCGCCAAGGCGGCCAAGAGCGCCGGCCTGCCGGTGGTTCCCGACCTGTGGACAGGGCTTTCCACGGTGCCGGTTCTGCTGCTCGTCTGGCTGGGCGTGCGCCGAATGCGGCATGTGATTGCGCGCAGCGCCATCGGCGATTCTGGCGAAAATTCAAAGGGTTGAGGAACGTGCGGCGATCCGTTAAGGTACGGAGTTGCGCCCATCTGCGTCAGAATGACGCACCACGCACGGAGTGCTTTCCCCGCGCTCTCGCGACGCCGTAACTTTCCCGCAAAAATAACGTCACTCAGGGTAGGGTTTTACGATCTTGGAGAGGTCCGCCGGTCCCGCTGGCCGGTGCGGTGTGTCGGCCTGATTAGGCGGGCGAGACCGTGTGCCGCAGTGCAATTGCACCCCGACTTGCCATATTACGCCAAGTTCAAATCGTTTCAAATGAAGGTCCTGGATTCGGAGCCCAGGGGTCGGAGGAATGACATTGAATAAGATAATCGCTCTGATTGTCCTGGCCATGTTCGCTGCAAGCGGACATGCGCACGCTGCGGAACCGACGAATTGGGGCCTCGGGATGCAGGAGCCTGTCTCCGACATCGCGCATCAAGTGAACGAGTTCCACAATCTGCTCTTGGTGATCATTACGGTGATTGCGGTCTTCGTCTTGGCGCTGTTGATCTACGTGATGGTGCGATTCAACGAGAAGGCGAACCCGAATCCGACCACGACCACGCACAACACGTTCGTCGAAGTGGTGTGGACGATGGTCCCGCTGATCATCCTGATCGTGATCGCGATCCCTTCGTTCAAGCTGCTCTACTTCGTGGACCGCACCTCGGAGGCCGAACTCACGGTCAAAGCGGTCGGGCTGCAATGGGCGTGGCGGTACGAGTATCCCGACGAGGAAGAGCTGACCTTCGACAGCTACATGATTCCCGAGGACGAGATCACGGCGGAGCAGAAGCGGTTGCTGGATGTGGATAACCCGCTGGTTGTTCCGACCGGGAAAAACATCCGCCTGCTGGTTACGGCGGACGACGTGCTACACAGTTTCGCGATGCCGTCCATGGGCGTGAAGATCGATGCCGTGCCCGGCCGGCTGAACGAGACTTGGTTCAACATCCCAGCCGGCAAAGAAGGCATGTACTACGGGCAATGCTCGGAGATTTGCGGGGTCGGTCACGCTTATATGCCGATCGCGATCAAGGCGGTGAGCGAGGCGGATTACGCGGCCTGGCTGACCCAGGCCAAGCAGGAGTTCGCCGCCGCCGACTCCGTCGACACGGCCCAAACTCAGGCCGCGTACCGACAGGGCGTGACCGCCGGCAACTGATCCGCCAAGCGGGTCATCGCGAGCACAGGTAGCAACAAGAGAAGCAGCAAGAATGGAACACTCCAGCGCCACGTCGGCACACGCGGACCATCACGACCATACGCCGTCGCCTTACGATCCGCGGCGGTGGTTGTACTCGACCAACCACAAGGACATCGGGACCATGTACCTGGTGTTCGCGCTGTTGGCCGGTCTGATCGGCGGCGCGTTCTCCGTCTACATGCGCATGGAACTGATGGAGCCCGGCGTCCAGTACATGCTGATCGACGGCGAGCCCGGCGGCCACCTGTGGAACGTCTACGTGACCGCGCACGGACTGATCATGGTGTTCTTCGTGGTCATGCCGGCGCTGATCGGCGGGTTCGGGAACTGGTTCGTGCCGATCATGATCGGAGCGCCTGACATGGCGTTCCCGCGCATGAACAACATCAGCTTCTGGCTGCTCGTCCCCTCCTTCCTGCTGCTCGTCGGCTCGGCCGTGATCGGCGGAGGCGCCGGGACCGGATGGACCATTTATCCGCCCCTATCCAGCGGTACCGGTCACCCCGGGCCGGCGGTCGACATGGCGATCTTCGCGCTGCACCTGGCGGGCGCGTCATCGATCCTGGGCGCGATCAACTTCATCACCACGATCTTCAACATGCGCGCGCCCGGCATGACCATGCACAAGATGCCGCTGTTCGCGTGGTCGCTGTTGATCACCGCCTTCCTGCTGCTGCTGGCGGTCCCGGTGCTCGGCGGCGCCATTACCATGCTGCTGACCGACCGCAACTTCGGCACCAGCTTCTTCGATCCGGCCGGCGGCGGCGACCCGATCCTGTTCCAGCATCTGTTCTGGTTCTTCGGCCACCCCGAGGTCTACATCATGATCCTGCCCGCGTTCGGGATCATCAGCCACATCGTGTCCACCTTCGCCCGCAAGCCGATCTTCGGCTATCTCGGCATGGCCTATGCGATGGTGGCGATTGGGGTCATCGGCTTCGTGGTGTGGGCGCACCACATGTTCACCGTCGGCCTGAGCGTGGATACCGAGGCTTACTTCACGGCCGCCACGATGATCATCGCGGTTCCGACCGGCATCAAGATCTTCAGCTGGATCGCCACCATGTGGGGCGGCTCGATCCAGTTCCGGGTGCCGATGGTGTGGGCGATCGGGTTCATCTTCCTGTTCACCGTGGGCGGCGTGACCGGCGTGGTGCTGGCCAATGGTGGACTGACCAAGGCCCTGCACGATACCTACTACGTGGTCGCGCACTTCCACTACGTGCTGAGCCTGGGTGCGGTGTTCGGCATCTTTGCCGGGTTCTACTACTGGTTCGGCAAGATGACCGGCCGGCAAATCCCCGAGATCTACGGCCATATCCACTTCTGGACCACCTTCGTCGGGGTCAACCTGATCTTCTTCCCGATGCACTTCCTCGGCCTGCAGGGCATGCCGCGGCGCTACATCGACTATCCGGACGCGTTTGCCGGCTGGAACATGGTCGCCTCGATCGGCTCGTACATCGCGTTCGCCTCGACCCTGTTCTTCCTGGTCGTGGTGGTGTGGGCGATGCGCTACGGCCCGCGGGTGTCGGAGAACTACTGGGGCAAAGGGGCGACGACCCTGGAATGGCAGGTATCCTCGCCGCCGCCGTTCCACACCTTTGAAGAATTGCCGCGGCTGCGCTGACGTCGGCGGCTGCCAACAGCGAGAACAAGAATGGTTGCCAATTCCACCGTGACGTCGACAGACACGCTTGCCGCGAGTTCCGGCTCGGTCGGCGATTTCGTGGCGCTGCTGAAGCCTCGGGTGATGTCGCTGGTGGTGTTCACCGGCGCGGTCGGCCTGTACCTCGCCCCGGGCGAGATCCATCCGTTCCTGGCCGCAGTCTCGGTGCTGTGCATCGCGGTGGCGGCCGGCGCGTCCGGCGCGATCAACATGTGGTACGACCGCGACATCGACCGGGTGATGCGGCGCACGCAGGGCCGGCCGATCCCGACCGGGCGGGTGTGCTCCAGCGAAGCGCTGACCTTCGGCGTGGTGCTGGGCGCAGTGTCGGTCTGCGTGATGGGTCTGGCGACGAACTGGCTGGCCGCCGCCTTGTTGGCGCTGACGATCGGCTTTTACGTCTTCGTCTACACCATATGGTTGAAACGGCGGACGCCGCACAACATCGTGATCGGCGGAGCGGCCGGCGCGTTCCCGCCGGTGATCGGCTGGGCGGCCGCGACCGGCGAGATCGGCCTGGCGCCGCTCAGCCTGTGCGCGCTGATCTTCCTGTGGACGCCGCCGCACTTCTGGGCATTGTCGCTGTTCCGCCGCGAGGATTACACGCGGGCCGGGGTCCCAATGCTGCCTGTGGTGGCCGGCGAGCGCGAAACCCGCCGGCATATCTGGCTGTACAGCCTGGTGCTTGTGCCGGCTTCCCTGGCGCCGTGGGCGCTGGGCGTGATCGGCCCGCTCTACGGGGCGATCGCGCTGGTGCTGGGGGCGGTGTTCCTGTGGCGCGCCTGGCAGGTCCGCTGCGCCGCCGACGGCGATTACGCGGGCGCCAAGCGCCTGTTCGGGTTCTCGATCCTGTACCTGTTCGGACTGTTCTTCGGCATGGCGGGCGATTGCGCGCTGTGGCGGGCGCTGGCCGGGTAGCGGGCAAACGCGGCGAACCATGGACGCGGTCGAGCGCATGAGCGGCACGGATCCCAAGTCGGAAGACGAGGCGCTGCGCGCATCGCGCCGACGCCGCAACATCGCCACCGCCGTCGCGCTGGCCGCGTTGGTGGTGCTGTTCTACGTGTTGGCCATGGTGAAGATGTCGGGTGCGGCCGGATGAGCGCGCGGCGCAACCAAGCCACGCTATTCAGCCTGGTGCTGCTGGTCGGCGGCATGGTCGGACTGGCCTTCGCGTCGGTTCCGTTGTACCGGCTGTTCTGCCAGGTCACCGGCTATGGCGGGACCACCCAGACGGCACAAGCCTTGCCGGATGCACCGGTCGAGCGGGTGATCACCATCCGGTTCAACGCGGATACCAACCCCGACCTGCCCTGGACCTTCAAGCCAAGCGATGTGGCGGTCGACCTGCGGGTCGGCGAAGAAGGGCTCACCTTCTACCGGGCCGTCAATCAGGGCCCGGTCAGCACGGTCGGCACCGCCACCTACAACGTGACCCCGCAGAAAGCCGGGATCTATTTCAACAAGATCGAGTGCTTCTGCTTCACCGAACAGCTGTTGCGGCCGGGGGAAGCCATGGACATGCCGGTCAGCTTCTTCGTCGACCCGGCGATCGTGGACGATCCGAACCTGAACGACGTCAGCACGATCACGCTCTCCTACACCTTCTTCCCGGCCAAGTTGGAGCAGGATGAGATCGACCGGCGCGCAGCCGACAAGATGGCCGAAGCGGCTGTTGGCCGGTAAACGCGTGAACCCGTGCGCGTGGTCGGCGCGGGCGCGGACACATTAGGGACTTGGCCTTCGACGTGAAGGCGGGGGAATGAGGAGAACATAATGGCCACCGCAGGCGAGCCGCACGCTCAAAAGCACCCCTACCACCTGGTCAACCCCAGCCCGTGGCCGGTGGTGGGCTCGCTCTCCGCCTTCCTGCTGACCTTCGGTTTGGTGCTGTTCATGCATCCTGACTTCTTTGGCGCCGGTGCTGAGCCGACCCTGAAGCGGATGGGCACGGCGATCTTCTATCCCGGCATCATGGGCCTCCTGGCCACCATGTTCTTCTGGTGGCGCGACGTGGTGAAGGAGGCGACCTTCGAAGGCCACCACACGCCGGTGGTGCAGCTCCACCATCGCTACGGCATGGCGCTGTTCATCGCGTCCGAAGTGATGTTCTTCGCCGCGTTCTTTTGGGCGTTCTTCGATGCCAGCCTGTTCGTCGACGAGGCGATCCAGTACCAGCGGGTGGAGGCGACCGGCGGGGTCTGGCCGCCCGAGGGGATCAAGCCTTTCCATCCGTTCGAGCTGCCGTTCCTCAACACGCTGGTTCTGCTGACCTCGGGCTGTACGGTGACCTGGGCGCACCATGCGCTGCAGGAAGGCGACCGGGACGGATTGCTGCAGGGCCTCGGGCTGACCGTGGCGCTCGGCATCATTTTCACCGCGTTGCAGGCTTATGAGTACAGTCACGCAGCCTTTGGCTTCACCGACGGCATCTACGCTTCGACGTTCTTCATGGCCACCGGCTTCCACGGCTTCCATGTGATCATCGGCACCATCTTCCTGGCCGTGTGCTGGTTTCGCGCCTATGCCGGCCATTTCAAGCCGGAACACCACTTCGGGTTCGAGGCGGCGGCCTGGTACTGGCATTTCGTCGACGTGGTGTGGCTGTTCCTGTTCACCTTCGTCTACTGGTGGGGCGGCTGACCGCCGAGCGAGCCCGGTGCTGAGCGGCCATGGGTTTTCGCCGCCCCAGCCTGTGGCTCAGCCTGATTGCTTTGGCCGCGTTCTGCGTGCTGGTCGGCCTGGGCGGCTGGCAGTTGCAGCGGCTTGAGGCGAAGCGCGCGTTGATGGACCGCATTGCGGAGCGGATCGCGGCCCAGCCGATCGGCCTTCCGCCCGCGCTCTCTCTGGCCGATCCGGCCGCGATGCTGGCGCTCGACTACCGCAGGGTTCGCATCACCGGCACCTTCCACCACGACAAGGAGCTGCATTGGCATCGTCCGTCCAAGGATGGTCAGGCGGGCTATCGCGTGATCACGCCGTTGCAGCGCCCGGATGGCGGCTTCGTGCTGGTCAGCCGCGGCTGGGTGCCGCCGGACCGGCTCGACCCGGCCACCCGGCCGGACGGTCAGATCACGGGTCCGGTAGCGGTCGAGGGCGTCGCCCGGCTGCCGGAAACCGGCGGCTGGATGGCACCGCAGAACGATCCCGACGACAACATCTGGTTCGTCCTGGACATCGATCAGATGGTGGGCCATTTGGGGCTGGCGCGGGCCTTTCCGCTGTACGTGGAAGCCGGCGATGCGCCGAACCCGGGCGGCCTGCCGATCGGGGGCCAGACTGAAATCGAGATCCGCAACCGCCACCTGGAATACGTGGTGACCTGGTGGGGCCTCGCCGGTGCGCTGGTGCTGGTGTTCATCGCCTATCACCGCCGGCCGGCGGCCACGCACGAAGGTGAGGAGAGCAGCACGTGAGTACCGAAGCTTCGGCTTATCGCGACCTGGAGGCCCGGTTTCGCCGGATGGCGAACCTCGGTGGCGCGATCGGTGTCTTGCATTGGGACCGCTCGACCATGATGCCGGACGGCGGCGCGGACGCGCGCACCGAGCAACTGGCGACCTTGAGCGTGCTCAGCCATGAGATGATGTGTGCGCCCGAGCTGGCCGGCCTGCTGGACACGGCCGAGGCCGCACCAGACGGCCTGGATGCGTGGCAGAGCGCCAATCTGCGCGAGATGCGGCGGCGCTGGGTGCATGCGAATGCGGTGCCCAGCGAACTGGTCGAAGCGATGTCACGTGCCGCGTCGGCTTGCGAGCGGGTGTGGCGCAAGGCCCGGCCGGAGAACGACTTCGCCGCGGTGGCGCCGCATCTGGAGGAGATCATGCGGCTGACGCGTGAGGCCGGGCAGGCCAAGGCCGCAGCCCTGGGCCTGCCGCTCTACGATGCGCTGATGGACCAGTACGAGCCGGGCGCCCGGGCCGCGCGCATCGATGCGATCTTCGACGATCTGGCCGCCTTCCTGCCGGGTTTCATCGACGACGTGCTGGCCCGCCAAGCCGCGCTGCCGCCGCCGGTGTGGCCGCAGGCGCCGTTCCCGATCGACAAGCAGCGGGCCTTGTCGCGCCGGCTGTGCCAGGTGATCGGTTTCGATTTCCATCACGGACGGCTGGACGAGAGCGCGCATCCGTTCACCGGCGGGATCCCCGACGACGTCCGCATCACCACCCGGTATGACGAGGGCGAGTTCGTGCAGGCGGTCATGGCCACCGTGCACGAGACCGGCCACGCGCTGTACGAACGCGGGCTGCCGCAGGAATGGCGCGGCCAGCCGGTCGGATGCTCGCGGGGGATGGCGCTGCATGAAAGCCAGTCGCTGCTGATCGAGATGCAGGCGTGCCGGTCCGAGGCGTTCCTCAGCTTTGCCGGGCCGCTGATGGCCAAGGCGTTCGGCGGCGACCCCAAGACCTGGTCGGTCGAGAACCTGACCCGGATCTACCGCATCGTGGAGCGCGGGTTGATCCGGGTCGAGGCCGATGAGGTGACCTATCCGGCCCATGTGATCATGCGCTACCGGCTGGAGCAGGCGCTGATGGCCGATGATCTTCCGGTCCGTGACATCCCTGGCGCCTGGGCCGAAGGGCTGGACGCGCTTCTGGGCGTGCGTCCGGGCGACGACCGGACCGGCTGCCTGCAGGACATTCACTGGTACGACGGGGCCGTCGGCTATTTCCCGACCTATACGCTTGGCGCGCTGGCCGCGGCCCAGCTGTTCGCGGCGGCCACCGAGCAAGACACCGACATCGTGCCGGCGATCGGGCGCGGGGATTTCGCCCCGCTGCTGGCCTGGCTCGGCGCCAACGTGCATCAAAAGGCGAGCCGGTTCACCTCCGACGAAGTGATGGAGCAGGCGACCGGCCGTCCGCTCGACCCGAAGGTGTTCGAGACGCACCTGCGAACCCGGTATCTGGAGAGGTGAGCACCGCCGAGGCCAGGATCGGCATCGCGGCCGGGCTGTTCTACCGCTCGAATGGCGCCAGCGACGGCGCGGCGGACATCTGGCTGATCCATGGCTTCGCCGAATCGTCGTTCTGCTATCGCTACGTGATCGATGCGGCGCGGCTGGCCGGCTATCGGCTGCACGCGGTCGACCTGCCGGGTTTCGGGGTTTCGCCGGCGCGGCCGGATTGCGCGACGATCGCGGGCTTGGCGGGCGCCATTGCGCGCGCGATCGCCGAGCGCTCGGCCGGACGGCCGGTCATCCTGGTCGGCCATTCCCTGGGCGCGCCGATTGCGGTGGATGCGACGGGAGACCTCGACGGTCTGGCGCGGGGGCTGGTGTCCGTCGAGGGCAATCTGACGGCGGCCGACACGTTCTTTTCCGGCCAGGCCATCCATTACATCGATCCCGGCGCCTTCAAGGCCGACTTCTCCGCTCAGATCGAGGCATACAAACGCCTCCATGCGGCCTATGCCGGCTATGCAACCAGCGTGGCGCTGGCCGATGCGGAGACGATGTGGCGGCTCGGCCGCGATGTGGTGGCGCGCAGCGAGAACGATGCGTTGGGGGCCGCATATCGGGCGCTTTCGTTTCCGCGGCTGTACTACTGGGGTAAGGCGGCCACAACGGACCAGGCCGAGGCCTATCTGAGCGCGCACGGCCTGGCCAACCAACGCTTCGAAGCCGCGAGCCACTGGCCGATGATCGATATTCCGGAGGCCTTTGCCGAGATGCTGGACAGCTTTGTGCGGGGTGTGGTCTGACGAATTCGCTCGGCCGCTCAGGACTTGGCTTCACGCCTTGCCCCGGCCCCGTTCCCGGCGATAGGTTGCGCGTCCCGCCGGACCCAGGCTGAGAAAGGTTCTACTCGTGCGCTACATCAGCACCCGTGGCGATGCGCCAGTCGTCGAATTCGAAGAAGCAATGCTGACCGGGCTGGCCCGCGACGGCGGGCTTTACGTGCCCGAACACTGGCCGCACTTCTCGACCCACGAACTGCACGCCATGCGCGGCGAGGCCTATGCCGACTTGGCGGCCACCGTGATGC
>JAAUXY010031459.1_pt1 | contig 11724 bp, 7 predicted proteins | sample 7278121 | NCBI WGS metagenome assembly JAAUXY01 (sample SAMN14350117, study PRJNA611818) | marine sediment metagenome | isolation source: surface marine sediment (1.8m) | place: French Polynesia: Moorea | collected 2018-08
ACGAGCTCACCAGCCCGGTCCCCGGCGAGCTGTCCGGTCACTTCGCCGCGGCGTCGCTCGCGGTGCACGCGATCCTCTGGGCGTTGACCGGTGCGGTCGCGGGGTACATGTGGCGGCGCTCCGAGGCGGCGGCGGCCGCCGGCGCGGCGAGCGCCGGGGCGGCCTGAAGCGGACGAGCATGCCGGCGAGCCGGCTGGTGGTCGCCGGGGCAGGCTGTCTCGGCGTCCTGCTCGCCGCGGCGTCCGTGCCGTTCAACACTGGCGACCGCGCGCCGCACTCGCATGGCGGCTCGCCCTCCGCCGCGCACGTCGAGCACGATGCGATGCACGGGCACGCCGCGCAGGCGGCGCACGACCACGGCCGGGTGGTCTCGCTGCCGGCCGGGCCCGGCGCACCGACCCTCGACTTCACCCTGACGCGCGACCCGGTCGCCGGGTGGAACCTGCACATCGAGACCACCGGCTTCCGCTTCGCGCCGGAGTCAGTGAACGGCGCACACGTGCCGGGGGAGGGGCACGCGCACGTGTACGTCAACGGCGCCAAGCTCGCCCGGGTCTACGGGCCCTGGCTGCACATCCCCGGGCTACCGGCGGGCGATTCGACCGTGACGGTGACACTCAACGCGAACGACCACGGGACCCTCGCCGTCGGCGGCGAGCCGCTGTCGCTCACCCGGACCATGCACGCCGGCCGCTGACGCCCGGCGCGCACAGGGTGTGCCGTAGTCGACGCTGACGGCCTCGAGCTTGCCACGCAGACGTTCGCGGGACTTCGCTTCTAGCCGAACAACCCCCCCGCGGCCTTTTTGTCTTCGCGGTCAGAGTGCAGCGCAGCAGGCCGGTCGATGCGGTCTTCGGCACCCTCGGAAAGGGCCGCTCGACGGACGACCTGATGAGCGAGCTCCGAGTGTTACAGCGTTAGCACCTGCGTCTTAATCACGTGGTCGCAGGTTCGATCCCTGCACGACCCACCATTGCCGATCAGGGAAACCGAGATACAAGGAATCGGTCGACCAGGACAGGCGGACGCTAGGCAGCGCGCAGGGACGCGGTGAGATGACTGATCGCTCGGTCGAACAAAGGCACGTCGTCGATTATCGACGCGGTTCCCCGACGCAGCTCCACGGCCAGGCCGTGCAGGGTCGCATCGGCGACCTTGTCACCTCTGCGATCGGTAAAGAGATAGCGTCCGGTTGCGGAGCTCACCCAGGTGAGCCTGCCTCGCCTGACTTCTCCGTCCTCGTGGCGGAACTCGACCCAGGTGCCCACCTTCAATCCCTCGACGGCGGCGATGTAATGGGCGCCGACCTCATCGGTCTCGGGGCGCGCTGCCTCACCTTGGAGCGTGATTTCCTCGACCTCCACGTTCTCGGTGCCATCGGCGATGAGGGCAGACAGCTCTTCGAGCTGCGTCGCCATGTCGTCGGAAGCGTCTGGTGACGCACCGGCATCGGCGGTCTCGACGTCGTCCCAACCGTCCTCCCAGAACATCGCGTTGACCGCAGCGTACCTCGCGCCGTTGTCGGGGAGAACCCCCAATGACGTATCCACGGGCGCATTCCCGGCGCTTTCACCGGCAGCGTCCGCCGCCTGAGCCGAACGCAAGCTGGCCACGATTGCGTCTACCGCCATCGTGCTCGCGACCTCACCCGAGCTGCACCCGCCCATGCCATCGGCCAGCACGACGAGTCCCTCGTCGACGTCGTAGGCGAGGCTGTCCTCGTTGTGCGCCCGCAGACGGCCGACGTCGCTGCCGCCCCACATCGCGAGCTTGCCGGCCAGGCCTCGCAAGCCCACGTCGGAGTCGGGAATCGATTCGATGACCTTGACGAGGGCCACGGAGATGTTGTCGCGTCCGCCGGCGTCGTTGGCCGCGTCGATTAACAGGGTCGTGGCCGTTTCCAGGTCGTCACCGGCCGACTCCAGCGTCGACTGGATGCGCTCGTCGTCGACCATCTCTGTAAGCCCGTCGGAGCACAGCAGAAACAGGTCCCCGGGTAGCGTATTTATTTGCTGGATGTCGGCGCGCACTCGGGGCTCGATGCCTACGGCGCGGGTCAGGACATTCTTTCCCGCCTTGTGCGTCGCTTCTTCGGGCGTGAAGTGCTGGCTGTCGATGAGCGCTTGGCGCAGCGAGTGATCCGTGGTGAGTTGCTCGAAGCACTCGCTTCGTAGCCGGTAAAGCCGGGAATCACCGACGTGCCCGAAGGTTATCCCGTCGTGGCTGAATCGGGCCACCACCACCGTGGTGCCCATGCCTTCGCATTGAAGCCGCGAGTTGGCCGTCTCGTGGACCGCGTCGTTGGCCCGTTCGATTGCAAGGCGGAGCTCGTCCATTTCTTCGCCGTTTGGCTCGGCCTCGGTCTTCCCGGGCGGATGCGCGCCAGTGCCGAGCACGGCAGCCGGTACCTGCCCGGGCTGGGCCGCGCGGTCTCGATCCGAGTCTTTCTTTACCGGGTCATCGGCCTCGGAACGAACCGCTCTCAAATGCAGTCTCGCCAAGCCCGCAAGAAACGCCTTGCGCTCGTCATCGGCGACGCTGAGTTCCGCCATGCCGGCCTTCAAGCGCTCGATCAGCCCCGGCAATAGCCGCAGCAAGCGACGGCGATCCTCCTGCGCAGCCTTCGGTAGAGCGCTCCACACGAGATCATCCGCGGTCTGAAGCGCTAGCTGCCAGCCCTCACTGTCCTCGCCGCCGTTGATGTAACGCACGACGAGGAGCTCGCGCCAAAGGTCATCGAGAAAGTCCGCAACGATTGCGCTGACGTCCTCGTCTTCCAGACGCGCTTGCACCTCCTGGCGCGCCCGCACCTTTGCTGCCGCCAGGCGTTCGCGTCCTTGCGCCACCTTGGCGTTCCGCCAGGCATTTGCCTGCGCACCCGATTGCTCCTGCCGGAGAAAGGCGTTGAGGTCGTCCAACACCGTCTGGAAGATCTCGACACAGTCGTCGAAGTCGTCCATTACGCGCAGGACAAAGCTCTCGATTTTCTGGAAGAAGGCCTCGTCGCTGTCCAAGCGCCCACTCCATCCGAGCGCCGCCTCCGAGAGCCGATTCAATAGCTGCTTCGCAGGATGGGTCTTACGAGCGAACAAGGATTTGTCGAGAATTGCGACCTTCAGCACCGGGATCTGCAGGCGGCCGATCAGTGCCTTCATCTTGTCGGGAATGTTCGCGTCGTCCAGGATGTAGTCGAACATCATGGCCACGACATCGATCATGAGCTGATCGGTATCGTCGAGGCCGGCCGCGATGCACCCGGTTTTGAGGTCTCGCAGGACGTTGGCGGTGCCGTTCGCGAGCTGCGACGGGTCCACGGACAGGCCCGCGGCGGAAAAGGCCCCCACGTCACCGCGCTGGAGCTGCGTGAGGCCGGACACCACTCGATGTTGCTGCCGAGTGACCTCAACTGGTTTTTCACCAGCCACGTTGTTGAGCATCATGGCCCGGCGCAAAATCTCGAGTAGCTCCTGACCCGAACAATCGCCGAGCGGCGAATCCGACGTGTCGCTCTCGTCGATCGCACCCGATTCGGTCGTGCTCGCTCGCGCCGTTCCCGCTCTGCTGGGCCGGGGGCCCGACCTTGCCCCGCCCGGTGCGCTAGGCACCTCCGCCCGCACCTCTGGCAAGACGCCGTTTAGAATCAGTAGCTGATTGATATCGGCGTAGATTTGCTCGACTTCGCCTACCACGTGGTGGGCGAAGAGCTTGAATACGACGAGACGGACCTCGATGCTCGACTCGATCTCGTCGCTGGTCTTGCGGAATGCGTCGCAAATGGATTCCGGTCCGAGTGGATTGTCGTCGCTTCCGATATCCGGGTCGTCCAGAAGCAGCGACACCCGTCGCTCCAGCTCGAACAGCGCACCGCGACAGGTGTTGCGGATCTTCGAAACCATGTTGGTCACTGCACACGACACCTCCAGGTCGTCCTCCTCGACCAGCACCAACTTCAGCTTAGCGTTGCCCGTAGGGCCTGCGTCGGGCGCGAAGCTGTGTCGACGTTGAATCTTGCGGTTCACGATCTCGGCGAGCTCTCGGCGAAACTTCGACTCGATGTCGCTGCGCTTGACCCTGATGTGACGCATCGCCTCGAAGTACATGGTCTGGTCACGGTTGCTTTTGGCTTTATCGGCGAGATCGAACAGCGCGTCGTCGACTTGGCCCATCATCGCCGGCAGCGCGCGTTCCAAGGCGGCGATCAAGCGGTCACGGCAGTGGTGGAGAAGTGCCAGGTCCTTGGAGACGCGCTGGTTGGCGTGGCACGTCTGGTCTAGCTGGACGACGTTGCTGTTCGCGGACATTGGCTCTCCCGGCTGCACCTCATGTCCCAGTCGAATGGCTCGAGACCACCTTTGGAACCCTGTTATACCGACGCCGGCCTGGGCCGGCGGTTCACCGACGTACGGTATCCACGGGCCGATAGTCGGTGTGAACCGACCTCCAGTGGCGAGCTCGAGAGAACTAGAGTCGCAACTGCAGGTAGGTGATTTGTGCAGGGTGCCACAGCCACACGTAAGCGAACGGTGCGGTGAGTCGCCAATCGGGAGTTGTGAGCTCAAGCGGAATTGGATTCCCTATTCGTCTAAAGCATGGGGCGCAGCTAGGCATCTGCACGCCAACGGCAACGGCGACTCGTTCCATCGGCCGTGCTCGGGCTCGGCCGCGCGCCGGCACCGGACGAATAGCCACGCGCCTCGGTGGAGATAAGCTCGCACGGGCCCGACACCCTGCCGGCCATCGAAACGTCAGCGTCGCAATCGCCTCGTCAGGAGTGCCCGCCGACGTCGAGCGTGGCGGGACACGAGCGGTGACGCGGGAGATCGCCGTGCGCCTCGAGGATGCGTTTGACTTCCCTGACCGTCGCCTTGTGCGCGTGAACGCCGTGACCGGCCTCGGCCACCACGAGCTCCGACTCTGCTCCGGCCTGATAAGCGCTGGCATGAGTCACGATGCCGTCTGTGCTCCGGCCCTCGGCCACTTCCCCCACCACGGTGTGGAACGGGATGTCCTGGTGAACGTTGAGCTCGGCCAAGGTGGTGATGAACGGGTCGCGCGACGAAAGCGCCGCGGGCCCCGATGGAAGCCCGGTTTGCAGCCGCGCGCCCATCTGCGGCTGCAACACGTCCTGATTCTGCGTCAACACCCGCTCGAAGGCGTCGGCTTCGGCCGCTGGCAGCTGGATCTTCGCTGCCGCGAGCCGGGCAAGCGGATTGTCCGCCTGGGCGCTGCCCCTGTGAGGCACGGCGATGAACACGACGCGCCGCACGCGCCGGTCGTGTTCGAAGAACAGCACTCGGCGCAGACGCGCGACGTCGGCGGGATCGCTCTCGAGCTGCTCCGGTCCGACCGTGAACGCCGTATCCCAAAGGCGGCTGTCGCTGTCGGCAACGAGCGTCTTCGCGAACAGCCCGCCCTTGCTGTGCGCAACGACAACGAGGTTCTGCGACGCGCAGTCATCGCCCTCGGGATCCAGAAACGCGAGCGTGCGCCCGAGCTCCTCCCGGAACGTGGCCGCGCCGTGCAAGAACGGGATGCCGGTCGGGTAGACGTAGTGCCAAACCTGGTAGCGGCTGCGAAGCGCTCCGTCACCGAAGATGTCGTTCGTGAGTTCGCGCCACGTAAGCGGGCTCGAGAGCAGCCCGTGCACCATGAGTACCGGAATCTTGGCTGGACTGTAGTCCTCGAGCAGATACACGCCGGTTCGCTCGTCGTACACGCTTGCGTCGAGGGTCGCCGTCAGTCGAGTACGAGCAAACTCGGTTCGAGCTAGCAGGTACGCATACGGCGCCGTGAAGTCGGCGGCGAGCGGCAGAGCGCGGCCGTCGATGGTGACGAAATCGACCGAGGTGGGATCGTGCAGTTCGATAGTGAGCATTCCTCGCGCGTCCAATGCAGCAATCGCCGACACCGGCCGCGAGATCCCCTCGGGCGGCAGAAACTGGTCCATGGGCGCCGTGTTATCGTTTTCCCGAAAGCCCACGAGCGCCACCCCGATGCCAGGCCTGCGGTGGCGATGACGAAGGCCAGTGATGCTCCAACGCTCGGCGAGCAGCACTCGATCGAAATCGTTTCCCGACTTGGCACCCGAGCCATCCCATACGCCTTCCCGTTCGAGGGCGGTGCGTCCCTCGGGTTGGACAAGCAGGCTCGTCAGCGCGGCGTTGTAGTCTTCGACGGCCGCGGATAGCTCCACCTCGGAGCCGGTGCTTTCAACGACACGGCGATGAGCGGCGGCGAGTCGGTCCGCCTCGTAGTAATCGCCGGGGGGAGCCGCGCCGAGCTCTCGCACCATTACCGGGTTGGCGCATCCTGCCGAGAGACACGCCGAAAGCATCGCGAGCATGCCCGCGAGCACTCGGGTCGGCTCTACCACGCGATCCGACTGGGTTCGACGGGCGGAGAGCCGTCGCCCGCCGACCCCAATGGAAATCGGGATCACCGTCCAAACCATGTCACGATGTATCGAGGACCAACTTCTGAACGTTGCTGCCCGCCTAAGCGGTCGCGTTGCTGTCGAGTCTCTGCCAAGCGAATCTCTTCACTCCGGCCGCCGGATGCGGCTGGGAGTCGCCGACCCGCTAGGTCGAACCGCAACCGGTCTGCTCCAGAGACGACCCGCGTCTCGATGCCCCGGGTGCCGTGAGGCTCGAGGCCGCCCTATCCACCTTCCGTCTCGGGATTCGCGACCAGCTGCCCCGAGGGCGAACGGCATGCACGCCATCGACTCGGCATGCGGCATATAGAGTACCTCAATGTCGTTTTCGATGAGCGAGTCGGACTTTTCATCGCCCGGGATCGAGGGACGCCGCAGATCATCGGGACGCGCCGAGCAGCGACCCGTTGTCGTGAAGGAAGCCCCGGTCGGCTACTCGACGTTACCCTAGTGCTGCGGCAGACGCCGCTGCTTGCCCCCACACCCTGCCTTTCGGCGCAGGCGCGGTTCAAAGAGCGCTCAGCCTACTGGCTCGCTGGGGCGCGCGATGGGCCATTGCCGTGCCGCGCTCAGGGTCGGAACGAGAAAAACCCATCGAACCGGCGACGACCGATCCTATGGATTTGCTGGAGCGGGAAACGAGACTCGAACTCGCGACCCCAACCTTGGCAAGGCCCGGCCCGCCTATCCGCCCCTGTCCGTATCTGTCCGTCATGACTCGTTAAAACAGTAACTTAGTGCCCAAACTGGTCCCTATTTGTTCACACGCGTTCGCCGCCATCCGCGCCGAATAGGACCCCGGCCGGACCCCCAAGCGGCTCACGGCCAAGACCTTGGAGGCGCTCCGGCGCCATCCGCCCACGGGGCGAATGGACCTCCATGACGTCCAGCAGCCGGGATTGATGACACGAACGGGCCCCAGCGGGAAGCGAACGTGGTCCTTCCAGTTCCGACTCGCAGGCGCTGGTGGCCGGTCGGTAGCCGGTCGGCCGCTCGAGGGCGGGCGCCGGTTGCGAGTGACCTTGGGACCGTGGCCGGCGATGAGTATTAAGAAGGCGCGGGCCGTCGCTGCAGACTATCAGGAGAAGGCCGATGCCGTCATCGCCGACCCGTCCACCTACAACCCGAATGTGCTGCACGAGCTCGGCATTCGCCACGCCGTTCGCCCGTCCCCGACGATTGTCATGGCCGAGAGCAAGGTCAGGCCTCTCTTCGATGTCCGATCCACACGAATGCGCACGTACGAAAATCTCGGCGAAGACATAGGTCGCTGGGAAGCGGAATGCGCTAGAGCAAATCTGACTGAAATGCTCGCGAACGCTGCGCCGCAAGTGCGAGGGCTACATGGCCCTGTTCGGCATCACCGGCCCGGCTCTGGTGTCGCGGTCTTACGGCGATCTGTTGTTCGGAGGAGAACACTGGGTCAGCCGCGACCCCTAGGCTTTCGTCTCGTTCTCCAGCGCCTTGCTCGCGCACTGCAAGCCGCACGCACCCGCGCCATCGATTCGCGCCGACAAGCCGAAAGGCGATATCGTTGGCTCCTGGTTCGCGGGGCAATGGCCTAAGCGAGTTTCGGAGATGAGCGCAACAGATTCTTTCGGAATCGTGTATTCACCGTTATACCCCTGTGTGGAGGGGTTGCTGCGAATACCGCCCGATCGTCGGCTTTGCGCGACGGCCTCCAGAGAACCTCGAGCAACTGCTTGCAGATCAAAGATCCGGATGAATTCAGGGCGACTCCGTTCTTGTGCGAAATCACACATCACGTCACGGGTGGTTACGTTAGGGTGTGACAATGTCAATCGACCGACCCTTTAGAGCGTCTGACATCACGGGGATACTTCGATGAAAAAGCATTCGTCCGTCTTTGTTGCATCTGCCGCCGCATCCGCCTCCTCTCCGATGGAAACAACGCGACGCGGCACCGGTTCATGCCGGGGGATAGCGGTTGTCTGTGCTCTCGCCCTCGGCGTCATGATCCCTGTGGGGACGTCGTTGGCCGACGTCGCAGAAGTCTACACCAAGCTGGGGAACGGAGGGTGCCGCACGCCCCGAGGCACCCAGGGTAACTACATCCCTGTAGAGGACGTCTCATTCGAACAGTGTCGCGCTTACTGCGACGAGGCCCCCAAGCACAACAAGCGTTGTTGGGGCTTCGAGTACAATCCCCGCAGCCACAGCTGCGAGCTACACACGAAAGAGATCGCCTTCGCAACCGGCAAGGGTCCTTCCGTATGCTACAAGAACGTTTGTACGGGCAACGGGAAGACCTGCTGACGACGTGCGCCTTGAGGCAAGGACGTAACATTGCCAATAAGTGTTGACCCAATACCCAGGGCGTCCAGCACAGCAGGCACTGTGTTTTCCCAGGAGAATGGGGGAGGCTTACAGTGCAACACAGGCCAGTACATCATTACGTGATTGCGGTTATCGTGGTTGCAGACACTCGCGCGTGTCGTGCTTAGACATCGTAGGTTGCGGCGTGTGCTAGGGATTGTAGGCCCAGCGTGCGAGCGGCGGGGTGCGGGAAACGGCGGAAGCTGAATTCTCTATCACGGACTTCGGTCATTCACAACACGGCCTGACGTCGACGCAAGGGACGATGGTTCGACGGCTTGCGCAACGTCTCTTCTCAGGCAACGATTCGCGAAGACTCTCACGAAGTCCGCCAGGTCGTCATCGTTGACAAGCCGATCGGGCTCACGGGCTCGAGCGAGGTCGAGAAGTACGAGGAGCGGTATTCGAGCACAGTTCGCGTTCCGCACGGCGCGGGGCCGTTGCTCGGGCTCGGGATCCTGTAGCTTACAAACACCTACATCTACGAGTTCCCGGGACAGACAACTCAGTCACAATCGTGCACTTGACCTCGGTCAAACCGAGGCCCCTCCGGGGTGCATATGATTTGCCATATATACGTGCAACCGTATGTACCTCCAATGAACATCGAGCCCCCGAGGCTGTTCGCGTGCCTCGCTGATCCGACCAGACTGCGCCTGGTCACGCTCCTATGTGCCAACGAGGAGCTGTGCGTGTGCGAGCTCGTGCACGCGCTGGCCGACATCCAGCCAAAAGTGAGCCGTCACCTCGCCACCCTGCGAGGTTGTGGTCTCGTGAACGACCGCCGTGAAGGCACTCGCGTCTACTACCGTCTCGCTCCGACGCTTCCGCGTTGGGCAATCGCAGCCATGCGTTCGGTTGCCACCGCCATCGAACGAGATCCACCCTACGACGCGGATCGAGCGCGTCTCGCTGCCATGCCGGGCAGACCGGCTCGGCGCCAATGCGCATGAACTTTTCCTTACCATCTCTCGATTGGCCGCGTGAAGGGCGAATCTTTGCGATTCTCGCTACCGCGTTCGGCCTGGCATGGCTCATGCCCATTGATTCGCCGCGATTCCAGAACGCACTCGTCGAGGGTTTCGCGTTGCTGCAGTGGTACACCCAGGAGCACGTCGTCCTTTGCCTGCTCCCGGCGTTCGTCATTGCCGGGGCGATCGCCGTGTTCGTAAGTCAGGGGGCCGTCATGCGTCTCTTGGGGCCGGCGGCAAGCAAGCCGGTCGCGATGTCCGTCGCGTCCGTATCCGGAGCGCTGCTGGCGGTTTGCTCGTGCACGGTACTGCCCCTGTTCGGAGGAATCTACCGGCGCGGCGCAGGGTTGGGGCCCGCGATCGCCTTCCTGTACTCCGGGCCCGCAATCCACGTCCTCGCCGTGGTGCTGACCGCACGGGTGCTCGGCGTCGAGATGGGGGTGGCGCGAGCCGTCGGTGCGGTCGTCTTTGCCGTCGTGATTGGCGCCCTCATGCACCTCGTGTTCTTGCGCGAGGAGCGGGAGCGGGTGGCCAATGCCAAGGGTTTCGCCACGCTCGACGACGCGCCGCCGGCCCCGGCCTGGCAGAGTGCCGTCCTGTTCGGACTCCTCATCGCGGTGCTCGTATTGGCGAACTGGAGCACGCCCGCGGGCGAGGGTGCGTGGGCCGTCATCTCCACATACAAATGGTGGCTCACCGGCGCGCTCGCGCTTGCCTTGGGCGCGTTCCTGGTGCTCGTGCGGGGCTGGTCGCTGACCTGGATGACGGTCACCGGCCTCACCGTGCTCGCCGTCGGGAGCCTGTGGCCGGACGCGCCCGAGGCGGCGTTCGGGGCTGGGCTCGCGGGCCTCATGCTGCAGGCGATGACCCGGCTGGAGGACGGTCAGGAGTGGTTCGAGCAAAGCTGGGATTTCGCGAAACAGATCCTGCCGTTGTTGCTCGTCGGCGTCCTCGCCGCTGGCTTCTTCCTCGGCCGACCGGGTGGCGAGGGCGTCGTGCCGTCGCAGTGGGTCGAGGCGGCGGTCGGCGGAAACGGTCTGCTGTCGAACCTCGCGGCGGCCCTGCTCGGCGGGCTGATGTACTTCGCGACCCTGACCGAAGTGCCAATCGTTCAGGGCTTGCTCGGCGCGGGCATGGGGAAGGGCCCTGCGCTGGCGCTGCTGCTGGCGGGGCCGGCCGTGTCGCTCCCGAACCTGCTTGCCATCCGTGCCCTGATCGGCACGAGGAAGACGATTGTCTATCTGATTCTGGTGGTCGTCATGGCCACCGTGACGGGGCTGATCTACGGACATCTGTACGGCTAAGGAGGCGGCAAATGGAGATCAAGATCTACGGTAGTGGCTGCTCCAAGTGTGCCAAGCTCGCGAGCAATGCTCAGGAAGCAGCGGCCAGGTTGGGTATCGACCTCACCATCACCAAGGTCACCGATACGGGTGCGATCATCGACGCCGGCGTGCTAAAGACCCCCGCCCTCGGCATCGGAGATGAGATCCTGATGATGGGCAAGGTCGGGTCCAGCGCAGAGGTCGAATCGCTGCTGCGCCACGCCACGGCTCGATGAGAGACCTGAGCCGGATCGGCGGCTTCGTGGCGCTGCTCGCGAGCCTCAAGGCGCGCGGCGCGCGCATCATCGCGTCGCGGGCAGCGGTGGAGGACCAGGCGGCGCGGGTAAACGCTCAGCTCGCGACCCTCCAGACCTTGATAGTGAACGGGCTGGCGGGGACCGAGCCCGTACACGCAGATGAGACTTTCGAGCCCGCTCTCGCGCTTACCCTCGGCGGCGTCGCCTTCGAGATCGAGCATGTCGGACCGGCCCACACCCCGGGAGACGCACTCGTATGGCTTCCCGAACAGCGTGTTGTATTTGCCGGCGACGTCGTCTACCCGGAACGAATATTCGGCATCGGTGAGCAATCCCACTCCGGCCATTGGATCGAAGCGTTCAACGCGATGATCGCACGCGGGCCGGCATGGATCGTGCCG
>JAAUXY010099997.1_pt1 | contig 11723 bp, 11 predicted proteins | sample 7278121 | NCBI WGS metagenome assembly JAAUXY01 (sample SAMN14350117, study PRJNA611818) | marine sediment metagenome | isolation source: surface marine sediment (1.8m) | place: French Polynesia: Moorea | collected 2018-08
AACGACCATGGGGGTTATCCGTTCGACGGTATGGATTGGTCCGGATGGAAAAGTCAAGAAGCATTGGAAGCGTGTAGCCAAGGCGGCAGATCATCCTGCAAAGGTTATGGAAGCGCTACAGGCCGAGGGTTGAGTTAGCGCAAATCAAAAATTAAATTTCTAACTCATGGCTTTTAAGATGGGGGGCAGATAGTACAATCGCTAGCCTAAAAATGATATGAAATTTGAAATTGTTGAACAGTCATTGTGTTATCAAGGATTTTTCTTTTTGCAACAAATCCGTTTGCGACACAATTTATATTCAGGTGACTGGAGCCGTGTTTTAGTTCGGGAGTTAGTGCACCGCTGTGATGCAGTAGCCGTATTACCCTATGACCCGTATCTGGATAACGTCATTCTCATCGAACAGTTTAGAGCCGGGGCAATCGATTCACCACAAGGTCCCTGGCTCGTGGAGATAGTCGCAGGACTGATCGAAGCCGGTGAGACACGGGAAGCCACGGCGCGGCGGGAAGCTTTCGAAGAATGCTCTTGTAAAGTACAAGAAATGCTTCATATTTGCAGTTATTACTCCTCACCGGGGGGATTCAAGGAACGAGTTACCCTATATTTGGCCCGAGTCGACACGAGTGAGTTATCTCAAAATCGATTTATTCAACATGAAGAAGAAGATATTCGCGTTTTTGTCGTCAGCGCTGAAGAAGCATTCGCTATGCTGACTTCCGGTATTATCGTCTCCGCAACGCCGATGATTGCCTTGCAATGGCTGCAGCTCAATCGTGAGAAACTTAAGCAGATTTGGGAATAAAATCTACTCTGCGATGTCGACCTTTACCTGGATTAGATTGTCGGCTTCGACATTACGACCGGTTCGATAAACGATGCCTCGCGTGTCCTGAGCGATTTCGCGAGCACCGCCAGCGAGAGTGAACCACTCACCCAAGCGACCAGATGCTAAGGTTTCGGCCTGCTGGACATCGATACTCCCATCTCCTAGAGCGTTCAATCTTTTACTTCTTGGTTGTATCGCCAATATCACCCGATTGCCTCGGATTCTCGGAATGACAAAAAAACCTCTAGTGACATCTTCGAACTGAACGTCATCCCGGATGATGACGTCGTGAGGATGTGCCCGATATCGATCCTGACGATAAGGTATCAACTTGCCGCTACGAATGAAAGCCCTTTGCCCCTCAATCACTCGCACTTGAGAGACGTTGCTGATTCGACTGCGGTAGGTGCTATCCTGGATGTTTGCGTGGAAACCTTCTTTTACGGGTTTCCCCACAATGATTCGGGCATCACCAGCTTTTACCGATCTCGATAGCGCATAGTCTTTTTCTTTACGATCACGGCTATCGTAATTACGCACGCTGATGATTAAATTACGAAGGGGTTTATCTAGGCGCCTCAACAAGGCTTGGATTTGTTCGAGTTTGTGTTTGTCGGTACGCAGTATGAGTTGGTGACCACTTGCAGTGAGGGCATCATCGGGTCCTAGCAGGGGCCGAACGGTTCTCATGATTTCTGCGGGTAATCGGTGTTTAAGTGTAATGATCTCGACCACCTGATTGGGGTTCGCCCAGAGGACTGCAGGCAGCAAAAAACACAGGCAGAGGCTACGAAACTTCATAGTTGCAAGCGCCGCAATTCCGGGTCTGGCTCGCTGGAGATCCAAAGAGAATCGAAGGCTTCGAGTAATTTTTTTGCCTTGAGAGGCGCCTTGAAATTGACCATACCCTCGTACAGATGGGCGTGGTTACGGTGGAGCACGCCATAGTGATCCGCAATCAGAAACTCCTCGTAGGGTTTCGAGTCTAGGTGAAGTCTGCGGATATGAATAGAGCTCGCAAGACGCTGGTTTAGTGATATAAGTAGATGACCATTTTTAACGATGTAGTTGTTATCATTGATTACAATGCGAATTTCTGAGAACTTGCTACGGCGCGCAAGCGCCGATATGGCTGCTACGAAAGATCTGTTATTGTATAGATAAGCATCTAAATAGGGACTGAAAATAGTCACTTTCCTCGTTGCTTGCGTGACTAGTGTTAACGCTGCAATCCGATTATCTTCCCGAGTGGTTAAGGTAACTTCTTCGGTGGTCTCTCCGAGCCGATATCCTGCTATCGGGGATGCCAATGTATCCTCGTGAACTTTTGTTATCATGTTTTCTAGGTATCGAGTTTTTTGCTCATGAGCCTGTGAGGTATTCCGGCTTCTGAGAACTCGGGGCCTGAAATTTTGAAACCACTTTTTTCATAGAACGTGACGGCATGAGTCTGTGCATGTAGATAGACAGTAGCAAATTTCCTGTTTGCGGCAATATCGAGTAAAGTGTCCAACAGTTGGCGACCTACACCTCGATGACGCCAGGCGCTGAGAACAGCCATACGCCCTATGTGGCCATCGGGTAACAATCTCGCGGTACCGATCGCTGCACCGGCGTCATTTTCGGCAATGACGTGAAAGCTTGTGGCATCTTTCCCATCCCATTCTAGAGATTCTGGTACACCTTGTTCGAGCACGAACACTTGCCACCGAATCCGCTTTAACGCCGACTGGTCCTGTTGCCAGTTTGCCAACCTGATGCCAAATGCAGGCTCACTCATGCCGAGAAGATCCGTCGGCTTCACACCACAGAAAAATGCCGTCGGCAGCTCCAAATCGTGACGGCATTATAAGATAGGTTCCTACAGTGACTATACTTTATTGGCTTGAGCGGCGGCATTACCGGTATAAGCTGCCGGAGTCAATTTCAATAACCGCTCCTTGGCGCCCTTCGGAATATCTAATCCCTCGACGAATGCTCGTAGAGCCGTGGCATCTATTTTGCGGCCACGAGTGAGCGTTTTTAATTTTTCGTAGGGTTGCGCGATGCCGTAACGGCGCATTACAGTCTGTACGGCTTCGGCCAGCACTTCCCAATTGTCATCCAGTTCGGCGTGAAGCCGATCCGTATCGGCATCCAATTTACCCAAACCTTTGAGTAGAGACTGGCACGCAATTAAGCTATGGGCAATGCCAACACCAAGATTACGTAAGACTGTGGAGTCGGTGAGATCACGCTGCCACCTGGATACGGGTAACTTTGCGGAGAGGTGATGAAATATAGCATTGGCTACACCAAAGTTACCCTCAGCATTCTCGAAGTCAATGGGATTGACCTTATGAGGCATGGTAGATGAACCCACTTCGCCTGAGATAGTCTGTTGCTTGAAATACCCGATAGCGATATAGGCCCAGATATCCCGGCAGAAGTCGATCAATACCGTATTGAAGCGACTAATGGCGCCGAACAATTCTGCGATATAGTCATGGGGTTCTATTTGAATGGTGTAGGGATTCCAGGATAACCCTAGCGAGACCACAAAATCTTGCGCAAACGTTGGCCAATCAACCTCCGGATAAGCGATCATATGCGCGTTGTAATTTCCTACGGCGCCATTGATCTTACCCAATATGTGCACATTGGCGACTTGTTCGCGTTGCCGCTGCAGTCTGTAGACCACATTTGCCAGCTCTTTACCCATGGTCGAAGGTGATGCTGGTTGACCATGGGTTCTACACAGCATAGGGGTATTGGCATAGCTTTGTGCCATGGCTCGTAATGTCAGGATAACCTCATCCATTTCGGGCAGTAGAATGTCTTGCTTGCATCGTTTCAGCATCAGGCCATAGGCAAGATTGTTTATGTCTTCTGAGGTACAGGCAAAATGAAAGAATTCTTTGACGCTCGTTAAGGCTTTCTGGTCGGCAACTTCCTCCTTCAAGAAATACTCTACCGCCTTGACGTCATGATTAATCTCTTTTTCAATCGCCTTAATCCTGAGCGCGTCTTGTTCCGAAAAGCCTTCAATGATGTTTTCCAAGGCATTATTGATCTCACTAGAGAATGGGGGGACCTCTACAATGGCTTCATTGGCAGCAAGTGCTTGTAACCAACGAATCTCTACCAGTGCGCGATGATGTATCAGTCCGAACTCGCTAAAAATTGGTCGCAACGTGGTACATTTACTTCCGTATCGACCGTCGATAGGAGATATCGCTGTTAGGGATGTAAGATTCATGTCTACTCCGATGATTCATTAGAAAAAATACCCTCAATTTACGACCTTTTCGCTGCAATCACTCGATAACCGGACAGCTATTACCATCCAAGATATAATCGTGCTGATTCCTGATTGGCAATTGCGGTGAAGTTGCACGAGTATAATATACTTCGAACGGTGATAAATTACGATTCTACGCCGGCTCAGAACAAAGAAATCTAACCTAAGACGGCACCAACTGCTTTGGAGGAGATGATGAGTGAAAAACGCTATCGAATCGAAAAAGACAGCATGGGTGAACTAGAGGTTCCTGCAGACGCACTCTACGGCGCGCAAACACAACGAGCGGTCAATAATTTTCCGATCAGTGATTTATGCATGCCTAGGGAATTCATTTGCGCACTGGGTTTAATTAAATCCGCTTGCGCCAAAGTCAACGCCGATTTGGGACTGCTGGACGAAAGCAGATCCACGGCGATTAGACGTGCGGCAGATGCGGTGGCAGAGGGACGCTATGATGGTCAATTTCCCATAGATGTTTTTCAGACCGGCTCCGGCACCAGTACTAATATGAATGCAAATGAGGTTATTTCTCATCTTGCGAGTGAAGACTCGGAGCTTGAGGTGCATCCAAATGATCATGTCAATATGGGACAAAGCTCTAACGATGTGATCCCCACCGCGATCCACGTGAGCGCTTGCTTGTCGATCGAAGAGATTTTACTGCCGGCCCTGGCACATCTCGAATCGACCATCGAAACCAAGCGTAGCGCTATCGGTGATGTGGTGAAAACGGGCAGAACGCATCTCATGGACGCGATGCCCGTGCGTTTAGAGCAGGAATTAGGGGCCTGGCAGTTACAGGTTCGACATGGTATCGAGCGGATTGACGCTTCCAAATTCAGGCTCTTACAACTGGCTCAGGGAGGCACCGCCGTCGGTACCGGTATCAATGCACACCATGAATTTGGCAGGCGGGTGGCGCAAGAACTGGCAACCATAACTGGCATTGATTTTACGCCTATGTCGAGTGCCTTTGAAGGATTGAGCAGTCAAGACGCCGCCGTCGAGATGAGCGGTCAACTCAAAACTTTGGCCGTCAGCCTTATGAAAATCTCCAACGACTTGCGGTGGATGAATTCTGGACCATTGGCGGGCCTGGGTGAAATTTCGTTGCCTGCCTTACAGCCGGGGAGCAGCATTATGCCTGGCAAAGTGAATCCAGTCATCCCCGAAGCCGTTACCATGGTTTGTGCTCAGGTCATAGGTAATGATGCTACTATTACCGTTGCTGGGCAATCGGGAAATTTTCAATTGAATGTAATGTTGCCGGTAATAGCATATAATCTCATTCAGAGTATCAGCATCTTGGCCAATGCCACGCGCACGCTTGCGGATAAAGCCATCAAAGACTTTAAAGTCAATGAAGTCAAGATCCAACAAGCGCTTGACAAAAATCCTATACTGGTCACCGCGCTGAATGCGGTCATTGGCTACGAACAAGGTGCTGCCATAGCCAAAAAAGCCTATGCAGAAGGAAAACCGATAATGGACGTCGCCAGGGAAATGACTCATCTCTCAGAACATCAATTAAAAAAATTGCTGGATCCCAAAGTACTCACAGAAGGAGGGATACAACAAGCCTGAGCGTTGTAGATGTTAACTACTCTCAATGCTGTTGTTATCGCCGTTGTTTTTGTCGGCATCATTGTACTCAGCGTTTCCTTGTATCAAGGACATAACACCTACCGTCGCGCTAGTGAGCATTTCCAAGCGTGGTGGATCCTGCTGGTCTTGCACGGCCTGTTCATCGTCGGTTATCTCGCGTTTGTAATATCGATTGTGCAGAAGAAACCTGACGCCAGCGATTTTATCGTTGTTGGCCTCCTCGTTGGTGGAAGCTATTTTGTCTGGATTGTCAATAAACTGGGGCAGTCTGTAATTACCGAACTCACCCGAGTAGCCGCATTAGAAAGACATCGCGCAATTCATGATGATCTCACTAATCTTCCCAATCGTGCTTTTTTTACCCAGTATCTAGACCAACAAATCCGCCGACATAAAGTGTCACAGCCGCAACAACTGGCAGTGCTGATGATGGATATGGATCGTTTCAAAATGATCAATGACACGATGGGACATTATTACGGTGATATTCTGTTGCAGGAAATAGCCTTACGGCTACACCGCGCCATCAGAAAGACAGATATGCTGGCCCGACTGGGAGGCGATGAGTTTGGTGTGCTGCTGGATCTGAGCGAGGGCCCCAGGCATCTAGAGAAGATTTGTCAACATATCGTCGAAGCCCTGGAACAGCCATTCGCTGTTGGTGGACGTGCCGCAGACGTAGGGATCAGCATTGGCGTTGCATGGTGTCCAGATCACGGCATCAGCAGTACAAAATTAATGAAGCACGCAAAGTCTGCGATGTACGAAGCCAAAAAAACGACGATAGATACGGTGGTATACCATCAGGGGCTGGACAGTCATGACCTAGATAGACTGCATATCTTGAACGAATTATGTGACGCTATCGATCATGATGGATTGGTGGTGCATTTCCAGCCTCAAGTTGACTTAAAAAAAGGGGTTATCTGCAGTGCCGAAGCACTCATCCGCTGGCCCCATCCACGTTTCGGATTGCTATCACCCGATGAATTTATCCCCATGGCAGAACAGAACGGGCTCATTAATCGCTTGAGTTACTGGGTCTTAGATATTGTCATGGATCAGTTAAAGCGCTGGCAAAAAAGTGGTATTCATTTGCCGCTTTCGACGAATATCTCGGCAACCGATTTGCAAGACAATAAGTTCGTTGACTATGTCATGGAAGGATTGTCAGCCCGTTCACTCCAAAAACCGAAGTTGACTCTGGAAATTACCGAATCTGCAGTCATATCTCGCCATGTTGAGGTCCAGAATGTCATCAAGCGACTGCAAAAACTCGGACTGAAATTTGCTATAGATGATTTCGGAACGGGCTATTCGTCTCTGCAATATATTAAAAAACTTCCCGTTGAAGAGATTAAGATTGACAAGTCTTTTGTGTTGAATATGACCAAAGACAATAATGATGCAATGATTATTCGCTCGACGATTGATCTTGCGCACAAACTGGGTCGAAAAGTGACTGCAGAAGGGGTTGAATCTTCAGAGGTGCTACAGTTGCTGAGCAGTTGGAGTTGCGACCGCGCCCAAGGATTTTATCTTGCCCAACCGTTGCCGATAGAGGACTTAAACCAAGCGTTACATGAAAATCGCTCCTTTATTACTCCAGTAGGCGCAAAGTGAGATTGTAATCATTCCCACGCTATCTTTTCCATTCAAGATTCGATGTTGGACGTTCGATGTTCATTAGGAGTCTTTCACTACTGCGGCAAGATCCCGCGACTGCTCTCGGGATGACAGATAATCAGATATCAAATCGTTCGTAACTGGTTTTTAACCCGGATGTTTCATAAATTCGCGTAAAGATCGGGCAGTATATTGGTTTCACTAGGAATTTTCCAAAGGAGTAGCGTATCAATGATTACGGTCGACCGAAGAAAATTTTCTCGTGGAATCAATAGGCAAGCGAGGGCGCGTACTAATTTGTGAAATATCCGGGCTAATCAGTGATATCACCCAGAGACACTCAGACTGTATTCCGGGCTAATGAATTAAAAAGTTGGCAACGAATCAAACAAAGGCAAACGACCAGATTGCTGTAGTGTTACAGCTCCTTTGGAATCGGAGCGTCCAAACAGAAGGAGGGCTTGTTTGACTTGCCGTGGGGTAATGCTGGTCGGTTCCAATCGAATATTCGTAGCATAATCCCAGTTCGGTTTGAGCTCGGCACTTCCACTCAAAGTGATTGCATTCCCATTGTTCTTGAGATTAACAACCGCTGCATCATTCAATTGCTCGAGGTTGCACTCGACATCGCCCAAGGCGAGCGTTGATGGTGTAAGTATACTGGCATTACGCCAGAGGAGATGGCCATCGGCCGCTTGCGGTCCTATGTTGTTGATATGCAGAGACTGTATTTTTAAATCAATTTCTCCACTCACCGAGGTACCAAAAGAACTGAGATAGGTATCCAATAGGGTCGAATCACCCTTGATGTCGACGTTTTCGATCCCTATGCCGTTTAATTTAACGATTAAATTCCCTTGTCCCTGTAGATCGGGTCTGTCAAACTGTACCTCGGCGGCAATACGGCCTAACAATAAATGTAGTGGCTTGAAGTTCCATTGGACTTCGCCCAAGGCAAAGTCTTGGATCTGTAGATGTGCCGCACGTCCATTCCACAGCGTCCCATCGATTCCTGATATTTTGATTTGTTGGGGTAGCTGATGAATCGCCAGATGTGCAGGGACGGTGGCCACCAGAAAGGCGAGAAACGTCAGCACGCCAAAGCCAATCCATTTAAGTGTCGTCTTCATAACCGCTGTAGGCTTAGTCTCGAGTTCACACGACCGGGAGATTCTCCTCGGCTGATTGTTGCCCGCGTTACTAATACCCCCTGAGTCGATTGCAAGGTACCCAACCAAACAACCAACTTATCGAAGTCGGCGTTCTCAATCCAAAGCTTAACCCCGTCTTTGCCTTCGGGATCCATTCGTTGGATGGGTTTGCGCAGCTGGCGTCTGCGGGCACTGCTGTCTATGATGGCGAGTAGGGAACGTTGATCTTTTCGCGATTGGGTCGGCTTGCCGCTTACAGAACGTAATTGCTTGACTTGCTGACTTGCTTGTTGCATCCATATCAAAGTCTGTTGATGGGCATTGATCCGATTGGTCAAAGCAGTACTACTTTCAGTGACAGGCTCTACGATGAGCAGATAAATCAACGCCGCAATGATAATGACCGCTGCCGCTATCAGCACCATGCGCTCGCGAGATTGAAGTGACATCCACCAGTCTTTCATCCTTTAATCCTCTGAATCACTAGCCGAGCGTCAACGCCTTGACCGCTGGTATCTGCAGAGGCAATTTCTGCCTGGAAGCCATCCTGGCGAAGTCGTTGTTTGACTTTTTCGAGCGCATCAAGATTAGTGGCTTTCAGGGAGACTTCTAAGCGACCCTGCCGATACGAAAGCGTATCAATCTGGATGTCTGTAATCGCTTTGATGGCTCGCCCCCCCGCTTCGACGATGGGTAAAAAGCCACTGGGATCGTCGCTTTTTTGCGCCCCCTGGAGGCTACTCAGGCGCTGTTGCATCTGTACCCGGGGATTGACCACGCGTTCGACATCCGGGAAAGTCTCTCTGAATACGCTTTCGATGCGTTGTTCTAGAGCTTGTTGTTGTTTAGCCAGCTTCCAATAATCGAGTGTCTCGGAGGTAATCAGCACAGTCAACCATACCCCCAGGAGGGCGGCTGCGAAACGCCATGGGCGTAGTAGCTGCGCGGCGCCATATCCCCTCTTGTAGTCCCCTTGAAGTAAGTCGATCGCCTTTTTCTCTTCCAGGCCCGAAGCCAGCACCGCAAGCGGATAATCTTCTTGTGTTCTAATTTCCAATGGAAGTTTAAAGGGTAGCGATTCATCGGGATCGCTGCGATACACGTTTATCAAACTAGGCTTATCTTCAATTTCTGTATATAAGAGATTTAAGATCTCTTCGAGATTGGCTTCATCACAGGTATAGGCGAAATATTCGCCAATTCTTCCAATGGCCCGACCGGGTTCGATAAGCAGGCTCCACGCTGTGGGGTCTATGGGTAAACTCAGCGGTTCGGGAATGATGGTGTTTGGCACTATATCTGCTGCTTTAAACTCCTCCAGCCAAGTGTCTAGTCGAGACCGGGAAACCACCGCGACGGGATAACTCCCATCAGGCTGTTTCGACCCCAGGGCAAAATGAAGCGCTTCTATATCCTCGGCCAGATCTTCCTCCAAGGCATAGGGGACGGCTTTGGCTAACTGCTGTTTACTACGCGCCGGCACATTAACACTCGTTAACAGAACATCTTCACCCGGCACCAGATAGATTATTTTTCGACGCGGTGCTAGTTCTACCGCTTCTTTTAAAGCACCTTTAGCGCTCTGCCCAATGGGCAAGTGATTTGAATCGAGCAGTTGCCATTCGAAGCATTCGTCATCTTCGACGGCATGTTTACGTTGTCTTATCAGCAGTACTTCCATAGGCATCGATGAGTCTTGATCGGTTTATAGCGCTTGATGGCGCTGTATTACTTTGACATTGCCTTTGTCGGTCCGTAAGATCAGAGTGTCCAGCCTGACACGCGCATTCCCCATTCTGGTTTCGTTATGCAGCAAAAAATACTTTGAGACTACGCCCATGCCCTTGGTATCAAGTTTTTCGTCTACGAGTTGTTCGTGACTCGTTAAATCCTCGAGCTTCTCAAAGGGTTCTTCTTTTCTCTCCGCGACCAGGTCGTTGGCGAACTCCACACTGATTGCCGAGGAAAGACTCGCCAACACTTGCGCGGAGGCCGTATTGATATTAATACTGGACTGGTTAGGCAGGGCAGTGACATAGGGTGCGATTCTTTCATAAGTCTTTTGATCGAACCCCTTGACTAGGCGCAGTTCCGTTACGCTGCTCATCTTGCGATTAGCTGCAAGATAAGGATTTTCAAGCCCGATATAATAATCGTCCTCTGCACCCTGCGGGGGGGTGGCTTCGATATTCTTATCCAACCAATCTACGACTGCCTGAGCAAGTTCTTGATCGAGCTCTAACAGATCTAGTAGACGTTGAAAGCGGGTTAGCGCCAGCTTATTGATCCCATTCCCCTGAACCAGATCATTGAGATTGAAGCGGCTGTGCATGTCTTCGATGGTTCCGATCATTATCCCTCCCGGGAGATCGATTGGAGGAAGTGTTTGTGCCCAGGAATCATCTAGGCTGTCGAACTTATTATCTTCTAAATCACGCACCAAAATAGCCATCGCCCATTCCTCGGCACCCTTAGCATAGAGCCAGGCCTGATCACCGTTGATCAGATTAGTGGTACGGTAAATATCGAGTTGCTGGGCGGTCGTTAAGGTGATCGCAGCAGTAGCGGCGAGTGACACCACTAGCAAGGCCGTTATCAAGGCGACACCTTTGTTTTTCCAATACATTATCTTAATGCTATATAACGTCTTATTTGTCCCCATGGATCCACGGTGAGGGTGATCTCCAAGGCGACCGGCAGCGGCGTATTCTCCTTATCCGCATCGAGTGGTGGCCATTCTTTATGCCATTTATTGTCGCCGTCCAGTGCTCTCACTTCGAGTTCTTCGGTTTGTGCCAGCAGCGGGGTGACTAACAAACTGTCATTCTCTGCACCATCTAGCATTGGCCACACGATTCTCACGAGGGTATCTTCGTCGATATCATAAGCGACTCGTTGTAATTGACTGCGGGTCTGCCCGGCTGGATTACGCCAACCAGCATGTGTTATCGTCAAGCCAGGTTGGCGTGCTACTAGTACCGACGAAGATGCGTCGCCATACTGATCACGTACCGGGCGGTTGACGATTTGCTCGATGTCCCGTTGCAGATATCGAAAGCTCAGTTGTAAGGTCTGTAGTCGTTCGGCTTCCTGGCGGGTGTGCGCCTGGGTTGCTAATACGGTATTTAGACCAGCATACGCTAACGCTCCCATTACCGCGAAAACACCGATTGCAACCAGTAGCTCAATCAAGGTAAATGCAGTTTGGTGTTTCATGTTAACTTTA
>JAAUXY010065707.1_pt1 | contig 11721 bp, 8 predicted proteins | sample 7278121 | NCBI WGS metagenome assembly JAAUXY01 (sample SAMN14350117, study PRJNA611818) | marine sediment metagenome | isolation source: surface marine sediment (1.8m) | place: French Polynesia: Moorea | collected 2018-08
CATCATCTCACCGCATTTGGCCGCGATGGCCTTGCCGGTTGGCACGCTGCCGGTAAAGGCCACCATGTTGGTGTTTGGATGCTCGACCAGGCGACGGCCGGCGTCACCGGCACCGGTCACGACCTGGAACAGGCCCGCCGGCAGGTGCCGGTTGAAGGCTTCCGCGAATAGCAGCGTGGTCACCGGGGTGTATTCAGAGGGCTTGACGATGACCGCGTTGCCGCAGGCCAGCGCCGCGGCGCCCTCCCAGGCCAGCAGCGTCATCGGATAGTTGAAGGGCTCGATGGTCACGACTACGCCGAGCGGCAGCTTCAGCGTGTAGTTCATGTGGCCTTCGGTCGCGTTACCCATCACGCGGCCGATATCGGTGCGCCCGGTCTCGGCGTAATAACGGATCGCCGACACCGACCACTCGACCTCGTCGGCGGATTCTTTATAGGGTTTACCCATCTCCCGCGTCAGCGCCTCGGCAAGCTGCGCCTTCATGCCGTGCAGGTCGTTGGCGATCTCGTGCATGATCTCGGAGCGCTCGAGCGCGCTTTTGCGCCACCAGTTTTTTTGCGCGGCATGACCGCAGTCGACAGCGGCATCGATTTCGGCCGCGCTGGTTTCGGCAATCTGCGCGATGACGTTTTCGGTTGCGGGATCGATCACGTCCCGGCTCTCGGTGGATTCGCTGCGACGGAATTCCCCGTCGAGCAGGATGCTGTGACTCTTGCGGTCGAATTCTTCCAGGACGCCCACGGTCTCCTCCTGCGGATTGGTCGATCGCGCTAGGTTACTCCGTCATCCGCACCTCAGGCAAATGCAGCTGGGACTTCCCAATCCGGCAGGCCCAGGCTCGAAGGGATAAAAACGAAACGGGGACAGTCACTGGCTGGATACAGTAACCGCCCCCGCCGGGTTCCGGAATGAGCGGGATATCGTCTAAAGTTTGGCGAACTGGCGCAGCAGCGCGTTGTAGAGGTTGCCTCGGGTCCCCTCCTTGCTGGCGCGATAGACCATTTCGCGGGTTTCCTCGGCATCGTGGCTGGAGGGTGAAATCAGCGGGTCGCGAATGATGCTTTCGACGCCGCGAGCGAACAGCAGCGAGGGATTGGCGGTATTGACGACGTGGTTTCTTACTTTTCTCATGGCGAGCGCCTCGTAGCGGGTTTCGGTTGAGTTGGCGCCATTGTCGACAGCTCTCGTTAAATCCCTTGCCGAATCGCGTTAAATCACCCAAAATGATCGTTAAAAAATCATTAAATTCTATAATTTATTGATTCATAAAGGCTTTATGCGGGCACTGCAGCTCAAATTACTCGGCCAGTTCGAATGTTCACTGGGAAGTGACGAACGAATCACGCTGTCGACGCGCAAGGCCGAAGTGCTGCTGGCCTTCCTCGCGCTCGCACCCGGGCTGCGCCATCCGCGCGAACGCCTGATCAACCTGCTGTGGAGCGATCGCGGCGAGGATCAGGCGCGCAATTCGCTGCGACAGGCCCTGTCGGCGATGAAAAAAGCACTCGGAGAAAGCGCCGATCTGATCCTGCAAGTTGATCGCAACACGGTTAGTCTGCCAGCCAGCCTGATCGAGGTGGACGCGCTCGAATTCGAGCGCCTCGGCCTGGAAGGCGACTATGAATCCCTGGCTACCGCTGCCGACCTCTATCAAGGCGAGTTTCTCGAGGGTATCCAGATCCGTGATCCGGCCTGCGAGGAGTGGCTCGACAGTGAACGAGCCCGGTTCAGGCGCCAGTACATCGACATCCTCAAAAACCTCGCCGAGACCCAACTGGTCACCCACGACTATGCCCACGCGATCAGATCGGCCGAGCGCCTGGTCAAGCAGGATCCGCTGCACGAATCCGGCTGGCGTCTGCTGATGCAGGCCTACGCCGACAGCGGAGAACGCAATCGTGCGTTGCAGGCCTTCAAGCGTTGCGAGCAGATCCTGCGCGACGAACTGGGCGTCGAACCGGAAGCGGACACGACCGCGCTGCGGGCCGCGATTGCCGGGGGTGAAATCCGCGCCGTGCCCGAACCGTCGCCGGAGACGCGCACGACGCCAGCCGGCGAACCCTCCGAGCACAGTATCGCGGTGCTGCCCTTCGACAACCTGTCCGGCGATCCCGAGCAGGAGTATTTCAGCGACGGTATCACCGACAGCATCATACTCAATCTGTCCCTGTTTCCGGGTTTAAAGGTTAAATCGCGCAATTCGAGTTTCGCGTTCAAACAACAGATCAAGAGTATCGGTGAAATATCGGAGGAGCTCGCGGTCGATTACCTGGTCGAAGGCAGCATTCGTAAGTCGGGAGAGCGTATCCGCATCACGGTGCAGTTAATCGAGGCGCGCAGCGGTGACCAGATCTGGGGTAAACGTTACGACGCCGAGCTCGACAATCTGTTCGATCTCGAGGAAGAGTTGAGCCGCACCGTGGCAGCCACGGTGTTCGGGCAAATCGATTCTGATCTCGAGCGGATTGCACTCGCCAAGGGGGCTTCCGATCAACAGGCCTACGATTTGCTGCTCGCGGGACAGTACCACATGAAAAAGTTCAACGGCGCGGCCATGATCAAGGCGATCGACAATCTCGACCGTTGTCTCGAACTGGATCCCGATAATGTACGCGCACACGCATCGCTGTATTTCTGCCACTCGATGAACTGGATGGAGCGTTGGATCGAGGAGTACCCGCCGGCCTTTCAGCGTGCCGCCTACCATGCCCAAAAGGCTATCGAGCTGGGTTCGGATTACGGCTTTGCCAATGTGGCTTTCGCCGAATACCAGATTTTCTGCCACAACTACGACCTGTCTGCGAAACACCTGGAAAAAGCGCTTGCAATCAACCCTAACGATGCCGATGCGTTGACGACCAAGGCCATGGTCCTCGAAATGCAGGGTAAATTCACGGCCGCGCGCGAGATCGCCGAACTGGCTCACCAGCTCGACCCCCATCACCACTGGGCCGACTGGATTCTGGCCGAATCGTGTTTTTGCAGCGGTGACTACGAAAAGACCCTGGAAGTGATCGCCGAATCCAGCAACGCACCGGGATTTATCCGACTTTACAAAATTGCCGCCAACGTCAGGCTGGAGCGAATGGATCAGGCCCGCAATGCCTTGCAGACTTTTCTGGAAGAATGCCGATCGGGCATGTTGGCCATGCCGCAAACCCTCGATGAGTGGATGGCCTACACCATCGACAATGCACCCTTTGCGGATAAGAGCCTGAACCAGCAAATCATCGATTGCCTGGTCGAGGCCGGACTGGAAGAGGCACTGGGTTAGCCTTCGACGGGGTCCGTATCCGGGCCTTGTAACCCGCTCAATTCGAATGCTCGGGACCGAGCGGTTCGAGGCGCACCCCGGCACGCAGGTTACGGTATTTTATCTCGGTCAATCGGCAGTAGTTGGCGCCGGGCGAGATCGCGACCAGCGTCTCGGCCGCGATCGGATCGAAGTCGGCGCGAAAGTGTACCGTGCTCTTGACCGCGACGATGCCCTGCTCCGCCGGTTCGACGCCGACGTGGCGCAGAATGGCCTGGTCGAGGCACTGGCAGCGCGAACTGCCGACGATCACGCGCAGATCGGCGCGGTCGTCGACGATGCGCAGCAGCGCCATCGGCCCGAGCTGCGCGTGCGAATTGAGCTGCATTTCGCCGGTGAACACGAAATCGCCGTCACCGAGTGCTTCGATCCGCAACCGGCAAGGCAGCGAATCGACCCCGGCGAAACCGCTTTTGGCGCCGAGTTCGGCATCGAATTCGTCGCCGATATCGAGGTCGTGCGCGCGCAATGCAACCTCGGGGTCGTAGAGCATGGCCAGCACCGCGCGCTGCGCACCATGGTCCAACAGGGCTGCGAGCAGGCCGGTCGTATCCGACGTCCCGCCCGCGCCCGGGTTGTCCTGCGCGTCGGCGATCACGACGGGTTTGTCGCTGGTATTGGCCATCGCGCGGGTCACGGCAGAATCGGGATCGAGCAGTTCGAACTCGAACCCGGCTTCCGCGTCGACGATCTTCCGATAGAGCGCGTCGGCGGCGGCCTCGGTCGCCGCGGCATCGGTGCCGTAGGCAACCACGCCGGGGCCGCACTCGGCGATGTCGGACGGTGGAAAGCCGGCACCGAACTCGACGTTGAGCACCCCGTCCGCTGCGCTCAGTTCGGCGGCCGAACGATAGACCGAGCGGCAGGGTTCGAAATCCGTGCACTGCGAAGTCAGCGGAATCAGGAACGGTATCTTGCGCAGTACCCTGTGCAGCCTGGTGCCCGCCATCAGTGATTCGAGCAAATCGAAAGCCCGCGCGCCGGTCTCCGCCATGTCGAGATGCGGGTAGGTGCGGTAAATCGTCATCGCATCGCAGTGCTCGAGCATGGCATCGGTCAGATTCACGTGCAGGTCGAGGCTGATAACGATCGGCACATCCGGGCCGACGATCTCGCGTACCCGCCGCAGCAGTTCGCCTTCGCCGTCCTCGTGATGTTCACAGACCATTGCTCCATGCAGGTCGAGGTAAACCCCGTCGAGCCGCGGCCCTTCCTCGATGCCGGAACAGATGATGCCGGCGATACGTTCGAAAGCATCGCGCGTCACGTAGCCGCTGGGTTCGGCCGAGCACCAGCACAGCGGCAGCATTCGATGTCCCGCGTCGTCGGCGCGCGCCAGGTACCCGCTGAGCGGGATATTGAGTCCCCGCATCACGTCGTACAACGCATCCCCACAGGTCAGCGCCGGCCAGCCGTCGGGGCGTTCGAAGGCGTGAAAATCGGCCAGGTGCGGCGCAAAGGTGTTGGTTTCGTGCTGGAAACCGGCGACCGCGATAATCTTCGAATCAGTCATGGAACAGCCCGTCACGGTAAACCGCTACAGGTTAATTCAATCGGCGGAAAAGGAAAGCCCGCGACCCCGCTTCTGACATCAATTTGCGCTCAACGAACGCAGAAAACTGACCAGGTCTTCGACCTGCCTGTCGGTCAGATGCAAAGGCCTCAGAATCCGCTCACTAGCTGGATGCTCGCGCTCTTGGTCGAATTCGGAATAGTGTTGCACGACCTCGCGTAATGTCGCCAGGCTGCCATCGTGCATGTAGGGCGCGGTCTCCACCAGGTCGCGCAAACCGGGCACCCTGAATTCTGTTCGCTTGCGCTCGGCCAGTCGAACCGAACGCGTGGCAATGGCATTGGTTTCCGCGTCACCATCGTTGAATCGTCCGAGCCGGTTGTAGGGGTTCGAGCGTAATTTTTGTATTCCCCCGTAACGACCGGGATCGACCCCACCCGGCACGCTCAGCGGAATCCCGACATCATCGAACTCGCCATTGGTGAAACGGGGTCCGAGATGACACACGGAGCAGCCCCCTTCGCCGATGAACAGCTTCAGACCCCGCTGCGCGCTTTGCGGGTATCGCGCCACCGCGGTTTCGTCACCTGACAACATCGCATCGCGAAAGTCATCGAAAGCTGATCGCTGGCTCACCAGCGTTTCCTGGTAGGCCGCGAGCGCCTTGCCAACATTGACCAGCACGACTTCGTTAGCTTCCGCAGCAGCCGGGGCACCGAAGGCCCGCCGATAATAATCGCGGTAGCGTTCACGGCCCAGCACGATCTTTTTTACCAGGAAGGGCGTACTCGCCATTTCATCGAGCGCGAGGATCGGTCGAATGCTCTGCGCCCACAACGAGTCGTTTTCACCGCCCCAACCGAACCAGCGATTACCGCCGAGATTGAACAGCGAAGTGGTGTTGCGGTTCAGCCGAGCACGCCCGAAGCCCGTTTTGCGACCGTCGGTGAAGGCCCGGCCCGGATCGTGACAGCTGCTGCAGCTCATGCGCGAATCACCACCGAGCTCATGATCGAAAAACAGCATTTCGCCAAAACGGATCGCCGCTTCCTGGCCCGATACCCGGTTGCTGTCATCACGCACCGGGGATGGTGGCCAGGGTCCAAACGACGCTATCGTCGCGCGTTCTCTTTCATCGAACTCGACCGCGGGTACCGCGAACGGCAGGTATAACAGCAGGACGGGCAGCGTGTGCTTCAACCAGCAAGCCATAGCGGTTCTCGGCATTTTCCTGACTCCCGTAAAAACTTTACTGTATGAGTTTGGCTGCAGATTGGTCTTTTTCCAGCCGTCAGATCGACGGCCCGATGTTTCACCCTGTTTTCCGGATTGCCCGGATCGCGGCTCGGTTCGGTTCAGGCGCTGAGGTCGGCAATCAGGGGATCGGAAAAAACACGCACCTTGCCGCTGTCGCGCTCGTACAGGTTGATGTTGTCGAGGTAGGGCGAATACACGTGCAGGGTCACCAGGGGTTCGCTGCCGTTGTTGCGAATCTCGTGGATGTCATCGTCGAAGGAACCGCAGACCTCGCCGGCCAGCAGGGTCGTTTGCGCGTCTTCCACCAGGCGCTCGCCGTGCCAGCGGAAACTGGTTTCGGTTGCGACTCCCTGGATCACGCGCACGCCGCAGGAGGCACCGCGGTGGTCGTGAATCGGGCTCGCCTGTCCCGGCAGCCAGCACAATAACAGGGCATAAAACTGCGGGCCGTGTGCAACCAGGTTACGCGCGTAACGCTGCTCGTCGAAATGCACGTAATCGGCGAAGGCCTCGAGGCCCAGAGCGTCGTCATCGAGACGTTGCTGTAGCTCGCGCAGATCGACTCGCGCGTCGTGTGCCTCTAGCCATTCGATCAGGTCCGCCACCGCTGTCATTTCGTTTCCTCCGCCTGCCACGGGAGCATTGCCGTCTCTCCCGGTCTTTTCAGTAACCCAGTTCAGGGCGTACGACGTTGCGCAGTTCCTCGCCGGCGACATAACGTCGCAGGTTGTCGAAAAACAACTGTAACGTAATTGGCACGTAGCTGTCGCCATCGTCTGCCGAGACATGCGGCGTCACGACGAAGTTGGGCGCCTGCCACAGCGGCGAATCGGGCGGCAGGGGTTCCTGATCGAATACGTCGATCACCGCGCCCGACAGGCGCCCGCTGGCGAGCAGCTCCGACAGCGCGCTGTAATCGAAAGTCGAACCGCGACCCACGTTGATCACGCCCGCGCCCGGTTTCAGGCGCTCGAGACGTTCGCGGTCGAACAGGCCGACGGTTTCCGGCGTGGCCGGCAACGACACGAACAGGTAGTCGATGCGCGGCAGGACCTCGTCGAGCGCGTCCATCGCATACATCTCGTCGACATCGGGATGCGGGCGTCCGTGACGACTGACACCGATAACCTGCAGCGGCATCTTGGCGAGCTGCCGCGCCGCGCCGCCGCCGATGTTGCCGACGCCGACCAGTCCGACGGTCTTGCCCGCAATCGGGGTCGAAAACAGCGAATTCCAGCTGGCATTGCGCTGGTGGGTCAGGATCGCCGGCATCTTGTTGTGCAGCATCAGCACCGCCATCAGCGCGAACTCCCCGGCCTTGTCGGCATGCGCACCCTTGTTGTTGGTAATCGTCACGCCCGGCGGAACCCAGTCCATCGGGCACAGGTGCTCGACACCGGCGCCGATACAGTGGATCCACTTCAACCGCGGCGCAATCTCGGCGAGCCCTTCGGTGGGCAGGTCCCAGGTCAGCAATACCTCGGCGTCGGCCATGGATTCGGCCCAGTGATCGGTATCCCAGTCGACGAACACCTCCAGTTCGGCCGCAAGCTCGGGATAGTCGCGCGCGGCAACTTCGAAGCGCTCGCGGGTAATGGTGAATACCGGTTCGCTCTCCGGAGTCGAGGGGAAGGTGTGCGGTCCCGCATGGTTGTTCTTGATGTGCAGCCGAATGCTCATTCGGTTTCCTCGTTTTCCATTGCCGACAGCGCATCGATAACGCAACGCACCCGATCGTCGCCGTCGAGCTCGTCGGCATCGTACTGGATTTGCATGAAGCGCTCGCCCCAGGCCGCAAGCGCGGCGCAATCGTCGGCGCTATCGCGCGGCAACCGCAATACCGTGTCACCGCCGTAGGTGGGCACCGGTCGTTTGCCGCCATCGGCCACGTGACCGGGTTCGACGCCATTTTCGAGGTCGCGGCAAAGCCGGCGCAGGCGCTTGCGGTACAGCATGATACCGGTGTCACTCGGCACCAGGTGTTCCATTTTCTGATCGGCGATGCGCCCCATCCCCTCGACCGCCTCGGCATCGCCCGGAAACCGCTGACGTTCGGTGTACGGCCGGTCCATCAATTCGCCCTGCTCGATCAGCTCCGGACCTTCCGGCGTGTTGTATTCCGGCGGATCGGCACGATCGCCGAATATCGCCCAGGCGAACGCGGTCGTGTTTTCGTCGTCGATCGGCACCACCCAGCGCGAGAAAGCCGTGCGGCCGTAGTAAATCGGCCGCGTGCCGTCGGCCGAGAAAGCGGCGCCGGCCTGGGTGTAGTTGGGAAGCACCAGTTCGTTGACGCGGAACCAGACGTTATCGCCGACGCGTCGCACGTTGGTGCCGAGAAACCCCTGGCCGCGCTCGTGGAACAACAACTCGCCGAGTTCACCCATACCCTCGGAAAACTGGGCGCGGCTCACGCGGGAGTGCAGGAAGCTGGTATGAATGGGATCCAGGATTGCGTCGAGCACCTGCAGCCAGTTGCACCGGTAATCCGCCCGGTACGGAACGAGTTCCTGGCCCTCGATTACCAGCGTGTCGTAGATCGGGAACTCGGGCATCTTATCCATCGGTCCCAGGTAGGCAAACACCAGTCCCCGGTACTCGCGCACCGGGTAGGCACCGAGTCGGGATTTCTCGCGTACCAGGGCCTCGTCCATGGTCTGCGGCTGGCCCGGGATTTCGAGCACGCTGCCGTCGATGTCGAACAGCCAGCCGCGGTAACAGCAGCGAATACCCTTTTCCTCGCATACCCCGAATTCCATCGACGCGCGTCGGTGCGGGCACTGCCGATGCACGAGACCGTAGCGACCTGATTGGTCGCGAAACAGCACGAGATCCTCGCCGAGTACGCGAATCAGGCGCGGCACGTCCCCGATTTCGCTGGCCAGGGCGACCGGATGCCAGTAGCGACGCAGGTATTCGCCGCAGGCCGTGCCGCGGGCGGTACGCACGAGTAGCTCGTCGCTGTTACCGCGGTGCGGCTGACGGTATCCCTGGTAATTGCCCTGGGGATCAGGTTCGGACCATGACATGGCTACCTCTCTGGCGGTTGGTGAGCCGAATTCTGGCAAAACGCAAACTTGAATCCTATCGACATTTATTTCATATTGATGTGAATAAAATTTACAGCTGACCATGCACCGACGCAAGCTGCCATTCAACTCGTTACGCGCCTTCGAAGCGGCGGCGCGTCATCTGAGCGTTTCCGGCGCCGCGCGCGAGTTGTCGGTGACGCACAGCGCGGTCAGCCACCAGATCCGGTTGCTCGAAGACGAGCTGGGCCTGCGCCTGTTCGAACGCAACAATCGCGGCTTGCGACTGACCGCGCAGGGCGAAGCACTGGCGCCGGTGCTCGCCGACGGCTTCGAGCGTATCGAATCCACGCTCGATCAGCTGCGTCAATCCGATCCGGCGAGGTCGATTCGAATTACCTGCACGCCCACCTTTGCCGCCAAGTGGCTGGTGCCCCGCTTGCGCGACTGGTATGCGGATCCCGATGCAGCGCGCATAAGCCTGCAGCCGAGTCTCGAGTTCGAGAATCTGCACAACGACGGTTTCGACTTCGCCATTCGCTGCGGTGTCCCGCCCTGGGACGGCCTCGAGCACGAACTACTGATGCCGATTCATCTCGTGCCGGTCTGCTCTCCGGCCTACGCCGCACGACACGAACCGATCGGCAATCCGGCCGATATCCTGCAGCACGATTTGATTCACGCCGACGTCGGCGATCACGGCCAGGGCGAAGAATGGCGTGAGTGGCTTGCCGGCAACGCCGTCGAATGCCCGTCCGACCTGCCCGGTTTGTCCTTTCACGATCCCGCGCTGGCGATGCAGGCGGCCGCCGACGGTCTCGGACTGGCGATCGGTTACCTGGAACTCATCGACCGCGATCTGCAGGGCGGTCATCTGATCACCGCCGCGGCCGCCAACGTGCGCCACGAGTACAGTTATTACCTGGTCTATCCCGGTGACCGCGAGCTGACGCCGGGACTGGGGGGCTTTCGCCACTGGATCACGGCACAGGCCGGTTGAAATAACCACCGGAAAACGCGGTTCGGCAATTATATAAGTGTCGTATAAAGACACCTATGGCGTGAACCGCCTGTACTTTTCTTTTCAGGTATTGCTAAACAGCCCCTGCCTTCTAAACTCCACAAATTTAATCGGGCTGGATCAAATCTCCGTGAACCCTGTCTTGTCACCACCTGCAACCCGACTCGAGCGCCGTCCGGCACGGCAATCGGGCGGCAGGTTGCTATAGTCAGTTCGATATGGATGAAATCATTTTTCTCGCCGTAATACTCGGGCTGATTTACCTGTGCCTGCCGATAGCGCTGATCGTCGTTTACGTGGTCCTGCGCAACCGCGGCATCGCGTTGCAACAGCAGGTCGATCGACTGCGCAGCCGCCTGTCCGATCTGCAGATAGAACTAAGCCGGCTTGGCGAGGCGCAACCGGCGCCGGCGGCCGAAACCGCGGTGTCAGAGACCGAACCCGAAGCTGTAACGCCGACAACAGCCGGGGAAACCGAAGCGCCTGCCGTTACCCCGTTCGAAATCGATCGCGATGTCGACACCGCAGCGGCCAGCGAAGCCGAAGCACCGATTGCCGCGGCCGCGATGCCGCCCGCGGCGGAGAGCGTTACCGCCCCTCCCCCGCGCGAAGCGAAACCGGTCAATCGATTCGACAAGGTCCTGAATTCCCTCGGCCAGGCGATCACCTCTTATTTCACCGATGGCAACCTGTTCGTGCGCATCGGCCTGCTGGTGCTGTTTTTTGGCGTTGCCTTTTTACTCAAGTACGCGGCCGAAAGCGACGCCATTCCGCTCGAGATGCGTTTCATGGGCGCAGCCCTCGGCGGCATCGCGCTGCTGGCGACTGGCTGGAAACTGCGATTGCGTAAACCGATCTACGCACTGCTGCTGCAGGGCGGCGGGATCGGCATCACCTATATCACGATTTTCGCCGCCTTTCGGCTGGCCGACCTGCTGCCGCCGACCCTGACCTTCGCCCTGCTGGTATTCTTTTCCGCGATCACGGTCGCGCTCGCGATCCTGCAGGACTCGCGCGCACTGGCGGTGTTTGCATTGGTCGGCGGATTTCTCGCGCCCTTTCTCGCGTCCACCGGCAGCGGCAACTACATCGCACTGTTCAGCTATTACACCGTTCTGAACGCGGCGGTGTTCGGCGTCGCCTGGTTCCGAGCCTGGCGTCTGCTCAACCTGCTCGGATTCGCCTTTACCTTCGGCGTCTACATCCTGTGGGTCGTATTCGACTACGGCAGCGAGGATCTGTACCCGGCCTGCGGCTTCCTGCTGCTGTTTTTCCTCATGTACAGCCTGATCGGCGTGCTCTACGCGCGGCGCCAGCCCGAGCAGCTGGTCGGCCTGGTCGACGGCACGCTGGTTTTTGGTACGCCGGTCATCGTGTCGGGATTGCTGATGGCCATTTTGCGTGACTACGAGTACGGCATTGCCGGTACCTGCGCCGCGATGGGGCTGTATTACCTCGCCCTGGCCCGCTACTGCTGGCGCAACGTCGGCGCCGAGTTCCGCCTGCTGGCCGAAGCCCTGCTTGCGATCGGCGTGGTGTTCGGCACGCTGGCAATTCCCTACGCACTCGACGGTCACTGGAGCAG
>JAAUXY010003465.1_pt1 | contig 11717 bp, 8 predicted proteins | sample 7278121 | NCBI WGS metagenome assembly JAAUXY01 (sample SAMN14350117, study PRJNA611818) | marine sediment metagenome | isolation source: surface marine sediment (1.8m) | place: French Polynesia: Moorea | collected 2018-08
CAATACGCGATCATCTGGGCCGACAAGTGCATCGAGACGAAAGCGCAGCCTACGCTGTCGGACGCCGACAAAGAGTGTCAGCAGCTGGTTCGGCAGTGGCTCTCGAATCCGGAGGACGGTCTGCGCCGGCAGGCGATGGGCAAAGCGGACGAACTCGACTTCGCCGGCCCCTGCGCGTGGCTGGCGGCCGCGGTCGGTTTCAGCGGCGGAAGCCTTTCGCCCGCGGACCAGCAGGAAGTGCCGCCCGCGCAACATCTGACGGCGGTGGCCATTGCTGCGGGCCTGACGGAACTCACCTACGGCGAGCCGGAGACGGCGGCGGAGACCAGCCGCGATCTCATCGATGCCGGGCTGGAGATGGTCGCGATACCCGGCTCGTCAGGAAAGGGGCACTAAGCGATGATGCCGGCGGCACGAATCACTGACATGCACGTTTGCCCGATGGTGACGGGCGTCGTGCCGCACGTCGGCGGTCCGATCATGCCGCCAGGGGCGGTGACCGTACTGGTCGGGAACCTCCCGGCAGCGCGGGCGACCGATATGGCTGTCTGCACCGGGCCGCCCGACGTCATCGCCAAGGGATCGGCAACCGTGTTGATTTCAAATCTGCCTGCGGCGCGGATGTTGGACAACTGCGCCCATGGCGGAATGATCGTGGGCGGTTGTCCCACGGTTTTGATCGGCGGCTGATTGCCCGTCAGAATTGAGAGTATGTACCTAGCACTACAAGTCACCAGTCCCAATGCTGCTACGCTCGGGCCGGCCGCAAGCTGCATCTTCGGCGAAGGCGGCGGCACGATCGGCCGCGCGGCGACCAATGACTGGGTACTGCCGGACCCGGAGCGCTATATCTCCAGCCGGCACGCGATCATCCGCTACATGAATTCGATGTTTTCGCTCGAGGACGTCAGCGTCAACGGCGTGTTCATCAATGGCGCCCCGGAACCCGTCGGCGCCGGCAACGATCCGGTCATCATCCGCAACGGCGACCGGATCCAGATCGGCGACTACGAGATGTATGCGAGCATCGTCGACGAAGTGCCCGCCATGCCGGGCGCGCCGCAGGCACCGGTCGACCCGCTGATCACGTCACCGACCGGCTCGATTACCTCGCCGACGTCGCCAACCGCGGCCCCGACCGCAGGCCCCGGCGCGTCGACGATCGGACCCGTCGATCCGCTGGAGATGTTGAGCGATGTGCCGCCGGCGCCGCCGCAGCAACCGGCTGCGTATCCGGATCATTCGGCCGCGACCTCGGACTATTTCGCACCGCCCGGCCCGAGCGCCTCGCCCGGCGCGGACACACCTCCGGGCGGTATCCCGGAAAACTGGGACCTGACCGAGATGCCGAAAGCCCAGCCGGCTGCGCCGCCCGAGCCCGCGTACATGCCGCCGCCGGCCGACGCGCCGCCGCCACCCGCCGCCCAGCCGTCGGTCGACGCTACCGGCCAGGTGCCGGCGATGGCGCCCGGCGCCCAGCCGCCGCCGAGCGCCGCTGGGGCGACTGACGAACTCATGATGCTGATCGTGCAGGGAATGATGGATATCCTGCGGTCGCGGACGGACATCAAGAGCCAGTTCCGGCTTGAGTTGACCAGCCTGAAGCCGGTGTCGAACAACCCGTTGAAGTTCTCACCAACGCCGCAGGAGGCGATGGGCCACCTGTTCAGCGGAACGAGTTCGAGCTACCTGCCGGCGGCCCAGGCGTTCGAGGAAGGTTTCAACGACATCAAGGCGCATCAGATGGCGATGATCGCCGGCATGCGTGCGGCCTTTGAGCATATGCTCGAGCAGTTCTCGCCTGAAGTATTGGAGGACCGTTTTTCGGGCGGCTCGAAGCGCGGCGGCCTGATGAACATGGCGAACAAGGTCCGCTACTGGGACATGTATATCGAGATGTTCGAGAAGATCTCGCGTGACAGTGACGACAACTTCCGCGAACTGTTCGGTGAGGCATTCGCCACCGCGTACGAGCGGCAGATGCAACGCATAACGAATAACAGATAGAGCGATCGGAGAAGAGCGATAAGAGCGCCTCATCGGTCGCAGAACAACAAGTCGAAGAGCCGTTAAAGGCTGGAGGGGAAGATGAGGATATTGGCGAGCAAAGCTGTGATGCTCGGTGCCGTGTTCGCGCTGGCGTTGACCGCCGGCTGCGCGTCGGGACCGCCGGCGGATGTGAATATCCGAGGCAGCATCACCACGGTCGACGACGTGAATCCGGACGCAACCGGCCGCCCGTCGCCGCTGATGATCCGCATCTATCAGCTCTCGGCAACGGACAAGTTCGATTCCGCCGAGTTCTTCGATCTCACCGACAACGCCGAAGCGACACTGGGCCCCGACCTGCTCGGTGTCGAGCAGCTCATGCTGTCGCCCGGCGAATCGCAGCCTTACGATGCCGAGTACGATCCGAACACGAGCTACATTGGCGTGATCGCCGGCTACCGTGACATCCATCAGGCGACCTGGCGCGCGACCGTGGAGATGCCCGGCCGGAGCATCACAAACCTGATGCGTCGCGGCGCGATCGTCATTCGGGCCGATCGCCTGGCGATCAGCGTCACGGTCGATAACTGATAGCGATGGCGGAGTTCTGATCGATGTCACACAGAAGTAAGGTTGTCTGGTCAGAAGGACTCTTCCTTCGGCCGCAGCATTTCCAGCAGCAGGATCGCTACGTCGAACGGATGATGCAGCTGCGCAACTCGGCGCTCAGAGCGCATGGCTGGGGCTTCTCCGAGCTCAGGATCGATCGCGATCTGCTGCGCCTGGGCAAACTGGGGATCAGCGCCGCGCACGGCGTGTTTCCCGACGGCACGCCGTTCAGCATGCCTGACGACGATCCTCTGCCGAAGCCGATCGAGATCGACGAGAAGATCCGCGATCAGATCGTGTATCTCGGCCTGCCGGTACAGCAGCCGGAGTCGCAGGATATCGATCTCGCCGGCACCGGCGACGTGCTCGCGCGCTATGAGTGCCTCGAACTCGAAGTTCGGGACGTCACGTCCAATTCGTCGGCGACGGCGCCGATGCAGGTCGGCGGCTTGAAGACCCGGTTGCTGCTCGATTCCGAAGACCATTCGGGCTACGCCAGAATCCCGGTCGCGCATATCGTCGAGGCGAAAGTCGACAAGCACGTGGTGCTGCAGGATTCCTTCATCCCGTCGGTCTGCAACGTCAAGGCGGCGCCAGTACTCGACGCCTTCACGAACGAGTTCTTGGGAATGCTGCATCAGCGCGGCGAAGCACTGGCTGCGCGCGTATCGGCGACCGGACGCGGCGGTGCCGCGGAGATCGCCGACTTTCTGCTGCTGCAGGTCGTCAATCGGCTTCAGCCGTTGGTGCATCACCTGGTGGCAGAGGGCAATCTGCACCCGGAGGACCTCTACCGCTGCTGCCTGATGGCTGCGGGCGAACTCGCGACCTTCACGCACGCGAGCAAACGCGCGTCCGAGTTTCCGGCGTACACACACGACGATCTCAGAGCCGCGTTCGAGCCGGTCATCGCGGCAATCCGTGAGTCCTTGAGCGCCGTGCTCGAATCGACGGCGACCGCGATTCCGCTGAAGCAGAAGAAGTACGGGATCAGCGTCGCGTCGGTCGGCGATCGGAATCTCTTGAGTGCGGCGAATTTCGTGCTCGCCGTCAACGCCGACGTGCCGACGGAGGCGCTCCGTTCGCAGTTCCCGACACATATCAAGATTGGCTCCGTCGAGAAGATCCGCGAACTCGTCAACCTGTCTTTGCCGGGCATCCAGGTAACGCCCCTGCCGGTCGCGCCGCGCCAGATTCCCTACCACTCCGGATTCGCATACTTCCAGCTGGACCGGGGCAGCGAACTCTGGGGTCAGCTCGTCGAGTCCGGGGGCATCGCGATCCACGTGGCTGGCGAATTCCCGGGACTTCAGATGGAGTTCTGGGCGATAAAGGAATAGTGCCGTGACCGACGACGATTTTCCTGACGAAGCCGAAGACAAGACACTGTTAAGACCGCGTCCGGGTGGCCGTCGCGGCGCGCCTCAGCCGGGTGCTCCGCAGCCGCCGGGGCAGCAAGTCCCTCCACAGCAACCGCCGCAGCAACCGCCGGGTCAGCAGATTCCTCCGCAAGAGCCTCCGGGGCAGCAGATTCCGCCCCAGCAGCCGCCTGGGCAGCAGGTGCCGCCACAACAGCCTCAGGGTCAGCAGATCCCGCCGCAGCAACCGGTCCCGCCGCAGCAGCCGGTCGCGCCGCAGGCAGCACCGTCGGCACAGGCGTCGGTACCGTCCCTCGATTCCATCCGCGGCGCCGGCACGAGCCCGCTGGCGCAGGCCGCGTCGCCGCTGCTCGTGCTGATGTCGCAGCTTCGCGGTCTGCCCGCTCACGCAGATGTGAACGCGCTGCATCAGCAGGTGATCGGCCGCGTGCAGAAATTCGAAGCGGATGCGATCGCCGCGGGCGTCGCGCCGCAGATCGTCGCGTCGGCCCGCTACGCGCTGTGCACGGCGCTCGACGAGACCGTCCTGAGCACGCCATGGGGAACCGAAAGCATCTGGTCGACGCACTCGCTGCTGACGACCTTTCACCAGGAAACCTGGGGTGGCGAGAAATTCTTCCAGATCCTCGATCGCCTGAAGGCTAACGTCGCTGCCAATCTCGATCTTCTCGAAGTGCTGTACTTCTGCCTGGCACTCGGCTTCGAGGGCAAGTACAAGATATTGGAACGCGGCAACGTGCAGATCGCCGGCGTTCGCGACGAACTCTATCGTCTGATCCGCCAGTACCGCGGCGATTTCGAACGCAGGCTGTCGCCGCGCTGGGAGGGCGTCATCGACCGGCGGAATCCGCTGACGCGCTACGTCCCGCTTTGGGTCGTCGCCAGCGTGCTGGTCACCGTGCTGCTCGCGCTGTTCGTTTCCTTCCGCTTCACGCTCTCGAGGAATACCGCGCCGATAGACGTCGCTCTCAGCGGTGTGGGCATTCAGGATCTGTCGGTTGCGGCGCCCGCGGTTCCCAGTAACCGGTTGCGACCGAAGCTGGCCGACTTAGAGGAGCAGAACCTGATCAGGGTCATCGAAGACGGTGGCGTTACGACGATCACGATTCCGGGCGACGATCTATTCGCCTCGGGCAGCGCCGAGGTCAACGACCGCTACGAGGCGATCCTGCTCCAGATCGGCGATGCTATCGAGACGACGCCGGGTACTGTGCGCGTCATCGGCCACACGGACAACGTGCCGATACGGTCCTTCCGCTTCCAGAGCAACTGGGAGCTGTCGCGAGAACGCGCGATCGACGTTGCCGAGATACTCGGCGAGCGAATGACAGCGACCTCCAGGCTGATTCCTCAGGGGGTCGCGGATACGATTCCCGCCCCGCCGCTCGGGGACTCGGCGGAAGCTCGTGCAGCCGATCGCCGCGTTGAGATCGTTCACGTAGCACAGGCGGCAGCACAATGATGTCGCAACTCAGAAGCGTCTTCTCAGGCTCGGCGATCTCGCTCGTCGGGCTGGTTCTGCTGGCGATCGCGATCTGGTGGTTCGGGCCGTATCTGGGCTTCGGCAATTTCTGGCCGCTGAGCAGCGCTGTAGCGAGGCTCGTGCTGATCGTCCTCGTCTTCCTCGTCTGGGGCATCGCGGTGTTCCTGAAGCGCCGCAAAGCGGCGAAAGCGGACGAGCAACTCGCCGACGATCTGGTCGACTCCGCAGACAGCGGCGTCGACGCGGCCGCGAGCCAGTCCGAGGAAGAAGTCGCGCTCCTGAAGACTCGCTTCGAAGAGGCGATCGCCACGCTGCGCGAGAGTTCGGGCAAGCGGCGCAGTGTGAGTCTGTACGAGCTCCCGTGGTTCGTGATCATCGGACCGCCGGGTTCCGGTAAGACGACGGCGCTGGTCAACTCCGGCCTCGAGTTCCCGCTCGAGCAGCGCTTCGGCAAGGAAGCGCTGCGCGGCGTAGGCGGCACCCGCAACTGCGACTGGTGGTTCACGAACGACGCTGTATTACTCGACACGGCCGGTCGTTACACGACTCAGGACAGCCACGCGTCGGTCGATCGCGCTGCCTGGGAAGGCTTCCTGGATCTACTGAAGAAGTATCGCAAACGGCGGCCGATCAACGGCGTCATCGTCGCGATGAGTCTCTCCGATCTGATGACGCAGAGCGACGCCGAGCGCAACAACCAGGTGCTCGCGACGCGGCATCGTATCCAGGAGCTGTACCGTCACTTCGGCATCCGCTTCCCCGTCTACATGCTGTTCACGAAGTGCGACCTCGTAGCAGGGTTCATCGAGTACTTCGACGACCTCGACCAGGAAGGCCGCGAGCAGGTCTGGGGAACGACCTTCCCGATGGCCGAGCGCAAGCGCGCGTCCGAAGACGACATCAAGCAGTTCCCCGCCGAGTTCCAGCAACTCCTGAACCGGCTGACGGACCGCATGTCGTGGCGCATGAGCCAGGAGATGGATCAGCACCGGCGCTCGAAGATCTACAACTTCCCGCAACAGATCATCGCGCTCGCCGGGGCGCTGGAGAACTTCCTCGCCGACGTGTTCTCCTCGAGCCGCTACGAGGACAAGATTCTCCTGCGCGGCGTGTATTTCACGAGCGGCACGCAGGAGGGAACGCCCATCGACCGGATGATGTCGGTAATGGCGCGGACCTTCGGCATGCAGGAGCAGGCGCTGCCGTCCTTCGGCGGCAAGGGCCGCAGCTACTTCATCACCGATCTCTTCAGGAAGATCATCTTCCAGGAGTCCGGTCTCGCCGGCGTCAATCCGCGCGTCGAACGCAGACGACGGTGGCTGCAGAATGCGGCCTATGCCGGCTCGATCGGCCTCGCGATACTGGCGACGTTCGCGTGGATCGGCAGCTTCGCGGCGAATCGTGCTTATCTCGGTGAAGTCTGGGAATCGGTCCAACGCTACGAAGGGGTGGCAGAACTGCCTCTCGACCGCGGTGCGTCGATCGAGCAAGTGCTGCCGCGTCTCGACGCGCTTCGGGATTCGCTCGATGTTGCCGCTCAGCACGAGGGCGCCGTCCCGCTGCACATGCGCATGTGGCTCTACCAGGGCCGCGCGATGGAGAACGTGGTCGGCGATGCGTACCTGCGCGAACTCAACAGTTCGCTGGGCGCGACGGTCATGGGCATTCTCGAGACCCGGATTCGCGAGAACACCGGCAATCCTCAGCTTCTATATGAGTACCTGAAGGCGTACATCATGCTCGGCGATCCCGAGCGGCTGGAGCCCCGGCAGCTCGCGTTCCTCGTGGGCCAGGAATGGCAGCGAAGCTACGGTGCGGAAGGTGACGTGTACACGCGCCTCAAACGGCACACCGACTACCTGTTCGAGAACGGCGTGCAGCCGTATCCGGTGAATCAGCGGCTCATCGCCGGGGCGCAGGCGACGCTTTCGAGCGCACCGCTGTCGGACTTCCTGTACTCACGGATGAAGCTCGACGCGCTGGCGTTGTCGAGCGAGGATCTCGTGCTCACGCGTGAGATCGGTCTCGGCATCGAGCAGGTCTTCCGGCGCGAAAGCGGCATGGAACTGTCCGAGCCGATCTCCGTGCTGTTCACTCGGAACGGTTTCGAGATCGTGTACCCAACGCTGTCCGCCAGAGTCATCGCCGAGTCGGACGCCGAGAACTGGGTGCTCGGCCGCGAAGGCGGTGGTCTTGGGATTCGCGAACGACTGCAGGTCGAGTCGGAACTGCGAGAGCGCTACGTGCGCGAGTACATCGCCGTCTGGAAGGGCCTGCTCGACGATCTCGAGCTGGTGCCGTTCACGACGGAGGCGCGCGCGATGGAGACGCTGTCGCTGATCACCGCGCAGCCGTCAGTACTCGAGCAGCTGCTCAAGATTGTACGCGACAACACCGATCTCGCCTCGACGCCGGTCGAGGGCGAGGAGACTCAGGATGAGGAAACGGCTCGCCTGCAACGCCTGCTCGGAACGCCTTCGGGCCCCGACGTTCCGACGCCCGAACATCCCGGCGCACCGATCGCGCGCGAGTTTGCCGCGATCAACCGGCTCGTCGCCGGTGAGCCGGGTCAGCCGACCCTACTCAATCCCCTGCTGCTGGCTATCGACGATCTGCAAAGCGAGATAGACGCATCCGGCGGCGACGCGCTGCAGGTGATCGCCAGCGGCGGCGGACCCGCGGCGCGGCGTGTGCGCAACGAAGCCCGCCGGCAGCCCGAACCGCTCAGGACGTGGTTGACCGAGCTGAGCGGCGGCAGCGCGGCATTGGCGCAGACCAGCGCCCGTTCGGAGCTTTCGACCCGCTACGAGGACGCCGTGCTCGTCGAGTGCCGCAATCTCATCGGCAATCGCTATCCCTTTAACCGCAACAGCCAGCAGGATGTCGCGCTCGACGACTTCGGCCGTATCTTCGGCTACGGCGGCGTGTTCGAGCGCTTCTTCGACGAGAATCTTGCGCCATTCGTCGATCGTTCCGGCAGGCAGTGGCGCATCAGGCCCAACGCCGGTGTCCGCATCTCGTCGTCTGCGCTCGAACAGTTCCAGCGCGCTGAGCAAATTCGTGAAGCCTACTTCCGCCCCGGCGGGAACACGCCCGAGATGCGCATCACGGTTATCCCGAATCGTCTCGACGGTGACGTGAGGCGCTTCGTCTTCGACGTCGCCGGACAAAGCTTCGACTATGGGCACGGCCCGACCGAGGAGTGGGATGTGAGATGGCCCGGCGAGGGCATCGGCGGAGCACGGATCATGTTCGAGGAGGCCAGCGGCGGCCGGCCGACGGTCGTGGAGGACGGGCCCTGGGCACTCTTCCGCTTGCTCGACGGCTCCAACGTGCAGCAGGTCAGCGATATTCAATATACCGTTGACTTAAGCGCAGGCGGCCGGTCGGCGCAGATTGTCATCCAGACGCGCAGCGTGCGCAGCCCGATGGCGCTTCGCGATCTGTACAACTTCCAGTGTCCGTCGGCTTTGTAGGGCAGACGCACGGAAATGACGGCTTTCTACGGCAAACTCCCGGCAAGAGGCGACTTCATCACGCGAAGCCTGCCCCGAGAGTTCATCAATCGCTGGGACGAGTGGCTGCAGAGCGGAATGAATTCCAGTCGTCAGGCGCTCGGCGACGCGTGGCTGGACACCTATCTCACAAGTCCCCTGTGGCGCTTCGTCCTGCCCGCCGGCATCTGTGGCAACACCGCATGGGCGGGCGTGCTGATGCCGAGCATGGACAAAGTCGGCCGCTATTTTCCGATGACCGTTACCCGGCAGATCGACGGTACGCGTTCGCCGATGTGCAGCGCGGTTCAGAATCCGCATTGGTTCGCAGCCGTCGAAGAACTGCTGCTCGATGCACTGGATGCGGAGTCACTCGATCTGAACGTGTTCGAGCAGTCGCTCCGAGACGTGGCCTTCGCGGACCAGGACCTGCCGCCGATGGCGCCGATCGAAGCAGGCGGGTCGCGCGTTGCGCTCGATAACTCGCTCGACGTTTCGCTGTCCCTGCTGGGCTTCGTACGCGACGGCGTGCAGCAGTCGACCGCCGGCATGTGCTTCTGGTGGGGCAGCGGTTCCGAATCCGTTGCACCGAGCCTCCTGTACACGCGGTCGCTCCCCGATCCGCACATGTTCACGGCCATGCTGGCCGGAACGTGGAGCAACTGCGGTTGGCAGGATGCTTCGGCCGGCGCTCCGAGCGTGGCCGAGGATCCCCTGGCGCAGCTCGTCAATCAGCTGGTGGACTGAGCTTGGAGACGGCCTGGCAATGGGTATCGTCCGGCGTCACGGATGTCGGCAACGTGCGAAAGGTGAACGAGGACGCGATCCTCGACCGGCCGCAGTCCGGTCTATGGGTGGTAGCGGACGGCATGGGCGGCCACGCGGCCGGTGACGTTGCGAGTTCCAGCATTGTGACGGCGCTGTCGGCGCTCGGCGAATATGATCGGCCTCGTGCATTCGTCGATGCCGTAGAGGACTGCATCATCGACGTGAACCGGCGGCTCTACGACGCTTCGTCGGCGGCCGGAAACATCATGGGCAGCACGGTCGCGGCAGTACTGGCTCTGCCGGGCTACGCGCTGTGCATGTGGGCCGGCGACAGCCGAGTCTACCGGCTGCGGAACTACGTGCTCGAAGAGCTGACGACCGATCACAGCGAGGTCGAGGAACTGATCGCGGAGGGCAGCCTGCGGCGCGAAGACGCCGACAATTATCCGGGCGAGAACGTCATCACACGGGCGGTGGGCGGTGAGCCCGAACTGTATCTCGAGGTCCGGATGTTCGAGCTCAGGCACAAGGACCGCTTCCTTCTGTGTTCTGACGGGCTCTACAAGGACATAACGTTCAAGGAAATCGAGACGATCCTGAGCGACGGCGCGGTTTCGTCGGCATGCCAGCAGCTTCTGAGTCTTGCGAAGTCGCGGCGCTGCTCGGATAACGTCTCGATCATCGGCGTGGACTTCGAGCTTCGATGATCGAGTTCAAGCAATCATTGGGCAGATTCCTGACGGGCGAGTCGAGCTTCGCCCAGCTGCAGGCCGATCTCGATATCGAACTCGCGGCGAATCCGGCGGATGCGCAGAAATACCTCGACCTGATCACCAATCTGTACGGTGCCGGCCGGCTGCCGCAGCAGCTCTACGATGCGCTGTCACAACAGATCCAGCGCGTCGCCGGAATGACCGGCGCGCCGCCGCAGCCGCCGGGCGTGCCGCCGGCTCAGCCGCCGACCGGGGTGCCGCCCACGCAACCGCCCAGCGGTGTCCCGCCTGGCGAGCCGCCAGCGGGTGAAACTCCGCCCGCGACCGGGCCGGGCCCTTCGGCGACTACGCCGCCGGGAACCGTGCCACCGCAGCAGGTGCCTCCGCCTGCGCAGGATGACAAGACGCGATTCCGCCCAACGGCGGACGAGGACGACGAGGACCATGACGGCCTCACTCGCCTGCGTCCGGCAGGACCGGCAACCCAGACCGGGGTCACTGGACAACCCGCGTCGCCGACCGGTACTCAGCCGACCGGACAGTCCTGGACATCGGGGCAGACCGGCCAGACCGGGCAGGTGGGCCAGACCGGACAGACGGGTCAGACAGGACAGACGGGACAAACCGGTCAAACGAGCCGCACGGGCCAGCAGCCGACGGGCCAGTCGTGGACGTCCGGTCCGTCGGCGAGTTCGGGCTGGGCACACCCTGAGCGATGGGACAGCGGGGACGGCGGCGTACCGACCGTCGGTTCGGTCCTCAAGAGCCGTTTCGTGCTCGAGCACGTCATCGGCCATGGCGGCATGGGCATCGTCTTCAAGGCGAAGGACCTGCGCAAAGAGGAGGCTCAGGACCGCAACCCGTACATCGCCGTCAAGATCCTGAATCAGGAATTCAAGCAGCATCCGGAGTCGCTGAAAGCGCTGCAGCGCGAGTCGCGCAAGGCGCAGGACCTCGCCCATCCGAACATCGTGACCGTGTTCGACTTCGATCGCGACGCCGGCAACGTCTTCATGACGATGGAGTATCTCGACGGCGAACCCTTCGACAAGTTCCTGAAGCGCCACAGGGACCGCGGGCTGCCCTTCGACAAGGGCCTGCCGTTGATCCGCGACATGGCGGCCGGACTGTCGTACGCCCACGAGCGCGGCATCATCCACTCCGATTTCAAACCGGCGAACGCTTATCTGACCAAGCAGGGCGTCGTCAAGATCTTCGACTTCGGCATTGCGCGCGCGGCGAAGCGTGCCGATGAGGCTGGCGGCGAGATGACGCTGTTCGA
>JAAUXY010012668.1_pt1 | contig 11714 bp, 8 predicted proteins | sample 7278121 | NCBI WGS metagenome assembly JAAUXY01 (sample SAMN14350117, study PRJNA611818) | marine sediment metagenome | isolation source: surface marine sediment (1.8m) | place: French Polynesia: Moorea | collected 2018-08
CATCGGGCTGCACGCCCGCGATAACCGCATCCTGGTCGATGCGCTCAAAACATTGCGCAATCGTGGCAACAGCATTTTGGTCGTCGAACATGACGAGGAAACCATTCGCGCAGCCGATACGATTATCGACCTGGGGCCCGGTGCCGGTCAGGATGGCGGACAGGTGGTCGCCATCGGGGGCCTGTCTGACCTTAAAAGGGCAGGCGCATCGGTTACCGGTGCCCTCATCGACGGGCATCCCAAAAGGATCACCTCCCGTCTAAGGCCATGCCGCCGGCGGCCCCGTCTGACGGTTAGCGGCGCGAAGACCAATAACCTCAAGAACATTCGCGCAGACTTCCCCCTTGGCCGTCTGATATGTGTAACCGGTGTTTCGGGATCAGGAAAATCGTCTTTATTGAAAGAAACGCTTTATAAAGGATTGCGCAATCGGCTGTTGAAAAAAAAATATCCCGCAGGTGAGTGTAAAGACATCAAAGGCTGGAATCGACTGCAACGGGTATTGGAAGTGGATCATAGCCCCATTGGCCGCACACCGCGCTCCGTACCGGCATCCTACGTCGGCTTTTTATCTGACATCCGCAAATTGTTTTCGATGACGCCGTCCGCCCGGGCCAGAGGCTATAAACCCGGCCGCTTTTCGTTTAACGTGGCCGAGGGCCGCTGTGACGTCTGCAAGGGCCAGGGCCGTCCAAAGGTGGAAATGAGTTTTTTACCGGATGTGTACGTTCCCTGCGACGTTTGCCGGGGCAAACGCTATAATAAGGAAACCCTGGCGGTACAGTACAAAGGAAAAAATATGGCCGACGTCCTGGAAATGACATTTGCGGAGGCGGTTCGTTATTTTTCCGCGGTGCCGCCCATCCGACGGGCGGTACAGTTTGTCTGTGATGTCGGTCTGGGATATCTGTGTCTGGGGCAGCCCAGCCCCACGCTGTCCGGTGGAGAGGCCCAGCGCATAAAACTGGCCAAGCAGCTGGTCAAATCATCGAACGGGCACACCTTATACATATTGGACGAACCGACCACCGGCCTGCATCTGGCCGATATTCAGCGTTTGATCGGCGTCCTGCAAGCATTGGTCGATGAAGGCAACACCGTGGCCATTATCGAGCATAATATGGAAATTATTAAAGCCGCCGATCATGTAATTGACCTGGGACCGGAAGGCGGCGATCAGGGCGGGCATGTGGTGGCATATGGCTCGCCCGAGGAACTATTAAATTACACTGCAAGATCCCACACCGCACGGTGCTTTAAGAAGTATTTGCAGGGGAACTGACCCTGAGCAAACATTAAACCAGTGGCAGAATTGTAAAATAATATTCTCCCTGCTATACTAATAAAGTTGAGCCCGTTTCCGGTTAACCAGTTGTCCGGTTAAAAATTAAATCAGACTTTTTCCTTTTGAACGGGTTCAATCCGCCGGAGGCGGACTAAACCGACGAAACCGACCAGGAGAAAATATGGCGAAGAAGTTCGAGTTAAACGTCTCGGATTTAAGACTCATTTGTGACCCCAAGATCTTCAAATTTAAAAACACATCCGAAGTCAAGCCATTGGACACTGTTATCGGGCAGGAGCGTGCCGTTGAAGCCATTGATTTCGGCCTCAACATGAATGACCCCGGTTACAATATATTTGTCACCGGTTTGGCCGGAACAGGCAAATCTACCATTGTCAGGGATCTGGTTACCAAACACGCCAAAACATTACCGGCACCCGACGCATGGTGCCTGGTCAACAACTTCAAAGATGAATTTCGCCCCAAAGCTATTTCCGTTGCTCCCAAAAGCGCAATTCGATTCAGCAAAATTACAAACCGGGCTGTTGATAGCTTAAAAAAGGATTTGCCCGAAATATTTGAAAACGAAACTTACTTAAAAAAATTATCCAAAATAAAAAACAAATTCGCCGACAGACAGAACGATCTGTATGCGCATCTCGATGTCTTTGCCGCCCAAAAAAATCTTCAGATCGAACAAACCGAAGACGAGTTTCAAACCATTCCGCTGGTTGACGGCCAACCGATCACCCCTGAAGATTTTAATACCCTGCCGGAAAAAGTAAAATCAGAAATCGAGGAAAATCTGCGTTCCATTCAATCTGAAATTGAATCGACCGCTATGGAGATGGATAAAAACAATATGGCGCTGCATGCAGCCATCGAAAAGCTGATGGATGAGTACGCGCTGTCGGCCGTAAAAAAACGTTTGGATCCGATAAAAAAGGAATTTAAAGCCAGCGAAGCAGTTGTTGAACATTTGAATGCCGTTCAGGAGCATATCGTTGAAAATTTTAATCTGTTTATTCCACCGGATAAAAACGAGCAGCAACCGCAGGGGCAGGCGCCGCGGAATGCAGAATCTTCATTTCAGCAGTATAAAATAAACGTATTGGTCGATCAGGAGTCAGCCAAAGGGGCACCGGTTATCTTCGAGAGCAACCCGACGTATTATAATGTTTTCGGCCGAATTGAAAAGCGCGCGTTTATGGGAACCATCAACACGGATTTTACCATGGTGCAGGCCGGCTCTCTCTTAAACGCCAACGGCGGTTTTCTGATTATGGAAATCGATTCGGTTATTATGAACCCCTATGTCTGGGAAGCGCTCAAAAGAACGTTGCGGACCAAATGTCTTCAAATTGAGGACATCCCCGAGGAAACCGGTTTTGCCACCACCTCCTTAAAACCCGAACCCATTCCACTGGATGTTAAAGTGATATTGCTGGGAAGCTATGAAGCGTTTGAAATAATTCAGAACGAGGACCCCAGATTTAATAAAATTTTTAAGGTCCGAGCCGATTTTGACTCCGAAGTCGTCAGAACCCGGGGCACCATTCAACAATATGCCCGTTTCATCGCTCGGGTTTGTCAGGAAGAAAACCTGCTGCCATTCACCGCCAAAGCCGTAGCTGCCATCGTAGAATACGGCGAGAAATACGTTTCCGACAAAAATAAGCTTTCGATTCGGTTTGGCCCCCTGCTGGGCGTTTTAAAAGAATCAGACTACTGGGCGCGCAAGCATAAGGCGCGGCAGGTAACCGATAAATATGTGTTCAAAGCGTTCAATGAATATCGGTTCCGCTATAGCCTGTATGAACAAAAGATGCACGAATCCTATTTAGATGACACCATTATGATAGATGTCCGCGGAGATGTAGTCGGACAGGTGAATGCGCTGGCCGTATATCAAATCGGCGAATTCTCATTTGGGCGCCCGGCACGGATCACCGCCGAAACGTATATGGGAAAACAGGGTGTCGTTAATATCGAACGCGAAGCGGATTTAAGCGGCAGTACGCATGATAAAGGGGTCTTAATTTTGTCGGGATATCTGGGCAGAACCTTTGCCCAATACTACCCGCTCAGTTTGGCGATCAGCATTACCTTCGAGCAAAGCTATTACGGGATTGATGGTGATAGTGCATCATCTACCGAGCTGTATGCGATTATATCCAGTCTTGCGGATATTCCCATCAAACAGGGGATTGCGGTCACCGGATCGGTAAATCAAAAAGGACAAATCCAGGCCATCGGCGACGTCAACCAGAAAATAGAAGGCTTTTTTGACGTCTGCAAAGAGAAGGGCTTAACCGGCAAACAGGGCGTCATGATTCCACGGGCGAATAAAAAAAATCTAATGCTCCGCAAGGAGGTGCTCGATGCCGTCCGGCAGGGAAAATTCCATATTTATCAGGTCGCCACGGTAAAAGAAGGCATCGAGATTCTGACGGGTGTTGCAGCCGGCAAACCCAATAAAAAGGGATTTTATCCGGCTGGAACGGTTTATGGCGCCGTTCAGGAGAAGTTAACACAATACTATAAACGCGCTCATAAAATCAAAAAAGAATTAGGGGAAATAGAAGAATAAAAGTATCATCAGTCGCACTTGCAAAATCCGATCGTCACCCATCCAGCAAGCCCGGGAATCGTTGATGGCATCCCCGCCAAACACGGTCATCCGGCCTGTAACCCTAACGTAGCCGTCCATTTTACCAGACACCCTAATGTGTTTTACGGATTTGGCGTTTTGCTGAACCCGTATCTGTGCTATGAAATGAGTTTCACAAAAATTCTGAATCTTTATCGTGGTTCCTGTCAGTTGATCGTGCATATTTTTGAGCCAATAAGGTGAGTGTTATGTGTGAAGAGGTATACCCCAACTTATTTCGAATCCAGATTCCGTTACCGGATAGTCCCTTAAAATATTTAAATTCCTATGTCATTAAAGATCCCGCAAGGAGCTTGATTATCGATACGGGCTTAAATCGACAGGAATGTCTGGACGCCATGCAAACGGGGCTGGATACCCTGGGAATCGATCTTGCTAAAAGCGACATTTTCATCACACACTTACATGCCGACCATTTCGGTCTGGTTTCAAAACTGGTCACGAATTCCACCAACATTTATTTCAGCCGGCCGGATAAAGAACTCGTGGAATCCTGGGAAGGTTTCGGGGACATGGTCGCCTACGCCGGTCGCAATGGTTTTCCTGAGGATGAGTTAAAAGCAGCGATCGAAAAACATCCCGGTTCCAGATACGGCACGGATTGGATACCGGAATTAAGGGTTTTGGATGATGGTGATCTGATTGATGCCGGTAACTATCATTTCAAATGCGTGGCCACACCCGGCCACACCATGGGTCATACGTGTTTATATGAGCCGAACCGAAAAATTCTGGTAGCCGGGGATCATATCCTGATTGATATCACCCCCAATATCCAATGCTGGTCGGACAATGAAAATCGGTTAAAGCATTACCTGGCCAGTCTGGACAAAGTTTATGATCTGGAGGTCGATCTGGTTTTGCCGGGCCACCGGCGCCTGATTGACAACCACCGGGCCCGCATCGAAGAATTGAAGGATCATCATCGGCAGAGATTGGATGAGGTCCTTACCATTCTGGCCAGGGGTCCCATGAATGCTTTTCAGGTCGCCGCGCAAATGACCTGGGATATCGCTCGCGATAGCTGGGATCAGTTTCCAGTGACCCAAAAATGGTTTGCGACCGGCGAAGCAATTTCGCATCTTCGCTATCTGGAGGATGAGGGCAGGATTGTCCGCAGAGAGCAAAACCGAATTATAAAATTCGTACAAAATGCTTGAGGAATTGGGGTTTTTTATTCTCCCTCCTTGATAGCCACTCATTGACCTCGGCCCGCAAGGGATTAGAAAAGACATCTCGATGATTAAGAAAACGATAGAAGGCGAATCGCTAAAAGAGCGATTATTGGCCAGCGCCAAAGATCGCTTATATTCGTTTCTGCTGGCCGGTGGAACGATTCGGGGTGCCATTTTGAACGGCAGCCGGATGATCAAAGAAATGCGCGTCAACCACGAACTGGGAATACTGGAAACACTGGTGCTGGGTCGTGCCTATCTGGGCGCCGGTTTGATGTCAGCCAATTTAAAAGGAACCGACAGCATCAGCATCAAAATTGAATGTTCGGGGCCGATAAAGGGTCTTACCGTGGAGGCAAATGCCTTCGGAGAGGTTCGCGGTTTTTTAAAAAATATTCAGATCCCGATAGACAAACCCATGGCGGATTTTAACCTGGCGCCTTTTTTTGGTGACGGTTTTCTCTCCGTTATTCGCTATCTGGCAGATGCCAAACAGCCTTTTACCGGAAAGATTCGCCTGAAATACGGCAACATTGCCCAGGATCTTGCCAACTATTTTCTGACTTCCGAGCAAATCCCGACGGCCTTTAACCTCAGCATTAAATATGACAAACAGGGCGAGGTCACCGGTGCCGGCGGACTATTTTTACAGGCCATGCCGGGCGCCGCTGATGCCTTGACCGCAGAACTGGAAGAATTGGTCATCGAGTTTCCGTCCCTGGGTGAGGTGTTTGCAAAGGAACAGGCGCCCGAAACCCTGATCCAAGACGCATTTCAAAAATATAGCCCTGCTATTTTAGCCCACAAGCGCATTGAGTTCATGTGTCATTGCAGCCCTGAACGGTTGCGCGGTGTTTTGGCCATGTTGCCGATGGGTGAACTGAAAGACATTCGCGATAAAGGTCCTTTTCCGCTCGAGATGCGCTGTCACTATTGCAATACGCTGTATTATTTTGACAAAGAAGAAATTCAAAATATATACGCGAAACAAAACCCGGGCACCTGAATATTGTACGAGTGCGGTAACAGCTCAAATGTGATGAATTTGTTGGGGACACATCATGGAAACACGGCCGTTTGGAAAAACCGGTGCATCATTTCCCATACTCGGATTTGGGGCCCAGCGAATTGTCGACGAGCACGGGTGTGCGGAAGCAGACGCCATTGAAATTATCAATACGGCAATTGACCGCGGCATTCGATATTTTGATACGGCCTGGATTTATTCACGGGGACAGGCGGAAACCCGACTGGGCAAGGTCGTCAGACATCGCCGATCGGAGATGTGGATCGCCACCAAAACGCTGGACACCTCCAAAAAAGGCGCGCGCCGGCAGTTGGAAGAAAGTTTGAACCGATTACATACCGACTATGTGGATGAGTGGCGCCTGCACAATATTTTTGATTTCCCGCGGCTGGATGCCTTTACCGGTAAAGACGGTGCCCTGCAGGCGGCCATTGACGCCCGCAGGGAGGGTTCGGTTCGGTTCATCAGTATCAGCGGCCATACGGATCCTCAAATTCTAGTAGAGGCATTAAATAGATACCCGTTCGACAGCGCTTTGATCCCCGTCTCTGCATTGGACCACTTTAAGCTTAGTTTTGTAGATGAGTTTTTGCCGATTGCAAAAGAGAAAAGGGTCGGCACCATCGGCATGAAAGCGCTGGCGCTGGGGAGGCTAAATCATGAAGTGCAGCGTGCCCTGCGGTATTGTTTTCACCTTCCGTTAAGCATGGTCGTTATTGGAATGGAGACTTTGAGCCAACTGGAGCAAAATATCGCGATCGCCGAATCCTATGTTCCCCTGGGTGAAGCCGAAAAGGAAGTATTTTTTGAAGATATTCAATCGCTGGTTCGACCGGATATGCTCCCCTGGAAATCAAATGATGAGGACAATCCGACCCGCTGGGCGCAACGCGGTGAAGTATTTACGCCCGCCCACAAACCGGAGGGAATTCTGAAAACGTTTTTGCGGCAATTTATTGGGAGCAGCTAAATAACACCTAAAGCGCACGTTCAAATTTGCAGTCGCACAATTTATATGAATTAAGGTTTTTGCCCGGCCTGTTGCTTCTTGAGCTGAGTGACCATCTGATCGATAGAAATGCCATTGGGCGCCATGGCAATCGGATTGATTTCAAGCAGCCCTTCCCAGGCTTTGATCGCACCATTAAAATCATTAAGGTCATGCAGAAGAACAATTCCTTTATTCATACGTGAAATTTCATGTTTGGGATCTGCGGCAATGGCCTGATCAAAGGCTTTGACGGCTTCCTCGGGCTTTCCGCTGCGCCGGTACATTACCCCCATGTCGGTCCAGACATTTGGATTGCCCGGATTAATTTCCAGGGATTTTCGATAGGCGCTGATGGATGCTTCATACTGATTGGAATCAAAATATGCATTTCCCAGTTCGGTCCAGGCATTGGCGTTACCCGGGTTTGCCTGAGCTTCGCGCTCGAGTGATGCAATCCGATCCGAACCCGCGGGCGGGGGTGTTCCCATCTGCACCGGAGCAGATGGGACCGGTGCTCTGGAATCGGATTGTAAAATGGTAAACACGACCCCGCCAAAAAACCCGACAGCCAAAGCCAGCAGCGTAACGATTAAAAACGTCTCTTTGCGAACATAGTTTCCTTTAGCCGTCTGTTGTTGCTTCGCCATTTGTCCTCCCATCGTGTGCCTGTTTCAGATAAATATAACAACAAAACACTTCGATTAAACCCCTTAAGGTTTTAGCGGCATGCTTTTGTTATTTAATCAAATAATTGAGAGGTCGTGGAGTTTTTCTATCATCGTTTAAGCGCAGGCCTCCATGGAGTTTTGCCGCCTAAAGCCGCAACAATATGCGCTGAGTTCCAACCTACGGCAGCAGATCCGCTAAACGCACCCCAGGACAGCCCCAGAGGACCGAATTCCACGACTACGACCATCATCGCTGCCTGTTATGGAGTGATATAAACAGTCTGGTGGCGTTGTTCAGCGCTCGGGAAAAATTTGTTGCGATTGGCGGCGGCAGAACCCCATGCGAGCCTAAAAACATTATTTGAAGCTGACGGTGATTACAGCAGAAGGGGTTTCCGGCAACCCCCAGCCTCTCAAATAATTAGCATATTATCAACACGTTATTCCTGCGCCAGACAGGAATTCAGCCAAACCGGTATATCTTTTGACGCCAGGCAACGTTTTAGCTTTTCACAAACCAGCCGATCCGTTGGAAATGCCATCTGCGAGGGCAGTTGATCCACTGGAAAAAACCGTGCGTCACTCGCATCGGATCCGGCTTTCAGGCTCCCACCGTCAGGCTTTCCCCAGAACCATATCCCGACGGTTTGTTTTTTCATATCATGGAAATTGGAATACACATCAAAAACAGGCCCCACGGTTACATCCAGCCCGGTTTCTTCCTTAAATTCCCGTCGCGCTGCGATTCGGATATCCTCATCCCACTCCACATGGCCGCAGGGAATGCACCATTGGCCCGCAAATGAACCCGTCCGTTTAACCAGCAGCAGTTCATTTTTCTCAACCAAAACCACCGCAACGCCAACCGTCGGATTGCGATAATAAATCCAGCGGCAGTGCTCACATATCAGACGCGCTTCCTTCCCGGGAGATGTATTTTTTAATGGCTTTCCACAGCGCGGGCAGAATTCAAAATTCATAAAAACTCCTTAGTGCCGTATCATCCAAATTCGACTCGACGACTCGACTGTCTTCGACCCTGAGCTCAGACCGAAGGGAGCTCGTCGAAGTCTGCCTTCGACATGAGCTCAGGCCGAATGCAGCTCGCCACTGGCCAAAATCAACAGGGTCTCTGCAGTCTATTGAAAAGAGGTGATATGCAAAAGCCCGGGAAATGCCGGGCTTTCGATAATTTACAGATTATTGCAGGTCAGGAGCAAACGGGTTTAATTCCAGGCTGTTGGATTTAGGCGATCATACATTGCCTGGCTCGCTCCCCGCTTTCCCGCGCTGCCATACGATAGCAGTTGTGAAATTCCTCATAGTTATCTGAACAAAAATTGCACTTTTCAAGCGCTTTCATCAACCGCTTTTTTTCCATTGAACAGCAATTTCGAGCTTTTGATGAGCCGGCCATAAGGCCACCTCCTTTCCGACCCGAATTTTCAATAAATACAGGTCGTTATTAATGGAATTGATTCCATCTAAAGATGGGTTTTACCCCTTTTGCATAAATTAAGAGGATAAATCTAGAAGTCAACAAAATGGATTTTGACATATTCCCGAGAATACTTAATTTGTTCTCAAGTGTTTAAGGGGCGACCCGCCGATCCTATCGCAGCCGAGGACATTTATATCAAATATGAAGCCATCAAACTCAATACCGCTAAAATGGCGTTACCGGTTAAGTTACCGTCTTAAGACCGCAACAACCCTTACGATTATATTGCTTGCACTGGTTTTAAGCGGATCAATTTCCCTGGCAACCGAACATGGTGCCCGGCATCGTCTCCAGGTCGAAATTTTTCCGCAATCACACAGGCTGCAGGCGGTTGATGAAATTAAAATCGTAAACAACCGCAGCGATCGCTTGGATTTCAGGATCTCCCGGACCGCCGAACAAATGGCGGTCACAGTAGACGGCAACCCGGGGGTATTTGAATTTAAAAGCGGACAGCTGAAAATCAATCTGGCTGCCGAAAAAAAAAATAAGAATATCCAAATAACCATTCGCTATACGGCCATCTTCGATGATCCAGTCCCCCTGCGGCCGGTCAATGCCGATAATCCCGGATATGGTGTCAGCGCTTCGATTTCAGAACGCGGCAGTTTTTTGCTGGCCGGTTCAGGCTGGTATCCCCATTGGATCGGAGGAGATTCCAACTATCGATTGGCGGTGACCGCCCCCAAAGGCTGGATTGCTGTCACTGCGGGCGAATCAAAGGGGCATATCACTCAAAATGGCAAGACCACGTCCACCTGGTGGGTGGATAATCCTGTCAAAGGTCTTTCACTTTCGGTCGGCCGATTTATTGTTCGCGAAAAAAAAGTGGGCCAGATAACCGCGGCAACGTATTTTTTGGCCGAAACCGACCATCTGGCAATGGATTACCTGGAAGCGACCGCCGGATATCTGACCCTTTATCAGAATCTTTTTGGGCCCTATCCATTTAAAAAATTTGCAGTGGTTGAAAATTTTTTCCCAACCGGATTTGGATTTCCCTCCTATACCTTGATCGGCGGCAGCGTTTTACGGCTGCCATTTATCATCCGGACCAGCTTGGGACATGAAATCGCCCATTGCTGGTGGGGCAATGGTGTTCTGGTGGATTATGAAGCCGGCAACTGGAGCGAAGCCCTAACGACCTATGTGGCGGATTATCTGTATAAAGAAAAAAAATCCTTAGATGAGGCACGCCAGTATCGATTGCAGATCCTGAGAAACTATTCCACCCTGGTCAATGACGAGAAGGATTTTGCCCTGGCGCATTTTCAGAGCCGGTATGATACGGTCACCAAAACGGTCGGTTACGATAAAGGCGCGATGGTTTTCCATATGCTTCGCCAGCAATTGGGGGAAGACGCATTCTGGGGGGCGCTCAGGGATCTTTATAAGGATCGATTATTTGAAGCAACGTCGTGGACCGACATTCAGAAGGCTTTTGAGGAAAGGGGTAAGCAGCCGCTCAAGGATTTTTTCGATCAGTGGGTATTTCATAAAGGTGCACCCCGATTCTATCTGGCAGCGGTTCAATCCAGACCAACAGGTGGTCACTGGAATATCACCGGACGCATTGTCCAGGAAAACCCGGTATTTGATTTTGATTTAAATCTTACCCTGGAAAGCCAGGCGCAGGCTGTTTCCAAAACCATCCGCATATTTAAGAAAGAAACCCCGTTTGAAATGGTGAGTAAATCCAGGCCGCTAAAACTCGTTGCGGATCCAGACAGCCACATTATGCGGCGCCTGTTTCCCGTCGAAATACCGCCGGCAATCAATGCGATTAAAGGCGCTTCCTCGGTCTTGACCGTGTTATCGGCCGATCTGGAGCCGCAGATCAAAAGCGCCGCCCAAACGCTGATTCTTTCTCTGGGGTTGAAAAATGCCACCTTTGCCGAAGAAAACGATATCAACAGAGAGCAGCTGATTGGCAAAGATATATTGATGATTGGTTATCCGCAAAATAAAACACTTTTCGGTAATCTGCCCGATCAAATTGCCGTTAACCAAAAATCATTTAATTTAAACAACAGGACCTATGACCAGCCATCGGATGCTTTTTTCGGCGTATTTGCCCATCCCTATTCTGAAAACCGAATTGTGGCTATTTTTTTGCCGCTGTCATCGCAGCAGGTGGACAGTGTCGCCCGCAAGGTCACCCATTACGGCAAATACAGCTACCTGGCCTTTCAGAACGGTAAAAACCGCGAAAAGGGATTTTGGCCGATCGTGCAGAGTCCACTTGAATACAGATGGAATGATTCTTAAGAGTAATTTGTCGGGATCTATTGCGACAGAGAGTTGAAAAAATAGAGGTGAGCGGAGCGCTTACAGAAAGTAGATATCATGAAAAAGATAATACCACCCATTGTTGCGTTTATCATGATGCTCGCATC
>JAAUXY010087757.1_pt1 | contig 11714 bp, 11 predicted proteins | sample 7278121 | NCBI WGS metagenome assembly JAAUXY01 (sample SAMN14350117, study PRJNA611818) | marine sediment metagenome | isolation source: surface marine sediment (1.8m) | place: French Polynesia: Moorea | collected 2018-08
GCGTGCAGCTGCGCCAGGATGCCGACAAGCAGCTGCATCTCGCGCTCACCGCGGCCATGCGCGGCAGCGCCGCCGATGGACTGGCCGTGGTGAACACCTCACCGCTGCGCAACACCGTGGGTGACACCTTCATCGACTGGACACTCGGTGGTGAACTCGACACGCAGCTGGCGCTGGCCATGAACCTCAGTGACGCCAGCATCGAGCCGCGCATCAACCTGGTCACCCACGGTGTTGCGCAGCGGTGAGGTGTTCACCACGGCCAGTCCGTCGGCGGCGCTGCCGCGCATGGCCGCGGTGAGTGCGAGATGCAGCTGCTTGTCGGCATCCTGGCGCAGCTGCACGCGAACGTCGCTTACCTCGGAGTCAAGAATCCTGCCCCGCTGGGCATAGACATCGACATCCGCATCATCGATCAGCACCAGGCCCTCGAGGTCGTCTATGGACGGACACTCCGGTTGGTAATCGATGCGAGTGTCCTCGACGTCGAAGAACAGCTGCATGGTGCGATACGCGGGATTGCGCACCAGGCTACCGCGGTAGATGAACCCACCCTCGGAAATTCGCCCCTCGCCGATGCTTGGCTCCAGCCACTCCAGCAGGTTGGGATTGAGCTTGTAGGGCAGGTATTTGCGGCGATACTGGGGCGCGGTGTCCCGCAGGCTGACCATCAGGTCCATCTCGGCGCCGGCGGCAGTTTCGACTCTGGGCAGCAGCATGGAGAACAGCCCCTTGACCTCACCCTCGTCGGCGAAGGCTGTGAACGGCCCGCTGCGCAGCCGGAAAGCGTCTGGCTCGACCGTCCACTGCAGTTCAGCGCTGAAGGACTGGTAGTCGAGGTGCCGGCGAAACACCTTCGGGAAGGCCATGGAAAACTCGGAGGATGCCAACTGGACCCGGCCGCGGTCGGCGGTCAGCACGGCAAAGCCGGAGGCATTGGTCAGGCCCGGCGCGCCGCGCCAGGGTTCTACATCGACATCACGGAAATTGGTGGATAGCGTCCAGTCCTGCCCGGTCTGGATACCGCGCAGCGTAAACTCTACCTGTTCGAGTTCACCGGTGGGCGACAACAGCGACAGCACATCCTGGGCAGTCTCGGGCAGCAGGCCCGCACCCTGCAGGTAGCTCGACAGTTGCCCCAGCTCGATATCGGCCAGCCGCAGGCTGATGCTGTCGTCACCATAGCGCCCGGTCAGCGCCGGGATCAGCACCGAGCGGCCGGCTCCAATCAGCTCGATATCACGGGCCCGGAAGTCCCAGGCCTGGTCGCGGTAGTCAGCGGCCAGGTCCAGACCCACGCGCTCCAGGTTATAGGCCTGACCCTCTCCCTCGAGCGGCTTCAGCTCGATAGCCTCACCGGCCAGCCGTGTGGCGACCCTGACCTTACCCTCGTCGAACCGCAGCCACAGATCGTTTTCAATATGGCCTGTCACGGGGAGCATCTCGACCTGGGCCAGCAGGTCATCAAACAGTGCGATGTCGCCCAGCTCCGACTTGAGATGAAAGAGACCGCTGAAGCTGCGGAAATCCGTCAGGCTGCCCTCACCTTCTGCCGTCAGCCGAAACCAGGCGTCGCGGTCCGGTGCCCGCAGGCTCACACTGGCGCGGCGGAAGTTACCATCGCGCAGCACCTCGGCCTGGATGAACGAGACCCGGGTGGACTCGCCCTGGTCCAGCTCCATCGCCAGCTCGTCGATGGTGAGCTCTTCGACATTGAAGATGAATTCATTGAGGGTGCGGCCGAAGTTCCCCTGGCCGCCACCGGGAATGCCGGCAATGCTCAGCTGGCCCTGGTCGTCTACATCGACATGAATACGGCCGCCGCCGGCAGTCAGGGTGAACAGCCGCGGCGACATGGTGCGCAGGGTGTCGAGAACATCCAGCTCCAGTAACAGGCTGCTGAACTCAAGGCCGACCGGCGCTTGCGAATCGCCGAGGATGCGCAGGCCCCGAGCCTCGAGGCGCGGCGACAGGGAGCGCCAGCTGCCGCTCAGGTCGTCAATTTCGAGGATGAAAGGCAGGTGCGCATTGGCAGTCTCGAGGATCTCGCCCTGGTAACGGGCGACATTGTTCATCAGCAAACGGCCAACGCTGCTGTAAACCGCCAGCAGGACGATAAGCAGGACGATGAATGACCAGAGCCATGTTGTAAGCCGTTGCAGCACGTTTACTTCAATACCGATTCCTGCGCCGACAGCTCTGCCGCGGCGCGATGCCAAGCATTAGAGCAGTATAATGTCGAACTGTTCCCGGCTGTACATCGGCTCAACCTGGAACTGCAGCGATTTACCTGATAGCGCCTCGAGATCGGCGACGGTGGCTGAATCCTCGTCAAGCAGGCGATCCACCACCTCCTGGGAGGCACGCACCATCAGGGTATCCGCGTCATAGGCGCGGGCTTCGCGCAGGATGTCCCGGAATATGTCATAGCACACCGTCTGCGCGGATTTCAGCTCACCCCGGCCACCACAGGCCGGGCAATCTTCACACAGTACATGCGCCAGGCTGTCGCGAGTGCGCTTGCGGGTCATCTCCACCAGCCCCAGCTCGGACACGCCGGTTATCACAGTGCGCGCCCGGTCCCGTGCCATGGCCTTCTCCAGGGCCCGGTACACCTGGCGCCGGTGCTCCGGGTCGCGCATGTCGATAAAGTCGATGATGACGATTCCACCGAGGTTGCGCAGTCGAATCTGGCGCGCCAGCGCGGTCACCGCCTCCAGGTTGGTTTTGTAGACGGTCTCTTCCTGGTTGCTGCGGCCAACAAATGCACCGGTATTGACGTCGATGGTGCTCATTGCCTCGGTCTGGTCGATGATCAGGTAGCCCCCGGACTTCAGGGGTACCTTGCGCTCCAGGGCGCGGCCGATCTCATCCTCCACGCCATACAGGTCAAACAGCGGCCGCTCCCCACGGTAGTGCTCCAGCAGGGGTGCCAGCTCCGGTACATAATCCTCGCAGAAATCGCGCAGCCGACCGTAGGCCTCTTCGCTGTCGACGCGAATCCGCTCGAGCCCGGGCCGCGCCAGGTCGCGCACCGAGCGCTGGTAGAGCTGCCAGTCCTCGAACAGCCGCGCAGGAGCCGATTGCTCGGCCGCACGTCGGCTTACCACCGCCCACAGGCGCTTGAGGAAGCGCAGGTCTGATTCCAGCTCCTCGCGACCGACCCCCTCGGCGGCGGTGCGCAGGATAAAGCCGGCGCCACCGTCCATCGCCTGCGCCGCCACCGCTTCATCGAGCAGGGAACGCAGCCGCGAGCGCTCATCGTCGTCTTCGATCTGCTGGGAAATACCCGTGTGCCGGGTGCGCGGCATGTAGACCAGGTAGCGCGAGGAAAGGCTCAGCTGGGTGGTGAGACGCGCCCCCTTGTTACCCAGCGGCTCCTTGATCACCTGTACCGTCACATCCTGACCTTCTCGCAGGTGCTCGCGAATATCCTCCGCGGCACGGCCACGCACCTCGACACCGTCCTCATCGAGGGGATGAATATCGTTGACGTGAATAAAGCTGGTGCGTTCCTCACCAATCTCAACAAAGGCGGCCTGCATGCCGGGCAGCACCCGCACTACCCGGCCCAGGTAGATGTTGCCGACGATGCCGCGGGTCGCGGCGCGCTCAATATGGACGTCCTGCAGGACCCCGTGGTCGACAACCGCTACCCGGGTTTCCAGCGGCGAGACGTTGACCAGCAGTTCTTCACTCACCGTCGTCACCCGCGTCATCGCCAGAACTCTCGAGGCCGGTAGTTACTCCCACCCGCTGCAGCAGTTCCCAGGTCTCCGCCAGCGGCAGGCCAACGATGCCGGTGTAGCTGCCCTGCAGGGTTTCGACAAAGGCGCCGGCCAGGCCCTGGATACCGTAGGCACCGGCCTTGTCCCAGGGCTCATCGGTCAGCAGGTAGGCCTCACATTGCTCGCGAGTGAGGCTGCGAAACAGCACACGGCTGTCGCTGAGCGCTTCCTCCACCCGGGCGCCAAGCCGCACACAGACCGCTGTCAGCACCTGGTGCTCGCGGCCACTGAGGCGGGCCAGCATGGCCAGCGCGTCAAAATGGTCTTCAGGCTTGCCCAGCACCGTCCCATCGAGCACCACGGTGGTGTCGGCGGCAATCACCGCGGTGGTGTCATCCAGCTTCGCCTGCACCGCGGCGGATTTTTCCCAGGCCAGGCGGGCAACATAGTCCTCGACGGGTTCCCCGGACAGCTGCCGCTCGTCGATATCGGCCGGCTGCTGGCGAAACTCCACGCCCAGCTGCTGCAGCAGGGCAGCGCGTCGCGGCGACTGCGAAGCCAGTACCAGCTCGATCACTCAGGCCACCTGGTAGCGACGCCGCAGGCCACGCAGCACGGTCAGCACCGCCGGCCACAGCAGGGCACTCAGGAAGGCGGGCAACAGAAACAGCAGGCTTACAGCGCCGACGCCGGTCAGGTTCTGGACCCACTGGGATACCAGCTGGTTGATACCGACCATGACGAAAATCACCGAGGCCTGTTGCAGCACATTGAACACCCGCAGTCGCTGGTAGAGCACCAGTGCCAGGTAGGTCACCACCGACAGCGACAGGGCGTTCTGGCCCAGCACCGATCCCTCCAGCACGTCGAGCAGCAGGCCGACGCCGAACGCCACCACGATACCCACCCGCTGCGGCAGGGCTATGGTCCAGTAGATCAGCACCAGGGTCACCCACTCCGGGCGCGCCCAGCGCAGGCCTGTCGGCAGGGGGTAGGCGGCGAGCAGAAACGCCGCTGCAAAAGTGAGCACAATCACCCAGGTGCCCTGTGCAGGCTGCTGTACCATGGCTCAGTCTGCCGAGCCTGCGCCGCCGGTGAATACCAGCAACACGTGACGACTGCGGTTGAGTGCGGCACTGGGCTTTGCGGTCACCCGGGCAAAGGCCTGGCCGGGGTCGATTTCTACTTCGGTCACCGTGGCTACCGGGTAGCCCTCGGGGAAGCGTCCGCCGAGGCCGGAACTCACCAGCAGGTCGCCGACGGCGATGTCCTCGGTACTCGCCACGTGGCGCAGCTCAAGACGGTCCAACCGTCCGATGCCCTCCGCGATGGCGCGTACGCCGTTGCGATTGACCTGCACCGGCAGTGCATGGGTGGCGTCGGTAATCAGCAATACGCGCGCACTGTTGGCCGCCACCTCGATGACCTGGCCCATGAGGCCATTGGCATCAATCAACGGCTGGCCGTTGAACACTCCCTCGCTGCTGCCCTTGTCGAGCACCACCAGGTGCCGCGCGGGGTCCGGCGACACGCCCACCAGTTCCGCCACCAGCACGTCGTCCTGCAGCAGGGCCGAGGAATTCAGCAGGGCGCGCAGGCGCACGTTCTCCGCTCGCAGGGCGGCCATCTGTTGCACCTGGGCTTCCAGCAGCAATGCCTCCGCCCGCAGCCGCTCGTTATCGTCGACCAGCCGGGCACGGCTCTGCACATTCTCCTCGCCCCAGTTGGAAAACCGCGCGGGCAAGTCGGATACCCAGTAGAAGGGAAAGGTTACCGCGGAGATCAGGGCGCGGGTCGCCGCCAACTGGTTGAGCCTGAGGTCTGCGGTAATCAGCAGCGCAGCAAGAACGCCGGCCAACAACAGCCGGGCTCCGGGGGACGGTTCCTTGATGAATAGCGGTTTGATAGGGGCTCCTCGCGCTCAGTGGCCAACGGCAGGAGCGTCGCCCTACTCGGTAGAGAGCAGGTCGATGGTGTGCCGGTCCATCATCTCCATGGCCAGGCCACCACCGCGCGCCACGCAGGTGAGCGGGTCTTCCGCCACAATCACCGGCAGGCCGGTCTCGTCCGAGATCAGCCGGTCGAGGTCACGCAGCAGCGCACCGCCGCCGGTAAGCACGATGCCGCTCTCGGCGATGTCAGCAGCCAGTTCCGGCGGCGACTGTTCAAGGGCGGATTTCACTGACTGCACGATCTGCGCCAGCGGTTCCTGCAGGGCCTCGAGGATCTCGTCACTGTTGAGCGAGAAACTGCGGGGTACACCCTCGGCGAGGTTGCGACCGCGCACGTCGATCTCGCGCAGCTCGGAACCGGCAAAGCCGCAGCCCACCTCCTGCTTGATGCGCTCGGCGGTGGAATCACCGATCAGGCTGCCGTAGCGACGCCGCACGTGGCTGACAATGGCCTCATCGAAGCGATCACCGCCAACCCGGGCGGAGTCGCTGTAGACCACGCCGTTCAATGAAATGATGGCGATCTCCGTGGTACCGCCGCCGACATCTACGACCATCGAGCCGGTCGCTTCGCTCACCTGCAGCCCGGCGCCGATGGCGGCCGCCATCGGTTCCTCGATCAATCGCACCTCACGGGCGCCGGCGCTCAGCGCCGATTCGCGAATCGCGCGCCGCTCCACCTGGGTGGACTGGCACGGCACACAGATCAAAACTCGCGGGCTGGGGCGGATGAACTTGCTCTCGTGCACCTTGGAAATGAAATGCTGGAGCATTTTTTCGGTGACCTGGAAATCCGCGATCACGCCGTCCTTGAGCGGGCGGATAGCGGTGATGTTACCGGGAGTACGGCCCAGCATGCGCTTGGCATCCGAGCCCACCGCCTCGATGGTCTTCTGGCCATTATGGACGCGGATGGCCACCACTGACGGCTCGTTGAGAACGATGCCCTGTTCCCGCACGTAGATGAGCGTATTGGCCGTTCCCAGATCGATGGATAGATCGTTGGAAAACAATCCACGCAGATTCTTGAACATTAACTTTGACTACCTTGTGAGCCGCCCGCCGAGCGTCGAGCGAATGCGATAAAACTTTCCACCTCTTGCATGCCTGCGGCATCCTTTCGCAACCGTTGCCCGACAGACCCTAGCACCGCGGACAAACTCTGTGCTTTGTTATATTACCGAGGTTTTTAATGCCTTCGACTCTACCAACCGCGGGGATTTTGGGCAAGGAACAAATGTGATAACTTTCGATTTCTCAAAAACTTACCCCCAGTTAGCCCATGTCTGTCGACCAGGCGGAAATAGAAAAAATCGCCCAGCTTGCCCGCATCCGCGTGGCGCCCTCTGACATCGCCGAGCTCACCGAGCGCATTACCGGCATCCTCGATATGGTGGACCAGATGCAGGCGGTGGATACCGCGGGCGTGGAGCCCCTCGCCAGCCCCCTGAACGCCAGCCAACGCCTGCGCGAGGACCAGGTGACCGAGACGGACCGCCACGGGGAGTTCCAGGGCATCGCGCCCGCCACCGAGTCCGATCTCTACCTCGTACCGAAGGTCATCGACTGAATGTCAGCACACACCCTGGCGGCGCTCAGCCAACGGCTGGGCAGCGGCGACGTATCGAGCGTGGAGATCACCCGCGACTACCTGGCGCGCATCGAGGCCCATGACCCGGCGCTGAATACGGTGATCACGGTGACCGCGGAACAGGCACTGGCCGACGCCGAGGCAGCCGACGCCCGCCGCGCCGCCGGCGAGGCAGGTCCCCTGCTGGGCATACCGCTGCTGCACAAGGATATTTTCTGCACCGCAGGTATTCGCACCAGCTGCGGTTCGAAGATGCTGGACAACTTCGTGCCGCCCTATGACGCCACCGTGGTCACCCGTCTCAAGGGGGCGGGCGCAGTCATGCTCGGCAAGACCAACCTCGACGAGTTTGCGATGGGCTCATCGAACGAGAACAGCTTCTACGGCCCGGCGCGCAACCCCTGGGATCCCGAGCGGGTGCCCGGCGGCTCCTCCGGTGGCTCCGCCGCCGCGGTGGCAGCGGGTTTCGCCCCCGCCGCGACGGGCACAGATACCGGTGGCTCGATTCGCCAGCCCGCCGCCCTGTGCGGCATTACCGGCCTGAAGCCCACCTACGGCCGGGTATCCCGGCTGGGCATGGTGGCCTTTGCCTCCAGCCTGGACCAGGGCGGGCCGCTGGCCGGCTCCGCTGAGGACTGCGCCCTGCTGCTGCAGGCCATGGCAGGCTTTGACCCGGCCGACTCCACCTCCGCCGAGCGCGAGGTCGACGATTACAGCAGCGGGCTCGAAGGGGACCTTGCCGGCCTCAAGATCGGGCTGCCCAAAGAGTACTTTGGCGATGGCCTCGATGCCGGTATCGACAGCACCGTGCGCGCCGCGCTGGCAGAGTACGAGGCGCTGGGCGCAGAGTTGATCGAGATTTCGCTGCCGCACACCCACCTGGCCGTGCCGGCGTATTACGTCATCGCGCCCGCCGAGGCCTCGACCAACCTGTCGCGCTACGATGGGGTGCGCTATGGCTACCGTTGCGAGGACCCTGAGAATCTTTACGACCTGTATACCCGCACCCGGGAAGAGGCCTTCGGCGCCGAGGTGAAGCGCCGCATCCTGGTGGGTACCTACGCACTGTCCGCCGGCTACTACGACGCCTACTATCGCAAGGCGCAGCAGATTCGCCGGCTGATCCAGCAGGACTTCCTGGCAGCGTTCGAATCGGTAGACGTGATCATGGGCCCGACCACACCGCACCCTGCCTGGGTGTTGGGCGACAAGGCCAACGACCCGGTGGCGATGTACCTGGAAGACATCTACACACTGTCAGTCAACCTCGCCGGCCTGCCCGGCATGTCGGTACCGGCAGGATTCGTTGATGGACTGCCCGTGGGCCTGCAACTGATCGGCCCGCACTTTGATGAGGCACGACTGCTGAACATTGCCCACCGCTACCAGCAGGTCACCGACTGGCACACCCGGAGACCGGCCCTGTGAGCGACGCATACTGGGAAACCGTGATCGGCCTTGAGGTCCACGTCCAGCTCGCGACCGAGTCGAAAATATTCTCCGGTAGCGCCACCACCTTTGGTGCCAGCCCCAATTCCCAGGCCAGTGCCGTGGATCTGGCCATGCCGGGCATGCTGCCGGTGCTCAATGAGAAGGCCGTGCGCTATGCCGTCATGTTCGGCCTCGCCATCGATGCAGACATCGGCCATCGCTCGGTATTCGACCGCAAGAACTACTTCTATCCCGACCTGCCCAAGGGCTACCAGATCTCCCAGTTCGACCACCCGATTGTCGGCCGCGGCCACGTGCAGATACAGCTCGGTGATGGCAGCACCCGCGAAATCGGCGTGACCCGCGCGCACCTGGAGGAAGATGCCGGCAAGTCCCTGCACGAGGACTTCCACGGCATGAGTGGCATCGACCTCAACCGGGCCGGTACGCCGCTGCTGGAAATCGTCTCCGAGCCGGAAATGCGCTCGGCGGAAGAGGCGGTGGCCTACCTGAAGACCATCCACTCGATCGTGACCTACCTGGGGATCTCCGACGGCAACATGGCGGAAGGCTCCATGCGCTGCGACGTTAATATCTCCCTGCGACCGCGCGGCGAGAGCGAGTTCGGCACCCGCACCGAGATCAAGAACGTCAATTCCTTCCGCTTTGTGGAGAAGGCCATCCAGGTCGAGACCGAGCGGCAGATGGACATCCTCGAAGACGGCGGCAGCATCGTCCAGGAAACGCGGCTCTACGATTCCGATCGCAATGAAACCCGCTCGATGCGCAGCAAGGAAGTCGCCAATGATTACCGCTACTTTCCGGAGCCAGACCTGCTGCCGGTGGAGATCGAAGACAGCTACGTGGCCGTCCTGCGCGAATCGCTGCCGGAGTTGCCGGCGGCCAAGCGCGAGCGCTTCGAATCCCAGTACGGCCTGGGCAGCTATGATGCCGGTGTACTCTCTGGAGAACGCGTGATCGCCGACTACTTCGAGGCGGTTGCCGCCAGCGGCGATGCCAAGGCCGCCGCCAACTGGGTACAGGTCGAAGTGCTGGGCGCATTGAACAAATCCGACCTGTCGATGTCGGACGGCCCGCTGCCGGCCACCGAGCTTGCAGCGTTGATCGGCCGCATCAACGACAACACGATCTCCGGCAAGATTGCCAAGCAGGTATTCGAAATCCTCTGGAATGAGGGCGGCAGTGTCGATGCGATTATCGACTCCCGCGGCTTCAAGCAGGTCAGCGACAGCGGCGCCCTGGAAGCCATGGTCGACGAGGTGATCGCTGCCAGCCCGGAGCAGGTGCAGCAGTACCTGGCCGCCGACGAGGGCAAGCGCAAGAAGCTGGTCGGCTTCTTCGTCGGGCAGATCATGAAGGCCTCAAAGGGCCAGGCCAATCCCAAGCTGGTCAATGAAATTCTCGCCGCCAAACTCGACGCGGCCTCATAACCGTCATCCCCGCGAAAGCGGGGATCCAGAAAAGAGCCAAAAAAGAGCCAATAAAGAGATAGCCCCGTGAAAAAGGACAAGGAAAAAGTACTCGACGAAGTCTGGACCGAGGAGCGCGTAAAGAGCTTCCTCAACGTGCGCTCACACGACGACGTCGAAGAGGATTTTCACATGCTGCTCAAGGCCTACCAGAGCATGCGCGCGGAGGACTTCGCCAAGTTCGTGGACTACTTCACCGCCGACGGCCGCAGCGTCAACAGCCGCGGACCGGAAGGCCAGACCGTGCTCGCCATCGTCGACCAGCACCGTCGCTCCGTTGAGTACGGCGATATTCTCAGGAAGGCCGGGGCGGAGTAGCCCGGCGCTCAGTACTTGCGCTCACCGCGAAAACGCTCGCGGTTGCGCTGTTTGGCGTCATCGCCCTTGCGCAGCAGCACGTAGGCGGCGCCGGTGCCGCCATGCCGGGGTTGGGCCGAGTGAAAGGCCTGCACGGCGTCGAGTTCCGCCAGCCAGTGATTGACGAATCCCTTGATAACCGAAGCCTGCCGGCGGCCGTCGTCGTTGCTGTTCTCGCCCTTGCCGTGCACCACCATCACCGTGCGCAGGCCCAGCTCGCTGGCCTGGGCCACGAACTCAAAGATCTCCTTGCGGGCCTGCTTCACCGTCATGCGGTGCAGGTTGAGACGCGCCTCGGGCTCGTAGCGGCCCTGCTTGAGCTTGCGGAACACCCCGTTCTGCACACCGGGCCGCTTGAATTCCAGCACGTACCAGGGGTCCAGGGGCTCGATGCCCTCATCGCTGAGCGGGTTAGGGTCGGCCTTCTCGGCAGCGGCCGCGTCGCGACGGGCGCGGGCGCTGTCCTCGTTGAGGCTGTCACGCTTCAGGGCCACGCGGTCGGGCCGCTTCAGGGGCTTCACCCCCGCCATCTCCTGCTGGAACAGGAGGTCCTCGTCATCGTTCATAGTGCTGCGTATTATACGGCTGTTAAAGGAGGTTATACGTGAACGGCAGTGTTTCAGAGGGTATCGGTTATTTTATGCGTGGCGCGAGCCTGCTCAAGCACCCGCGGCTGCGCCCGTTCATCCTGATTCCGCTGGCGGTCAACGTGGTGATTTTCGGCGCGTTGATCGGCTACAGCATCGCCTGGATGACCAGCACCATGGAGAGCATCGTCGGCTGGCTGCCGGGTTGGCTGGACTGGCTCACGTGGCTGATCTGGCCGCTGGTGGGCGTTTCGCTGGCGCTGGCCACCGGCTACCTGTTCACCGCGGTAGCCATCCTGATTGCCTCGCCCTTCAACGGGCTGCTGGCGGAAAAGGCCGAGGAAGTCATTACCGGGCAGGAAGTCCAGGGGCCTGAAACCATAGCGCAGGCCTTTATGATCTTCCCTCGCGCCATCGCCCGGGAACTGCGCAAGTTCGCCTATTACCTGCCACTGTTGTTGATCGTCCTGGTAATCAGCTGGTTTCCACCCTTCAACCTGGTGGCGCCGGCGCTGTGGTTTGTGTTTGGCGCCTGGATGATGGCGGTGCAGTACGTGGACTATCCCATGGACAATCAC
>JAAUXY010030978.1_pt1 | contig 11711 bp, 9 predicted proteins | sample 7278121 | NCBI WGS metagenome assembly JAAUXY01 (sample SAMN14350117, study PRJNA611818) | marine sediment metagenome | isolation source: surface marine sediment (1.8m) | place: French Polynesia: Moorea | collected 2018-08
CCCTTGGTGGCCGGCGGTTCACCGATCGCGAGCGCAATTTCCCGCTGTGCCTGGGCAAAGCGCGTAAGCGAATCCATCAGCAGCAGGACCTTGCGGCCGGCATCGCGAAAATACTCGGCGATACTGGTAGCGAGCATCGCGCCGTGAATACGCATCAGCGGCGATGCATCGGCAGGCGCGGCTACCACCACGGCCTTCTGCAGGCCCTCGGGCCCGAGAATCTCCTGCACGAATTCCCGCACCTCCCGTCCGCGTTCGCCGATCAGACCGACCACGACGATATCCGCCTCGGTATAGCGCGTCATCATGCCAAGCAGCACCGATTTACCGACGCCGCTGCCGGCAAACAGGCCCATGCGCTGACCGCGTCCGATCGGGCACAGCGCATTGATCGCGCGTACGCCCACGTCGAGCGCTTCGTCGATGGGTTTACGATTCAGCGGATTGATTTCTTTACCGGTCATCGGCACCGCGTGCCGCGCACGCAGCGGACCGCGCCCGTCCAGCGGTCGGCCGCGACCGTCGATGACGCGGCCGAGCAATTCGGGCCCGGCCAGCACGTCGGAACTCTGCCCTTTCGGAATCACGCGCGCGTTCGGCGTCAGTCCACGCACCTCCGAGGTCGGCATCAGGTAGAGGCGGTCACCGGCAAAGCCCACCACTTCGGTCTCGACCCGCTCGCCGGTGGCGTTGACCACGTCGCAGCGCGCACCGATCGGCGCCTGGCAGCCGACCGCTTCGAGCGTCAATCCAACCATGCGGGTCAACACCCCTTCCACTTCCGGGCGCGTGTGGCGTTTCGATTCGCTACCGATGCGCGCCAGCGCGGTCATCCAGTCGAGCCGCGCGCGTTCGATCAGCGCTTCGTTCATGCGTCCTGCTCCCGCTCACCACCGAGTACTGACGCGGCCAGCGCGGACAGGCGATTTTCCAGGGTCGCATTAATCGCCGCCGGCGGCGCCTGGATTTCGCAGCCGCCGCGGGTCATCATCGGATCCTCGATCAGTTTCCAACTGGTTTCTTCGTCGGCGGGGGCAATCGACAGCGCATCGCGCACCAGGCGGGCATCCTCCGGGTGCAGCAGAATCGAGATATTGCGCGTGGTTCCCGGCAACAGCTGAACGCAGTCGCGGATCAGGCCCACGATTTCACCCGGTTCGACCTTGAGTTCGCGCCGCACCAGTTGCTGCGCGAGAATCACGGCAAGCTGGGTCAGCTGGTGCTCGATGTCTTCATTGAGTGCCTGCAGGGGGTGCTCGAAGAAGTCGATCAATTCCAGCAGGCGACGCTGCAGCTGCGCCGTCTCGTCGCGCGCCCGTTCCAGCCCCTGCTGGAAACCTTCTTCCTCGGCCTGCTGACGCCAGCTTTCGAGATCGTCGGCGGTCGGAATCGACGGATCGGCCAGGTCGCGTGAGCGCAGTACGCGCGATGGATCGGCCGCCATTACCGGCGCACGCCACTTTTCCACCGCTTCGTCGGCGTTGTCGCCCGTTTCGCTCATGATTTAATCCCGCGCCTACCTGACTGCCTAGACCATGGCCTCGCCGCCACCGCCCAGCGTGATCTCGCCCGACTCCTCGAGCTTGCGCGCCGCGGCAAGGATTTCCTTCTGGGCTTCCTCGACTTCGCTGAGCTTGACCGGTCCCTTGGCTTCCATGTCTTCCACCAGCATGTCGGCCGCGCGTGAAGACATATTCTTGAGAAACTTTTTGCGCATCTCGTCGTCGACACCCTTCAGCGCCAGCGCCAGCAGGTCGGTGGAAATCTCGCGCATCATGGTCTGGATACCGCGATCGTCGACGTCGCGCAGGTTCTCGAATACGAACATCTGGTCCTCGATGCGCTCGGCAAGTTCTTCGTTCTCGCTGCGCATGACTTCCATGATCTGGTTGTTGACGTCGGTTTCGAGCAGGTTGAGGATATCGGCGGCGGTTTTCTGCCCGCCGACCATCGATGATTTGACGTTGTCCTGGTCGCTGAAGTATCGATCCATGATGCTGTCGAGCTCCTTGATCGCGGCGGGCTGTACCCCCTCCAGCGTAGCGATGCGCATCAAGATGCCGGCGCGATCCGCTTCCGGCAGGAAACTCAGCACCTGCGCGGCATTGTCGGCCTCGAGGTAGGACAGCATGATGGCGATAATCTGCGGGTGTTCGAAGCGGATGATTTCGGCGATCGAGCGCGCATCCATCCACTTCAACGAGTCCAGCCCCTTGCTGCCGTTACCGAGCAGGATCCGATCGATCACGGTGCCGGCCTTTTCGCCGAGCGCCTTTTCCAGCATGCCGCGAACATAGCCGTCGTTGCCGACACCGAGCGCGGTCTGGGTTTCGAGCAGGTCGAAGAAATTGTCGATCACGCCCTCGACCATCGGCCGCGATACGTCGTTCATGGTCGCCATGGTCGAGCCGACCTGCTGCACGTGGCGCGGATCCATATGCTGCAGGATCGCAGCGGCGACGTCCTCGCCCAGCGTCAACAGAAAGACCCCGGCTTTTTCCGCGCCCTTGAGGTTGCGGTTACCGCTGTCGGCTTCTTCGTCAGCCACTATTCTTCACCCACCCACTGTTTCATCACGTTGGCCACCCGCGCCGGATCGTCCATGACCATGCCGCGCGCCATGTCGACCTTCTGGTCGTAGGTGGCGTCCTTGCGCCGCATCAGCGCGGCCTGGCTGGCGGCATCGCCCGGCAGGCTGGGAAACCCGTTTTGCGGTGCATAACCCTTCCCGGGAACCGCGCCGGCCATTGCCGCCGGTGCTGCCAGGGTCTGTACCGGCGCGCCGGCCGGGGCCGAATCCTCGTCGGTCGGCTTCAGCGACAGCGAACGCAGCAGCGGTCGCACGAAAATGAAATACACCAGCAACAGGCCGAGCGCACCGAGCACCTGCTTGACCAGGTTCACGATCCAGGCTTCCTCGAGCAGGCTTTGCCAGGCGGGTACCGGTTCGATGGCGGGCGCTTCGATCTCGAGAAACGGTGCGTTGACGATGCTGATCGAGTCACCGCGCAGTTCGTCGAAGCCAATGGTGTCTTTCACCATCTTTTCGTATTCCGCGATCTGTTCGTCGCTGTACGGCTCCTTGGTAACGCTGCCGTCCTCGCCTGTCACGCGCTTGTGGTCGATCAATACCGCCACGGACAGTCGCAGGATATCGCCCACGGAATTGCTGGTATGACTGACGATACGACCGTTTTCGAAATTGCGCGTGGCGGAACGATTCTGGTTGCTGGGGATCTCTGGCGGCGGCGCCTCCCCTTCCAGCGGAGCTTCCTGTCCCTCGACGGTCGCCGCCGCTGGCGGTTGATTACTGAGCGAGCCCGGGATGCCGAGCGCCTGGCTCAGGCTGCGGCTTTCCTGCTCGTTGATTTGCTCGCTGCGTATCACGCTGCCTTCCGGATCGAAAACCTCGCGCGTCGACTCGACCGCGGAGAAATCAAGCTGGGCCGCGACGCGCGCATTCACCTTGCCCACACCGACTATCGGCTCCAGCATGCTGACGATCTTGTCGACGAATTCGCTCTCGCGCTTGCGCTGATGGTCGAACTGGCGCATGGTCTCCGACATACCGCTGTCCGCGTCGTTGGTCAGCAGGCGGCCGAACTGGTCGACGACCTTGACCTGTGCGCTGTCCATCATCGGCACGCTGGATGCAATCATTTGCACGATGGCCTGCACGTTGCCGGGTGTCAGCACCCGGCCGTGATGCAGCCTGACCATTACCGAGGCGCTGGGCTGGGTGCGATTGCGAATGAAAATCGACTGTTCCGGAATCGCGAGATGTACAGTGGCGGACTCGACCGCGGTCAGGTTCTCGACGGATTGCCCGAGGTGAGCCTCGAGCATGTGCCGGTAGCGCGTTGTTTCGGTGAACTCGCTGGTGCCGATATTCGAGTCGTCCCAGATCCTCTCGATACCGGTGACGCCACCGACCAGGCCCTGCTCACCGAGTATCAGGCGCGCATCGGCCGCGCGCTTCTGATCGACCATCAGGGTACCGCTGCCGACATCGAAGTGGTGATCGATGTTACTCGCGGTCAGCTGGTCGGCCACCTGCGCCGCTTCCTTGGCAGGCAGGTTTTCGTAGACCGGTACGTAGTTGGGCTCCGCGGTCCACAGCGCGACCACGGTGCCGACCGCAATCGCCGCCGCGAGGCCGATGAGCTTGCTGAACTGGCGCACGACGCGCGAGCCGGCGATCGCGTCGATCGGGTTCGCCGCGCGCGCAGGCACGGCGACCATGCCCTGCCCTTCGGCGCCTGCCAGTGCCTGCTGGTTTACCGTTGCTTCCGCCATTGGACTACACCGACATGTTCATGACGTCCTGGTAGGCGCTCAGGAGCTTGTTACGCACCTGGGTCAGCGCCTCGAAGGACACCCGTGATTTCTGCGCCGCGATCATGACCTGGGCGAGGTCGACGTTTTCACCCATTTCGAAGGCCGTGCGCAGGCTCGAGGTTTCCATCTGGGTCTCGTTGACCTTGTCGACGGCCTGTTGCATCAGGTCGGCGAAACTCGCCTGCTGCTCGATACGCTCGGGCGCCTTCAGTGCCGCGCCACTGGCCTCGGCCTGCAGCGCCAGCATTTGATTCAGCAAATGGTTTTGTGTCGAGTTGATCATTTTTTCATCCCACCAGTCGATTATTTGACGGTTGTTTCAGTTGCCGGCCGTCCGCGCCCCGAAACGCTGTTTTTTTGACAATTCGGTGGCTCAGTCCGGGTATTTCCGGCAGGTCTGATACTGTCAGCAACAATCGCGCCAACTTCGCCGCGCTGCGGCGGCAGTGCGCGCAATCCTGTCCGACTATTCCGGTACCGCGGCCCCCGCGTCGCGCATGCGTGCCAGCTTGTAGCGCAGCGTGCGCGGGCTAATGCCGAGTTTTTCGGCGGTCTTCTTGCGACTGCCCTTGAAACTGCGCAGGGTTTCCAGGATCACCTCGGCCTCGCGATCGCGCAGATCCGACTGCAGCTTGCCCGCATCCTCGAGCAGGATTTCAGCCGGTATTTCGCCCGAAGCGCTTTCCAGCATGATGTCCTGCGGCAGGATTTCGCGTCCCTGTTTCAGGATCAGCGCGCGCTGAATGACGTTGTCGAGTTCGCGCACGTTGCCCGGCCAGTGATGTTGCAACAGCGTTGCGCCCGCTGCTTCCGACAGGGTCAGGGCTTCACCGGCAGCGCGGCTGTACTGGGCAAGAATGCGCTCGGCGATCGGCACGATGTCGGCCGGCCGCTCACGCAGCGCCGGAATCGTGATTGGAAACACGTTGAGGCGATAAAACAGGTCTTCCCGGAAGCGCTTGGCGCGCACTTCCTCGCGCAGGTCGCGGTTGGTAGTGGCGATAATGCGTACGTCGAGTTCGATCACGCGCGTGCTGCCGAGCCGCTCGACTTCCTTCTCCTGCAGAACCCGCAGGATCTTGGCCTGCAGCCCGAGATCCATTTCGGTAATCTCGTCCAGCAGCAGGGTGCCGTTCTGCGCCTGCTCGAACTTGCCCATGGTTGCCTTGTGGGCACCGGTAAAGGCGCCTTTTTCATAACCGAACAACACCGCCTCGAGCATGTTTTCCGGGATCGCGGCGCAGTTGATTGCGACGAAGGGCCCGTCAGCACGCTGCGAGTGCCGGTGTATGTAGCGCGAATAGACTTCCTTGCCGACGCCGCTCTCGCCGTTCAGCAGTACCGAGGTTTCGCTGCGCGCCACCCGCCCCGCGAGCCGCAGGGTTTCCTGGCTGCGTGGGTCGACCGCTACCAGTTCGTCGTCGCCAACACTGACGCTGCCGATTTGTCGGCGGACCGTGCTGACCAGGTTGTCGACCTCGAAAGGTTTGACCAGGTAGTCGACCGCGCCGGCCTGGATCGCGTCCACCGCCTGCGGGATCGAACCGTAAGCGGTCATCAGGATGACCGGCACGTCGAGCTGGCTGCGACGGATCGCCGACAGCAGTTCGTAGCCGTTGCCCGGACTCATTTGCACGTCGCTGAGCACCAGCGAGGCTGATTGACTGGCGAGAAAGCGCTCCGCATCGCGGCCGTTTTCGGCTTCGTGGAAACTGATTTGATTGAGTTCGAGGGTATCGCAGATCGCTTCACGCAGATCCGCGTCGTCTTCGACTACTAGTACATCAACCATGGGTAACTCCTCAGGCTGCGGGGTTGTGACTGATCTGGCTCGCGAGCGCGTCGCGGCAGGGCAGGAAGATTCGAAAACGGCAGCCCCGCCCGGGCCGGGAATACACGGCGATCCGTCCCTGGTGGGATTCGATGACGGCCTTGACGACCGCAAGACCGAGACCGGTGCCGTCGGTCTTGGTACTGAAAAAGGGTTCGAAAATATGCCGCCGGGTCTCGCGATCCATACCGCGGCCATTATCGCGCAGCGAAATCGACAGGAGACCGCGCCGGGTGGACGCAATCGCAATTCGAATCACGGGATCACGCTCACAGGCCTGCAGGGCATTCATGCACAGGTTGCCGAGTGCTCCAAGCAGCGCATCCTTGTTGCCCTGCAGCGTCAGTCGGCAGGCAGCACCGTCGAGCAGCAGCTGCGCACCGCGCTGCTGCAGCTGCGGCTGCAGCTGTTCCTCGAGTTCGGCAATCAGCTCGCTGACCGAAAAGTCCGCGGTGACGAAGCGTCCGCCGTGTGCGAACACCAGCATGTCGTTGATCAGGGACTCGATATGCCGATTGCGTGCCAGCGCCTTGCCGCAAAACTTGCGCAACTGGGTTGCATCCAGCGCCCGGTCGGCGCACTGCGACAGGTATAACATCGATGATGCCAGCGGGGTGCGGATCTGGTGAGCCAGGCTGGCCATCATCTTGCCCATCGTAGCAAGATGCAGATTCTGCTGGGCCGTGCGCTGCAGCTCACGGGTCTGGGTGACCTCGGACAGCAGCAACACCTGCCCCGGCGCATAGCTGAGCGGACCGGTCGAAATACTGAACTGTCGACCGTCGACGGTTTTCAGTTCCCCCTGGTCCAGTTCGGGCAAAAAGGCTTCGGCCACCAGCTCTCGCCAGTAGCGTCCCCTGGCGTCATCCCCCAGGATCTGCCGGGCGAATCCGTTGATCCGCTGCACCCGCCCCTGTCGATCGAGCAGGATAATACCGCCGGGAATGACGTCGAACAGGGCTTCGAGCTCGGCCGGCGCCGGGACCGCTGATGGTTCCAGGCGATCCACGCAATGGTGAATCTGATCGAAGCTCGCGTCCAGCTGCTGGCTCAGGCGGTTGAACTGCTCAAAGGCCAGTTGCAGGTGCTGCAGGGAACCCTGGTCGATTTGTTGATTCTCGCTTTCCACACCCGGGTAGGTGCACAAGCCAAACCAATAAGTATTTATTGTTTTAATTCAATAACTTGCGAAACAAGTCATCAAGCACTGCCGGAAAAATGACGCCGGAACCCGGCGCGGGAGGACGAGAAGCGTGGATTATTCGACGCGTTCGATTTCGTATTTGCGCATCTTTTCGACCAGGGTGGTCCGGCGCATATTGAGCATCGTCGCCGCCCGGGCAACGACATTATTGGTACGCGACAGGGCCTGTTCGATCAGCGAAATCTCGATGTCGGTAAGATACTTTTTCATATCGATGCCGTCGGTCGGCAGTTCGCTGACGTCGGCTCGTGACAGCGCCAGCACCGGCGAATCGCTTTCGAAGCTGTCGATTTCGCTGACCGCCGCTTCGGTCTGGTACTTCTCCGGCAGATCCTTGGAGTCGACCACACCGTGCGGGAACAGGATGGCGAGCCGCTCGATCAAGTTGGCGAGCTCACGCACGTTGCCTGGCCACTGATACTGCTGCAGCATCGCGATGGCTTTCTTGCTGAGGCGCACCGAACCGCGATTTTCACGTTCGATGCGTGCAATCAATTCGTGAATCAGCAGCGGGATATCCGACGCCCGTTCGCTGAGCGGCGGTACCTCGATCGGGAATACGTTGAGGCGATAAAACAGGTCTTCACGAAACTTCCCCTCGGCGATCAACTCCTCGAGACGGCGATGCGTCGCCGCGATCACGCGTACGTCGGTTTTGACCGACTTGTTGCTACCGACTTTTTCGTAGCAGCGCTCCTGCAAGACTCGCAGCAGCTTGACCTGCATTGGCAGCGGCATATCGCCGATTTCATCGAGAAATATCACACCGCCTTCGGCAAGTTCGAAGCGGCCCTGGCGGGAGCTGATCGCGCCGGTAAAGGCACCCTTTTCGTGACCGAACAGCTCGCTCTCCAGCAGATCGGCCGGAATCGCGCCACAGTTGATCGGAATAAAAGGTTTCTTGCTGCGCGACGACTGCGCGTGGATGTTACGTGCAATCACTTCCTTGCCGGTGCCCGAGTCACCCAGGATCAGGACCGATGCATTGGTGTCAGAGACCTGGTCGATCATCAGGTTGATTCGCTCGATCGCACTGCTGTTGCCGATCAGCGGCTGGCATTCACGATTTTGCATGCGCCGCTCGCGCTTGTTGTGCTTGCGCGCCTGGTCGAGCACCTGGGAGAGCGAGTAGTAGTCGGACTGAAAACAGAGTCCGGATATATAAGGTAACTGAACGACGATTTCGAGCGAGCTCTGCTCCGACTTGTCGGCCATCAGCACGACCGGGTACTGGCACTTGTCCTCGCGGTTGCGCTCGAGAAAATACTGCGTGATTTCGTCGGTGCCGATGCTGAAAATCGCGAGGTAATTAAAGAGCTCGCGGCGCGGAATGTCGGACAGTTGTTCTGGGGTGATGAGCTTGGCTTCGACCTTGATGAAACCCAGGACGGCGAGAAAGGCGTGACCGCGGGTGTAGTTCGAATCAACTACCAGTACTTCATTACTGTCCTGATTACCGCTGTATTCCATTTCCGATGTCGCCTCTCTCTAGCTTTTACAGTCCCCAGCCAGAAAATTGACGGCTGCCGGAAACTTAGAAAAAGTCTAGTTGAAGCTGACGGAAATTCGACGGTCTAAAGTGACTTTTTTACATTAATTTTTTAAATCACCGTCCCTATTAAAAAATGGGGACAGATTAGGGATTTGCGTAGGCTCGAACGGCTTCGGACCCTTTTTTCAGGCGCTTTTGCTGGTCCAGAATCGCGGCTTTTAATAGGGACAGTCTATTTACAACCTGGTCGTTGAGATCCTGCAAGTGTCGCGCCCTGATTAAATCGATTTCTTCGATAGGTGCGGTAAACGCCTGTTTAATCAGGGGTTGACGCGTTTCTTCCAGCTGCCAGATGGATTCAAAGTCGCCGTCATCGAGCAATTCGAGAATCTCATCCGTGATTTCGATGGCGCGGGTTAATAGATTTTTTCTTGTCATCTTGGACGGTTTACTGTCAAGCCGAAACCGGTTGAGCCTGTCCCGGTATCTGGGCCCAGGCGGATCGAATTTGCTGCAAAAGTTCGCTGATTTCATTGAGCTTGGCTATATCGTCGTTGAGGTTGGCTTCGGCGAGCGTCAAACTCATGTACTGATAGAGCGCCGTCAGATTGCCGGCAAGCTCTCCTCCCTGCTGATGATCGATACAACCCTCGAGTCCACCGATGATCTGTACCGCCTTGCTGATGTATTCAGCCTTGCCGGCCACGTCTCCACGCGACAATGCACCGCGTGCCTGGGCAATGCGCTCGATGGCACCGTTCATCAGTCGCAGTATGAGTTCGTGCGGATCGGCGTAAGCGATGGCGCTGTGGTCCGCCGACTGGTACTGACTGAGGGCATTGTAGGCAAGATTGGGCATGGATTTGTCTCCGCTATTGTTGCCCTTTGTATCGTCCCCGCGCATGGAATCTTTAGCCGTCTTCAGTCACTAAGAGCTGCTGTTTCCTGAACCTGGTTGCGGCAGGTTGGCCAGCTGCTGGCTCAGGAAACTGCTGGTCTGGTTGAACTGGGCCACCAGCGCATCCAGCGCCGAAAACTGGCGGATCAGGCGCGCTTCCAGCGCCGTGATACGGTCATCCAGTCGGATACGGTCATCCTCGATGTCGTCGAGACTCTCGTTGATACCTTCCTCGCGCGAAGCAATGAATCCGCCGGTCTGCAGGAAGCTGTCCAGCAGGCTGTCGAGCTGGCCGGCAACCCCGCGCGTGAGTGACACGGTGCCGCGGGCACCCGTGGTGACGGTCGAGGTAAACTCGATGGCAAGGCCCTTGCTGTCACCGGAATCACTGGTCAGGATATTGCCGGCGCCAGGGGTTGCGCTATTGCCGTTGATCGTTCCGATAAAGTCGGTACCGTCGACACCGGGGCCCACTTCGAATCCGTAGCGCTCGTCCATGCGCCCGTCCTTGGCGGTGATCTCGACACTCGATCCGGCGCCGCTGCTGTCCGAGGTAATGACGAAACGGTCACTGGGGACATCGTAGGACACCGTCACCGAAATACCGTTGGTGACCAGGTCAGGCGCGGCGTTGATCTGGGTCTGGATTTCGGCCGCCAGCGAATCCTCGTCGGGATAGTCACCGTTGGTCAGCGTGATATTACCGGTCGACACACCGTCGACCAGCAGGGTCATGTTGTTGCTGTTGTTACGCACCCGCAAATCGGTCACCGGGCTGACGCCGGTATAGGCGCCCTGGGTCAGGAACGACGTAACGTTGACGGCGTAGTCGCCATTCTGGGTTTCGGGTGTCGCGGATGCAAAACGTACACCCTGGTCCGTGGTTCTGCCCTGCAGCGAAAACAGCTGCTCGACTTCACTGCCGAAATTGTCCAGCGCGTCCTTGAGCTTGACGGCGTCGACATTGAGCTTGCCACTCGAATCGGTTCGAATGCCGATATCGACCAGTGACCTGATGTTACCCTGCAGTCCCGAAACGCTGCCGAAAACGATACTGCGAATCCGGCTCTCGATACTGCGCACGGTAAAATCACCGGTCAGAACACTGCCGGACTGGGTTTCCGGATTGTAATCGGTGAGTGAGTCGATACTCTCCATCAGGCCGTTGTAGGCTTCGACAAAACCGTTGATGGTGGACGTAATTTCCTCGCGATTCTCTTTCACCTCGAGGAACACCGGGTTACCGACATCCGCCTGCAGCAGGTCGAGAGTGACGCCATTGATTGCGCCGGTCACGTTATTGGTCTCGCGCGTGATCGCGAGCCCGTTGATCGTCAGCGCCGCGTCCTGCGCGGCGACGGTCTGGGTCATGCTGGTCTGCGCTGAAGCATTGAACGCCAGCTGCGAAAGACCGGCGTTGTCGTTGTCATTACCATCGGAATCGCCGCTGACGGTGATCTCCATGCTGTTGTTGGCACCGGTGTTTTCCGAGGTCAGCACCAGGCGATAGCCGCTGCCGTCGTTAACTACCGCGGCGAATACGCCAAGATCATTGTCGTTGATGTAGTCCCTGAGACCGCTGAGCGTATTGTTACCGTTGGCCGCACTGACGTCGATCACCTGCGGGCTCTGACCGGCGTCCGGTGTGAAAGCATAAGACGGCGTGGTAGTCGTAGTACCGAACTGGATGGTCAGCGTACCGTCACCAATGACGTCGTCGACCGTCGCAAACGCGGTCGCGGCACTGGAAGCCAGCGACTGCGCCCTGGCCAGCGCCGTGACCTCGACCGAATAGCTGCCGACGTCGGCAAAGTTCTCCACCGATGCCGAAAACGTCGAATCGCTGGACAACGAGATCGACTTGGCGTCGAAGGCGGTTGAGGACTGCAGTCCACCGAGGCTCGACTGAAACTGGGAAAGCGAGCTGCGCAACAGCCCGAATCCTGAA
>JAAUXY010038124.1_pt1 | contig 11706 bp, 10 predicted proteins | sample 7278121 | NCBI WGS metagenome assembly JAAUXY01 (sample SAMN14350117, study PRJNA611818) | marine sediment metagenome | isolation source: surface marine sediment (1.8m) | place: French Polynesia: Moorea | collected 2018-08
ACCGATCTGACTTGCTGCTCCACCGGCCAATTTGTCCATGTGGGTTAGAAGATTCGCGACAAGAAGCAGGAAAACGGCGCCAATCATGGGCAAATTGCGCCAGTTCTTGCCGGTAACGATCTCCCTCAGGACAAGCACCAACAAGGCGGCGAGAAAGCTTAGGTCGATCGCAGCGGTGAAGGTGGGCCCAAGTTCGGCGGAGAACAACCCAGCAAGCCGGCCCATGAGCCATAGAGCAGCAAACGCGCCGAGCGGCCAGCCGCGGACGGGGAGCTTGCCGGTCCAGTTGGGGATGGCTGTCAGCAGGAAGCCGGCGATTGCGGCGGTGAGATAGCCGAACAGCAGCTCGTGGAGATGCCAGGTGACAGGGTCGGAGGCGATGGGCAGGGTGAGACCCGTTTCCAGCATACCGGTCCAGATGACCATCGCGAGCAGTGCCCAAATGCCTGCGGCCAGGAAGAATGGGCGGAAGCCGTAAAGCAGCAGAGTTGGGCACCGCGGGGCGTCGTCAGAATTAGCCATACCCCGCAGTGCCGATCGGCTTGTGTTCACAATTCGCCCGCAACGCTTGTGCCTCTTGAAATTAGGCGCTAGCCCCATCTCTGACTAGAAACAGGTAATAAACCCCATTCCCGATATCCCCGTGACGCTCCATTTAAGATGCATCGGCACCTTAGCGGTCGCATGAAGAAGGAGATTGTAATGGTGATTGGGAGCTTGTTTCGGCGTGGCGGCGGTGCGGCTTTGTCGCCGGGCGATTTTCCGGAACCCGAAGTCGATATTGGGGCGACCAATATTGCTGGTGACCAGACTGTTATTCTTGCCGGTGGTTGTTTCTGGTGTGTCGAGGCTGTGTACAAGGAACTCGACGGTGTACTAGAGGTGACGTCCGGTTATTCGGGTGACAACGCGGACACAGCGACCTATGAACGTGTCTGCAGCGGCACCACGGATCACGCTGAAGTGGTCAAGATCCGCTTCGACCCGTCGCGGGTCTCGCTTGGCCAGCTTCTTAAGATCTTCTTCTCCGTCGCCCATGATCCGACCCAGGTGAACAGGCAGGGTGCCGATGTCGGCCGTCAATATCGCTCGGCAATCTTCTATGCCGACGAAGAGCAGAAACGAGTAGCCACCGCCTATATCGAGCAGCTCAACAAGGCCGGTCTGTTTAACGCACCGATCGCAACGACCCTAGAACCGATCGAGGCCTTCTATGAGGCCGAGGCATATCACCAGGACTATGCCGCACAGAACCCGGCACAGCCTTACATTGCCTTCAATGCCAAACCGAAAGTCGCGAAACTGCGGGAGCATTTTGGCGATCGCCTGAAGAGGACATAATATCAGGTCACGCCCGTCGGAGAGAGGTGAGGCCATGGAGCCTCCGACCAACGCCGGCCACTATAGACGAGACGGGTTCCTCGTTCTGCCGGACCTGCTGGACAGGGCTGAAATGGACGCGCTGCGGCATGATGTAACGCGGTTGTGCCGGGGCGAGTTTGGTTCGATCGACGGGCTTGAACAGCTGCCCACCGGGCTGACGGACGCCGAGGTTCGCCAAAGGTATATTGGCTGTCACGTCGTGCATAAGGCACTGCCACGGGCGCGCAGTCTCTTGGCGGACCGCCGGATTGTCAATGCGGTCACCACGTTGATCGGCCCGAACGTGAAGTGCGTTCACTCGGTGCTTTTCATCAAGGGCCCGGGTCAACCGGGTAATGCCTGGCACCAGGACGAGCTGTTCATCCCCACTCGCGACCGCTCACTGACGACAGTTTGGATCGCCATCGACGACGCGGGAGTCGCCAACGGTTGCCTGCGGTTCATTCCGGGCTCGCATGAACGTGGCGTCCTTTGGCCCATGCGGCGGCACAACAATCCGGATCTGGACCGGGCCGAGGAGGCGTTCGGCTTCACACCGAGCGAAGAAGCGGCCGTTCCGGTCGAGCTAACCTCTGGTTCCGCCGTCGTGTTCGACGGTTACGCCCTGCATGGGTCCTATCCGAACAAGAGCGAAACGAGCTTCCGGCACTCGATCCAATTCGTCTACATGCGCGCGGAGTCCCTCCTGCCATGGGACCAAGTGGGCCGTGCGCCGACCAGCGACGATTACCGTGACATCATCATGGTCGCCGGTGAGGATCCCTATGCCTACAAGGGCATATCGGACATCAGCATGCCATACATGCGTCGGCCCGGCCCGACTGGCGCCGACCTGCGCGACGCCGACAGCAAACGCTGCGCAGCCCGCGGGTAGAGGCGGAGCAGCCCCGTAGCGGCCAGGGCTGCCCCCGCGCCTGTCAACCCTGTTGTGCCGGTGTGATCCAGCCGATCGCAGCACCAGCCTTGTCTTTGACAATAGCAATGCGCCCGACTTGAGGCACGTCGAAGGGTTCGCGCATCACCTCGCCGCCGGCGTCCTTTACCTTGGCGATCCGGGCGTCAACGTCATCAACCGTTATGTAGGCGAACCAATGATCCGGTACGCCATCGAGGCCCATACCGGGCTTCATTTCCATGATGCCGCCGGCAACCTCATCGCCCGCCTTGCACACCGTGTAATCGAAACCGTCTGGCATCGGAAACGCCTCGTAGGTCCAACCAAGGGTGTCGGCATAGAACGCTTTCGCCTTGTCGACGCTCCAAGTCATGAGTTCGTTCCAATGAAACTGGCCGTGTTTTGCTGTTGGCATTCGTCTCTCTCCCTCGTTGAGACCCAAAGTTTGAGACCTAGAGTGTTGGTCTGTCGCTGCTGCAGGCGGTCAACCTAGCAGCGGGTATGAACAAGACGGGCATGTGAGCTGCCAATCGACATATCCTCAGGATAGAAGATGTTCTTATTCTGTTCTACAGCGAACGTGGTTCGGGTCGGTTTTGTTCGGGACGGCCGACACGTGACTCACTGCTTGCCACCCAAACATCAACCACATGCTGTTCACGACCGCGCAGCGAAACGCCTTCGCGGCGGTGCATACCCCGTAATAAGGTGTCGGCGTCGTCCAAGCCGGCCGCGGCCACCACAGCATCGCTGGCGACTAACTCGGCCTCCAGGTCTCGGGTCAGTCGTTCGAGGCGACTGGCGACATTCACGGTGTCACCCACCACGGCGAATTCAAGGCGGCTCCGGTCACCGATGTCGCCAGTCACGACCGGTCCGTAGTGCAGCCCGATCCCGACAAACACCGGATCCTTGGCCGCTTGCCGCCGCTCGGCGTTCCAGTCGGCAACAGTCTCGGCCATGGCGCGGGCGCAACGAAGGGCGCGAAGTGGGTCGTCATTACGTGCTGACGGCGTCCCGAACGTGGCCATCACTTCGTCGCCGATGAACTTGTCGAGCGTTCCGTCGAAGGCAAATACGGTCTGCGCCATGCGGGCGTGGAAGTCGCGCAGGAGTGCAATGACTTCGTCCGGCCTTTTCTCCGCAGATAAAGCGGTGAAACCGACGATGTCGACAAACAAAACAGCGACATGCTGCTCGTGCACGCCGCCGAACGGTTCGTCGACGTTCGATAGCTGGTCCAGCATATTCGGAGAGAGGTATCGCGCGAGGTTGGTTCGTTGGCGTTCTGCCTCGGTTTGCCCAACCACGAGCCGTCGTGCGCGCCAAGCAGCGGCCGCGAGGATTCCGGCGACGATAAGTGTCGCCAGGATCTCGGTGATCCTGAGGTTTACGAAGACGAACTTCGGGTCCAAGAAAAGGGTAAGGATTTCGGTCGGCTTCGCGTCTTGCGTAATGTCCGCGGAAGTCAGGGTGTCTGCCTTGAAGATGATGAATGACACGCCAATGGTCCAGGCCGCTGCGCAAGCGAGCCCAGCCCAAACGACGAACCTTGGCGAGTATGTGAAGGCCGCGATGCCAACCAGGATTACAAAGAAATAAGGGTAGTTGTTGAAGCGAAGCTGAATCTGGATGTCATAGTCGAAATCCCGGAACGGACTTGGCACAAGCAGCGTGAAGGCGAGTAGCGAGGCATCGAGTGCGATGAATACGTACTTCATCCACGACGCGTAATGCTCACTCCGGCCCAGCCATAGAAACAAGACGCCAATCCCAGCGAAGCCAGCGAGCAAGGCCAGCACGTAGTAGGCATCCGGGAATCTGTTATCGATCGACACCCAGACAGCGATTAGAGCAATGGATACCAAGCGTCCTCGCATTGACCATGCGATGCCGCGGCGCTCCTCTTCAAGGAAGGCGGACGAGAGACGCTGGTCGAGGCCTGCCCCTGCATTAGCTTGGGTCATCTCGCACTCCTTTGTGCCTTTGCCGGTGGGACCGATCGCGCGTCGGAGCGCCTATGCGCGCTTGTTGAAGGAGCCTTCCTGAGACAGGCGTTCGGCATTCTCGTCGCTGACCAGCGGACCAATAGCCGGCGGTTATAGCGCACTAAGAATCCAAACGCGTGCCTTCAGCGTTTCGCCCGATGGTCACCGAGTTCCGGAGCATACCTCGGAGGATAGGCGGATCTCTCAAGACACGGACTGAACGACCGTTGGTAAAGGGCGCGGGCGAATAGCGGAAAGCCGCTTGTCCACAGCTTTCTCCGATTTGACACAGCTAGCCGCTATCCAGAAGAGGATCGTGTACACAAAATAAGGGGCAAAGAAGGGGGGAGGCCACCATGTATGGTGTCCTGCGAGCTTTGCAGGAACACGTAGCGCAAGAAGTGGTACGTGTTCTGCTGAGCGCCATTGCGCTCTGCGTGTGTTCTGTTGCGGCGTTGGCAGATTCCGCCGTTATGCAAGCTGCGCGATTGCCGCCGGAACGCGATTTCATTCAGGTCGGCACGTCGTCGTGGTACGGCGAATGGCATCATGGCCGGATAACCGCAAATGGCGAGCGGTTCGACATGCACGCGATGACGGCGGCGCATAGGTTCTTGCCACTAGGCACGTTTGTCCGCGTCACCAACCTCTCCAATCAGAAATCGGTCATGTTGCGCGTCAACGACCGTGGCCCCTACATCCATGGTCGCGTTCTGGATGTATCTTTCGGTGCCGCCCAGCAGCTTGGGTTCGTCGAGGATGGTTTGGCGCCGGTCAGGATTATGACAATCCCAGCTCCAGTTCCGAAGCCAGTGCCACGCGCCAGTGCCGTCCTTGTTGCGCTCCCTGTGTCAAAGCCATTCATGCCAGACCGTGGCGGGCCCTCCGAGGCGTGGCGGGTTCAAATTGCCGCGTTGTGGAACCACCATGATGCCGAGACTGAATGGCAGCGCCTAGCCCGGCGTTACGGAAGTCTTTTGCATGATCATGCGCCTCGCATCGAACAGCATTGGAGTAACGGTCGCGACGTCTACCGGCTAAAGATCGGCGCCTTTGCCGGCAGGCAAATAGCGTTGAACGTCTGTCGGACGCTGAAGGATGCGGGACAGGACTGTCTAGTTGTTCGCTAGCGGTCCCGCTCGACTGCGAAACGGGCGACGCGGCGCAGTGTGTCGGCGGACTCGGCGAAACTCGATAGGGCCGTGATAGCGCGGTCCGCATAGTCGCGGGCGGCTCGGCGCGCCCCGTCAATGCCGAGATGGGAGACGAAAGTCGCCTTGCCGGCCGTTGAGTCGCGTCCGATGTCTTTGCCGACGGCCGCTTCGTCGCCGTCGGCGTCAAGTAAGTCATCAGCAATCTGGAAAGCCACACCGAGGTTCTGCGCGTAGGCTCTCAGCGCTTCGCGTTGTTGACCATTGGCACTGGCAAGGATCGCAGCGACCTCGCAGGCAGCCGTAATCAAGGCGCCGGTTTTCATGCTTTGCAGGCGCTCCACTTCGGGCAATGGGAAATATGTCCCGCCATCCGCCACCATATCCAGCATCTGCCCGCCCACCATGCCGCGGACACCAACGGCGAGGGCGATCGCGCTAACGAGGCTGTTTCGAACGGCGGGGTCTGGGTGCGTTGCGGACTCACTGAGCACCTGAAAGGCGAGTGTGAGAAGTCCGTCACCGGCTAGTATTGCCGTGGCTTCGCCAAATTCGCGGTGGACCGTCGGCCGACCACGGCGTAGATCAGCGTTGTCCATGGCCGGCAAATCGTCGTGGATCAAAGAGTAACAGTGGATGAACTCGACTGCGACCGCGGCCGGCATCGACCAAACGCGGGGCACAGATAGGAGATCAGCGGCCTGAAGGGTTAGGAATGGGCGCAGACGCTTGCCATTCCCGAGGCACGCGTAGTGCATCGCTTTCCAGACAGGTGCTTCCGGACCCTTCGGTGGTTGTAGCCGCGCATCCATTTCTTTGGCGACCGCAGCGGCGGTCTGTTCCATGGCCTGCTGAAGATCGGTCATTCGTGAGATATCCGTCAAACCGGGACAAACATGGCATATTCCTGCTGGAAAACCTAAATTCGGCTGGCAATGGCGCTAGATCTGAAGACTTACCAGATAATATCATGAGAAAACAAATACTTAGGGTCATATTGGCTGAGCCACGAGGCTTTTGTGCCGGGGTGGACCGGGCCATCGAGATTGTCGAGCGGGCCCTCCGTGCCTATGGCCCCCCCGTCTATGTGCGACATGAGATCGTGCACAACAAAAGGGTTGTGGAGCGCTTGCGCGGCAAGGGGGCCGTCTTCGTCGAGGAGGTGGACGAGATCCCGCCCGGGGCGGTGACCATCTTTAGCGCTCATGGTGTATCAGACCGTGTCGAGGCGAATGCTGAACGACGCGGACTGAGTGTGATCGACGCGACATGTCCCTTAGTCACGAAAGTGCACAAAGAGGGCCGGCGCTATGCTGAGCGTGGAGTTGACGTCGTGCTGATCGGGCATGAAGGGCATCCGGAGGTTGAAGGCACGATGGGGCGGATAGATGGACCGGTCCACCTCGTCTCAGGTGTTGGCGATGTGGCACGTATCGAGCCGCGTGACCCGAATCGATTGGCGTATGTGACGCAGACGACGCTGAGTATTGACGATACGCGCGAAGTTATTCAGGCCTTGAAGGAACGTTTTCCATCAATCGTCGGGCCCGATTTGCGGGACATTTGCTACGCGACGCAGAATCGGCAAGCGGCCGTCCGAAAGCTGGTCGAACAAATCGACCTGCTACTTGTTGTTGGCGCCCGTAACAGTTCGAACTCCAATCGCTTGCAGGAGATCGGCACTGATATGGGGAAGCCGAGCTATCTCGTGGAAGATGCCGGGTCCCTCGAAGAGGCATGGTTTGATGGCGCCGGGTGCGTTGGCGTAACCGCCGGCGCGTCCGCGCCTGAGGAACTTGTCACCGAGGTAGTTGACCGGCTGGGGAATTGGCGTCAGACAGTCGTTGAGACACTGGACGGCGTTCGGGAAGACGTGCATTTCAAGTTGCCGACTTCGCTACAGGATGAGGCGCTGGCCGGCACTGGAGATTAGGAACGGACCGTGGGTATTCCTGTCAGCCAGCAGATCGCCGTTGGATCGTATATTCTGAAGCAACGGTTAGCCGGAAGGGACAAATATCCGGTTGTCCTGATGCTTGAGCCGTTGTTTCGGTGCAATCTGGCGTGCGCTGGCTGCGGCAAGATCGATTATCCCGAGGCTATTCTGAATCGTCGCCTGAGTGCGACCGAGTGCCTCGCTGCCGTCGATGAGTGTGGTGCGCCAGTGGTGTCCATTCCGGGCGGCGAGCCACTTCTTCACAAGGAGATCGCGGAGATCGTCGATGGCATCGTCGCACGGCGGAAGTATGTCTATCTGTGCACGAATGCGCTGCTCCTGAAAAAGAAGCTCAGCCTCTTTCGACCGAGCAAATATCTAACGTTCTCTGTGCATCTTGACGGGCTGCAAGAGGATCATGATCGGTCGGTTTGTCAGGATGGCGTCTTTGTGCGAGCGGTTGACGCGATCAAATCCGCGCTGGATGCGGGATTCAGGGTCAACTGCAACGCAACGATCTTTGACGGCATGTCCGCCAAGTCGGTGGCCGAGTTCCTGGACTTCACACGGGAGCTAGAGGTCGAGGGCGTCACGATATCACCGGGCTATGCCTATGAACGGGCGCCGGATCAGGCGCATTTCTTGAGCCGACGCAAGACGAAACAGCTGTTCCGCGACATATTTCGGGTGGGGAAGGGGCGAAAATGGACGCTTAGCCATTCCACCCTCTATCTGGATTTCCTAGCGGGGAACCAATCCTATCGCTGCACGCCGTGGGGCAACCCAACCCGTAATATTTTCGGTTGGCAGCGGCCCTGCTATTTGCTGAACGAGGGCTATGCCCAGTCCTTCCAGGAGTTGATGGAGACGACGGATTGGGATGCGTACGGCACCGGCAATTATGAAAAGTGCGCCGACTGCATGGCCCATTGCGGCTATGAACCGACGGCGATCGCTGACGCCGTGAAACATCCTCTGAAGGCGCTCTGGACCTCGCTGCGTGGGGTCCGTACCGAAGGCGATATGGCGCCGGAGATACCTCTCGAGGGGCAACGGCGGGCTGAGTACGTATTTGATCGGCTCGTCGCGGAAGCCGCAGACGTGCACGTCGAATCGGAAGGGCTAAGGCGCCGCGCGTAGCGCTGCGGCGGCCGTTCGCAGAGTGCGGCGTGCCCGATTGCTGTTTACAGATAGTCCGACTACGGCCGGTATGGAGGTCGGCTGCCGAAGGAGGTGTCCAAGGATCCGCGTTAGTGCGATCGAGCCGTCGGGCGTCAGAGCACCTACCGCCGCTGGCGGTAGGCCAGTTTCTGCTATGTCGCTGACCGCACGAACCGTAGCGAAGGACAGGCCTTGACGAGTGGCGACGTCCGCAACGATGTGGCTCTCCATATCGACAGCGATCGCGCCGGTGCGATGGCGTAGTATTTCCTTTTGGACGGATGTCACGGCAAGGGTATCGATCCCGCAGACTGGGCCGATGACTGCGGTGGGTAGGTCGTTCGCCAGTCCACGTCGGAGGGCCTCGTTGACTTGTGCTCGGTCGCCGTTCTCAGCCAAGACGCAGTCTGCGACTACGAGGTCGCCGACCTTGAGAGCGGGGTCAAGAGCACCAGCGAAGCCGAAGCTTATCAACGCGGTGATACGGCTACATGCCAGGCGCTCGATTTCGGCGCGGGCGGTGGCGGCGCGAAGTCCCGTACAGACAACCCGACAATCTGCCGGTAGCGCCGCTGCTTCGAATCGAGATCCGGTGACGAAACCGGCTGATGCCGAGCTCACATACCGTAGTCCACAACGCGACGGTTGCCGGCCATAAGGCGGCGGTAGCGGGCCAAGGCCCAGAGCGGGAAGTAGGCCGCGTAGCCGTGGTACTTAAGGTAGAAGACCCGCGGAAAACCGACGGCTGTGTAGAGATCTTCCTGCCAACGCAAGCCTTCTCGAGGGCAGCGCTCGAGGAAGGCAATGCCGCGCTTCACTGCGTCGCCCTCGAGGTCACCTGCGGCCATTAAGGCGAGGACGGCCCAGGCGGTCTGGGATGGCGTACTGTCGACGTAGTCGTTGCGGCGATCCGGCCAATAACTGGTTTCGCTCTCGCCCCAGCCGCCATCGTCATGCTGCTGGCACTGCAGCCATTCAGCAGCTCTGCGGGTCGTGCCTGAGTCGTGCGGGACGCCGATGGCATTGAAGGCACTCAGCACTGACCAAGTACCATAGATATAGTTGGTGCCCCAACGACCGAACCAGGAGCCATCTTCCTCCTGTTCTTTCTCAAGGAACGCGACGGCTCGTGCTACAGCCGTATGGTTGTGGCGGTAGCCGAGCTGTGCAAGCAGGCTGAGGCAGCGCGCAGAGACGTCGGCGGTCGGCGGGTCGAGCAGTGCGCCGTGATCCGCAAAGGGGATGTCGTTCAGATAGTCTTGGGTGTTGTCAGCGTCGAACGATCCCCAGCCGCCATTCTTGCTTTGCATGCCGATGATCCAGTTAGCCGCGCGGTCGATGGCGTCCTTGTATTTCTCCTTGTCAGCGCGATGTAGGACCATGGCCACCACGGCTGTATCGTCGACGTCTGGGTAGTCCGGGTTCTCATATTGAAAGGCCCAGCCGCCGGGTGCGGCGTCGGGGCGACGGTCCGCCCAATCGCCTCTCCTATCGGTGATCTGGCGATCGCGTAGCCAATCGAACGCGGTTCCGAGGGTATGACCTTCGGGTGCCTCGCCAGCTTCCATCAGGGCCCACGCCGCCAGGCCCGTGTCCCAGACTGGTGAGAGGCAGGGTTGGCAGTAGGTCTCTTCACCACGATCCGTGACCAGCTTCTCCAAGGCATTCCGCGCGGTCTTGTAGTGCGCATGGTCGGGCGCATAGCCGAGCGCATGAAGCGCCATGACCGCGTTAGCCATAGCCGGGAAGATGCCGCCCAAACCGTCCTCACCATTCAGCCGTTCCACGATAAAGGCGACCGCGGCGTCTATAGCGCGCTGCCTTGATCGCTTCGGGAGCTGCGGCTCGACCACACGCATGACCCTGTCGATCAACAAGAACAGGTTTCCCGGGGCGGTTCCAGTCGGGTTGACGATGTATGCGCGCTCATCCTCGGGCGGGGTCGTGAACAGCTCGCGGACGTTGACGGCCAGCGGGTTCCTTGCGCGCGGTCGCAACGCGGTCAGGATCAGCAGGGGTACGATGACCGTGCGGGACCAGTAGGACACCTTTGACAAGTGAAATGGGGCTGAGCGGGGCAGCAGCATGATCTCGACGGGCATTGTAGGAACCGCACGCCAAGGGACCTGTCCAAAGAGCGCGAGCGTGAAACGGGTGAACACGTTCGAGCGGGCGGCGCCACCGCGGTCCAGGATGGCCTCGCGGGCGCGGCGCATGTGCGGGGCATCTGGAGGATCTCCGAGCAACTTCAGTGCAAAATAGGCCTTGACGGTGGCGCTCATGTCGAATGCCCCACCCAAAAACAGGGGCCAGCCGCCATGATCGGCCTGGTGATGGCGGAGATATCGGCCGATCCGTGGTTCTACTTTCTCGGGATCGGGTTCGCCTAGAAAGTGCCGCAGCAAAACATACTCGGATGGGATGGTCGAATCCGCTTCGAGCTCGAATATCCAATGGCCGTCAGCCTGCTGAGCAGCAAGAAGTGCGTTTGTTGCGTCGGCAATTAGCGGGTCAAGGCGTTCCGGCCCTGGCTGTAACATCTTGTTCATCGAGGCGGAGAATACCGAGGCGCCCGCTCTCGGCAAGGCCTAGGCTGCGTACCGCTGAAGGCTTTTCTGTACGGCGCGCGCCGCGGCGTGGCCGGAAGCGACCGCGCCTTCGATGGTCGCCGGGATGCCAGTGTCGGTCCAGTCGCCGGCCAGGTAGACGTTTCTCCAGCTAGTCAAAGTCGATGGACGCCGCCGGTTGTTGGCGGGGTTCTGGACAAATGTCGCGCGCTTCTCTTTGACGATGCGGCATGGCGGGATCGCCTCGACGGAAAGTCTGAGGGATGCTGCAACATCGCGCCAAAGCAGCGGGATCAATTCCTCGTTCGCGCTTTGCACGAGGGTTTTGGCGCCGCTTACGGTCACGCTTGCGACGTCGCCACGAAGGAAGATCCAGTGCGCAGTGCCGCCGAGAAGGCCCAGAAATGGGGCGCCACCCGGTAGCGTTGCCTCCTTGGAGAGCCGAAAATGGGCGTTGACGATAGGTTCGCCTTCCTGAGGCACGGTAAGGCCGGGTAGGAGGTCGGCGGCGGCGCTTGGCGGGACTGCAATGACAACTCGGTCATCTTCCGAAAGCTCGATCAATTCACCGATGAACTGGAGCGCTCTTGCTCGGTCGTAGCTGAGAGACAGTCCACGAAGTCGC
>JAAUXY010208638.1_pt1 | contig 11704 bp, 9 predicted proteins | sample 7278121 | NCBI WGS metagenome assembly JAAUXY01 (sample SAMN14350117, study PRJNA611818) | marine sediment metagenome | isolation source: surface marine sediment (1.8m) | place: French Polynesia: Moorea | collected 2018-08
AACCGCGAGCGATAGCTGCGCGCGAAGCGCGCGCACCAGGCCAGGCTGTTTCGCATGCTGAACGAAGGATCGCGGTCTGACGACCGCTCCTACAAATCAATCCTGGACATACAGGACCGCGGCAACGCGACGGCCTTCGCCGGCGAGGACGTTGAAGGTTCTCGCAGCCGCTTTCGTGTCCATGACCTCGAAGCCGACGCCGCGACGGGCCATCGCAAAGACCAGCTCGCGGGGTGGGAAGATGTTGCTTGTGCCCGTGCCGAGCAGGATCACCTCGATCTCGCCCGTGAACAGCGGTGCGAAATCGTCCTCGACGAGGTCGGCGATCGGTATCTCGGACCAGCCATCGAGTACCCGCTCGTGGGACAGCGCGATCGCGCCGTCATAACGGTCGTCGCCGATGACGAACCCTGCATTGCTCACCTGCCGGATCGAGAGGCTCGTTGCCGGTTCCCTTGTGAATTTCACGTTCGCTTTCCGTTACCATTCGGGGACATTCGTAGTCTTTGATCCTGTCGGCGCAAAAACGGCGAATGTCCCGGTTTCTCTGTGATGACTCGATCTTACTTCAATGACACCGCGATCGTCGTCCTGCCGCCAATGGCCAGCGGACGGTTGCGAAGCCCGGCGCTCAGGAAGCGCCTTGCCCGCTCACGCATGAGCATCGACGCCGTCAGGGGCGAATTGCTCAAGCGTATGACCCATATCCTCGGTGCACCGTTCCCTGACGAGGGTCTGGCAGCACTGCGTATGTGGGGACAGACCGGCGACCGGCCCACCGTGTGGATCGCGGCGGCCGACCCGGTTTACCTCGAGCCGCGGCTCGATCACCTGGCGCTGTATTCGTTGCGGCGGCGCGGTGTGCCGTCATCGGAACTGCGGCGACTGTTCGACCACCTGCAAACGGTGCTGTCGGAAGGTTCGGACCTCGGTTTCACGAGACTGGGATCCTATGGGTACGTGAGGGCAGACTCCGGTATCGCGACGGCCAGGCCGTCCGCGTATGCCATCCACGGCGATCGGCCCGATGCCTGGCTGCCGACGGGCGACGGCGCCGACGAATACCGCCGTGTCATCAGCGAGGTGGAAATGGCGTTGCACGATCATGACGTCAATGTCGAGCGCGCGGAGCGCGGCCTGCCTCCCGTAAATTCGCTCTGGATCTGGGGTGGCGGCCACGCGCCCGAGCGCAACGAGCTTGGCTTGCCGTCGCTGTTTTCCGATGATCCGCTGCTCACGGGCTACTGGGAGTACGGCACGTCGGTCTCCTACCAATGGCCCGCCGATATCGAAGCGTGTCTGCAGGAGAGCGCCAACGGTTTTGTCGCCGTTGCGCCGGACCTCGTCGACGACATTCCGTTCCTCGAGCACTGCGTTGCGACCATGAATCGTGCGTTGGCGCGCGGTGTGCTGTCGAACGTGATCCTGTTGTCGCGCGACGGCCTTCGCGCCGACCTCGGACGCCGCGATGGACTGCGAATCTGGCGCCGGGATACATCCTTGCTGGACGTGAAACTGTGAGAAAACCGCGGCCTTTGCAAATGCGACGGGCGCCTGCCGCCGACGTCGTGACAGATTTGCCGGGACTCGATCCTGCGCTTGCCCGCGTGTACGCCCTGCGCGGCGTCGAGACGCGCGAGCAGCTCGACTACGGTCTCGCAAAGCTCGCGCCGGTCGGAACCCTGGACAACATCGATGCGGGCGTCGAGCTGCTGCTGCGGCACCGACACGGCCGCATCGTCGTCGTTGGTGATTTCGATGTGGATGGTGCTACGAGCACGGCGCTGGTGCTGCGTTGCCTGCGCGAGTTCGGATTTGCCGACGTCGACTATCTGGTGCCGAATCGCTTCGAGTACGGCTATGGCCTGTCACCCGAAATCGTGGAAGTTGCCGCGGAAAGCGAACCAGACCTGTTGGTCACGGTCGACAACGGCGTTTCGAGCATCGCGGGTGTTTCCCGCGCGAACGAACTCGGTATTCCCGTGCTCGTCACGGACCATCATTTGCCCGCCGACGAGTTGCCCGCTGCGGCCGTGATTGTCAATCCGAACCTCGACGGCAGCACGTTTCCCAGCCGCAACCTCGCCGGTGTCGGCGTCGCGTTCTATCTGCTCGCCGCACTGGGCCGTCGACTCGAGGCGAAGGGCCAGCAAGGCGCAGCACGAATACCCGCACGGTATCTCGACCTCGTCGCGCTCGGTACGGTCGCCGACGTCGTACCGCTCGATCACAACAATCGCGTGCTCGTGCAACAGGGGCTCGCAAGGATTCGTGCGGGCCACACCGTTGCGGGGATTCGCTCGCTGCTCGATCAGTCGAACCGGCAGCCGGGTCGCGCAGTCAGTACGGATCTCGGCTTCGTCGTCGGTCCGCGTCTCAACGCTGCAGGGCGACTCGAGGACATGTCGGTCGGCATCGAGTGCCTGCTCACCGACGACGCGTCGGCCGCCGGGCACTACGCGGAGATGCTCGACGCCATCAACAAGGAGAGGCGAGAGATCGAGTCGTCCATGCGCGAGCAGGCGTTCTCGTTTGTAGACGCCATCACGGACAGGGACCTGCCCGCGTGCGTCTGCGTCTACGAGCCTGACTGGCACCAGGGTGTCGTTGGCCTGATCGCTGCGCGGGTACGCGAGCGTTGCCATCGCCCGGTCATCGCGTTTGCACGTGAGTCGGAAGGTATGCTCAAGGGCTCGGCGCGCTCGATCTCTGGCGTGCACGCGCGCGACCTGCTCGAGGCCGTGTCGAGTTCGTCACCCGGCCTGATCGAGAAATTCGGTGGTCACGCCATGGCCGCCGGTCTCAACATACGGGAATCGTGCTACGAGGAATTTACCGCCGCAGTCGCGGCACAACTCGAGCGCCTGTACCCGGATGCCGATTTCAGCGGCGCGATTGTCATCGACGGTACGCTTCCGCCGGCTTCACTGGGCCTCGGCTTTGCGCGCGACCTTCGCGAGGCCGGGCCCTGGGGCGCCGCGTTTCCGGAACCGCTATGGTGTGGCGATTTCAACGTCGTCGAGCAACGTACGGTTGGTGAGAACCATCTCAAGCTGCGGGTGCGCCCGGCGGACGGCGGCAACGTGCTCGACGCCATCGCGTTCAACCAGGCGGGGCCTGCCTATCGCGGCGTCGTGCAGCTCGTCTATCGCCTCGACGTCAACGAGTATCGCGGCGTCGAATCGCCGCAGCTCGTGGTCGAACAAATCGCGGCGCCAGGCGGCAGCGCAACGTGATAACATCGCGCGCTTTCGCAGGGCCCGGACGGGCCCCGGGAACCGGACATGGAAACGGGTCAGATCAAACAGACGATAGCCGATCTCGCCGAACGCACCGCTGCGTTGAGGGGGTATCTTTGACTACGAGGGCAAGGCCGAGCGCCTGACCGAGGTCCAGCGCGAGCTGGAGCAACCCGATGTCTGGAACGAACCCGAGCGCGCCCAGGGGCTGGGCCGGGAGCGCGCGCAACTCGAGCAGATCGTCGTTGCCCTCGACGAGCTGGCTAGCGGTCTCGCCGACGCCGGCGAACTGCTGGAAATGGCACTCGACGAGGGCGATGACGGCACGATTGCAGAGATCGGCGGCGACCTTGAGAATTTCGAGCTGAAAATCGCAGGCCTCGAGTTCCGGCGCATGTTCTCCGGCGAGCTCGACGCGAACAACGCCTATGTCGACATCCAGTCGGGTGCCGGCGGCACGGAAGCCCAGGACTGGGCCGAGATGATCCTGCGCATGTACCTGCGCTGGGCCGAAGCGCACGGGTTCAAAGCGGAACTCATGGAGGCGTCGGCTGGCGAGGTTGCCGGTATCAAGAGTGCGACGATTCACGTTGTCGGCGAATACGCGTACGGCTGGCTGCGCACGGAGACCGGAGTGCACCGCCTCGTTCGAAAATCGCCGTTCGATTCCGGTAATCGACGTCACACGTCGTTCGCATCCGTGTTCGTATCGCCCGAGGTCGATGACAACATCGATATCGAGATAGATCCCTCGGATTTGCGCATCGACGTCTACCGCGCCAGCGGCGCGGGCGGCCAGCACGTCAACCGCACCGAGTCCGCCGTACGTATCACGCATCTGCCGACCAACACGGTGGTGCAGTGCCAGAATGACCGTTCGCAGCATAAAAACAAGGCTACTGCGATGAACCAGCTGCGTGCCAAACTGTACGAGCTCGAAATGCAGGAGCGACGCTCGGAGGCAGCGGCCCTCGAGGACAGCAAAGCGGACGTCGGTTGGGGCAGCCAGATTCGGTCCTACGTGCTCGACCAGAGTCGTATCAAGGATTTGCGCACGGGCGTGGAAACCGGTAACACTCAGGTTGTGCTCGACGGCGGGCTGGACGGCTTCATCGAGGCGAGCCTGAAACAGGGACTGTAAGAAGACCATGGCGGACGACAACCGGAAAGACGAGAACAAGCTGATCGCCGAACGGCGAGGCAAGCTCAATGCACTTCGGGAGCAGGGCAACGCCTACCCGAACGATTTTCGCCGCAATGCCATCGCCGGTGAACTGCACCAGACGTTCCAGGCGCATGACAACGATACGCTTGCCGAAGAAAAGATCGAAGTGTCGGTGTCCGGGCGCATGATGCGCAAGAACGTCATGGGCAAGGCGAGCTTCATTGCGCTGCAGGACCGCTCGGGTCGCATCCAGGTTCGCGTCGAGCGTGACCGGCTGCCCGAAGGCGAATACGCCGCGTTCAAGAAATGGGACGTTGGCGATATCGTCGGCGCGCGAGGCATGCTGTTTCGCACTAATAAAGGCGAGCTGACCGTCATGGCCGACGACATTCAGCTGTTGACCAAGTCGCTGCGGCCATTGCCGGAGAAGTGGCACGGCCTGTCGGACCAGGAGACGCGTTATCGGCAACGCTACGTCGACCTGATCATCAACGAGTCCAGCCGCGACGTGTTCCGCAAGCGTTCCGAGATTATCACCTACATGCGCTCATTCCTCGAAAGCCAGGACTTTCTCGAGGTCGAGACACCGATGATGCAGGTTACGCCGGGCGGCGCCATAGCACGGCCGTTCACGACGCATCACAACGCGCTCGATATGGCGCTTTACCTGCGCGTCGCTCCCGAACTGAATCTCAAGCGGCTGATCGTAGGCGGCTTCGATCGGGTGTACGAGATCAACCGCAACTTCCGTAACGAGGGCGTATCCACGCAACATAACCCCGAGTTCACGATGCTCGAGGCGTATCGCGCGTACGCCGACTACGAAGACTGGATGGACACGACCGAAGCCATGCTTCACGGGATGGCCGAAGCGGTCAACGGAAGCACCGTCGTGGAGTACCAGGGCGAGACGTACGACTTCGGCAAGACATTCGAACGTATGACCGTCGAGCAGGCGATCGAGGTCTACAACGTCGGCTTCGACATGTCGAAAGTTCGCGATCGCAACTACCTCGTCCAGTGGTGCGGCGAGCTCGGCCTCGACGTGCACGACAACTACGGGCCGGGCAAGCTGCAGATCGAGATATTCGAGAAGACGGCTGAAGACCAGCTGCGCGAACCGACGTTCATCACACAGTACCCCACGGAGGTTTCGCCGCTGTCGCGCGAGAACGACGACGATCCGTTCGTCACGGACCGCTTCGAGCTGTTCATCGCAGGCCGTGAGATCGCCAACGGATTTTCCGAGCTCAACGATCCCGAGGAGCAGGCCGCTCGCTTCCGGGCACAAGTCGAGAACCGCGAAGCCGGTGACGACGAAGCGATGTCTTTCGATCACGACTACATCCGCGCGCTCGAGTACGGCATGCCGCCGACGACGGGTATCGGCATTGGCGTCGATCGACTGGTCATGCTGCTGACCGATTCGCCCTCGATACGCGACGTGCTGCTGTTCCCGCACATGAGACCCGAAGTCTTTGACTGACCTCGCCGCTTTTTTCGGCGACCAGAGCCCGCTCGAGACACTGTTGCCGGGATTCCAGCCGCGCGCAGGCCAGGCATGGATGGCCGAGGCCGTTGCCGAAGCGATCGCCGGGCAGGGCAAGCTCATCGTCGAGGCCGGCACGGGTACCGGCAAGACCTTTGCCTACCTGCTCCCGGCGTTGTTGAGCGGTCGCAAGACCATCATCAGCACGGGCACCAAGGCGCTGCAGGACCAGCTGTACCATCGAGACCTGCCGTTGGTCGGCAGTGCTGTCGGCCGCCCGGTGTCGACGGCGCTTCTCAAGGGACGCGCCAACTACCTCTGCCTGCACCGTCTCGACCAGGTTGGTGACGTAGCAGCGAACCTCGTCGGGGACCTGAACGCCGTACGCGAGTGGCGGCATCGAACGACGACAGGCGATCGGGCGGAGCTCGTCGACGCCGCCGAAGATTCCATGGTATGGCCGCTCGTGACATCGACGGCGGACAACTGTCTCGGCCAGAAATGCCCCGAGTATTCGAAGTGTCATGTCGTCAAGGCCAGGCGCGCTGCGCAGGAGGCGGATCTCGTTGTCGTCAATCACCACCTGCTGCTCGCCGACCTTGCGATGAAAGAGGAGGGGTTCGTCGAGTTCCTGCCGGGCGCCGAAGCCGTCATCCTCGACGAAGCGCACCAGGTGCCGGACCTCGCGACCCAGTTTTTCGGCGTCGCGCTCGGCACCCGTGAAATCGAGCGCCTCGTCGAGGAAGCCCGTGCGGCTACGATCGGTTTTGCCGATGTCGAACTCAATCGCCGCATTGACAAGTTGCAGACGGCGGTGCGTGCATTGCGCGCGGACGCACCGCGCAAGGAGGGCCGCCACGACCTCGACGAGATCATGCCCGACATTCGCGGGTCCGTTGGCGATATGCAGCTGGCGCTCGGCAGCCTGCAGTCGGCGCTCGTCGAGATCGGCGAGCCGACAATCGAAGTCGAGGTGTTGCACGAACAGTTGCTCGCCGCGTCCGGTCGGCTCTCCCTGCTCACGAGCGAGGATTCCTGGGACGGTCTGCGTTGGCTCGAGGTGAACCCGCGCAGCCTGCGACTGAACCTGACGCCACTCGACGTGTCGTCGACGTTGCGCGGCATGATCGACAACGGTCTGCAGGCCTGGGTATTTACGTCGGCCACGCTCGCGATCGGCGAGGACTTCACCCACTTCTCGAGCCGCATGGGACTGCACGATGCCAAGGCATTGACGTTCCCGAGCCCTTACGACGTTGCCGACAACGGCCTGGTCTACCTGCCGCCGGGACTGCCGCAGCCGTCCGACCCGTTGCACACGGATGCCGTGCTGGAAGCGTCGATACCGTTGCTCGATTCGAGTCCGGGCGGGATGTTCTGCCTTTTCACGAGTCACCGCGCACTCAGTGCCGCGAAGAAGTGGTGCAAGCGGCACCGCAGCCACCTGCGCGGCCGCGCACTTCTCGTGCAAGGCGATGCGCCGCGCGACGACTTGTTGCGTCGCTTCCGCTCGCTGGGTGACGCCTTGCTGCTCGGCACGGGCAGTTTCTGGGAGGGCGTCGACGTCCGCGGCAGTGCGCTCATGGTCGTCGCGATCGACAAGCTGCCGTTCTCGTCACCGGCAGATCCGCTGACGATGGCGCGGCTGGAGTTCATCCGCCGCGAGGGCGGCAACGGATTCTCCGAACACTCACTGCCGCAGGCGGTGCTGGCGCTCAAGCAAGGTGCCGGCCGATTGCTGCGCGACCAGAACGACTACGGCGTCGTGGTCATCTGCGATCCGCGGATACGATCGAAGTCTTACGGCCGCACGTTCCTCAAGGCACTCGAGCCGATGCCCGTAACGACGGAGTCAGCGGACGTTACCGCATTCTTCGCGCGGCACTCCGGCCGGGGGGCCGTGGCGTGAGGCTGCTGGCACTCGATACCTCGTCGCTTGCCTGCTCGGTCGCGTACTCTGACGGCAGCCAGCTCGTCGAACGTCACGAGGAACGGGAACGTCAGCACACGCAATTGCTGGTGCCGATGATACGAGAGGTTCTCGCAGAAGGCGGCGTCGACCCGGCCGATCTCGACGCGGTCGTTCTGGGCAACGGCCCGGGATCGTTCATCGGCATGCGCATCGCGGCGTCGGTCGCGCAGGGGCTCGCCTACGGCGCCGGGGCAGGCGTGATCCCGGTCTCATCCATGCTCGCCGTCGCGGGCGCCACCGCCGCGGCATCCGGTGCCGCGGAGATCGTCGTGACGCAGGACGCGCATATGAACGAAGTGTATCTCGGCGTCTACCGCAGCGACGATGACGGCGTCGTTGTGCCCGTTATCGACGAACGGCTGCACGACCAGGGTCCTGTTGCGGAAATTACCGGCTGGAGCGGCACCAGACGAGTTGCCGCCGGCTATGGCTGGCAACGGTACCCCGATCTCAAAGCGGCCAACCTTGAATGGATCGACGAGTGCGTCGACGTTTTTTTTCCGCGGGCGAAGTATCTGCTGCACTCGGCCGACTGCAAAACGGTGATTGCCCCGGAGAACATTGTTCCCGCGTATCTGCGTCAAAAGGTTGCGTCAAAGCCCGGCGGTCAGCGGCCGTAACAGATCTGTAATATAGTACTGTTGTAATTCTCGCCAATCCGATTGGCCGGAACACCGCGGTGAGCAGCAGTGGCGTCGAGTAAAGTTCTTATCGTCGAGGATGAAACCCCGATCCGCGAGATGATCGCTTTCCATCTCGCCCGCGCAGGCTTTGACACGCTGGAGGCGGCAGACTGCCGACGCGCGCGGGAACTGCTCGCCGACGAGCGCCCGGACGTCGCGCTGATCGACTGGATGCTGCCCGATATGAGCGGGCTGGAGCTGACGCGCACGCTCAAACGGGACGAGGACAACGAGGACCTCGCAATTATCATGCTCACAGCGCGGGCCGAGGAGCATGACAAGATCGCCGGACTCGATGGCGGTGCCGATGACTACGTAACGAAGCCATTCTCGCCGCGCGAACTCGTTGCGAGGATACAGGCAGTGCTCCGCCGTTCCCGCAGCAACGACAACGAGACCATTTCCGCCGGCGTGCTCGAACTTGATGCCGCCGGTCACCGCGTCAACGCGCACGGGAAGGAAATAAAACTCGGGCCGACCGAATATCGATTGCTGCAGTTTTTCATGAGCCACCCGGATCGTGTATATAGCCGGACGCAACTGCTCGACCGCGTCTGGGGTGCAAACGTATACGTCGAGGAACGAACAGTCGACGTTCACGTGCGCAGATTGCGCAAGGCGCTGCAATCCGAGAATGCCGACAAGTACATACAAACTGTGCGAGGCGCCGGCTACCGCTTTTCGACACGCGACGGCTGATGCCTGAGTCCTCGCGAAAGCTCCTGGTTGGCCTGGCGCTGCTGCTGCTTGCGGGGAGCGGTATCGGCTGGATCTACGGTCGTCCGGAACTGGGCCTCTTGGTCGCCGCTCTGGGTGGTCTCGGCTGGCAGGTGCGCCAGCTACTGTCCTTCGAACGCGCATTGCGTACCGGGAACTTCGACGCGTTCAGGCATGGTGAGGGGATCTGGGAGCAGCTGTTTTCGCGTTTCAATTTCGAACGTGAGCGCGGCGAGCGTCACAAGAGCGCCCATCGTCAGCTGCTCAAGGAAATCCGCAAGTCGACGAGCGCAATGCCCGACGGCGCGATCATCATCGACTCGAACCACGAAATCGTCGCGTGCAACAAGGCGTGCAAGGGGCTCGTGGGTCTCAAGCGCAAGAAGGACCGCGGCCAACGCATCGACAATATTATCCGCGATCCAGCGCTGACGCGGTTACTCAATGCAGAGGATCAAAAGCATTCCATCGAGATTGCATCGCCATTGCAGGATGGGCACTGGCTGAATTTCCGGATCGTGCCCTACGGCCTGGACCAGAAACTGGTTTTCGTTCGCGACGTCACCGAGCGAATGCGCCTCAGCAAGATGCGACGCGATTTCGTGGCGAACGCCTCGCACGAGTTGCGCTCGCCGCTGACCGTCATCAACGGTTACCTCGACGGTATCGGCGACGATCCCGGGATACCGGCCGAGTGGGTCAGTCCCGTTCAGCAAATGCGGTCACAGGCGCGTCGCATGACACAGATCGTCGATGAATTGCTGGAACTCTCGAGTCTCGAGGGCGGCAGCCGGGCGCCGCGCGACGAGATCGTTGACGTCGTCGGCCTGCTGGCGTCCGCGAAGAAGGCTTATCAGGGTGAACCGGGCATCGCGCGCATCGAGCTGGAGATTGAATCCAACGCGCAAGTGCGTGGCAAAAGCACCCAGATAGAATCCGTAATTGCGAACCTGCTCTCGAACGCCGTCCGACACACACCCGGCGATGGCAGCGTAACGTTGAGCTGGCGCTCCGGGCCCGATGGCGCCGACCTGCTCTGCAGCGATACCGGCGAGGGAATCAACGAGGAGGACATTCCGCGGCTGACGGAAAGATTCTTCCGTGCCGACCGCGGACGTAGCCGGGATGACGGTGGCATCGGCCTCGGCCTCGCCATCGTGAAACATGTCCTCAATCGTCACGATGCGGAGCTGTTCGTCTCCAGCGTACGCGGAGAGGGCGCGACGTTCTGTTGCCATTTCCCGCCCGCCCGGATCGTTGTAGATCCCCCGATCCCGCTCGTCAACGACGCAAGCTGAAGCGCTCACGCGTTCCCCCGGGAACTTCCGTAAAGCTCTGTACTGACTGGGAATTTTCGCGCTTCCGGGCGTAACAAAACTGCAATGTTTTCGTCACGGAAGTGACATCAAGCGGCTGTAACGTGCCGCTAACATTTTCCTGACGAATTCGAAACAAGGAACGACAATCATGAAATACTTCGTCGCGGTTTGCGCTGCTCTCCTGTCCACACTCGTGCTACATGAGCCAGCTTTGGCGGACGGTCACCAGTCGAACTGGGCCGACCGGATCGTATTCAAAGGCGATACGCGGTTGCGTCATGAACGCATTGACGAAGACGGCGAGGAAGATCGTGCGAGGATGCGCTTTCGCCTGAGGTTCGGATTCGCGACGACTATCACAGAGGATGTCGACTTCGTCGTTCGGCTTGCGTCAGGCGGCGACAATCCCGTTTCGACGAACCAGTCCTTCGACGACGGATTCTCGACCAAGGACATCGGAATCGACCAGGCCTACATCAAGTGGAAGGCGGCAGAGGGCCTGGAGCTGCTTGGTGGCAAGATGCCGACACCTATGTTCAAGGCGGGCAAAGTACCGCTTGTCTGGGACTCGGACCTGAACGTCGAGGGCTTTGCCCTGAAGTACGCATCAGGCATGTTTTTCGGGTCGCTGGGCGGGTATTCCGCGGAAGAGCGGAGCTCTGCCGACGACTCGCTGCTTTACGCTGCGCAAGGTGGCCTCAAGTTCGACATGGCTGACGGTGCCAGGTTGACCGTCGGCGCCGGCTACTTCGCGTACACCAATACGATCGGCAACGAGCCGTTCTACAATGGTCGTCCCAAGGGCAATACCGTTGACGTAGACGGCAACCTTGTCTACGACTACAAGAATACGGAAGCCTTCGCCCAGTTCGACACGAAGCTCGGCGACCTGCCGTTCCAGGTTTACGCGCACTACACGGTGAACAACGAGGTTGACGTCGAGGACACGGCCTACGCCTTCGGTGCGAAGGTCGGGTCGGCGAAGAAGCAGGGAACTCAGCAGTTCTCATGGACGTACCAGGACATCGAAGCCGACTCTGTAGTTGCGACGTTCAATGATTCGGACTTTGGCGGCGGAGGCACCGATGCTGACGGCCACATGCTCAAGTACAAATACATG
>JAAUXY010027658.1_pt1 | contig 11692 bp, 21 predicted proteins | sample 7278121 | NCBI WGS metagenome assembly JAAUXY01 (sample SAMN14350117, study PRJNA611818) | marine sediment metagenome | isolation source: surface marine sediment (1.8m) | place: French Polynesia: Moorea | collected 2018-08
AAACGCCGAAGAAAATAGTAAAACAGAAGTAATAAGAAGATGTTACAGCCAAAAAGAACCAAGTATCGCAAAGCGCAGAAGGGAAGAATGAAGGGCAATTCCGGAAGAGGACATCAGTTGTCTAACGGAATGTTCGGAATCAAATCCCTGGATTCTAGCTTTATCACATCAAGACAGATAGAAGCGGCGCGTGTTGCAGCTACCAGGTATATGAAAAGACAGGGACAGCTTTGGATCAAGATATTTCCGGATAAACCTATCACCAAAAAACCTCTTGAGGTACGTATGGGTAAAGGAAAAGGAGCTCCGGAATATTTCGTAGCTGTAGTTAAGCCCGGAAGAGTGATGTTCGAAGTTGCCGGAGTCCCTATGGATGTGGCCAAAGAAGCGCTCAGGCTTGCAGCTCAGAAATTACCTGTCAAAACAAAGTTTATAGTAGCCAGGGATTACGCGGCCTGATGGTATAACCAAAGATTGAATAAGTAAGAAAATGAAACAATCGGAGATAAAGGAATTATCGGTAGAAGAGCTCAGGGAAAAAATTGCTGATTTTAAAAAACAGCATGCCGATCTTAAGATGGCTCATACGGTTACCCCATTGGAAAACCCGCTTCAGATACGTAAAGCGCGAAGGACATTGGCCAGATTGGCAACAGAATTAACAAAGAGAGAAAACCAATAATGGGTTCTGCTTTATTATGGAAAAAAGAAATTTAAGAAAAGAGAGAGTAGGTGTAGTAACCAGCAACAAAATGGAGAAATCGATTGTGGTTTCCGAAGTGAAGCGGGTAAAGCACCCTATGTATGGAAAGTTCGTACTGCGGACCAAAAAATATGTAGCACACGATGAGACCAATGATTGCAATATAGGCGATACGGTCAGAATCATGGAAACACGTCCATTGAGCAAGACCAAATGTTGGAGATTGGTTGAAGTCTTAGAAAGAGCCAAATAAAATGGTACAACAAGAATCAAGATTAAAGGTAGCAGACAATACCGGAGCAAAAGAGGTATTGACAATTCGAGTACTGGGTGGTACCCGCAGAAGGTACGCCTCAGTTGGTGACAAAATTGTAGTAACTGTTAAAGAAGCCACGCCAAATGGCGGTATCAAAAAAGGCACCGTTTCAACAGCTGTGGTGGTAAGAACTAAGAAAGAAGTTAGAAGACCTGACGGATCCTATATTCGATTCGACGACAATGCCTGTGTATTGTTGAACCCTACAGGTGAGATGCGCGGAACCAGGGTTTTTGGTCCGGTTGCTAGGGAACTTCGTGAAAAGCAGTTCATGAAAATTGTTTCACTGGCTCCTGAAGTACTTTAATAAAGGATATAAAATGAAACTAAAGATCAAAACAGGCGATACGGTAAGGATCATTGCTGGCGACCACAAGGGAACCGAAGGTAAGATTGTCCGTGTTTTACGCGATAAGAACAAAGCTATTGTTGAAGGCGTAAATATGGTGTCTAAGCACGAGAAGCCAAGCGCACAGAATCCACAGGGTGGAATCGTCAAAAAAGAAGCCCCGATCCATATTTCAAACCTTTCCCTGATCGATTCAAAATCCGGGGAAACTTCCAGAGTTGGATTTGAAGTAAGAGACGGAAAGAAGGTGCGTGTGTCTAAGAAATCTAATGAAGTAATTTAATTATGGGATATATACCGAGATTAAAGAAGGAATACAACGAGCGCGTTATCAAGGCGCTTCGCGATGAATTTGGGTATAAGAACATCATGCAGGTTCCCAAATTACAGAAGATCGTTGTGAGTCGGGGTGTAGGAGCTGCAGTGGCAGACAAGAAACTCATAGACCACGCGGTGGAAGAGCTTTCTACTATTACAGGCCAGAAAGCAATAGCCACTATATCCAAAAAAGACGTTGCTGCCTTCAAATTGAGAAAAGGCATGCCTATCGGTGCTAAGGTCACTCTAAGAGGAGAGCGTATGTACGAGTTCCTCGACAGACTGGTTACCTCGGCACTTCCAAGGGTTAGAGACTTCCAGGGCATCAAAGCTACAGGTTTTGACGGTAGAGGAAATTACAATCTGGGAATTACCGAGCAAATCATTTTCCCGGAGATCAATATTGATAAAATTAACAGGATCAGCGGTATGGATATCACGTTTGTAACCTCTGCATCCACTGATAAGGAGGCCAAATCATTGTTGGCTGAATTGGGATTACCTTTTAAAAAGAATTAGTATGGCTAAAGAATCAATGAAAGCCCGTGAGGTCAAAAGGGCAAGAATGGTTGCAAAGTATGCTGCGAAGAGAAAGGCTTTAAAAGAGGCCGGAGACTATGAAGCATTGCAGAAGTTACCTAAGAATGCCTCTCCTGTAAGACTACACAACAGATGTAAGCTTACCGGAAGACCAAAAGGTTACATGAGAACTTTTGGAATATCTCGTGTCACTTTTAGGGAAATGGCCAATAAAGGGTTGATCCCAGGTGTAAAGAAAGCAAGTTGGTAGACTAGAAAAAAAGGAAAAAAGATGTTTACAGATCCAATCGCAGATTATCTGACCAGAATTAGGAATGCAAGTAGAGCTGGCCACAGGGTTGTTGAGATACCTGCTTCCAACTTGAAAAAGGAAATGACCAAGATCTTATTTGATCAGGGCTATATCCTCAGCTATAAATTTGATGATGACAAAGTGCAACAAACTATCAAAATAGCTTTGAAATACGACAGGAATACAAAAGAGCCTGTTATCAAGAAAATACAAAGGATCAGCAAGCCAGGTCTCAGGAAGTACGCAGCGGCAACAGAAATGCCGAGAGTATTGAACGGACTCGGGATCGCTATCGTTTCCACCTCACACGGTGTTATGACCAGCAAGCAGGCGACTCGTGACAATGTTGGTGGCGAAGTTCTTTGTTACGTTTATTAAACCGAGTTAAAGAATTGAGATATGTCTAGAGTAGGTAATAGTCCAATTGCAATCCCTGAAGGTACAACGGTCGAGGTTAAGGATAACCTCATCACCGTAAAGGGTAAACTTGGAGAACTAACACAAGAGGTTTCAGACGTAAGTGTGGTAGTTGAAGAGGGTGAAGTTAAGGTTTCAAGATCCTCTGAAGCTAAGGACCACAAAGCCAAACATGGGCTTTACAGAGCACTGATTTCCAATATGATAGACGGTGTTACTAAGGGTTGGACCAAAGAGCTGGAATTAGTGGGAGTTGGTTACAGGGCAAGCAATCAGGGTCAGAAATTAGATTTGGCACTCGGATTTTCACACAATATAGTGATGGAATTGGCACCGGAAGTGAAAATTGAAACTACTTCTGAAAAAGGTAAAAATCCAATCATAAAACTGACTTCTCACGACAAGCAGCTTGTAGGGCAGATCGCAGCTAAGATCCGATCGTTCCGTAAGCCTGAGCCATATAAAGGAAAAGGAATCAAGTTCAAAGGAGAACAGTTGAGAAGAAAAGCTGGTAAATCAGCATAATAAATAGAGCATGGGACTAACGAAGACAGAACGTAGACAGCGAATTCGCAAAAGGATCAGAAAGATCTCCGTAGGAACGGCAGAGCGTCCAAGATTATCCGTATACAGGAGTAATAAGGAGATCTATGCCCAACTTATAGACGATATCAAAGGGATTACCCTGCTTTCTGTATCATCCAGAGATAAAGAATTGAGCAAAACCAAAGGGACTAAGTCCGAAGTGGCAAACGCTGTCGGCAAGACTTTGGGAGAGAAAGCTGTAAAGGCCGGAATTGAAAAAATATCCTTTGACCGCGGTGGGAATCTCTATCACGGAAGAGTAAAATCACTGGCTGAAGGTGCCAGAGAGGCGGGATTAAAATTTTAAATAGCATATGTACGCAAAATATAAAAATGTAGAGCTTGTAAAACCCGGAGGTTTAGAATTAAAAGACCGACTGGTAGGCGTTCAGAGAGTTACCAAGGTAACAAAAGGTGGTAGAGCCTTTGGATTCTCAGCCATTGTAGTGGTTGGTGATGAAAACGGTGTTGTTGGCCACGGTCTTGGTAAGTCTAAGGAAGTGGCAACTGCTATTGCAAAAGCCATTGAGGATGCCAAAAAGAACCTGGTTCGAATCCCCCTTAATAAGGGAACGCTTCCCCATGAGCAAAAGGGTAAGTACGGAGGTGCTCGTGTTTACATTCAACCTGCATCCCAGGGTACCGGTGTTATAGCCGGAGGGGCTGTTAGGGCAGTACTGGAATCAGTTGGCGTACACGATGTATTATCTAAATCACAGGGATCGTCTAACCCTCACAACGTGGTAAAAGCTACATTCGATGCTTTATTACAGTTGAGAGATGCCAGGACGGTAGCTGAACAAAGAGGTGTGTCCCTCGAAAAAGTTTTTAACGGATAAGGAGTAACAGCAATGGCGAAGATTAAAGTCACACAGGTACGTAGTAGTATCAAGAGATTACAGAATCAGAAGAGGACTCTTGAAGCTCTGGGACTCAGAAGAATAGGTCAGGTAGTAGAACACGAAGACAGCCCGAACATTCTTGGGATGATTGAGAAGGTGAAGCACCTGGTTGCAGTTGAGCAAGTTGCAAAATAATTAGGATCATGGATTTAAGCAGTTTAAAACCGGCAAAAGGCTCAGTTCAGAAAGCTGGTAAGATTATAGGAAGAGGTCAGGGTTCCGGTAAAGGCGGAACAGCTACCAGAGGTCATAAGGGCGCAAAGTCCCGTTCCGGATATTCCAAAAAGATCGGATTTGAAGGAGGTCAGATGCCTTTGCAAAGACGTGTTCCTAAATTCGGATTTAAAAATATAAACAGGAAGGAATACAGAGGTGTAAACCTTGATACCCTCCAGGAACTGGTTGATAAAGGAGCTGTGAAGAAGACAGTTTCTCTTGAAGATCTGGTAGCTAACAGGCTGGCAAGAAAGAACGACCTGGTTAAAATTCTGGGCAGAGGTGAGTTGAAAGCTCCTCTGAAAGTATCAGTACATAAATTCACGGCTTCTGCCAAGGCTGCTATTGAAGCAGCTGGTGGGGAAGCCATTAGCTTATAATAAGCTGGCTGTATGAAGAAATTTTTTGAGATCATATCAAATATCTGGAAGATAGAGGAGTTAAGGGCGCGAATTCTTGTGACCCTTGGCCTCTTATTGGTATATCGGTTTGGTGCACAGGTTGTCCTTCCGGGTATTGATACCTCCCAGTTGGCGGAACTGTCTTCCAATACGGAACAGGGTATTCTTGGGATATTAAATGCCTTTACAGGCGGGGCCTTTGCCAATGCATCGGTATTTGCCCTGGGTATTATGCCTTATATCTCTGCATCTATTGTTGTACAATTGATGGGTATCGCGGTACCATACCTCCAGAAACTGGATAAAGAGGGAGAAAGTGGCAGGAAAACGAAAAATCAGATAACCCGTTGGCTAACCATCGGTATCTGTATCGTTCAGGCTCCGGCATATTTGTACAGCCTTGGAGCTTTGGGTGTTCCTGATTCGGCCTTCCTTCTCGGAAAAGGACTGAATTTCATTATTCCATCGGTGATCATTCTTGTAACTGGATGTGTGTTTGCCATGTGGTTGGGAGAAAAGATCACAGACAAGGGGATCGGAAACGGTATATCCCTTTTGATCATGATCGGAATTATAGCGACAATGCCTCAGTCATTCGTACAGGAGTTCATTTCAAGGACTACCAATAACACAGGTGGATTAATGTTCATGCTGATCGAGGTAATCCTGTGGTTTCTGGTTATCCTGGTCAGTGTTCTGCTGGTCATGGCAACAAGGAGGGTACCTGTTCAGTATGCGAGAAGGACAGCCTCCGGCGGTTATGAAAAGAATATAGCCGGGTCCAGGCAGTACATTCCTTTAAAGCTGAATGCCTCTGGAGTAATGCCTATCATTTTTGCCCAGGCAATCATGTTTGCTCCCGGATTATTGGGAAGGACATTTAACAATACGGCTGTCGGTCAATGGATGGAGGTTCAGTTTCAGGACATATTCGGACTGGCCTATAATATCCTTTTCGGGGTACTGATCATCATCTTTACGTATTTCTATACGGCGATCACAGTTCCGACAAATAAAATGGCTGATGATCTGAAAAGAAGCGGTGGTTTCATCCCTGGTATCAGACCGGGAAAAGAAACAGCTGATTATTTAGACAAGATCATGTCGCTGATCACTCTTCCGGGATCCGTCTTCCTGGCACTTATTGCCGTATTACCGGCAGTAGTTGTAAAGCTGATGGATATACAACCGGGCTGGGCTCTATTTTACGGAGGTACATCCCTGCTTATTATGGTGGGTGTGGCGATAGATACCGTACAACAGGTTAACTCGTACTTGCTCAACAGGCATTACGACGGCTTAATGAAAACAGGTAAAAACAGAAAAGTAGCTTAACATATGGCTAAACAAGCACCAATAGAACAAGATGGTAGCATCATAGAAGCCCTTTCCAACGCTATGTTCAGAGTAGAATTGGAAAACGGGCATGTGGTTACCGCTCATATCTCCGGTAAAATGCGCATGCATTATATCAAATTATTACCTGGAGATAAGGTAAAATTGGAAATGAGTCCATATGATTTGACAAAAGCTAGAATTACATACAGATATTAAGATACCGGAGATGAAAGTAAGAGCATCTATAAAGAAGAGAAGTGCCGAGTGCAAAATTGTGCGCAGGAAAGGCAGATTATATGTGATCAATAAAAAGAATCCTAGGTTTAAACAAAGACAAGGGTAATTATGGCAAGAATTGCAGGTGTTGATATACCAAATCACAAAAGAGGAGTCATAGCGCTCACCTATATCTATGGAGTCGGTAAAAGCCGCGCCCAGGAAATTTTGCTAAAGGCGAAAGTTGGTGAGGATACTAAGGTTTCGGAATGGAACGACGATGAGATCGGTAGGATCCGGGATGCGGTTTCTGCATACAAGATCGAGGGAGAGCTCCGCTCTGAGACGCAACTGAACATCAAGCGATTGATGGATATTGGTTGCTACCGGGGTATTCGTCACAGGTCTGGATTACCATTAAGGGGGCAAAAGACTAAAAATAACTCCAGGACCAGGAAAGGAAAGAGGAAAACAGTTGCCAACAAGAAGAAGGCAACGAAGTAGTGATTAGTACTAAGTAATTAGTAAAAAGTAGCTAGTACGATGTACTAAATGCTCAATACTAAATACTGAATACTAAGTACTCAATACTATATAAGAAATGGCAAAGTCAAGTACTAAATCAGCGAAAAAACGCAAAGTTGTTGTTGAATCTGCAGGAGAGGCGCATATCACTGCGTCCTTCAACAATATCATCATCTCACTTACCAACAAGAAAGGTGATGTTATTTCATGGTCTTCAGCAGGTAAGATGGGTTTCAGGGGTTCTAAGAAGAATACTCCCTACGCAGCTCAGGTAGCAGCCGAGGAATGTGCCAAAGTGGCTCATGAGGCCGGTCTGAGAAAGGTAAAAGTGTTCGTGAAAGGACCTGGAAATGGACGGGAATCCGCCATCCGATCTATACACAACAACGGTATTGAGGTAACAGAAATTATCGATGTTACGCCAATGCCGCACAACGGATGCAGACCTCCAAAAAGAAGAAGAGTTTAATTAATTCATTACGTAACATATTTTTCACAGAGAGTGCAGTTACGATTATCGAAGGATAAGCCTTAATTCATAATCGCACTTTCAAAATTTTAGAAAATGGCAAGATACACTGGACCTAAAAGTAAGATCGCCCGTAAGTTCGGCGAGGCGATTTTCGGGGATGATAAGGCCTTTGAAAAAAAGAACTATCCTCCCGGACACCACGGTAACAACCGTCGTCGTGGTAAAAAATCCGAATATGCTATCCAGCTCATGGAGAAGCAGAAAGCAAAGTACACCTATGGTATCCTGGAAAGGCAATTCCGCAACCTGTTTGCGAAGGCCAACAGAAGTAAAGGAGTAACTGGTGAGGTACTGCTTCAGCTATGTGAATCTCGTTTAGACAACGTGGTGTACAGAATGGGCATTGCTAACTCAAGAAGAGGTGCAAGACAGCTGGTGTCGCACAGGCACATTACTGTCAATGGCGAGATCGTAAATGTTCCCTCTTATGCGCTAAAAGCTGGCGATGTAGTAGGAGTTAGGGAAAAATCAAAATCCCTTCAGGCAATTGATAGTGCATTGGAGCAGAGCAATCACGTGTACGAGTGGATCACTTGGAACCCTGAGACAAAGGAGGGAACATTTGTGGCCGTACCGGAGCGGGAGCAAATTCCGGAGAATATCAAAGAACAATTAATCGTCGAGTTATACTCAAAATAAAACAACACTGATCTGGTTATGGCATTATTAAATTTTCAGAAACCCGATAAAGTAATAATGATAGATTCTTCCGATTTTGACGGGAAATTTGAATTTCGCCCGTTGGAACCAGGATACGGTCTTACTGTCGGGAATGCACTAAGAAGAGTATTGCTGTCTTCACTGGAAGGTTTCGCGATCACTTCTGTGCGCATAGATAAAGTTGAACACGAATTTTCGGTGATAGAAGGTGTTGTTGAAGATGTCACCGAAATTATTCTGAATCTGAAGCAGATCCGTTTTAAGAGACAGATTGAAGATGTAAACGAAGAGACAGTGTCTATTTCCGTAAGTGGAAAAGACCAGCTCCTCGCCGGTGACTTTCAAAAATTCATCTCCGGGTTTCAGGTACTGAATCCCGATCTGGTGATCTGTAATATGGATCCTAAGGTGAGCATCAATATGGAGGTGATCATCGAAAAGGGCAGAGGCTATGTTCCGGCAGAAGAGAACAAAAAGTCCAATGCTCCTCTGGGAAGCATTTCTGTGGATTCCATTTTTACACCTGTAAAAAATGTGAAATACAGCATTGAAAATTTCAGGGTAGAGCAGAAAACCGATTTCGAGAAACTAATCTTCGAAATTGTAACTGACGGATCTATTCATCCAAAAGAAGCTTTGACTGAAGCTGCAAAGGTGCTTATTCACCACTTTATGCTGTTCTCAGATGAAAGGATCACTCTTGAAGCAGATGAAATTGCTCAGACCGAAACATATGACGAGGAATCTTTGCATATGAGACAATTGCTTAAGACCAAGCTCGTAGACATGGATCTCTCAGTAAGGGCATTAAACTGTCTGAAAGCTGCTGAAGTGGACACTTTGGGAGACCTCGTTTCATTTAATAAGAACGACTTGATGAAATTCAGGAACTTTGGTAAGAAATCTTTGACCGAGCTCGAGGAGCTGGTTATCAACAAAGGGTTGAATTTCGGTATGGATCTTTCTAAATACAAACTGGATAAAGACTAATGATATAACAGGTTTTTCAGACCTGGTATTTATAGCTAAGAACGATGAGACACGGTAAGAAAGTTAATCACTTAGGAAGAAAGTCGGCCCACAGAAAGGCAATGCTGGCCAATATGGCTTGTTCTCTGATCGAGCACAAACGTATTAATACGACAGTTGCCAAGGCCAAAGCACTTAAACAATTCATAGAGCCGATTATAACCAAATCAAAGGCTGAAAATAACCAGAGCGCCGAAAAAGGTACTCACAACAGACGTATCGCTTTTAGAAACCTTAGAGATAAGTATGCTGTAACTGAACTTTTCAGCGTAGTGTCAGAGAAGGTTGGCGATCGTCCCGGTGGTTATACCAGGATTATCAAACTGGGTAACAGACAAGGAGACAACGCCGAGATGGCCATGATTGAGTTGGTAGATTTCAATGAATTGTACAACGCCGGTAAGCCGAAGAAGAAGAAATCAACAAGGCGAAGCAGGCGAGGCGGTCAGAAAGCTGATACCCCTCCTGTTGAGGTGGCAGAAAGCGCTGCTGAAGAAGTAGTGGAAGCTGTAGAAAGCAAAGCAGATGATTCGGAAGAATAAATTGTTTATAATATCATTCATAATATTAAAAGGATAGGCTTCAAAGTCTATCCTTTTTTTGTTTTTCTTTGTTAAACTAAAATTGCTAAATATCCTATGAAGTATCAACCCAAAAAAAGAGCATTGATTTTATTAGCCGATGGCACAATCTTTTATGGCAAGTCTGTCGGAAACAAAGAGGGCACAGCCTTTGGTGAAGTTTGTTTTAATACCGGTATGACCGGGTACCAGGAGATCTTTACAGATCCTTCTTATTACGGTCAGCTAATGGTTACCACCAATGCTCATATTGGGAATTATGGAGCTAATACAGAAGAGGTTGAATCCGATTCCATAAAGATTTCCGGGTTGATCTGCAAAAATTTCAGTTATGAATACTCCAGGCCGAATGCACAGATGAGCCTCCTGGAGTTTCTGGACAAGAATAAACTATTTGCCATTTCGGATGTGGATACACGCGCCCTGGTATGTTATATAAGGGACCATGGTGCTATGAATGCCGTAATTTCAACCCAGGTAGATAATATAGAAGGTCTGAAGGCAGAGCTGGCTAAAGTTCCTGATATGAAAGGACTTGAACTTGCTTCCAGCGTGTCCACCAAAAAACCTTATTTCTATGGAGATGAAAATGCTACTTATAAAATAGCGGCCCTCGATATCGGTATCAAAAAGAATATCCTCAGGAATCTTGCCAAGCGAGACGCTTATATCAAAGTCTACCCTTACGATAGTACTTTTGAAGAAATGAGTGCCTGGGAGCCCGATGGTTACTTCATATCAAATGGTCCCGGCGATCCGGAGCCCTTGCATGATGCCATTGAAGCTGCAAAAGCAATTATAGCATCCGATAAACCATTATTCGGGATATGTCTTGGTCATCAGGTAGTAGCCCTTGCCAATGATGTATCAACTTATAAAATGTACAACGGTCACCGCGGGATTAATCACCCTGTGATCAACCTCAATACCGGAAAGGGTGAAATCACCTCTCAAAACCACGGCTTTGCCATCAACCGTGAAGAGGCCGAAGCGAATAAGGACCTGATTCTGACCCATATTCATCTCAATGATGATACTGTGGCCGGAATGCGTCTGAAAGACAAGATGGTCTTTTCCGTACAATACCATCCGGAGGCCAGTCCCGGACCCCACGATTCCGATTATCTCTTCGATGAATTTTTCGAATTGATTAAGGTTCATGCAGAAAAAAATATCGTGGTTTAAGGAATCGTTATTTTCTATTTTTTGGACTGATGAGAATGGGGAATAATCTTCCCCTTTCGTATCTTTGCCCGATTAAGTCAACCGTTTAAATTATTAATACCATGAGCATAATTGTAGATATCCACGCAAGACAAATTTTCGATTCCAGGGGTAACCCGACAGTAGAGGTCGATGTAATTACCGAAAGCGGTGTTATGGGCCGCGCAGCAGTTCCTTCTGGTGCATCCACCGGAGAGCACGAAGCTGTTGAATTAAGAGATGGAGGATCCGACTATATGGGGAAAGGTGTTCTTAAGGCCGTAGAAAATGTCAATACTGTTATTGCAGATGAAATAACAGGTATGGTGGTTTATGAACAAAATCTGATAGACCAAACAATGATTGCTCTGGATGGTACAGAGAATAAATCTAAACTGGGAGCCAATGCCATCCTTGGGGTTTCACTGGCAGTAGCCAAGGCCGCCGCGAATGAAATGGGCTTACCACTGTTTCGATATGTGGGAGGAGTAAGCGCAAATACCTTACCGGTTCCAATGATGAATATCATCAATGGAGGTTCGCATTCCGATGCACCTATAGCCTTTCAG
>JAAUXY010073479.1_pt1 | contig 11686 bp, 10 predicted proteins | sample 7278121 | NCBI WGS metagenome assembly JAAUXY01 (sample SAMN14350117, study PRJNA611818) | marine sediment metagenome | isolation source: surface marine sediment (1.8m) | place: French Polynesia: Moorea | collected 2018-08
ATTTTTGATGGGGTCGGTAAAAACGGCAATTTTTTCTTCGTTTTCCAAGGCGCTGAAAAGCTTGGCATCATTTTTTCGGCCGTGCAAACTGATAACCCGGGTGTCGGCCGCTTTTGCACGCATTAAAGAATCCTGGGACGACACCCGGGTTATCAGTTTGCACGGCCGAAAAAATGATGCCAAGCTTTTCAGCGCCTTGGAAAACGAAGAAAAAATTGCCGTTTTTACCGACCCCATCAAAAATCCGACCTGGCTGGCAACACGCCTGATCAAAAAGGAATTTTCGAATTTTCAGATGTGTGTCCTTGAAGCCCTGGGGAGCGATTCTGAACGCTTTAACTGGTATACATTGGAAAAAGCCGCCGGCATGGAATTTGCCGCGCCCAACATGGTGGTGCTCAAACGCAGTCCCCTGAAATTGAGCGCCCGTCATCCGGTTTGCCTCGGTACACCGGAAAGCCGCTATGATCATCAGGGCGGTCTGATAACAAAATCGGAGATAAGAGCCATTGCCCTTTCAAAATTAAGGCTGGCACCCCACCATACCCTGTGGGATCTGGGCGCCGGCAGCGGTGCGATCTCTATTGAGGCCTCCCTGTTCATAAAGAAGGGAAAAATTGTAGCCGTTGAAAAAAATTCGGCGCGGATTGAACATATTCAAAACAATAAAAATCAATTCAAGGTGCGCAACCTGGATATCGTGCATGCGGTTTTGCCCAAAGGGCTTTCGGGTTTACCCAGACCGGACCGTATTTTTATCGGCGGAGGTGGTAAGGACTTAAAGGCAATTGTGATGCAAGCAGCCAAATACCTTAAACCCGGCGGGCGCATCGTCATTAATACAGTGCTCATCCCAAACCTGCAGGTTGTGATGGCGACCTTGAGCCGGCTCAATTTTGAAACCGATGTCATACAGGTTCAAATCAACCGTAGCCGACAGATGCCATGGGCCGAAAGGTTTGAGGCCCAGAATCCGGTCTGGATCATCACAGGAATTCGGAAGTCAGAATGGGGAAGGCGGAAATGAGAATGTGGAAGTGGGAATTCGGTAGGCGGAATGGGGAATTGGGAGGGGCGAGTTCGGGAAATAACACTTGAAGGAGATATACAGCGGTTACATAAATTCTAAAGATGAGGAAATACAGAGGTAACAAATTTGATAAACACCAGTAAGGAAAAAAATTCCGCATTCCGCACTCGACTCGACCGAGCTCGTCGCGGGCCGCATTCCGAATTCAAGCACCCCGTGCTCTTCGTCGGGGCCGGCCCCGGTGACCCCGAGCTGATTACGGTTAAGGGCCAAAGGGCCCTGGCAGAAGCAGATGTGGTCATATATGCCGGTTCTCTGGTACCGCAAGCACTCCTCAAATGGACCCGACCGCAAACAGAAAGACTAAACAGCGCATCGCGACATCTGGAAGAGATCATCGCAGAGATCGAAAATGCTTATACAGCCGGCAAACGGGTGGTGCGTTTGCACACCGGTGACCCCAGTCTGTATGGCGCCATCCTGGAGCAGATGGACGCGCTTCAAAAAAAATCGATCCCCTATAAAGTCATTCCCGGTGTGACCGCCGCTTTTGCCGCTGCCGCCGCCATGGGCATTGAATACACGCTTCCGGACATATCCCAGACCCTGATTCTAACCCGTATGGCCGGCAGAACCCCCGTCCCGGAATCTGAAAATCTGGCCGCTTTGGCGCAGCACCAATCATCTATGGCAATTTATCTGAGCATCTCGCTGACAGATGAGGTCGCTGAAATCTTAAGCGACGCTTACGGCCCGGATGCCGGCTGCGCCGTGGTCCACTGTGTCAGCCAGCCGCAAGAACGGATTCTTTTCACACGCCTTAAAGATCTGGTGAAAACGGTTCAGAAAGAAGAGATTACCCGCAACGCCTTAATTATTGTCGGCAAGGTTTTAGATGTCGACCGCAGCAACCTGAAGCATAAGTCGAAATTATACGACAAAAATTTTAAACACCAATATCGAAAATAAATGACGGTTTCAAAAAAAAATAAAACCGCCGTTTGGGCCATTACCCCCAACGGTGTCGCTATGGCGCAGCAGATAATAAAAAATCTGCCGGGAGCCGAGCTCTATACTTCCGGAAAAATTAATCCCGGCACCCGCAAAGCATTGACCTTTGATAAATTGTCAGAAGCGATGGCAGAAAATTTTCACCGATACGCGGCCCATATCTTTATTATGGCCAGCGGGATTGTCGTCCGGGTGATTGCGCCGTTTATTCAAAATAAAGCCAAAGACCCTGCCGTGGTGGTTATCGATGACCAAGGCCGGCATGCGATCAGCCTGCTGGCCGGGCATTTGGGCGGGGCCAATGATTTAACCCATCAGGTGGCGCAGATGATCGACGCCCAGCCCGTGATAACAACCGCCACCGATGTGAACGATAAACCGGCAATTGATGTTCTGGCAAATGGAAAAAATCTAACCATTGAAAATCCAACGGCCATTAAAACCGTCAACATGGCGTTGCTGACCGACCAGCCCGTCTGCCTGTATGATCCCTTTGATGTGCTGCAGGATGAAATACCAAAAGCGATTCAGTCAGACGAAGCGGGCCTGTTAAAATGGGCGGAAGTTAACGACGCTGCAGCGGCCGTATATGTGGGCGACAAGCAACTCGATCTTGCGCCTAATATTTTGATTTTGCGCCCGGCAACGCTGGTTGCGGGCATCGGTTGCAATCGCAACACGCCCATGGAAGAGATCAAGGCTCTGTTGGATGATACCCTTAATAAATATCATCTGGCCGGCAGCTGTTTAGACCGTCTGGCCACCATTGACCTAAAAGTCGATGAAACCGGTCTGGTCGATCTGGCAAAAACCCTTGGTGTGTCGCTTGATTTTTTCAGTCGCGATGAACTCAACCGCGTAAAAGATATCCAAACACCTTCTGTAATGGTCGAAAAACATGTTGGAGTCAAAAGCGTATGCGAAGCAGCAGCAATTCTGGCATCACAGACGGGAACCCTGATCGTTTCCAAACAGACAACCCCGAACGTGACCGTGGCCATTGCCAGAAAAACCTTTTTATCGTAGGCATCGGCCCCGGCAGCCCGGATCATCTGACTCGGCGAGCAATCGACGTGCTCAAATCGGTGGGCACGGTGGCCGGTTATAAAACCTATATTGATCTGGTTTATCCGCTGATCGAAGGTAAACAGATGATCAGCACGGGTATGACCCAGGAAGTTCAGCGGGTGGAGGCCGCCATCGATGCCGCCTGCAGCGGCCGCTCGTGTGCAATAATTTCCAGCGGCGACCCGGGCATCTACGCCATGGCGGGTCTGGTGTTTGAAACCTGTCAGACGAAACAAATTGCGATTGCCCCGCCGGGAGCAGCCTTGGATGAAAATGCACTGCAAATTGAAGTCATTCCCGGAGTGCCGGCGCTGTGTGCCGGAGCTTCTTTGCTGGGAGCGCCCCTGACCCATGATTTTGCCACCATCAGCCTGAGCGATCTGCTGACGCCCTGGGAGCTTATTGAAAAACGGATTGAAGCCGCCGCCAGAGCGGATTTTGTCGTTGTGCTGTATAATCCAAAAAGCAAAAAAAGAACCTGGCAGTTAGAAAAAGCCCAGCAGATTCTGCTTCGATATCGGAATAAAAATACACCAACCGGCATTGTGGTCAGCGCCATGCGTAAACATCAGGATGTCCAAATCGTTCCGCTTGAAAAGCTTCACGAGGCCTATGTGGACATGCAAACCACCGTATTTGTCGGCAACAGCACATCCAGTCGATATCTTGGCTTTATGATCACCCCGAGGGGGTACGCCGGTAAATACAAAATTAAATAGAACCCCGATTGAGCGTTGATTGCTCAATTCGGGTAGGTTTAGTGCCTGACTAAAGACAAAAGGTAAAAAGTGTTACATCAAAATCCAAAAAAAGCGCCCTGCCTGGCGGTTTTGGGAACCGGCTCCGACGTCGGTAAAAGTGTCGTCGCCACGGCCTTATGCCGCCTGTTTGCCAACCGGGGCGTGCGCGTCGCCCCTTTTAAAGCCCAGAATATGTCCAACAACTCGGGTGTTACACCCGAGGGGCTGGAGATGGGCCGTGCCCAAATTGTTCAGGCGGAGGCGGCTAAAATTCCGCCCCATGTCGATATGAATCCGATTCTGCTCAAACCCACCAGTGAAATCGGATCCCAGATCGTTTTATCGGGCGTGGCAGTGGAAACCAGCACGGCGGCAGCCTATCACCATAAAAAAAATCACCTGTTTAAGGAAGCCTGCGCGGCACTGGACCGCTTACGTCAGGACTATGAATTGATTATTCTGGAAGGGGCCGGCTCGTGTGCAGAAGTGAATCTGATGCCCCACGACATTGTCAATTTCCGGATGGCCGAATATGCAAATGCGCCGATTTTGCTGGTCGCCGACATCCACCGCGGCGGTGTCTTCGCCCATCTCATCGGCACCCTTGAATGCTTGGCGCAAAACCAGCGCGCTCAGATTGAGGGTTTTATCATCAATCGATTCAGGGGCGATATCACTCTATTTAAAGACGGGGTCCGCTGGATCGAGAAAAAAACACATAAACCGGTTTTCGGTGTCCTGCCCTGGTATGACCATATCCAGATTGAACCCGAAGACTCGGTTGTCATCGAGAGCCCCCAAAAAGCAAATGTTAAAAACAGTCATAACCCGGTGGTTGGGGTCATACGGCTGCCGCATATTTCAAACTTCACGGATTTTGACCCACTACTGGCTTTAGATCAGCTGGACGTATATTTTCTTGAGAAGGTTCAGGCGCTTACCGCTTTTAATGCCGTTATCCTGCCCGGGTCTAAAAACACCCGGTTTGATCTAAACTGGATCCAGACTTCCGGCTGGGCCAAAACTCTGTTGGATTATGTCAACGCCGGCGGTCATGTGCTCGGGATTTGCGGCGGTTATCAGATGATGGGTAAGCGCGTGCATGATCCAACAGGCCTGGAAGGTCAACCCGGCTCCAGCGACGGACTGGACCTGTTGCCAATTGAAACCATCTTAAAGGCGCCCAAAACAACCACTCTGACACAATTTTCCTGGGACGGTCGGTCCGGGTCGGGATATGAAATTCACATGGGTCAAACGATCCGATCCGCTGGAACTCCGCTGTTTAGTGTCACGGAGCGGAACAAAAGCTCATGCCATGACGAAGATGGATGTGCCTCCGAAGATTTAAAGCTCATGGGCACCTATATTCACGGATTGTTTAACAACCCGGCCATCCTGAAATCCTGGCTCAACCAAATCGGCTTAAACGGCATCAATGTCATTGATGTTGGCGGCATTGAAGCCCGCAACAAAGAATATGACCTGCTGGCCGAGCATTTTCAAGAGCATGTTGATGTAGACAAAATCATCCAATTAGTCGCAAATTGGGCATAAAAATACTATTTTCAGTTTAGGTGGAGTGTATCAACTGGAGTATTGGAGTACTGGAGTATTGGAGTGATGTAATTTCGAAATGAAACGGAACTTCTGAGCATCGACCATTACTCCAATTACACAATACAGCTATATCATTTGAAAATCTGAACAGGGATTAAGAACGTGAACGAGTTGATTTTGGTGATCGGCGGCTGCAGAAGCGGAAAAAGCACCTATGCTTTGCAAACAGCCGAAAAGAGTCCTGGTGATCGGAAAATTTTTATCGCCACCTGTGTGCCCCATGATGATGAAATGAAGCAGCGGGTTGCCAAACATCAAAAAGAGCGCAGTCAGAAATGGAAGACGGTTGAGGCGCCGCTGCATCTGCCGGAGGCCATAATGGAGAACAGCCCGCATGCAGATGTTGTGCTCATTGACTGCCTGACCCTGTGGGTAAGCAATCTTTTGATGCAGACCGATGATGAACAACAAATGGATGCAATGATATCCCAATTCATCGATACGCTTGAGAACGCAGCGGGCCCGATTGTTCTGGTCTCCAATGAAGTCGGAACCGGCATCGTCCCGGAACACAAGCTCGCCCGGCAATACAGAGATCTCATTGGATCGGTCAACCAGGCTGTGGCTAAAGTCGCAAGCAAAGTGGTCTGGATGGTGGCCGGGATTCCAGTCGCCGTCAAAGGCTAACAGCTGGGCTACTATTTGGACCTTGGTATTTAATTGTTAATTCGCGTTAATCTTGTTCGTTCAACTGGTTTCAGGTGTCAGTCTTCAGAAGACAGAGGTCAGACAACGGCCTGCGACGAGCTCCCCTCGGCACGCTCGGGGCCTGAGTTTGTCGAAGGCAGCCGTGTCGAAGACAGATGGAAAAATGGAAAATAAAGCGGCCTGTCTGTCCTCTGTCTTCTGTTCTCTGTCATCTGTTAACTGACACCTGAACACTGAACCTTAAAGATCCGACACATGAACCTAATTATGATTGACATGATGAATTTTAGACCATGCGAAATTTGATATCGGCTTTGCAATTCATCACCATAGTGCCGCTGGGAAAAGCCCGGGTCTTCGATCCGCCGAAGATGGTACCCTATTTCCCGCTGGTCGGTATCCTACTGGGCCTTCTGTTGGCGCTCTTCGACGCCCTCGTTGCCAGATTATGGACACCACCGGTGGTCGCCCTTCTGGATGTCATTTTGCTGGCGGTGTTAACCGGGGCGTTTCACCTGGACGGCCTGGGGGATACGGCCGACGGGCTTTTTAGCCCCCGTTCAAAGGAGCAGGCCCTTGAGATCATGAAAGACAGCCGAATAGGCGTAATGGGTCTGGTTGCCATTTTGTTTGGATTAGCGCTCAAGTGGGGCGGCATCATGAATTTGGATGCCCACAGAAGTTTGCTGCTGATCATTGTCCCGTCTTACGCCAGAGCCGGCATCCTTTTTGGCATGCAGTTTCTCGATTACGGAAGAACGGATGGTACCGGCCTGCCATTTTTCAAGGAAAGATTAAAATGGATGAATCATTGGGGTTTGATCATCCCCGTCGGTCTCTCAGTCCTGTTGGGGTGGAAGGCCATCTGGCTGAACCTGATGTTTGTGTTGATTGTCGGATCCATTCTTGTATTTTACCGAAAGCGGATGGGATGTATCACCGGAGATATGTTGGGCGCCATGACGGAGGTCACTGAAGCAGGGTTGTTTTTAATCGCATCTATCGGAGGTTGATCATGTTAACAGGGCATGGTGGAAATAGTATTGAACTTGCGCGACGGCTGGGATGCCTGCCGCAGGAAATCATCGACATGAGCAGCAATATCAACCCGCTGGGACCTCCCCCGGGTTTAATCAAATATCTAAGAGACCATATCGATGCCATTGGCAAATTTCCTGAGGTGGACAGCAGAGAAATCTCAATGCATTTTGCCGATCAATGTTGTATCGATCCCGCTCGCGTCCTGGCCGGCAACGGCACCACGCAATTCATCTATGCACTCCCCCAGGCGCTGGGGATAAAAAACGCGCTGATTGTCGGACCGACCTATTCGGATTATGCGGATGCCTGCCGGCTAAATCATGCTAAAACGACTTTCGTCATCGCCGAGGAATCACAAAATTTTCAGCCAAACCTGAATCGAATTGAAAAATATCTGGATGCGGTCGATAGCGTTTTTATTTGTAACCCCAACAATCCGACCGGGTCGCTGATACCGGCAGAGGCCCTTAAATCGTTGTGCAAGGCCTATCCGGATAAGGTTTTTATCGTCGATGAATCCTATCTGTCTTTTATTCAGGGCGCTGACAAAAAAAGCATTCGCCGGCAAGACCTGGGCAATTTGATTGTTTTGATTTCCATTTCCAAAATATTTGCGATTCCCGGCTTAAGGATCGGGTTCGTGGTGTCATCCGCTGAACGAATAAAACAGTTAAGACGATTTCTTCAGCCATGGAGTGTCAACAGCCTCGCCCAGCTGGCCACCAGGTACCTGATGGTTCAAAAAGACGAGGTGGACACATTTATTGAAAAAACAAACCAGCTGATAATTGCGGAAAGAAAACGGTTTATTGCCGCCTTCGAGGATGTTCCGGACATTAGGTTTTATCCAAGCACAACAAACTATTTAATCGCGAGGTTACACAATAACTTGAATGCCGCTACGGTTTGCAGTCGATTGGCCGGGCATAAAATCCTGGTTCGAAATTGCAGCAATTTCAAAGGATTGTCTAATCGATATATTCGTGTATCCCTCAAACAATCGGAACACAATCGCATGCTGGCGCAAAAGCTATTGGAATTGGTGCAATCCGAATCGAACCAAAATCCGGCAAATGAAAAAAGAATAGGGATTGGCGGACGATGACTTTTTGCCCTTCATGGGTTGTTTTACCCGCTGCTTTTGTTTTGGATTTGTGTTTGGGGGATCCGCGTTTTCTACCGCACCCGATACGCTGGATGGGAAAAGCCATCGAGCGTCTCGAACCGCCTTTCCGAAAACTGCCGCTGACACCTGCCGTTTCGGGCTCAATTTTTGCGGCAGCCCTGATATTGGGCACTTGGGCATCAACGGCACTGCTGCTCCAGGTGGTTCAGGCCTTACACCCCGCGGTGAAAATCAGCACGGAAATTGTTCTCATCTATTACTGTCTTTCGGCGCGATCCCTGCAAGATGCCGCCATGGATGTCAGCCGGAGCCTCGCAAAAAAAGAATTAAAGACTGCCAAAGCAAAGGTGGCGTTGATTGTCGGCCGAGACGTCGATGACTATCAAGCAGACGGCATGGCCCGGGCTGCAGTGGAAACAGTTGCTGAAAACCTGGTTGACGGCGTAATCTCACCGCTGTTTTTTGCGGCCATTGGCGGGGCTCCGTTGGCAATGGCCTATAAGATGGTCAACACGCTGGACTCCATGATCGGTTATAAAAATGAAACGTATCTGTATTTCGGCCGGGCGGCGGCGCGGCTCGATGATGTTTTAAATTACGTTCCGGCGCGCCTCTCGGTTCCGATCATTGCGTTGGCAGCTCAGCTGCTTGCCGGCAACGGTACGCGCTCATTTAAAACAGCCGTCACAGAGGGCGACAACCATTCCAGTCCCAACGCCGGGCTTCCGGAAGCGGCATTTGCCGGCGCCCTGGCAGTCAAACTCAACGGACCCAACACATACAACGGTAAACTTGTTGACAAACCCTATATCGGCATTCGTTTTGGCAAAACCAAAATTGAACACATTAAACGATCCTGTGACATCATGATGCTGTCATCGATCCTGTGGCTGGTTATCGTCTGGGGAATGAAAACAGTGTTTAGTGTTTAGTATTTTGTGTTTGGTATGAAATATATGATTCGATATCGGCATGTTATTAAACCAAACACCAAACACCAAACACTAAACACTAATTGCTAAACACTATACCAACATGTATCCTCGATTAAGCAAATCCTACAAGGGCCGATTTCCGTTTAATATCGGAACGACCTCGTTTATCTATCCGGATGATTATGTTCCCAATGTAAAAATGCTGGGGCCCTATCTGGAAAACATCGAGCTATTGTTGTTTGAAAGTCATCATACCGGTGCACTACCATCAAAACAGGTGATCAGGGAGCTGGCCGACCTGGCAAAAGATTTCGCTCTGACCTATAATGTTCACCTCCCCACAGACATATCCATCAGTCGCCGGGATCCACAGCACCAAAAAGCCGCGGTCGACACGATTGTCCGTGTGGCGGAACGGGTCGCACCCCTATTTCCGACGACGCTAACATTGCACGTACCATATCATGATGACTCGCTTGCAGAGGATAAGGTTAAAAACTGGCAGGAACGGGTGATCAAAAATCTGGCCAAAATACTGGCCAGCGGTACACCGGGTCATCTTATTTCCATTGAGAACCTGGATTATCCTTTCGAGATCCTGGTTCCGATTATCTCCGAGTTGGATCTTGCGATCTGCTTGGATTGCGGACATCTTATCCTTCACGGAGATGATATTGAAAAATTTTTTCATACCTATGCGGCTAAAACCGCTATCATCCATCTTTACGGTGTTGCAAATAACCACTTTCATGGCGCTCTAGACCAGCTTCCAGAAACATTAATGGCCCCTATAATGAGACTATTGGCCCAATTTAACGGAATTGTTTCAATGGAAGTTTTTTCTTACGCGCATTTAGAAGCTTCATTAAAATTTATGGAAAAATGTTGGAGTCAACGACCACCCGCATAGTGGGTGGCTTGGATTTTACCGCCATAGGTGGGAAAAGACAGGGGTGCAAAGTGCCCCAATCGTTGAAAACAACGCGGTTAAACCGGGGGCGAAGCACCCGGTTTGGAAAACCCAATCATCAGCAAAAGGGAAGTTGATCAACAATTTGGGTCGCTTTCCATAATCATGTTCCAAACTACAGAATTTTCCAAACTACAGAATTGCGGTATAAACGGTTACACGGTTGTACGGTTGTACCGTTGTAGAAAAAACAGTCGCCTCAACGCAGCGGGGCAAATCGGTTGCATGTTTCCGATGAAATGGTTATGCTTCTTTGAATCTTGTAGCGTAGGGAAACAAAATGACTAAAGACGAGACCAGAGGATACATACAGGTTTATACGGGTAACGGCAAAGGTAAAACGACGGCTGCGATCGGCCTGGCCATTCGGGCCGCGGGTGCCGGATTAAAGGTTTTCATTGCTCAGTTTATCAAAATGGGAGACTACAGTGAAATTAAAGCGCTCAGACGTTTTTCCGATTTGATTACCGTCGAACAATTCGGTCTCGGACGTTTTACGGATGGGAAACCCTTGCCCGAGGATATTGCAGCGGCTCAGAGGGGTCTTAAGCAGGTCAAATCCATCATGGCTTCCGAAGAATACAAAGTCATCATTTTGGAAGAGGCCAATGTGGCCGCCAAATATGGACTCATCCGGGTACAGGACCTTCTCGGACTCATTATCAATAAACCTTACGAGGTCGAGTTGGTGATCACCGGAAGGCATGCTTCTGGGCGAGTAATTGAAAACGCCGATCTGGTTACCGAGATGATGCCCGTAAAGCACTATTTCGAAAAAGGCGTCCCAGCCAGAGTAGGGATAGAGAAATAATGACGCGATTGTTTGAACAAAGCGAAATTAATGGCATGATGTTAGCCAACCGATTTGTACGCTCGGCAACCTGGGAGGGGCTGGCGACGGATGAGGGTGCCGCCACTTCCAAATTAGTTGATTTAATGGCAAGATTGGCGGCCGGCGGTGTCGGGCTGATCATAACCGGTCATGCCTATGTTCGCCCGGATGGGCAGCACTCTCCCTGGCAGCTGGGTATTTATAAAGATGAGCTGATCCCCGGGCTAAAGGCCCTGACGCAAGGGGTCCATGAAAACGGCGCTAAAATCGTTTTGCAGCTGGGGTATGGCGGCGCTTACCTGTCGAAATCGCGGGTCGCTAAAATGACCATTGCAGATTTTCAGGAGCTGGTTGCCGCCTATGGCATCGCCGCCATGCGAGCCAAAACAGCGGGTTTCGACGGTGTGCAGATTTTTGCCGCCCACGGATTTTTTCTGAGCCAACTTCTGTGCCCCCGCTATAACGACCGCACCGATGCATACGGCGGAAATATCCGCAATCGCGCCAGAGCGCTCTTGGACGTGCTTCAGTCCGTCCGCCATCATACCGGTGACGACTATCCGGTTTTGGTGAAACTCAATTGCCAGGATTTCGTCGAGAACGGCCTTACTTTGGAAGATTCCCTGCATGTCGGGATGATGCTCGAGGAAGAAGGAATTGATGCC
>JAAUXY010116682.1_pt1 | contig 11686 bp, 8 predicted proteins | sample 7278121 | NCBI WGS metagenome assembly JAAUXY01 (sample SAMN14350117, study PRJNA611818) | marine sediment metagenome | isolation source: surface marine sediment (1.8m) | place: French Polynesia: Moorea | collected 2018-08
CCCTTGGGCTTTGGGCTGAAGGGGCCGGTGAGAAACAGAAAGCAATTAGACACTACCGGGAGGCACTCGGTTCTTACATGGATATGTGGCTGGAATATGATTTTTCCAAAGAGCGTCTCAAACGGCTAAAGCAGCCCCCCTCAGAATAACTGTAGTATTGCAGATTTCGAAATTATATTTCACCTTCAATTGTTCGGCTATTTCTATCTCACCAATACCCAATACCTAATATCCAATACCCGATTATTCTATTATCCCATAATCTCTTGCGAGATTTTCATCAAAGCGTGCTTTCCTACCCGGGCATTTTCCGCGCTGGCATAACTGACAGCTAAAAAAGGACACCTCGGTCTGAAAATAAATTCCGGACACAGATTTGGTGGGTATCATTAAAAGGGATTTGTTCAGGCGAACATCTATGGCTGCTTCGACTTGCGGCAAAAGCTGAAACAGCTGGCTTTGAGCCTCCATTGGCCAATCATGCAATGATCCGGGACTCATAAACGATATTTTCTCGAGCCCAAATTTTTTGCAAAGGTGCTCATGCAGCTGCTTGCGTACAGCGGTCACCGCAATATTGCCCATGACATCCAGATAATAATTGTCGAGAAGATCGCTCATCTTGGCGGCGGCCTGCTCCAGTCGCGGACCGATCGATACCACATAAGGAAAAATCCGTTCGACGGCCTCCAAGTTTTTGCGCAGCACCTTACTTTCAAGACGCAAACCGTCGACCATAACCGCATCTTGCAGCTTCTTTTCGATGTAGCACAATTTAAACGCTGCCTTGGGCTCGATAAGCTGATTCGCCTTGCTGATAAGGCCTTGCACGCGTTGCATATCCCTCTCGTGTTTGAGGCGCAAGGCTTTTTTGACGTCGTGCAGCTCAACTCGTACCGTTATGTTTTTTAAAATCTCCACATTCAAGAACTAAGCAATATTTTAAAAATACTGCAAGGCTTTTCTAATTCATTGATCAGACGGATAGGTTAATGGGCACTCTTTATTGACAGTGGTGTCGCATCTCTTTATACTCGCCTCATAAAGCTGCTAGATTTTGCAGTTCTTCAAATCCTTTCCGCAAATATCAAGCCATTCTAACAAAAGGAGCTACTTCATGGGATCAAATTCGACTGAAGCGCCGCTGAGAAAGCTGATGGGTCCCGGACCGCTGGATATTCATCCCCGGGTATACCAGGCGCTGACAGCACCGGTCATCGGCCATATGGATCCGGCCTATTTTAAAACATTAGACCGGATCGGTGACCAGCTGCGCCGAGTGTTCCAGACCCAAAACAGGTTGACCCACGCAACCCCGGGCACAGGCACCTCGGGAATGGAGGCCTGTGTCGTGAACCTGCTGGAACCTGGAGATCCGGTTCTGGTCTGCGTGCACGGCTATTTTGGGGATCGGCTACGGCAAATGGCCGATCGTCAGGAGGCTGACGTAACGGTCATTGAAGGTGAGTGGGGCCAGCCGACAGATCCGCAACGAGTCGAAGAAGCCTTTCAGAACAAAGGCTATAAGGTCATTGCGCTCGTTCATGCAGAAACCTCCACCGGAGTGCGCCAACCGATGGATGATATCGTGCGGCTGGCAAAGGAAAACGGCGCTATGCTCTTGCTCGACACCGTGACCTCCCTGGGCGGCATCGAAATCACGGCAGACGAGTGGGGACTGGATGCGGCTTACAGCTGCTCTCAGAAATGCATCGGCGCACCACCGGGTCTGGCGCCGGTCACCTTTAGCGACCGGGCGATCGAGGCCGCCAGAAACCGTAAACATCCCATCCGCAGCTGGTATCTTGATATCACTCTGCTGGACCAATACTGGGGCTCCACCCCACGGGTCTATCATCACACCAGCTCAAGTACATTGAATTATGCACTGCTGGAGGCCCTGTTGCTCATCGAAGAAGAAGGTCTGCAGAATCGGTTTGAGCGTCATCTAAAAAACCACCAGGCGCTGGTTGCCGGGGTAGAGGCAATGGGGCTGGAAATGCTGGTTAAGCCCGAGTACCGCCTGCCGACCCTGAATACGATACGCGTGCCCGATGGCGTCGATGAAGCCAAGGCGCGCAGTTATTTGCTACAAACATTCAATCTGGAGATCGGAGCCGGTTTGGGAGCATTGGCCGGCCAGGTATGGCGTGTCGGATTGATGGGATATTCTTCTTCGGCTGAAAATGTCTTATTTTTCCTGTCGGCCATCAGCCGGGCACTGGCCATTCAGGATTGTAGAACCGACCTGGCAGCCGGTTCTGAAGCGGCTATGTCCCTGCTGAACGCCTGATTGGGATTGGATCGGAAAGTGATCTAAATTGAACTAAAGTTTGAAGTGACTAAAGTTAAGGTGTCGCGCTGCTCCATCTTTTTAAAAACGACAGCATTCCTCAACTTTAGGCACTTTAGCTCACTTTAGTCATTTTACACTTGGGCAACAAAATGCTGAATGATGAATTGATAAACAACCTGCGGCAAATTGTTGGCGATGCTCAGGTTTCCGTGTCGCAGGTAGAGACCGAATTGTATTCCTACGATGCGTCGCTGGCCAAAGGGCAGCCGGGTGTTGTTGTTTTTCCCGGTGATACAGGTGAGGTCGCCCGGGTTGTCAAGGTGATCCGTCAGGCCGGCATCCCTTTTGTACCACGCGGTTTTGGCACCAATCTTTCAGGCGGTACGGTATTGGTATCCGGCGGGGTGGTCATTTGTCTGTCGCGTTTCAACCGGATCATCGACATATCACCTGAACGACGCTGCGCAGTGGTTCAGCCCGGTGTAACGAACCTGGAGCTTCAAAATGCGCTGGCGCCGTTGGGCTTTTTCTATGCGCCCGATCCCGCCAGTCAGAAAGTGGCCACCCTGGGCGGTAATGTGGGTGAAAATTCCGGCGGCCCCCGCTGTTTAAAATATGGTGTGACCACCAACCACATCCTGGGGCTGGACGTTGTTCTCTCCAACGGCGAGAGCGTTCGTATCGGCGGGTGTGCATATGACCCGCCGGGGTATGATCTGCGCGGGGCTCTGGTTGGAAGCGAAGGCACCATGGGCATCGTAACCGAAGTAACGGTGCGTATCCTGCCGCTGCCCGAAAAAATTATTACCCTGCTCGTTATCTATGAGGATATTGGTGATGCGGCGCAATCGGTGTCGGATATTATTTCGGCCGGTATTTTACCGACCACCCTCGAAATGATGGATGCCCCTATCATCAAGGCGGTCGAAGATAGCTATGCTTGCGGTTATCCTCGGGATGCGGCGGCAGTCCTGATCGTTGAAGTGGAAGGGTTGTCAGTGGGTTTAAAAGATCAGGTAACCCAAATCAGTGAGCTGTGTCGCCAAAATCATTGTCGCGATATCCGTGAAGCCAAAGATGATGCGCAACGCAACCGTCTGTGGGAAGGCCGGCGCGGCGCATTTGGTGCGGTTGCCCGTCTGGCACCCAATTATTTGGTCAACGATTGCACAGTGCCGCGCACAAAGCTGCCTGAGGCACTGGCCCGGGTCGCAGCGATTGTGGCTAAATATGATTTTAAGCATGGTAATGTATTTCATGCCGGCGATGGTAATTTGCATCCCTTGATATTTTTTGATTCACGGGATGCCGATCAGCTCAAACGGGTGAAAAAGGCAGGTTGGGAAATAATGGAAGCCTGCGTTGATTTGGGTGGCACCATTTCCGGTGAACACGGCGTGGGTCTGGAAAAAATTGACGCCATGCGTCTGGTTTTTTCAGAACCGGATTTCGTCGCCCAACGCTCTTTGCAGCAAGCGTTTGATCCGGATAAACTGTTAAATCCCGGCAAGGTCATTCCGCTATCCGAACCAAAAGAAGATGCCACCGAATCCCAACCACGGCAACAGTATCACAGCAGCGACACCCAACGCGACATCGAAAAGGAAATATGCGACATCATTCAAAACGCCGCCGCCTCCGGAAATAGCCTGATACCTGTCGGTTGCGGCAATTTTCCGCATTTCGGTAACCGACCCGCTAAAGAGTGTGAGCATCTAAATAGCGCTGCACTAAATGAAATTTTAGAATTTGATCCGTACAATCAGTATGTATCGGTTGGGGCTGGTGTTGCGCTTGATGATCTCCAGCACCAACTTGCCGAGCATCATCAATGGCTGCCTGTCCGACCCTCTTTTGCGCTTCAGGATCATTCCATCGGTGGTGTGATGGCTTTGGCGGCCTGCGGGCCGGAGCGCATGCATTATGGAGCCCCGCGCGATCTTGTTTTGGGTTTGCATTTTTTAAATGGCACCGGTCAACGGATCTCAACCGGCGGCAAAGTGGTCAAAAATGTGGCCGGCTATGACATGACGCGCTTGATGATCGGTTCTGCCGGAACCTTGGGTTTGATAACGGAAGTGACCTGTCGCACAATGACAATACCCGAACGCTGTAGTGCCCTCACAGCGGAAGGATCTTTTACGGCCTGTACAGAATTGGCATCTGACATCATCCAATCTCAACTAATACCCGTTTTTGTTGTGATGTTGCCTGCCAATGGCCAGGGCGGCAGAATTGCAGACCAATGCTGCAAATTGCAGATTGGATTTGAGGGATTTGATAAAACCGTTAGCGAACAACTAAAAAGAACACAGATATTATTGGAAGCAGCGGACCTGACCGGCAATCCGGAGCAGGACTATACAATTCAGGACGGCATTTTTAAAAATGTTTATACGGAAGTTTCACAATCGGCCTTTGTCCTGCGAGCCGATTTGCCCCTTGACCGGGCACCTGGTTTTGTTCAGTGGTTGGATCAGCAGTTACCGGATGCCAAATTCATCTTAGATTGCGGATGCGGCCGGATCTTGGCCGGTTTTAACAATTTGCCCGACGGTCTGTGGTCTCAGGTGTGCGAGGTCGGCAAGCAACTGGGCGGTCATGTGATCATGGATAAGGCCACTGATGAATTCAAGACGCATAATGATGTCTTTGGTGTTGATCGGCCGGAATGGAAAGTAATGCACCGTATCAAGGCTGCCCTGGACCCTCAGCAGGTATTCTCTCCCGGTCGATTACCAGGAAAAGTGTAAAAGATAACACTGGAGTAATGGAGTGTTGTATTCTTTTCCATTACTCCAATACTCCAACACTCCATTACTCCGGTAAAATTATTTGATCTGTGCGTGTCCGCCTGAATCTGGAGAAAACAAAAAACAGAAATTATGGACATCCTTGAACATTACGATGAGATATCGCATTGCAACCGCTGCGGATTCTGTCAGGTCGCATGTCCGATATTCAGATCCACCGGACATGAAACCGGCGTGGCGCGTGGGCGCCTGGCCCTATTGCGGGCCATAATCGAGGGGCGCCTGGAGTGGAGACCTGAAATCGAAGCCCCTCTTTTTGATTGCCTGCTTTGCGGTGCCTGCACCGCCAATTGCTTTCCGGCCATCCCAACTTCTGATCTAATTATCAAGGCCCGGGCACAGTATTTGGAAAGAGTCGGCCGCAAAACCATTCATCGTTTGCTCTTTGACCATTTGTTGCCGTATCCGCGACGGCTTCATCTGGCTGCACGCGCGGTGGCGCTGGGAAAAAATACCGGTGTGACCGATCTGGCGCAGGCTTTAGGGTTATTAAAAATTTTCGGACGTGATTTTGTGCATGCCAATGAAATTGTGGAGCGATTTCCCACACGACCGTTGCGGGATAAAATCAAAACCGGAGACCACAGCGGTAGCGGCCAATTCCTGCGGATCGGTTATTTTATCGGTTGCGGTGTTGATATTATCAGTCAGGAGGCCGGCCAGGCGTCCCTGCAGCTGTTGAAAAAGATCGGTAAATCGGTGCATGTTTTGGAAAATGGGTGTTGCGGCCTGCCCGCTTGGTCGTACGGTGATCTGAAAGCGGCACGCAGACTGGCTGGCCACAACTTGCCGATTCTCACCGATCAAAATTTCGACGTTATTGTCACCGACTGCTCCAGCTGTGCTTCTTTTTTAAAAAGCTATCACCAGCTTTTTCCCGAATCCACAGGGCAACATGAAAATGCACTAGCCGTCGCCGCTCGTGTAAAAGATATGGTGCAATTGATTCATACGATGGAAGCGACAGACACCGCGCCGGATACCGGCGTCAGCGTGACCTATCATCATCCCTGTCACGCGGCGAGGGGACAGGGGCTGACAGCTGAACCCGGCGAAATTCTAAATCGGTTGCCGGGCGTCGAATACCGACCGTTACCCGAAGCAGACTGGTGTTGCGGTGGTGCCGGCTCATATGCGTTTGCACATTACGAGCTATCCCAGCAGGTACTGGATCGCAAGATGAACAATTTGAAGCATAGCGGGGCGGAACTGCTGGTCACCTCCTGCCCCGCCTGTATCATGCATTTGTCCTATGGTGTGCGCAAACACGGCCTGAGCACAAGGGTCTGTCATATTTCAGAGATTGTTGGATAGCCAACAATCCCTGATAGGTGTCAGGTTTCGGGTGTCAGGTGTCAGTTCTTCGATGAACAGCTTCGAATCCTTACTACTCTGATGCGTTAACGGTCGCATTTTTTTATTGTTTTCTGATTTTAATCTTGTGTTCCCTGACACCTGAACACTGACACCTGAAACCTTTTATATGAAATCAGATGATAAATCTGAGCCAAACTTAGCAAAAGAGGAAAATCTAAAATGACCCCAATTAACTTGAACGGCATATTTCCCCCGATTCCGACCCCCTTTATCAAAGAAAACGTCGCTTATGACAAGCTGGCATCCAACGTCGAGCGTTGGAACAACACCGGATTAAAGGGATTTGTGGTGCTGGGATCAAATGGCGAATATGTCTCTCTTTCCGAAGAAGAAAAGCGCGCAGTAGTCGATACGGTTGTGCAGTCGGCGGCCGACGAGATGTGGGTCATTGCCGGAACCGGTTGTGAATCCACGGCAGAGACGCTAAGGCTGACTGAAGACTGTGCACAACTGGGCGCAGATGCCGCCTTGGTGGTGTCACCCCATTATTATGGCAGCCGGATGAATGAAGCGGCTTTGGTCAAGCATTATACGGCCATCGCTGATCAATCGTCGATTCCGATTTTGTTATACAATGTACCCAAATTTACCCACCTTAATTTGGCGGCCGGATTGGTCGCCCGTCTCTCCGAACACCCCAATATCATCGGCCTGAAGGACAGTGCCGGCAATGTTATCCAGTTGGGTGAAATCTTAAATGCAGTTGCCAAAGACTTTAATGTGCTGGTGGGAACGGCCGGGGTATTGTTTGGCGCACTGACCATCGGGTGTGTGGGCGGAATAAATGCCTTGGCCAATGTAGCGCCTGAGCAATGCGTGGCCATCTTGGAACAGGTCAAGGCCGGAAACCTGGATGCCGCCCGTCAGCTGCAGCTGAAAATGCTTCCGGTCAATCAGGCGGTCACAACGGTATATGGTGTTCCGGGTTTAAAAGCTGCTTTGGATATGTTGGGCTACTTCGGGGGGGCGCCGCGGTTACCCATGTTGCCGTCTTCCAAACGCGAAAAATCCGAAATGGAGGCCATACTCAAAAAAGCGGACCTGCTTCCTTAATTTTACATAAAAAATTTTACATGAAAATAGATGAAAATCTATTTCGTGCATAATTAAGGTATTCACTTAGGCCTTTTCCCGGCGGTGAAGAGATAAAGTGATGTGACGCCTGCCAGACACACCATACATACCAGAAAGGCGGCATCAAATGCGGCCGGTCCGCGCGACGCATGCGGATAAAGATGCTGCATTAAAGACCCCAGTCCCTGGAGAAATACCGCCGGTCCCAGCATGTTAAAAAAATTGATACCGGTCATGGCGGCCCCTGCCATTGTATGCGGCATCAGATCTTTGATGTGCGGATACATCAACATTCCACCGGATGACACCAATCCAAATATAAAGAAAATGAGTGTGATGACAAGCAGCCCGGTCTTGGGTAAAATGGCGGCCAGTATCAGCGAAATCAACGCCATAACCAGCAGGCAAAAAACAATAAGCCCTTTGCGTGATTTGTAAATTCTGTCCGACAACGCACCCCATAAAGGGCCTCCGATGATCAATCCCACGTTCATCAACAATATCAGATTACCCGTTCTAATGGCCGAATAGCCCATGACTTCAATCAGAAACGGTCCGGCCCACAGGGCCTGAAAAGCGGCAAAGGTGCCATACCTTACAAACGTGGCCAATGAAATGATCCAATAATCTTTGTCTTTCAAGAGCAGACCCAAATTCGCAAAAGCCTGCATCAGGCTGAGGGCGTCTGATCCATTCGCGGCGACATCTGCAGGTTGGGTCGGACGGTCGCGGACGACCCCAAATAGCGTCAGGGTTAAAATCAGATTAATCCCGGCGATTAACTGAAAGCTGTGGCGCCACCCCATTTGCTCCACCAGCATGACCAGTGGGGTGGCTGAAACCATGTTGCCTAGGGTGCCGATTGAAACCACCAGACCGGATAAGGTGGCAAATACAATCGGTTTAAACCATTCTGTTAAAAGTTTAAATGTGCCCATCAGATTGCAGGCCATGCCGACACCCAGCAGCACGCGCCCGATTAAACCAAGCCCCAATGAATCGGCTATGGAAAATAGAATAGCACCTACAACGCCCATCAAGGAAAGAACCGTCATCATCCATCTGGGGCCCACTTTGTCTAACAGCACACTGATCGGAATTTGGGTGAGCGCAAATCCATAAAAAAAAGAGGCCGACAGCAATCCCAATCCTTCTGTGTTTAGAGACAGATCCCGGATTAGCTCCGGTGCAATTACCGCGTTTGATGTCCGGTAGAATTGGGACAGGAAAAAATGCGAGGTGGCAAGTATGAATATGATCCAGCGACGCGACATGGTTGTGATTTAGGTCCTATCCATTCAATTAATTTAGCGCTATTAAAGCTTTTGGGTTATTATGGGGTTCAAATAATTTGTCAAGCACTTTAGCGAGTTGGTTCATACGTGTGATTCTCCCCGGCGGTTTCTTGACACCTCATCTGCAGTTCCCTATACTTTGCTGGTAAAAACTATTATTTAGACAGGACTTACCCGCTGTAGCTTATCAAGCGAAGGCGGGTTAATCTTGTCTGAAAATTTTAAGGAAAATAAAATGCGAAAATGTATCGTCATGTTTGCGGCTGTCCTAATGTTTTTTTTAATCGGCTGTCAGGGGGCCAAGATCAGGCTTTTTCCAAGTGCTGCAGACCCGTTGCGGGAACACACCCTCGAGGGTACTGCCGAGGGCAAGGTATTGGTTATTCACATCAGGGGAACCATATCGGATGCGCCCCGGCGACGCATCGTGACGACTCGGCCAAGCATGCTGCAAGAAGTGGTATCACAACTTCGCAAGGCTGAGAAAGATCCGGAAATTAGGGCCCTGCTTTTGAAAATCAATTCTCCCGGAGGCTCAACCACCGCCAGTGATATCTTGTATAGTGAAATTGTGGCATTTAAACGAAAAACCCAGGCCAAGGTGGTGGTGGCGATGATGGATGTGGCCGCCTCCGGTGGTTATTATATCTCACTTCCCGCCGATTATATTTTGGCGCATCCGACAACCATAACCGGTTCGGTGGGCGTTGTTTTTTTACGGCCGGATGTGGCCGGGCTGATGGATAAAATCGGCGTTGGCGTTGAAGTGCGTAAAACGGGTCGAAACAAAGACATGGGATCGCCTTTTCGGCAGGCAACCGAGGAAGAAATACAAATAATTCAAAACCTGATTGATCGATTGGGTGAAAGATTTTTAAAACTAATAAATGAGCATCGCCAGATCAATCCGCAGAACTTGGAGGAAATATCAACTGCCCGTATTTATTTAGCCGATGATGCCTTAAAGCTAGGATTGATTGACCAGGTAGGCTATCTCCCCGAGGCTGTCAGCCAGGCGAAGAAGCTGGCAGGATTGCCAGAAAATGCCAAAGTAATCGTTTATCGCCGCACCAAATTTCCAGACGACAATCTATACAATCCAACGACCTCACAATATGAAGGCCAGGGAGTGTCAATCGTATCCTTGGATCTTCCCACCTCGCTGACAGTTAACCAGGCCGGCTTTTATTATCTGTGGCAGCCCGGCGCTATGGGTGAATAATATCACATGAGTCCTGAGGACATATTTTTCACTAATCTGTTATTTCAAAAAATATAGGGGCTGCCGGTCCAATAGATGGTTAATGGCGATCTCGACAATCTCCTGCCACATGTATTTCCCGACGGATGCCTCGTCAATAATAAGATGATGCATGTCTACTTCGGTTACGGTTTTATCTTTTTTGACCGGATAAACCGTCCATTGATCTAATTCGTGTTTTTGGACCATTTGCCCTAAACTATCATGTGAAACCAGTTCATCCGCTGCATCGATAAAAACAACGGTGGGCATATTGATCTTCTGAGGATCCAGATGATCTTCAAAATGCGCATGCATGTCAAACAAGGCATTGTAGGCAGCCATGGGGGTGCCATAATTGGCAAGATAGGGCTTGTCGCCGGCGCTTGGTATCACTAATCCCGGAAAGGGCGAAAAAATTTGGATCAGATAATTTCTCTGGAGCATGGCAATTGCCGGAGCAAACAATACCATTTTGTCGAAATTCACATTGGGGTTTGACGCCATCAAATCGACACCCAGAAGACCGCCCATTGAAAAGCCGATAAGAAACAAAGGACTGCCATATAAATCGCTTTTCTTTTTCGCCTCCTGATAGGCCTTATACGCTTCGGTCTTCCACAACGGATAGGATACCGATTTGAATGCAACCATGCGGGCCTCATCCGGGCTCATATTATCAATAGGCGAAAAATTGGTACCATGACCCCGTAAAGACAAATTCAGACAATCAATTCCGTTGGCGTTCAGCTCTTCGATAATGGCCACCATTTTGTCCGGCCGACAGTTGAGGCCATGAATAACCAGTGCGACCCCGTTCAAATTTATATTCTGCTGTCGGGGGTACCAGCGCACAGCCTCATGCGCAACGTCTGCCTCACCGCTACTGACAGCGGTTGCGTCCGGGGCAGCTGCCGGAACACGTAAATTCAAACCAGCGCTCAGATGGTCAGCGGGCGGCATTGAAAAACAGTAACTGCCGGCCGGCAGAATTAAACTCAAAATTAAAATGGGGATGGATACAGCTTTCATCATAAGCGTTTTTGTTTTGCTGTGTATATGCAGTGTCATAAGCAGCTGTCTTAAAAATGGGTGATCAACGCATTTGGTTTGTCGATTTAGCGGCCGAAGGTCCCCGTGAAACGGCATAGTCCGGCCAACGAACTTAACCGGTTTATACCATAAAAAGGCCCAAGCAGAAAAGGAGGTAAAAACCGCTATCTGAAAATCGGTGAATGGGCAATCTTGTTGGCTACAAGCATTTGCTTGTCAGGCGGGTGGCTGGCGAAACTTATCCGGCCGCGGCAAAGGATTTGACAACTTTTTTTGGATTCACTATATAAATTTTGCTGTTGCCTAAGTTGAGCGTTTCAAGTTAAAAAATAAAAACCAATATTTATAATTTAAGGAATTCTATCGTTTTAATATTTTTTAATTTGAAACCCTGCGGGCTTGCCGATCTTACCGCATCTACTGTGTCAAATGGCGTTCCGCATAGAAAACTATAACGAAACGCCATTTTCCGTGTAGCTACGGCAACCTCGACAAGCGCTCAACATAGATATAAATAAGGAGGAGAACCATCATGAGG
>JAAUXY010129712.1_pt1 | contig 11686 bp, 7 predicted proteins | sample 7278121 | NCBI WGS metagenome assembly JAAUXY01 (sample SAMN14350117, study PRJNA611818) | marine sediment metagenome | isolation source: surface marine sediment (1.8m) | place: French Polynesia: Moorea | collected 2018-08
TGGTTGTCTGGATCATTGACTCCCATTCTACCGGTCTTGGCGACGGGAGGTAGATTCATCGCAATGCGCTTAGCATCAATGATCTGCCACTCAATGCGATCTATCGCTACTGGATCTGTAGCGAAAAGTAAGGAGCGATAGGGCCAAGTGTAGGGCGAACCTTCTTCAGCAAAAGGTCCCTTTTGATACACTCCTACCAGTCCATCCATGATGTTAAGCACAGTCTTTTCTCGAATTGGCTGGAGGCAACAGATAGTAGGAATGAAGACATTGCAGGTGTTAGTTTCAGATGTTCCATGACTGCGGGAGACGTTGTTGACGAGTCCGTGAGAGAGGTTCTTCAACGCACCAGTGACGCCAGCAGAACCGTGATCTTTAAGTACGGGAACATTAATTAACTTGTTAATTTGCTTGGAGACTATATTGCAAAGATGCGATCGACGGGTACGATCATCTTTGGGGTCGTGAAGCTTGGGATGAATAAATTCCATGTAGGCGTAAACTTCGGGGTCGTATCCCTTAATATCAAGTTGGACAGAGTCATATTTTTCTACTACACTTCCACCCCGCACGCCATCGGGGAGATGTTTTCGGTAGCCAGCTTTAGCCCACATATCGCCGAAGCGATCGAAGACAATGATATCTTGTGGTTTGACACCAGCGGATTTCAATCCATCAACGATTTCCTGAATAAGAACGTGATTAGAGATAGCTAGGGGCGCGCCAACTGGGTTAACCTTGATTCCTACTATGTCCCCACGCTCAAACATGGAACGCCAGGCAGTTATCTCATCTACAGCACCTGTTAACTCCATCATGCCACGGGCAACGATCTCGTGAACTGCTTCGCGACGAAATTCACCATTAACTACAGATTCAATATGTGCGACCTCGACAACACGTCCCGGGAACGGCCCAGGGATACCTAATGGTGAAACTACCGGTGCCGGGGAAGCCACGGAAAATTTCTGGAATATTCCCAACACACTACCCGCCCCTACCGAGAGTGTTCCTAATAAAAGCTTACGACGGTCAATGTTTAAGAAGTTATCAGAAGAGTTACTCATGTCTTAAAAACTAGATATCTGACTGGGGTTAGACTTGCCAATATAGCGATTGCCCTAAAGAACATTGCCCTCTGAAAGCTAATTTTAGCATTAGTTTCAAGCTACTTACCCCGCAATTGATTGTAGGGCAGGTGAATGGCAGAGTTGGATTAACTTCAGCCATTTCTAAATTAACTAAATCAAGACTCTTCAGTCCAGAAATTTACTCTGAGATAACACTGAGATAACAATACTTTCGCCAAAATCGCTGTGATCTCATAATCATTGATGGCAAATTAGATAAGCCAGCATGGACAGCAGCACCGGATGTAGGTGCTTCCAATTTTCCTAGTGGAAGCCAGGAAAATAATAATAAACAGCCATTAAATTGCTGTTGGCTAATGATAAACTTCTCCTGCGAGAGTGTTTGGGTTAAGATAAGGTATATTCTTTCTTCTTTAGACTTACATCCTGAAGGAGCGTCGGGCAAATTCTGTCCGGAAGGTTTCTATACATCCCCGATCGGCTAGGGTTGTTACATAACAAGTTTTACCATCCAGCCCACCAAACACTATGTTGGTAGGTTTTTCGCCTTTTAACCGGATCTCCTGCAATTGCTTGCCCTGAGGAGATATGACCACCACTGTGCCTTTGCCATAGCGAGTGATATACAGATTGCCTTTTTCGTCACAACGCATACCATCCACGCCGAAATCCGGGAATTTGACCAATAGTCGCTTATTGCTGATTTCACCTGCTGGCGATAAATCGTAAACCCACACATTGCGCTGTTCGCTTTCATTCACATATAGCCTGGTCTCATCTGGGCTTACGTACCCGTCCTGAGGCGGCTTACGTCTATTGGATACGCCGCTATATTCTATATCATGGCAAGCGCCATCCCTCGGAACTCGACAAACCACATCTCGAAGCCTTTCTCAACCACTTGGCTAGCGATCGGCGAGTGTCTGCCAATACCCAACTGCTGATGGTCAGGCTACCTGCGCGGGTCTGCGACCGCTGAAAGGCAGCACCGACCTTTTCCGACCATTCGAGTCCAGTATGGGAATGTCTGCTTTGCGGTGTTGCTAATTACCACCTTATCCGTTTAAGGTAGGTCATCAGACGGGGAAGCTGTGACCATAGATTACCACTATAGCAATTCCTCGAGATGGTTGAGTAATTACTTTATACTAGGACGAGTTCCTAACTCACTGAATACTGCCATCGTAGCAGTGGTACTCTGAAGATCATCGCCGTTATTGCAGGACCTTCTGTGATCACCAAAATTCTCGCTCATCTCGGATTGCCTGTCAGGGCACTCCCACCCTCGTTTAATCTCTTCGCAACAACCTGATTCCACACCGGTACAGCGATTCCATCTGGTTCGCCTACCGAACCGATAATCTCCTGACCAACCCCCTGCTCGACACCCCAAAATTCGTCACAATGATTAACAAAGACTCCGCTAAACGGGTTAAAAACTCGATTACAGGCCAGTGACTCTCGTGGTTGACAGCCACGCGGAATTTCAGTACTTTACCATTTAATAAAAAAGGCTCATAAAATTATTCCCGCGACACCCTTGCGCGGAAATTGTCGCAAGGATCGATTCGATGCTATGAAGAACAGCATGGCCACGACGAATAAACCAAATACCAGAATTCGACTCGACGCCCACCCGCCAAAATTGTAGGTTAATAGACTAGGCGCAGAGCGAGGGGGAGTGAGAATAACCCAATGTATATCCTGTTGCTGAGCATCCATGGACTAATTCGCGGTCAAGAGCTTGAGCTCGGGCGTGACGCGGACACAGGCGGTCAGACCCTCTACGTAGTCGATCTCGCCCGGGCGCTTGCGGAGCGCGACGACGTGGACCAAGTTGACTTGGTAACGCGGCGGATCGTCGATTCTGCAGTCTCCAGCGATTACGCCAAACCCATCGAGCCTTTGTCCGACAAGGCACGCATCGTGCGCATCAAAGCCGGCCCCGACGAGTACATCGCCAAGGAACAGCTCTGGGACCATCTCGATGGTTTCATGGACAACCTGGTAGCGACCCTGAACGCGCAAGGGCAGATGCCGGATTTGGCCCACAGCCATTATGCCGATGCGGGTTACGTCGGTGTGCGCTTGTCGAACCTGCTCGGTGTGCCCCTAGTCCACACCGGGCACTCACTGGGCAGGGACAAACGTCAACGCCTCCTGAGCGCGGGACTGAGCGATGAGGAGATCAACCAAACCTATAACATGGATCGCCGCGTCGATGCCGAGGAGGAAGTGCTTGCCACCGCGGATCTAGTCATCGCCAGCACCAACAACGAGATCGACGAGCAGTACGGCCTCTACGACTACTACCAACCCGATCGTATGGCGGTCATCCCGCCGGGCACAGACCTGAGCCGCTTTCATCCACCCAGTCCGGACGATCCGCCGATCGACTTCGCCGATGATATTCGACGCTTTTACACCGATCCACGAAAGCCCTTGATTCTGGCCCTGTCCCGGGCCGATACGCGCAAGAACAATCAAACCCTGCTCGAGTCTTACGGAGAATCCAAGGCCCTGCAGAAGGTCGCGAACCTCTTGCTAGTTGCCGGCAATCGCGACGATATCCGAGACCTCGACGAGGGTCCGCAAGCCGTGCTGACCGAGCTGTTGGTAGGGATCGATGCCCACGACCTCTACGGTCGCGTTGCCATGCCCAAACACCTCCGCCAAGACCAAGTTGCGGAGATCTACCGGTTTGCAGCCAGCAGCGGAGGCGTTTTCGTCAACCCCGCCCTAACGGAGCCCTTCGGTCTGACCCTGTTGGAGGCCGCCGCGAGCGGGCTGCCGCTAGTTGCGACAGAGAATGGCGGTCCTGTAGACATCATAGGCAACTGCGACAACGGCATCCTCGTCGATCCCCTCGATAAGGCCGCTATTGCCGAGGCGTTGCTGAAGCTGCTTACCAACGCGAAACACTACCATCAGGCGCGCAACAATGGTGTCGTCAAGGTTCGCAAGAAATACTCCTGGCAGGCGCATGCCGAACGCTACATGGGTCGAGTCAAGCCGCTGTTGAATCGCCACCAGCCCATCCCCGTGGCGCCGAAGCGCAAAGAACGTTACCGCGATCGGGCCTTGTTCACCGACCTCGATCATAGCCTGCTCGGCGATGCCGAGAGCGTGAAGGAATTCGTTGAGGTAATGCGTGAAAACCGCAAGTGTGCGACCTTCGGTATCGTGACCGGCCGCCGATTGGATTCAGCCCTGGCAGAGCTACGTCGCCACGGCATCCCCCGCCCGGATGTTCTAATCACGAGCCTCGGCACCGAGATCTACTATGCACCACGGCTCACTCGCGACGAGTATTGGAATGCGCACGTCGACTATATGTGGCGTCCCAATGCGGTACGGCGGGCCTTATCCAAGCTCCCGGGGTTGGAGCCTCAGCCGAAAAGCGAGCAAAACCGCTTTAAGGTATCTTATTTCTACGACCCGGACCAAGCCCCCAGTATCGAAGACATCTCCGCGCTGCTGAGAACCCAAGACCTGACCGCAAACCCGATCCATTCCTTCGGCAAGTTTCTCGACGTCATCCCTTCACGGGCCAGCAAAGGCCAGGCGTTGCGCTATGTCGCCCAGCGCTGGGGCATCCCCCTGGAGCACATCCTGGTCGCCGGCGGCTCAGGTGCAGACGAGGACATGATGCGTGGTAATACCCTAGCCGTGGTCGTCGAAAACCGCCATGGTGAGGAGCTCTCCCAGCTCGAGGATCTGGAAAGGATCTACTTTGCCAGCCGGCCCCATGCACTCGGCATTCTTGAGGCAATCGGTCACTACGACTTCTTTGGGGTTTGCAAGCTGCCAGCGAAGTCTTCAGAAGGTTGATGCAAGGTCTTCGCACCGTTTACTCGGCTAACCACCGGTGATGTGCCGGACGATGACTCAGTGGCGTAGTGTCCTTTCCGCTTCATTGTCGTCAAAGCAAGGCAAGGGAATTTCAGTGGATGTGAAGAAAAAAGTAAAAAGATAACCGACGAATAAATGCAATCACTGACTATTCAGCGGCATAAAAAATAGCCACAATGGAACTCTACACTAAGGAATGCTACCGAAATAACTTCCTCATCTGGCTTGCCTGATCGCCCCTCTTCGGCGTTGCGACAACCGTTACATAGCCCAGCTATGCGCCTGTTGTCGCGCCTTGAAGACGAACGATCATGCAGCGCCAGGTGGTCAACTTATTTCGTCCGCATTCCTAATGCCACAAAGTACTGCTGAATAAAGATGATTTATTCAAGTTAATTTTGCACACCCACTTATCCGAACTCTGCTCGAAGTTCATCACACACATACTGAAAGACATCAACAACTCTTAGTATTCCAACTGTCTTGCCTCCACGCGTGACAATGAGGGACAGAAAACGGTTGTTGACGAGCCGACGCAGCGCTTCATTTAAACCTGCGTCTTCACCAATATACTCGCCCTTGTGAAGAGCCTTGACGAGGTCTTTGGCTCGCAAGTTTTGAGCTTTGGATGCTAAATACGCTAAGGGTCGGTCCCACGCGTCGTAGCCCTCTACCATGGCTAAGGCGTCTACCCGCTTCAGTGCTTGCGGTTCAAGCCCCTGAAGAATGTCCCAAACCGTCAGTCTTCCGATGACCTGCCTGTCCTTGTCCAACACGAGCACTGCGAAGTCCCGTGCTTCTTGAGGGTCCGTTTTTTGACGTCCTTTCAGGGCACCTTCGAGTGCTAAGAAAACCTCCTTCAGCGTCGCGTCTTCTGAAATACTGGTGTATTTTTCTAACGCAAGCATGAGGTCTTTGACTTTAATATCCCTCATGATACTTTCACTGAAAAAATGGGAAAATACAAATTAGTGTTTGGTCAGAAACGTTGTTTAGCGGCCGATGGGTAGGAGCTTGCCGGACTCTTGAAAACAACTCTTTTCGCCAGGATGAGCACCTTTTATAAAAATTGCGCTGTAACACCTGCGAGTATTCCATACAGAATCATTGGAGGCAACGTTTTCTTTAAAATGAACCCTTCCCGATTAGCAATGCCCAGGATGGAACAAACGGCAACGATATTGTTTATGCAGACCATGTTTCCCATAGCCCCACCAACTGACTGCAAGCTCAAGACGACTATTCGATCCAGAGCAAGGCCAGTCGCAATAGAGTCTTGAATACCACCAAAGGTCAGATTTGCGATCGTTGCCGAGCCAGAGAAGAAAGAGCCGAGTGCTCCTAGGAAAGCAGCAACGTATAGCCAGTAGTCACCCGCCACACTTGCGAAACCCTTTCCAATAATGATCACCATCGACTGATCTCCTCCAACCATCAAGAGCTTAACCATCACTAAAGCGCCAAGCAGAGCGATGATTGTATTGACCATGCGCGTGTACGATTCCGAAGCGACGCGGACCATGATAGGTGTTTTTGCTCGGTAGACAGCAAAGGCAATCACCGAGATGAAAAAGAAAGGAATGATTGCGGGTATGTACAGGGCTTGGAACGCCCAGGTGCTTTCTGCCTGAAAAATATTCTTGAGAACTAGAACCAGTGAGTGGCTCGTGCTGAAGTGACCCAGGGATCCTAGGCCAACTTCAACAGCAGGTGTGGCGTCGTTCAGGAAGCTCTTGATGCCTAGCTGTTCGATCCGCGTGACCAAAAGCACCAGCACCGTTGCCCACAGCGGAAACAGTGCTTTAGTCAGCTGTCCGACCGACATGCTTGCCGCGCTCTCGCGCTTCTCGCTATCGGTGGACAGTCCAATCCCGTTTCGTGCCAGGGCAATCGAAAGCAGAAAACCGATCATGCCCGCAACCAGCGCAGGAAACTCATAGTTAAATCGAGCCACGAGCACGTAGGGGACGACACAGCTAAGAATCGAGAGATACACGAACACCAAATTCGATCGCAGCTCGCGCCACTCCACCACTGCTAGCAACGCAATCAATGGGATAACAAGCGCCGCCAGGGCATGGATCAAGGCCGAGTTGAAGGCGATTTGTAATAATTCCGATTCGTCCAGACCTAATTGCCCCATCCCAAACCACGTCGGTGTGCCGACCGCGCCGAAAGAGACGGGAATTGAATTCATAATGAGGGCTAACACCGCTACTCGTAGAGCCGGGAAGCCCAAACCAACTAAGATCGGCGCGGCGAGAGCCGCCGGCGTCCCAAAACCACTTGCGCCTTCAATCATGAACGAGAACGCCCAACCAATGATCATGAGCTGTGCAACAGGATTACCGCTAACACCATTGAGCCAATCGCGCACAATCGCCATTGCGCCGGAATGCTCCATCGTCTTGAACATAAAAATGGCGCCCCAGATGATCAGAATGGGAGTTAGAGCGGTGAGTAGCCCATTAAGCACAGTGGCATTAATCAGGTTAGCATTATCTCCAAAGTACACAAGCTTTATTGCGTACACCAGAATTGCAACCACTGGAAGCGCAACGTGAGACGGTGTGCTGTTCTTCTTGGTCATCAAGAAGATAAGTATAAGAATAGGAGTAATAGAGACGATCAAGTCCATCATCAGGTCCTCTTTAACCTCTTACTCTGCCAGCAAAATAGGATCGCGAAGCGCTGCAGGTATTTACAGCGTGTCTTAGAGGCTGTTTTAAAACCCCTTAGTTGAGTGCGAGACAAGGCATCAATCGATGAGAAAGCGCGGCTTACAAGGGAGTCAATGAGCGTTCGAACCGATTGATAACGCCGTATCGTGTCGGCTGAGGGGTGTTAAAATAGCTTCTTAAAAGAGAGTTTCCTAAACGATATTGAGCAGCTAGATTGCCAGATCAGTAAGGCGTATTCATGCCATGCGCACTGCATTGGTCAACTCGCTCCCGCCTCTCCCTTGCTCAAACTCTCGCAGGTTATCCAACGTCGTGTTGGCGATGTTAGTAAGCGCCTCGTGTGTCAGGTATGCTTGATGCGAAGTCACGACCACGTTGTTAAAGCTCATCAACCGAGCAATTACGTCATCCGTCAGCACTTTCCCAGAAAGGTCGCGGTAGAAAATACCTGCTTCTTCTTCATAAACATCTAAACCCGCGGCGCCGACCTTTCCCGATTTTAGGCCTTCGATCAACGCGCGTGTGTCAATGAGCTCCCCGCGGCTGGTGTTGATCAGCATTACGCCGTCTTTCATTTTGCCGATCGCGGACTGATTGATGACATGCCGCGTCTCGGGAGTTAGAGGGGCGTGCAGGGTAATAATTTCTGATTGGGAAAGCAATTGCTCAGGCTCGACATACTCAACGTTGCCGCCGGCCGATACCTCGGGATTGGGGAATTTGTCGAAAGCCAACACTCGACAGCCGAACCCTAGCAGGATATTGATCACACATTGACCGATTTTACCCGTGCCCACGACGCCTACCGTTTTGCCCCGCATATCGAAACCCGTTAGTCCATCCAGCACGAAATAGCCGTAGCGATTGCGCAGATAGGCGTGGTGCAGGTGACGATTGAGCATAAGCATTAATCCTACCGAGTGTTCTGCCGTAGCATATGGCGAATAGGCCGGTACCCGGGCTACATTGATGCCATGGGTCTCACAGGCCTCGAGGTCCACATTGTTGAAGCCAGCACAGCGCAGCGCGACGAATTCCACACCTTGCGTCGCCAGGGTTTCGACAACCTCCGCATTGCAGGTATCGTTGACAAAGATGCAAACTGCCTTGTAGCCCTTGGCTGCGACGGCGGTATCGCGGTTGAGGGACGCCGAGAGGTATTGTATCGCATAACGATCAGCATTGGACTTGTCGAATGATTCGATGTCATAGGCTTTGGCGTCAAAGAATGCGACCTTCAAGCGCCCTCGCTCATCGTAGCCAAAACGTTGTTCTGCGGGTTCTAACGCCGTGGATAAACGACCAAATGTATCCTCATCGAGCCCGTTTAAGGATTTTAGTCTTTCCGATAACGCAGCTAAGCGCTCTGCATCATTCATCGTCTGTTCTCCTCGCTAACCCGCATTATTCACGGCCATATGGGTCTTCCTCGTATCTTTCCCGCAATGGGCACTAGTGTCGCTGCTCTGTTACGCAGTCTACAACCTTGCGAGCAGATCTAGGCACCTTGCTTGGCAAAGTATCGAGAATCTTCAAAAATAATAGCCGATCCGCAATGTCACCTTCTCTGCCTAGCGAATAGGCAAAGTAAAGATGTTGAATAGTTAAAGAGAAAGCTACCGAAAGGCCCCTGGCTTGTCAAACACATTTTTATTCCAAACCTAGACTGAAAATGTATCCTTTGCCTTGTTAATCTCCCTGCTGAAATGTGAAGCAATATGATCGGTCCCTAGACCAAGGACCCCTGTGATTGACAACTCTGTGGCCTTTCAGTACCTTGCTGTTTTTAAAAAATGATAGTAACTACTCACGTGGGTATGGCATTCTAGAGATAGCTGAGTAGCCACAAATGATGTTTTTATTTCCTAAATTACACCGCGATTACTAAACCAACGAGCAAGTCGCAGCAATGGGCGTCTACATGGCCGAATGCTTCTCGCCCGCGTTTAACTACTCCCGCGAACTGTTGACAACGCCGCACAGTGGTAACGTATTCAACGCCGGGGCAGCGCAGGCGACCGCCTAAGCGGGGTTTATCAAGGCGGCAAGTCCTGCCGGATGTACACCGACCTTAAGCGCCTTATTCCCCCCTTTGCGGCCCGTAAGGGCGCCCGCTGCACTAGTTCGAGTGCATCATGACGCAATTCTACACAGAGACTACCGACCATGATCAAATTAGAAAACCTGGCCCGTAAGCGGCGCAAATATGTAAAGAAAAGCGGCAGGTATCTGCTGCGCAAGGTTGCTGACTTCATGGGCAAACAGTCGCTGATCGGTGATAAACCATTCTTCGATAAATCCGTATTCCCCTGGCTCGACGATTTTGAGGCCAACTGGGAGAAAATCCGCGAGGAACTCGATCAGGTCCTGGAAACCAGGAATAAGCTCCCCTCGTTCCACGAAATATCACCCGATCAGGATAGAATCTCAAAGGGGGACCATTGGAAGACCTTTGGCTTTTATATATTCGGAGACCGGTTCGATCCCAACTGCGAGCGCTGCCCAGAGACCGCACGTCTTCTGGACCGGGTCCCGAACCTGGAGAATGCCATGTTCTCCATACTATCTCCCCGCTATCATATTCCCCCCCACCAGGGTCCCACGAAGGGCATCATCCGCATCCATCTGGGATTGATCATCCCTGAACAACGGGACAGATGTTTCATACGGGTTGCGGATCAGATCTCCCATTGGGAAGAAGGCAAGTGCATCATACTCGATGATTTTTTTGATCATGAGGTACGCAACGATACCGATCAGCAAAGGGTTGTGCTGTTTTTTGATGTGGACCGACCCTTGCCTCCGCTCGGGCGTTTCCTAAACCGGCTGCTGATCGCCGGTATCAAGCGTAGTGCCTATGTACAGGATGCGAAGAAAAACATAGTGGCTTGGGACCAGTAGTGTCGGTTCCTGAAATTGTCGGGCGCTGACAGTTTTTCAGACTTAGGACTGATCTAGCGCGGAAAAACCGGATTTGAGATCTCAAACGCGTTGTGAATCGATTGACAAGCTCCCGAGCCGGCAATATCCCAAGACCGTTGTCTGCTAAACACACTCAAATGCTTCACAACCACTCATACACGGCCTGCTTTTAGGGAAAAAACCCTCGAACTTAAGTCTGTTAACCAATAACCAGCGTTATTGACAACTCCAAGGACTTTCTGTATTTTGACGTTCCGTAGTGACTTAGCCATTAAAAACTTTATTACAATGCTCAGCGTGGATTGAGAAACTCTTTAAGACCTCTTGAGGATAGCTGAGTGGGTAAGTCGTTTGCCAAAAAGATTGTAAGCATACTTTTTTTACCTGAATTCTTACACATAATCCTATGACCTCTGCGCATCAAACCGGCCAGCCAAAAAGCAGAGCTGATATTTTGAGATTTCTTCAGGGTGCGGACTCCACCCTGGTTAGTGAAATACTGGAGGATATGCCGCCTAGTTTTTTTATCGTGGGAGCACCGCGCTGCGGAACAACCGCATTGAGCAGGGCACTTGCCGGCAACCCACACATCAGCTTCCCCAAACCCAAGGAAACCCATTTCTTACTCGAGGACCGCTCGACAGAGCCTATAGAAGAGGTTCGGCGGCTTTACCTGGAACGTTTCCACCCGAATCTTAAGCGCGATTCACAGGCTATTGGTGACGGATCAGTGTCCTATCTCTATGACCCCAACTCGCTCCGGCGGGCGCTTAGCTTCGACAGCCGTGCAAAATTTATTGTATCTGTTAGAAATCCTGTCGATATGCTGCGATCATTCCACGCCCGGTTGGTATTCTTGCTGGATGAGGACGAGGAAGATTTTTCCCGGGCATGGGAGTTGCAAGAAGACCGACGTGCCGGCCGTAACATTCCCAAACGCTGCCGTGACCCGCAGATCCTACAGTATGCAGACGTCGCCAGATTGGGCAAGCAAGTCGAGCAGCTTTTCGAAGTTGTCGGTCGGGAACGTTGTTACGTCTCGGTGTTCGATGACTTCATACAGAATCCGGGCGAGGTTTACCAGCGACTGCTAAAGTTTATCGGTGTCGACGACGACGGGCGGCGCGAGTTCCAGGCAAA
>JAAUXY010021282.1_pt1 | contig 11685 bp, 10 predicted proteins | sample 7278121 | NCBI WGS metagenome assembly JAAUXY01 (sample SAMN14350117, study PRJNA611818) | marine sediment metagenome | isolation source: surface marine sediment (1.8m) | place: French Polynesia: Moorea | collected 2018-08
CTCGCCGGAGACGGCGGTCAGGTTCGGCTCGGCCAGCACGGTGATCAGGTTGTCCTCCTCGAGCAGGTCGACCACGAAGTTGATGTCGAGGTCGCCCGGCGTGCCGCGGAAGAAGAAGCTGTTGCCCTCCAGACCGGGCCGGGTCAGGAACGAGGTCGGAAAGCCCGGCGGGCTGGGCGTGTTGGGAATGCCGATCAGCTGCGAGGCGAAAACCGGCTGACCCGTGGCGATGCCGAACAGGATGTCGGATGTCTCGTACAAGGCCTCCCAATTGAAGCCGAGCTGCTCGATCACTTCCTTGGCCACCTCGGCGATGCGAACGCGCAGGTTGACTTGGTTGGGCGAGGTGATGGCGAGGCGGTTGATGACCTCTTCCTCCTCCGTGATGAAGCGGGTCGCCACGCGCCGTGCGTTCTCGGACACGGTCGCGTTGGTGACGTCGCCGCTCAGCACGATGCCGCCGTCGAGCGAGGTCGCGGTGATGCCGGCCTTCGGCGCCAGCTGCTGCAGGGCGTCGTTGAGCCGCGACAGGTTGTGCGACACGCGCACCTCGAGGTTGGCGACCAGGTTGTCGTTCTCGTCGACCCCGAACAGGCTGGTCTCGCCGGGTGCCATGCCGAAAACGTAGATCAGGCGCGGCGACTTGACGCTCACGTCGGCGATCGCGGGGTTCGCCACGAAGACCGAGGCGGCGGGTTTCGAAAGCCGGATCAGCTGGCCCTGATTGAGCTCGACCTCGAGCGTCTGGCCGCGCGGGGCGATCGTCACCTCTTGGGCTCGGAGCGGGGCGATGTGGAGGCCTGACGCCAAAATGCAAGAGGCCGCCAAAATAGCGGCGGCGGCAAATCGCAGTCGGCGCAAGGCCGGAAAGGCGGCCTGCCTAGACATCAGTTCCCCCTCTTAAATTTGAGCTCTGTGAGCTCTTTGCCGCGCGCCACCACGACGACGCCGGTGTCTTCGGTGCCGCGCGCCGTTACCAGCTGGCTGGCCTCGCTGTCCCAGGTGTAGGTGCGGCCCTTTTCCGGCTTCGGCTCCTCGAGCGGCTCTTCGCCGTTGGCCAGGCGCTGCAGCTCCTCTTCGTCCTTGGCGAGGCTGCGCAGGCTGAGCGAGAGCGAGCCGAGCTCGCGCACCAGGGCGAGGATCTCCGCCTGTTTCGGCGTGACCTCCATGGTCGCGGTCTTGGCGAGCAGGGGCTCGCCGTTCTCGTCGCTGATCTTCTGGTCGAGAGCGAGCACGCGCACGTTGGTCAGCACGGTCTCGCTGGCCCGGCGCTGGTTGTCCTGACCTTCGCCTTCTTCCTCGCCCTCCTCGAGCAGGGTGTGGGTCAGGATGATGTCGACCCGGTCGCCCGGGAAGATCAGGCCGGCGATGCCCGAGGCGGCGCTGACCGGGATCGAGAGGGCCCGGTAACCGGCCTGCAGCACGGCGGCCAGGAAGCCGCGGTCACCGGGCTTGATGATCCGGTCCATGGTGATCGGCTGTCCGGCGCTGAAATTGCGCCGCACCACCGTGCCGACCAGCTCTTTCTCGTCGACTTGGCCCTTGACCAGATAGCTGGGCGGCAGGTTGTCGTCGGGCCAGCGTTGCCAGCGCAGCTGGTTCTGCTTCAGGAAGATGCCGACCGGCAGCTCCTCGGCCGCGACCAGGACCTCCGCGGCCTCGACTTCGGCCACGGGAGCCGGCGCTTGGCTGGCGAACCTCTTGCGCTGATCCTCCAGCCAGTCGCGCGCGAAGAAGACCGTGGCGACGATCAGGATTCCAGCGGCGGCGATGAGTAGGAGCGAGCGCAAGGACATGGGTTAGCCTAGGCCGGGAATGGTAAAGGCCACGTAAAATCCGCCCACGGCGATGGCCACGCCGTAGGGCATGGCGCGTTTGCCGAAGTCCTCGGCCAGGGGCATGGAGAACATGGTCCCGACCGAGGCCGTCTGGGTGAAGCGGTGGTGCAGCCAGAGGCCCAAGACCATGGCCCCGCCGGCCAGCGCGGTGATGAAGCAGAAGATCAGCATCAGCTCGGGCCCGGCCCACAGGGAGATGGCCGCGAGCAGCTTGGCGTCGCCGCCGCCGATCGCCCGCAAGGCGAAGAGCAGGAAGCCGAAGACCAGGCAGCCGAAGGACACCATCAGGGCCCCGGCCCAGTCGACCGGCACGCCCACCGTGAGCACGTAGACCGGGTAGAGCAGGGCGATCGCCAGGGAGACCCGGTTCGGGATGGTGAGCGAGCGCACGTCGCTCCAGGCCGCCCAGATCAGCAGCGCCACGAAGCCGAGGATGGACAGCGGGCCTAGCAAAGACAGCTCAATCATCGAAACGGGCCTCTTGTTTGCTCCCCCAGTCCCTCGAAAAAGGAGGCCGGAGCTTAAGCCCCGGCCCCTTCTTCGAGATCTTACGCGTGGACAGCCCGAGCGGGCTGACTCGGCGGCTGCTTACGGGGCACCGCCACCACCGGCGCCGCCAACAGCGCCCTGCAGGGTGGTCGACACTTCACCGAACATCGTGTTCAGCGAGGTACCCATCGAGCCCAGCGCGCCGATCGCCGCGACGGATACTAGGGCCGCGATCAGGCCGTACTCGATGGCCGTGGCGCCGGACTCATCCCGGATGAACGAACGAAGGGTACGGAACATACCTTGATCTCCTTACAAAACGCCTTCCGAGGCGTCGACGGGACCGATTTTGCCCTACGACCGTTAAATAAGAGTAAAGGCCTTCAATAAAAACCAGAGAAATCAAATAAATATCGCAACAGTTTTGAGTATAAATCGAGTTTTATTTAATATTAATACCATATGGATTTTTCAGGCATTTGAGGCGAAGCCTCTTCCACGGGCGGGACGGGCGCTCAGCGCTGGGTGATGGGGATATGGCTCGGCTGGGCCTTCACCCGCTCCAGCCAGGCGCCGATCGCGGGGTACTTGGCCAGCTCGAAGCCGCCTTCGTCGGCCACGTGGGTGTAGGCGTAGAGCGCGATATCGGCGATGCCGTAGCCGCCGTCGACCAGGAAGTCGTTGCCCGCCAGGCGGCGCTCCATGACGTCGAGCGCGGCGTAACCCTGGGCCTGCTTTTGCGGCAGCAGGCGGCGGCGCTCGGCGTCGAGCTCCCCGTGGGTGAGCCAGAAGCGGGCGACCGCGATGTTGGGCTCGTGGCTGTACTGCTCGAAGAACAGCCACTGCAGGACCCTGGCCCGGGCCAGGCGCTCGTCCGGCAGGAACGGCGTGCCCTCTGCGAAGTAGAACATGATGGCGTTCGACTCGGCCAACAGGCCGCCGTCTTCCAGCTCGACCAGGGGGACGCGGCCGTTCGGGTTCTTGGCCAGGAACTCCGGGCGCCGCGTTTCGCCTTGGAGGATGTCGAGCTCGATCAGCTCGTAGGGGATGGCCAGCTGGGTCAGCAGCAGGCGGACCTTGTATCCATTGCCCGAGGGCAGATAGTCATAGAGCCGAATCATGCGGCAGCCCCCCATCCGGTCCACGGCACAGCGGTGCGCAGGGTAAGGGGCCGGCACAAGGGCGATCAAGGCGTTCGCAGCGGCGAGACATTGGGCCTCTACGACAAATACTTGTTGCCGCCGCTGCTGCATATGGCGATGCGCAGCCCGGAGGCGGCCCGACAGCGCCGGCGGATCGTGCCGGCGGCGCGCGGCCGGGTCTTGGAGCTCGGCATTGGCTCCGGCCTCAATCTGCCGTTCTACGGCAGCGAGGTCGTCTCGGTGGCCGGTCTGGACCCCTCCGCGGCGCTGCTCGCCAAGGCGCGCCGGGCGGCGCTGGCCGCGCCTTTCGAGGTCGAGCTGCGACGGGGCGCGGCCGAGGCGCTGCCGTTCGAAGCGGCCAGCTTCGACAGCCTGGTCATGACTTGGACGCTCTGTTCGGTGAGCGACGCGGCGCGGGTCCTGGCCGAGGCCAGGCGGGTGCTGCGCCCGGGCGGCGAGCTGATCTTCGTCGAGCACGGCCGGGCGCCGGAGCCCGGGATTTCGGCCTGGCAAGACCGCATTACTCCCTGGTGGCGGCGCTGCGCCGGGGGCTGCCACCTGAACCGGGACATCGCCGGCCTGATCGGCGCCGGCGGCTTCAGCTTGTCGAGCCTGGAGGTCGGCCATCTGGTCAAGGGCCCGCGGCCCCTGACCTATCACTACCTGGGCCGCGCCCGGCCGCGTTAGGGGCGACCGGGGTCAGAAACATTGCCCCAGTGCAGATGGCCGGGCATCGCGATCCTCATCCTTCGACAGGCTCAAGGTGGGGCGGTGAGGGGAGCTCGCCTGTGTCCGTGATCTGCCTGATGCTGTGCTTGTCGAAGCGTGAGGATTGCTCGGCCGTGCCGCCTCTTGCAGCGGTCTGTCAGAACGACAGGAACCAGATGAACAGCACGGTCCAGATCAGGCTGCCGAAGATCGTGCCGGCGGTCACCAGGCCGACGATCAGGGCGATGTTGCCGCCGGTCGCCAGCGGACGCCGCCGGCGTTCCGCACGGATCCGGTCCCGGCTGCGCCGTTCCTCGCCGGCCAGCAGCACCACGTAATAGCGCTTGCTTAACAGCGGGATGCTGAGGCGGATGTCCGTCGGATGCTGGCCCCAGGTGCAACGCCCGGCCGCTTCGCGCAGCGCGGCCTTCTGCTCCGCCGAGAAGCTTTCGCGCAGCTCCCGCGGCAACTGGTTGAACAACGACGCGAAGAGGCCGCCGGACCCTTCCTCGGCTGGGGCGTTTGTCAGAATCGCGGTATCCGGAGCCATCGCGACCACCTTCGGGCGAAACCCTGATCGGAGCTAACGGCGCAATCTTCCACAACTTCCTTAAGTCTCCCTTAGGGCGCGCCGAACGGCGATAAAGGGATTGGAAACGGCGCTCGGGTTATAGAACAGGCCACCGCCCCAAGCTCCCAGGTAGGAGAGCCGCGCCATGTACGCGATCGCCGTGCGCGAGGAGGCCGTCGGCATCGCTTCCCAGGGTCTCCGGATCCTCCGGGCGCACCGCTGGCTGATCGCGGTTTCGCTGATTTACGTCGCAGCCGGCATGACGCTCGCCGGCTTCTTCGGCCTCGCCGGGCAGGTCGCCTGGTCGAGCACCGCGACCGGCATGGTCTGGCTCTACGGCGTGTGGGTCGTGGCCTTCGCCCTGGGCTATCCGATCCACGTCATGCTTTTCGTGCGGCCGGCGCGGCTGACCCGGCACATCCTGCACGACTTGAGGACGCGCTATCTGACTTTCGAGCGGCTGTTCTCGGCGCTTCTCGTGCTCGCCCTGCTGCCGCTCTTCGTGGCCACCTTCACGTCGATCAAGGTGATGATCCCGCTGATCAATCCTTTCGGCTGGGATGCCACCTTCATGGCCTGGGACCGCTGGCTGCACGGCGGTCAGCACCCCTGGGCGCTGCTGCAGCCGCTCCTCGGCCATCCGCTGGCGACCTCGGCGATCAACGCGGTCTATCACCTCTGGTTCTTCGTGCTCTACGGATTGCTGCTGTGGCAGGCCTTCGCGCTGCAGCGGCCGCGCCTGCGCATGCAGTTCCTGCTCTCCTTCGCGCTTTCCTGGGCCCTGCTCGGCAGCCTGGGCGCCACGCTCTTCGCCTCGGCCGGGCCCTGCTACTACGGCGCGGTCACCGGCCTCGAGGATCCCTTCGCCCCCTTGATGGCCTACCTGCGCGAGGCCGACGAGAGCTACCCGGTCTGGGCGCTCGCCGTCCAGGAACGGCTGTGGCAGGGCTATCAGGCCGGCGGCGCGCAGCTCGGCGGCGGCATCTCCGCCATGCCCAGCATGCACGTCTCCTCGGCCCTGCTGTTCGCCCTGCTGGGCAGCCGGGTTCATCGCTTGCTCGGCGCCGCGCTATGGCTCTTCCTAGTCCTGATCCTGATCGGCTCGGTCCATCTGGGCTGGCACTACGCCATCGACGGCTACCTGGCGATCCCCGCCACCTGGCTGATCTGGGCCGGCCTCGGTCGTTTGCTCGGGGCCGATCCCGCGCCGCAGCCCGCGCGCTAGCCTGCCAGAAAACGACTGTCACGCCGCGCGCGGCCGGGTCGCGCGCGTGGAGGGGATTTGCCTCAAATAAAAGACAAATAAAGAGTTGATTTTGTATAAATACTTTTTCAAAAATATTGGATTTTATACAAATCAGAAACGATATAGTCAAATATTACTTGATATTTACGCTTTGTTATGACATAAATGCCGAACAGACAGAAAGGCTGTTCGGTGGTCGTGCGGATGCCTGCACAGGGTTCCAGTTTCTCGTTTTCGGCGCTCCTGCGCTTCGCCCGGGCGCGGCGCGGCGGCATCCAAATCCTCTTGGGCCTGGCGATCATTCCGCTGGTTGCCATGATCGGGCTGGCGGTCGATACCTCGCGCGGCTATCTGGTCAAGGCGCGGCTCAGCCAAGCGGTCGACGCGGCCGCCCTGGCCGGCGGCCGCGCGTTCCGCCAGGACTACCGGGACGAAGACGTCAACCGCTACTTCGCGGCGAACTTCCCGAACGGCTACATGAACGCTGACCTGAGACCCCTGGCGATCTCGGCGGACGAGAGCCTTGGCACCATCGAGGTGATGGCGGAGGCGAGCATACCGACCACCTTCATGCGGGTCTTGGGCATCGAGACAATGCCGGTCAACGCCCGCAGCCTGGTCAACGGCATGCAGGGCGGGCTCGAGCTGGCGTTGGTGCTGGACAACACCGGCTCGATGTCGGGCGACAAGATTCGCGCTCTGAAGCGCGCCGCCCACAGCCTGATCGACATCCTCTACGGCGACCGGGAGACCGTGCACAACCTCTGGGTTTCCCTCGTGCCTTTCACGGGCCGGGTCAACTTCCAGCCGCACCGCGACTGGATGCGCGGCAAGATCAAGAAGTGGAACGGCTGCGGCGACCCGCGTTCGGGCGCCAATGCGACCAACGACGCCACGCCGGCGGCTGAGCGCTGGCGCGAGTTCCGCGGCCGCGACGGCGACCGGAACTACGGCTGCCCGCGCACGGCGGTGCTGCCGCTCACGTCGGAAAAACAGGCCGTCAAGAAGGCGCTCGACGCCATGGGCACCGGCGGCAACACGCGCACCGATATCGGCATGGTCTGGGGCTGGCGCACCCTGTCGCCGCGCTGGCGCGGGCTTTGGGACGATTCCGAGATGCCGCTGGACTACGGCACGCCGCTGATGACCAAGGCCGCCATCGTCATGACCGACGGCATGAACACGCCCTGGCTGACCGACGACGGGCTGTCGCTGGCGCAGACCAACGCCGAGCTCGAGGCGGTCTGCGAGTCCATGAAGCGCGAGGGGATCGTCATCTATACCATCACCTTCCAGGCGCCGGCCGACCTGGACCCGCTGTTCCGCGCCTGTGCCAGCAGCCCCGCGAACCACTTCAAATCGCCCACGAACCGGGACCTGGAGGCCGCGTTCCGCACCATCGGCGCGCAGCTCAGCAACCTCCGCCTGGCCCAATGAGGCCCAGTTAGACCAAGCCGTCCGGCGGCCCGAAATTTTCCTCGAATTTGATCGAGTTTTACTTGAGATATATGAAGTAAAATACTGTTTTTGTTAATACATTTCACCGTTTGTTAGGGGCGGGTGTGCTACTCAGCTACACCCCCTTAGTGCAACTGCAAACGGTTCGAAAAATGCCGTGGTTTCAATGGAGAAAAGCGATCGGCGCCCTGCGCCGCTTTCGCCGTGACCAGCAGGCGGCGGTCGTCGTCATGCTGGGCGTGGCCATGGTGCCGATCGTCGGGCTGGTCGGCCTCGCGGCCGATGGCGCCCGCGCCTACTTGGTCCAGGCGCGCTTGAGCCAGGCGGTGGACTCCGCCGCTCTGGCCGGCGGCCGAGCCATCAACGAGACGTACCGGGACGACGACATCCTCCGCTACTTCGAAGGCAATTTCCCCCATGGCTACATGGACGCGCAGGTCGATCCGCTCGGAATCGATGTCGACCATGCCCTGGGCACCGTCGAAGTTGTGGCCAGCGCTGACGTGCCGACCACCTTCCTGCGCATCCTGCAGGTCAACGAGATCACGGTCAGCGCCCGCGCGCTCGTGAACCGAGCCGTCCGGGGCATGGAGTTGGCCCTGGTGCTCGACGTCACGGGTTCGATGGAGGGCAGCAAACTCACGTCGCTCAAAACCGCGGCGAACGACCTGCTCAACATCCTCTACGGGACCCGGGAGACCGTGGACGATTTCTGGGTCAGCGTGGTGCCCTTCGCCGCTCGGGTCAGTTTCCAGCCCAACAGCGCCTGGATGGTCGGCCCGCCCGATCCCTGGAACGGCTGCGGCGATCCCCGCAGCGGTGCCGAGGCGACCAACGACGCGCCGCCGAGCACCGAGCTGTTCCCGGAATACGATCCGGAGGTCACCGGCTGGCGGCCGGACGACTACGGTTGCCCGGACACGCCGATGCTGCCGCTGACCGCCGAGAAGACCACCATCGTCGACAAGATTGATTCCCTGGTGGCCTTCGGCAACACCCGCACCGACGTCGGCATGGTCTGGGGCTGGCGCGCGCTCTCGCCCTCTTGGCGGGGCGTCTGGCCCGGCAATCCGACCCTGCCGCTCGACTACAACACGCCGCTGATGGACAAGGTGGCGATCATCATGACCGACGGCGAGAACACGCCCTGGCTCACCGGCGATCCGCTGACGCAGGATCAGACCAACGATCAGTTGGAAGCCGAGTGTCAGGCGATGAAGGATCAAGGCATCATCATCTACACGATCACCTTCCAGGCGCCCGAGGAGCTCAATCCGATCTTCTCCGCCTGCGCGACGACGCCCGATCATCACTTCATCTCGCCGACCAACGAGGACCTGATCGCCGACTTCCAGATCATCGGAGCCATGCTCTCGAATCTGCGCATCTCCGAGTAGCCGTTCCCGCGGCCGACAAGCGGATGGGCGGGCAGTCCCGAAAGGGCTGCCCGCCCGTCGCTTTTTGGGGCGCTCGATTCATTGGAATAGGCCAAGACTATAGTACACATGAACAAGTCGGGCGCGCGGCTGCGGTTCGGACGCGGTCCTGTTCCAAGTAATGCGCAACCGTTCGTAATCCGCCGAATTTTATCTAGTCTTTACCATTGGCCGCTAAACACCCCCATGGCAGTTGTGGGCAACCGCGCCAGTCTCCACAGGATCCATAGGGGTAGAAAAGTGTTAGCCAAGCTCTCCAAACCGACCGCCGGCACGAGCATGGACCGCAAGGTCCTGATGTCGATGATCGATCAACTTCCGATTGCGGTCATGACATGCGACCTCAAGGATTTTCGGATCAACTACGCCAACGAGGCGACGGTCGAGAACTTGAAGTCGCTGCAGCACGTGTTGTCGGTACCCGCAGAGGAAATCGTCGGTCAGTGCATCGACATCTTCCACAAGAATCCGGCACACCAGCGGGCCTTGCTGTCGGACCCCAAGAACCTACCCTACAGAGGCCAGATCAAGCTCGGCGACGAGATCCTGGATCTGAACGTCACCGCGATCATGGATGGCGACACCTATATCGGACCGATGGTGACCTGGTCGGTGGTCACCGCGCAGGTGCACGAGGAGCGGCGCACCGCCCGCCTCATGCGCATGCTGGACGACATGCCGGTCAACGTCATGACCGTCGATCTCGAGGACTTCACCATCGACTACCTCAACCGGACCAGCGTCGAGACCCTGAAGCCCCTGGAGAGCCTTCTGCCTTGCCCGGTGGCCGAACTCGAAGGCAAGTGCGTCGACCTGTTCCACAAGAACCCCTCGCACCAGCGCACGCTGCTGGCCGACCCCAACAATCTGCCTCACAAGGCCTTGATCGCGCTCGGCGACGAGAGGCTCGACCTGAGCGTCTCGGCGATCAGCGACCGTGAGGGCAATTACATCGCCCCGATGCTGGTCTGGACCGTCGCCACCTCGCGCGAAAAGATGACCGAAGAGGTCGCCGAGGTCGTGCAGTCGGTCTCAAGCGCCGCGACCGAACTGGAGGCCAGCTCGACGGCCATGGCCGCCGCGGCGGAAGAGACCAACAACCAAGCCGCGACCGTCGCCTCCGCGTCGGAGCAGCTGCGCAGCTCGATCGAGGAGATCGGCCGCCAAGTCGTCCGCTCCACCGAGATCGCCGGCGAGGCGGTCTCGGAGGCCGAGCGATCGAACCACATGATCGAAGGCCTGCGCGAAGGCGCCCAGAAGATCGGCGAAGTGGTCAACATGATCCAGGAAATTGCCGAGCAGACCAACCTGCTGGCGCTCAACGCCACCATCGAGGCGGCGCGCGCGGGCGAGGCCGGCAAGGGCTTCGCCGTGGTCGCAGCCGAGGTCAAGGCGCTGGCGACTCAGACCTCAAAAGCGACCGACGAGATCTCCCAGCAGGTCACCGAGATCCAGACCTCGACCGGCGCCGCCGTCGAGGGCATCGGCGCGATCAACCGGATCATCAGCGACATGAACGAGATCTCCACCTCGATCTCCTCCGCGGTGGAGCAGCAGGGTGCTGCCACCCAGGAGGTCGCCAAGAACATCACCGGCGTCTCCGAGGCGTCGAGCGAGAACGGCCGCCTGGTCACGGAGGTCAAATCCGCCTCCGATCAGCTCTCCGAGATGGCCAGCCGCCTGCAGCAGCAGATCGACACCTACATCGAGTCGGTGCGCGCCTGACCCATTCGAACGTCGACAGCGAAGAAAGGGAGGCTTCGGCCTCCCTTTCTTTTTGCCTTCGCCGGGAAACGGCGCGATGGCGCCGCCGCGTCGCCCTGGGGCGCTGGCCTGTCGGATCGGGTCAAGATCCGGTCGACTGCGGGCAATCTTGCGCAATCGCCTCGACTAGCGTCTTCTGTCTGGCGGCGGCGCCGGGCTCGGGCAAGAGGTCCGACCGGGCTGTCGTCGAAGGGAGAGCATCGATGAACCGGGAAGTCATCGTCACCTGCGCCGTGACCGGGGCCGGCGACACGGTCGGCCGGCATCCGTCGATCCCGGTGACGCCGGAGCAGATCGCCGGCGCCGCGATCGAGGCCGCCGGCGCCGGCGCCGCCATCGCCCACATGCACGTGCGCGACCCCGAGACCGGTCAGGGCAGCCGCGATACGGCGCTCTACCGCGAGGTGGTCGAGCGGGTCCGGGCGAGCGGCGTCGACGTGGTGATCAATCTGACCGCCGGCATGGGCGGCGACTACTTCCCGAGCGAGGCGGATCCCGCCGTGCCCGGACCCGGCACCGACCTGGTCGGCCCCGAGGAGCGTCTGGTCCACGTCGAGGCTCTGCGCCCGGAGATCTGCAGCCTCGACTGCGGCACGCTCAATTTCGGCGACGGCATCTACATCAGCACGGCGAGCCAGCTGCGCATCATGGCGCAGCGCATCAAGGAGCTCGGCGTCAAGCCGGAGCTCGAGGTCTTCGACATGGGCCACCTGCGCTTCGCCAACCAGCTGATCGCCGAGGGGCTGATCGAGGACCCGCCGCTGTTCCAGATCTGCCTCGGCATCCCCTGGGGCGCGCCCGCCGACACCGCGACCATGAAGGCCATGCGCTACATGCTGCCCGCGGGCGCCGAGTGGGCCGGCTTCGGCATCTCGGCGATGGAGATGCCCATGGTGGCCCAGGCCGTGCTGCTCGGCGGCCACGTGCGCGTCGGCCTGGAGGACAACCTCTATCTCGAGAAAGGCGTCTTCGCCAGCAACGGCGAGCTCGTCGAGAAGGCGATCAAGATCGTCGAGCTGATGGGCGCCCGGGC
>JAAUXY010102980.1_pt1 | contig 11685 bp, 10 predicted proteins | sample 7278121 | NCBI WGS metagenome assembly JAAUXY01 (sample SAMN14350117, study PRJNA611818) | marine sediment metagenome | isolation source: surface marine sediment (1.8m) | place: French Polynesia: Moorea | collected 2018-08
AGCCATCCCGGGCGCGCCGAAGAGCCACACCGCGCGCCAGTTCACCTCTCCCGCGCGGATGTAGGGCAGGCTGCCGAACGCGGCAATGGTGCCGACAATGGCGAGTGAGCCGGCAATGGCGAGCTTTTCCGGCTGATCCAGCAGGTAGACCAGCACCGGCACGGTCAGGATCGACCCGCCGGATCCCAGGAGACCCAGGCTCAGCCCAATGGCCAGGGCACCCGGCCAGGCGAGGATCAAAGCCGCCATTTGCGCTGCAGCACGCGGCTCAGGCCGCGCGCTCCTCCAGCGTTTCGTTGAGGCTGGCAGTGAGCGCGTCGTCCATGCGCACCGGTATCTTCATATAGTGCTGGCCATTGTTGTCTGCCGGCGCCAGACGGCCTGCGCGCATGTTGAACTGGACGGAAGGCAGGAGCAGGCGCGGAGCTGCCAGCAGCTTGTCGCGGGTTTCGCGGAATTCGACGAACTCCGCCTCGCTGACGCCATCCGCAATGTGGATGTTGGCAGCGCGCTCTTCCATCACCGTCGTCTGGCAGAAGTACTCCGCACGCTCATCGGTCTCGTAGTCGTGGCACATGTAGAGATCCGTCTCCTCGGGCAGGGCAAGGATACGTTTCACCGATTGGTACAGGGTGCGTGCGTCGCCGCCCGGAAAATCGGTGCGGGCGGTGCCGAAGTCGGGCATGAATATCGTGTCCCCGACAAACACCGCGCCTGCGAAGACATAGGAGACGCACGCCGGCGTGTGCCCCGGCGTGTGCCAGACTTTGCACACGTGGTCGCCGAGATGAATGCTCTCGTCGTCTGCAAACAGGTGATCGAACTGGCTGCCGTCACACGCGAAACCCGGCTCGGCGTTGAAGAGTGCGCCGAAGACTTTCTGCACCGCGCTGACCTGGCTGCCGATTCCCGTGCGCCCGCCGAGCTGCGCTTTGAGGTAGCTGGCCGCCGTCAGGTGATCGGCATGCACGTGGGTTTCGAGAATCCACTTGAGCTCGAGGCCGTGGTCTTTGATGTAGGCGATCAGCTGATCAGCCGATTCCGTGGACAGCCGTCCGGACGCGGGATCGTAGTCGAGCACCGAGTCGATGATCAGCGCCTCGCGCGAGGCGGGATCGGCGACGATGTAGGAGTAGGTCGACGTGGCCGGATCGAAGAAGGGTTCTACTGTTACCGTCATGATGTGGTCTCTGCATTCGTGTTGTGCCATTTACAGAGCCAGAATCGTGCCAACTAATTTTTTATTTCATATCAATGAGTTACACCTTCCCATAAACTCGGACAGGGTCTGCAACTGCCATATCTGGCATGGCATTGCGGCAGTGGACTGCTAGTATTGGCAGTCGGAACGGCGTGCACGCAGAGGGGTGATTCATGAGTGAGGCAACCGACATCAGTCCCCAGGTTGCGGGAATACTCGAATGTCTCAACGAGCCGGCCATTCTTTTGAGTCGGGAGTACCGGATTCTGCTTGCCAACGCGGCGTACCAGGATCTGTACGGGGACGAGGCGAGTCTTGCGCAGCGTCATTGCTACGAAGTGTCGCACCGCTACAACGTGCCCTGCGATCAGGCGGGAGAATCCTGTCCGCTGAAACGTTCCGCCGAGACCGGGGAAAACACGCAGGTGCTGCACATCCATCACACGCCCCGCGGCCAGGAGTACGTGAACGTGGAAATGTGGCCGGTGAAAGATCCGCGCAGCCGCGAAATCCTCTACTACATAGAGATCATTCACCCGTCGACGGTGGCGAGCGCGGACGCCGCTCCGGAGGGATTGGTCGGCCGCTCGCGTGTCTTCCAGCGCACCCTCGATCTGGTCGAGCGGGTAGCGCCGTCCGAGGCAACCGTGTTGCTCCTCGGCGAATCGGGCACCGGCAAGGAGCTGCTTGCCGAGACCGTGCATCGTTTGAGCGCCCGCAGCGCCGGTCCTTTTGTGCCGGTCGAGTGTACCGGCATGCCGGAAGCGCTTTTTGAAAGCGAGCTGTTCGGTCACGTGAAGGCTGCGTTTACCGGCGCCACCCACGACAAGCCTGGGTTGGTGGAAGCAGCCGCCGGTGGGACGCTCTTTCTCGACGAGGTCGGGGACATCCCCTTGAGCGAACAGGTGAAGCTGCTGCGTCTTCTGGAAACGCGGCGATTTCGCCGCGTCGGCAGCACGGACTGGCAGGACACCGACTTCCGTCTGGTCTGCGCCACCCACCGGGATCTTGCCGCGATGGTGGCAAGCGGTGAGTTTCGCGAAGACCTGTATTTTCGACTCAACGTGTTCGAAATCGAGATTCCGCCGCTGCGGGATCGGCCGGAAGACATTGCGCCGCTCATCGATTCAATGGTCTCGAGACAGGCGGTCGCCCGCGTGACGTTTTCCGAGGAAGCGCTCGGGTGTCTGCGTCGTTACCCTTTCCCGGGCAACGTGCGCGAGCTGCGCAACATCGTGGAACGCGCCGCTCTCCTCGTAGATGACGGCGTGGTTCGCATCGAGCATCTGCCGGACGCTGTCGTCAGATCCGAAGGGGTTGCGGCTCCGTCGTCCGAACGCGCCGTGTCGCCGGAGCTCATTCCGCTGGCCAACGTCGAACGCGATTATCTGCGTCGCGCCATCGCCACCCACCAGGGCGACCGCAAGAGTCTTGCCCGGGCGTTGGATATCAGCGAGCGTGCGCTGTATCGGAAGATTGCGGAGCTGCGCGAAGACGGCGAAGGCTGAGCAGCGTCACCGCAGTTGATGCCGCATGTGCTCAGGCGACCTCGCGCGAGATGCGCTCCATCTCCAGCAGGCGCGGCTCGAGGCGCTCCTGCTTCTGAGAACCCATGTGCAGCACGAGTCTGTCCACGCCCAGATTGGCGAACGCCTCAATCTCTTCCGGCGTCTCCTGCAGCGGCGTGATGATGATCTCGAACGTCTCACGGCTGCGCCCCGCGGCCTCCAGCGCCGCGTCCAGTCTGGTCAGGAGCGGGGCGGTCATCTTCGCGTTCAGGGCAAAGCCGTACCAGCCGGTGCCGTATTCGGCGGCTCGTCGCAGCGCAGGTCCGCTGTGCCCGCCGACCAGCACCGGCATCCGCGGCTGGACCGGTTTCGGGTCAAGGCGGCAGGGATAGGGCAGTTTGAAGTGGTTGCCATCGTAAGTGGTCAGCTCCTGGGTCCACAGCTTCTGCACAACGTCGAGAAACTCGTCCGCCCGCGGGCCGCGGTCTTCCCAGCTGAAGCCGCTCGAGATCACTTCCTCTTTGCACCAGCCGACGCCCACCCCGAAGTCGATACGACCGTTGGAAAGCCAGTCGAGCGTGGCAAATTCTTTGGCGGTATACAGCGGATGGCGCTGAGAGATCAGCGTAATGCCGGTGCCCATCCTCAAGTTCGTGGTCGCGTTGGCAATGAATCCGAACGTGGCAACGGGGTCCAGCATGCCGCCGCCGGCGGGAACCGGGATTTTGCCATCCTTCGAGGCCGGGTAGCCGAACTCCATCTCGTCGAAAAGCACCACGTGTTCGCCCATCCACAGTGAATCTATACCGGCCTGCTCAACCTGCGCCGCAACTTTTGTTATGACGTCAGGCGTGCCGATGGGTGACATGAAGGTACCGAATACGCCAATTTTCATAGCCGCTCCCCAAAGAATGCTGTTCGCATGTTAACCCTGACTCCGGGCCGGGAGAACTCCCCCTGCTGGCCGGCTGCCGGTTCAGCTGCGGTCGAGCACCTGTCGGAGCTTCTGTGCGAGATCGGCCATGCGGTAGGGCTTGGGGATACGGTCGAGGTCTGCAATGGCAGCCGGGTCGAGGTCACCGACGTCACCAAGATAGCCGGTGGAAAGGATGACTTTCAGGCCCGGACGCATGTCCATGGCCATGCGGCAGAGTGCAACGCCATTGAGCTCTCCCGGCAGAACGATGTCGGAAAGCACCAGGTCGATGTTGTCGTGCTGCTCGATCAGGCCGAATGCGGTATGACCGTCACCCGCTTCCAGCACTCTGTAGTTCATGGAGATGAGCGCGTCGTTGACGAAGCGGCGCAGCGCAATGTCGTCCTCGACGACCAGAATCAGCTCGCCCTGCCCATCTTCGCGTTCGCTGGCGACTTTCTCGGTCTGCACGTTGCTCTGTTCCGCGCGCGTGGCGCGAGGCAGCAGCAGGCTGACGCGTGTACCCTCATCCGGTGTTGATTCCAGATCAATGCCGCCGCCGGACTGATTGACGAAGCCGTAGACCATCGACAATCCCAGTCCGCTGCCTTTGCCGGTTTCCTTGGTGGTGAAGAATGGCTCGAATATCTTCTGCGCCACTTCCGCATCGATGCCAATCCCATTGTCGATGATGCTGATGGCAACATACTCACCGGGATCAATCTGCAGACGTGTTGCCAGCGATTCGTCGACAATCTGGTTGTCGGTGTGGATTTCGAGCTTGCCACCGCTCGGCATGGCGTCGCGGGCGTTCAAACATAAATTGAGAATGGCGTTTTCGAGCTGAGCGGCGTCGACGTGGGTCACCCAGAGCTCGTCCGCCGGTTGGAAAACGACGTTGATGCTCTCGGGGATGGCGTGACGGAGTAGATCCAGCATCCCGTTGATCAATGTATTGGCTTCGATGGACGTTGGTTCGAGAAGCTGGCGCCGCGAAAACGCCAGCAGGCGCTGGGTCAGCGTCGCGCCGCGCTGAGTTGCGGTTACGGCGTTTTCGATGAGTTGTCTGGAACGTTCGTCCAGCTCCTGGTCTCCCAGGAGATCCAGGTTGCCCAGAATGACCGCCAGCAGATTGTTGAAATCGTGGGCGATCCCGCCGGTGAGCTGCCCGACGGCCTCCAGGCGCTGGGCGTGCTGCAGCTGCACCTCGGCATTGCGCCGCTCGGTGACGTCGTAGCTGACGCCGAGGATGCCCGCAATGTTGCCGGCTTCGTCGTAACGCGGGGTGTAGCGGGAGGCAAAGTAGCCGCCGCCCAGCCTCGTTTCGGTGCTGACCGTTTCGCCTTCCAGAGCGCGCTGGAACGCTTCTACCTCAGGAGAGTCCGGCGCGAAGAAATCGTAAATGGATCCGCCGACAGCCTCGCCGGGCTTCAGGCCAATCTGCTTCAGGGAGCGCCCTGCCGAGAGTTTGAACACGCCTTCCCGGTCGAGCTCGTACATGATGATGGGGGCGTTGGCGATGACAGAGGTCAAGTACTCTTCGCTTTTACGCAACGCGTCCTGCGCATCTCGCGAGGACGTTACGTCGTAGGCTTCCACCAGCAGTCCATCGGGTAGCGGAATCACCTGTAACCTAAGCAGCCGGTGATTGTGGTCGCCCTCGAGGCTGACCTCGAATTCGTTGGCGCGCCCGTTCTGGCTGACCTGTGTCAGATAGCCGGTGAGCAGCTCGGCATTCGCTTCCGAAAAGACATCGCCAATCGTGAGACCGATGAGGGAATCTGCAGGAACGTCGATGAGCTTCGCGCCAGCGGCGTTGACGTCGGTAAAACGGTAATCCAGCGGCGCATCGTCTGCATCGATCTGCGCCAGACAATACATGGCGTCCAGCCCACCATGCAGCATTGCGTGAAACCGGTCATCGCTCAAGGCAACGCTCACGTGTCAATCATCCTTAACTCAGTAAGCATAGCGGAATGGTTGGCAACTACAAAAGCACCGCAGCGGCGTGAGCCAACCTGTTCGACCATTGCATCGCATGGTGGAAGCGCTTGTGTAGCTCGGCGCAACCCGGGAAATGTGGGACTATCTCGCGCGTATATCCAAAAACCTGAGGATCGGGTCCATGAACGCATGCCGCTGCCTTGTGCTGGTCATCACGCTTTTCGGCTCACCTCTGGCCACTGCCGACAGCTATCGTGATGCGGTTGTTGAGCTGCAGCTCGAGGCGCTTGCGGGAACGCTTACCCCCGCGCGGATCACGGCGCTGCTCGACGGACATGGCGGCGAGCTGAGCGCTGCACAACGCGAAGCTGCGGCGATCCTGATTTCCGCTGGCGTGCTCGCAGCGCCTGACCTTACCGATCCGGCACGGGTGGCGCAGAAGACATCGCGCTTCACCGCGGCGCTCCGGTCTGATCGTCCGTCTTTCATCGGGCGGATAGAAGACGCCTCGATGCCAGCCGCCATTGGACCGCGCGAGACACACGATGAGCTGCTTTCGGCGCAGGCGTTTCTCGCAGGACTCGGTGAGCTGCTCGCGGAGGACGTCCTCACGGGCTACGATCTGCGCCGCATTGGCGTGTATGACGACGTGCCGGAGTCGCATGGCTTCGTCTACTCACATTCCAGCTGGCGCCATCTGCGCCAGCTCGTGGCGCTGCTGCGCCGTGAGCGTGTCGAGGGGTGGGTCTACATCACGCCAAAGGTGTCGGCGTTCCTTTACCGTGAAGGGTGGGGCGGTGACGGCGCCAACCTTGCAACGCTGGCTACCGGCCAGCGGATCATCCAGGCAAGGGAATTCGCCGTGCTGTTCGAGTTCGACGATCCGAACGACCGTGCCCGCTTCCATGAGCTCATCACGCGCTACGCAAAGAAAGACGCCGATGACGAGCAGGGGCTGCTTGCCGACTCCTGGTGGCAGCCGTTCTATTACACCGACGGCCCATTGGACGGTTTCGAGAAGATTTCTCTCGTGGTCGTGAGCTCCGGGCAGCACGAAGCCACCTTGACCGTGCTCGAAGAGAACACGCAGCGGGTGGTCGCGGCGCTTGGTAGATATCCCTGGACGGTGCGGGTGGACACGGTCTGGGTCAATCCGCCTTTTAAACGTTTCCTCGAAGGCGGTTACAAGTAGGTCTGCATCCGATCAGCTCATATCGAGCTCGGCGTAGCTGCCGGCGGCGGCCGCTTCCAGCGTTGCCGCGTACTTCGGTCCGCCGCCGAAATAAGCCTGATAGCGGACCTTGCCCGCCTCGTGACCGGCCACGTTCGAGTTATAGCCGGTAAACCAGCCGCGGCTGCGCCGGGCCAGCAGGCGTTCGTGTGCCTGCACGACCTCCTCGACCCATGCCTCCTCGGCGTCGGGTTGCGCCTCAATACGGCTGATATGGTTGGTCCGAGCGTGCTCGAGAAGATCCGTCACCCAGTTCACGCCGCCTTCGATGGCGCGCGGGAAGTTGGTTGATCCCGACACGCTCTGCGGTCCGGCAACCATGAGCAGGTTGGGAAAGCCGTGGGTCAGAATCCCCAGATAAGTGCTGGGACCGTCGCACCATTTGTCACGAAGCGTCTGACCGCTGGTGCCTTGTATTGTCATGCGATCGAAGCCGCCCGTGATGGCGTCGAAGCCCGTAGCGTAGACGATGACGTCGAGCTCGTAGTGCGCATCTGCGGTTTGAATCCCCGTGGGCGTGATGCGTTCGATTGGCGCCTCGGTGATGTCGACCAGGTGAACGTTGTCGCGGTTGTAGGCTTCGAAGTAGTGCGATTCCAGGGGTAAACGTTGCGTGCCGAAACCATGGTCCCTGGGAATGAGCTTCTCGGCTGTCTCGGGATTGTGCACCCGCTGGCGGATGCGGTCGGCAATGTACTCGGAGATTTCTCTGTTGGCTGCTTCGTCGAGAAAAATCTCCGGGAAGTTTCCGGCAAGGATGGCGAAGCCGGGGCTCGCGTAAAGCTCGTCCCAGAACGCTCGACGCGCTTCGCGGGTCAGGTTGTGGAAGCCGCGGCGATCCGGGACGTGCTCGAAGCCGTTTGGCGACAAGGCGCAGTTGGCGAAAATCTCGTCGTAGCGCTTGCGAATGTCTGCCATCTCCTCGGCGGAGATGGGGGAGTTGTTGAGCGGCGTGCTCCAATTGGGCCGGCGCTGGAACACGGTCAGCTCGCCGACCTTGTCGGCGATTTCGGCGATGACCTGTATGCCGGTCGCCCCTGTGCCGATCACACCCACCCGGCGCCCCTCCAGCGGCACGGGCTCCTTGGGCCACCAGTAGGTGTGGAAAGAGTCGCCACGGAACTCGTCCATGCCGGGATAGCGGGGCGGTGTGGGCGCTGACAGCACGCCGATGCCTGTGACGACAAAGCGGGCCGTGCAGGTTTCCCCACTGGTGAGTTTGAGATGCCATTGGCGAGTTGACTCGTCCCAGACCATCTCTTCCACCCTGGCGTTGAAGCGCATGTGCTCGCGCAGATTGAACTTGTCTGCAACAAAATTCAGATAGTGCAGATTCTCCGGCTGTGCCGAGAATCGCTCCTGCCAGTGCCATTCGTCCAGCACCTCGCGGGAAAACGAATACCCGTAGGTATAGCTCTCCGAGTCGAAACGAGCGCCCGGGTAGCGGTTGCGGTACCAGGTACCGCCGAGGTCCTCGTCCGCTTCCAGCACAATGGCTGGGATGTCGAGATCGACGAGTCTCTTGATCTGGTAGATGCCGGATACTCCGGCGCCCAGCACAATCACCTCGTAGTGGAGTGGGTCGGTCATGAATCAGCCGTAAGACGAAATAGACCAAATATTATAACCCGGCCCGGCAGGCCTCTCTGGATGCGTCGGGTGCTACAGGCGCTCCCGGTAGGGCTGCATGTCGATTCCATGGGCGGCGTAACGCGCCTCCACGGCATCCACCGTAGCCTCACACCAGTAGTCGTCGCCCGGCGCGGGGAAGCCGAGCACACTCCTCTGCTCGGGAATGAGACGGGCAATGAGTCTCTCCATGAACTGGTCCGGCTGGTACATCGACCAGGACCAGGCGGGATGCAGGGTGCCCATCCAATCACAGTCCGACCGGCGAAAAGTGAGGTTCTGCACCAGACGGAGCGCGCCGTCCCTGACCGGCGTGCCGCGGTGCCAGACGTCATGCCGGTAGAAAAGCACTGAGCCGAGCTCGTAGCGCGCATGACATTCCCGTGCGTACAGGTGTTCTGCGCGAAAGGTTGCGGCTTCGGGATTCACCTCCTGCAGGTAGGCTTCCGCTTGCGCTTTGTCGTTCACATAGCGCATACCCGCGACTCCGGGCGTGTTGGTGATGGGCCAGGCGTAAGCAGGATCGTCCCTGCCCTGACGGGGCACCACCGCCGTGCCGCCGCCGTAATCGAACGGCGACAGGTAAATGATCAGTTCCACCGCTGCTGGACGTTCCCACGGCGGCGGATGCACCAGCATATGGTTCGGATAGTCGCAGTGGATGCGTTGATCCCGGTTGGAGTCACCGTCCGTTGACGGTTCCCGGCCGTATTTTGGCCAGAGGTCGGACTGGGTGAGGCGCAGATCCCGCGTGGCCACTCCGAGCAGTTTCGCAACGCTCTCAAGCAGCGCCGGTTGCAGGGTGACGTCGTTGAAAGCGTCCGAACGGGAAGGAAACACGAACTTCTGGGCGCTGCCGAATTGCTGGAACTGTGCCGCCGCATCGCTCCCGGGTGCCGGGTAGTGGGCTTCAGCCTCGGCGACAAGCGCCTCAATCAGCGTACATGGCAGGAGGTCGTGAACCAGGAGCGCACCGTTCTGACGCCAGCGCTCGATCTGTGCAGCGCTCAGCGCACCGTCGACCGCTTCGGATTCCAGCCAGCGGGCTGGGCTCAAGGATTCATCTCTGGCCACGGCCCCCTGGGTTCCATCGGCATCAGCGCTTCGAGAAACGGCACCGGCGAGCTGATGGTCACGATATAGGTGACCTCTTCATTGACCTCACCCTCCGCGTGCCATGCGCCCTTGGGGATGTTCAAGCGGTCACCGGCGCGAATGTCGATACGCTCGCCGTCCTCGTCCAGCACGTAAGTGCTGCCGCTCAGCACATAACCAATGATGTCGTAGTTGTGATAGTGCACGGGCAGCTCCGGAGAGGCCGTCGACAGATAGGTTGTTGGCCAGAAGCCGGTCCTGGCGATGTCCGCCATGACGTCCGCGTGGGTTTCGAAGTAACCGTGATCGATGGTCATGGAGGTCATATTCATTCTCCGCTCGGGATGAAGTAGGGCACCTTGGTTTCGCCTCGTTCTTCGAATATCGCGCTGACAGGCATGTCGAAGTCGACCGCATCCGCGTCACAATTGCGCAGCACAGACAACATGGTCGGGCCTTCATCGAGACGCACGAGAGCGGCGATGTAGGGCACCTCTTCCTCGAAACCAGGCGCGCCGGGCAGGGTGACCACGCTCCAGCTGCGTACCGTGCCGCGACCGGACGCCACCTGCCAGGTTACTGCCTCGCTGAAACAGGCGGAGCACAGCTTGCGGGGTGGAAACTGAACGTGACCACAGTCATCGCAGCGCTGCAGACGCAGCTCGTCTTCCGCGCAGCCGGCCCAGAAAGGTGCCGTTTCCGGCGTTGGTTTGGGTATGGGTTTACTCATAGCGCTGCCTCCGTACCGAGGATGAGGGTGGCATGACTCGACAGCACGCCGCCCTGGCCGTGGACCAGACCCACCTCAGCCCCCTCTACCTGGCGGGCATCGCCCGTGCCCCTGAGCTGCGTGACCGCTTCTGTCAAAGCAAACATGGATCCTGGATGACCCGTGTGCGAGTGCGAAAGGAGCCCGCCGTGAGTGTTCACCGGAATGGTGCCGCCGAGCTCGATGTTACCGTTTTCGACAAACGGTCCACCTTCACCTTTGGGGCAGAATCCGAGGTCTTCGAGCTCCATCAGAAGCACCGGGGTAAAGCAGTCGTACACCTGGGCAAAATCCATATCCGCCGGGCCCGCGCCCGCCATTTCGAATGCGCGTGGGGCCGATTCCGAAGCTGCGGTGGTCGTGAGCGAACGTGCCTGAAACAGGTGTTCGTGCCAGTGTGCCTCACCGCAGCCGAGAAAGTAGACGGGCTTGTTTGGAAAGTCTTGCGCGCGTTCCGCGGCGACAATGACAACTGCCGCACCGCCGTCAGACCACAGAGAGCAATCAAGCGCATGCAGCGGATCGGCAACCACCCGTGAGTTCAAGACGTCTTCGACTGTGATGGGCTCGCGCATCTCGGCAGCGGGGTTGAGGCTGGCGTGGGCTCTGGCGGATGCCGCGACCTGCGCAAAGTGTTCCGGCTTAGTGCCGTACTCGTGCATGTGCGCGCGTCCGGCCATGGCATACCCATTGGTCAGCGGCACGCCGTAGGTCAGCTCGAACTGAGGGTTCATTGTTGTGGTCATCTTGGCGAGCGTTTCCAGACCGGTCATGCCGGTGCGCGGATTGTCGCCGTGTGTCATCAGCACCGTGTCGCAGACACCTGTAGCAATAGCGCTGGCAGCGCGCAACACGGCAGTCAACGTGGTGGCGCCCCCTGCATTCAGCGTCATGCAGAATCGCGGGAAAACCTGCATGTACTCACTGAACATCTCCGCGTGATAGAGATGCGGCTCCACCCAGGGATTGCACGTGATGAGCCCGTCGATGTCGTCTTTGGTCAGGCCCGCGTCTGCAAGCGCCAGGCGGGCAGCCTCTGCGCTCAGTTCGGTGGATCCGCGATCGGGCAGGGCGCCGACCGGCGTTTCCCCCATACCCACGATGGCAACGCTGCCGCGTAGCGACATAGTGTGTCCCCCCGATAGTCCTCAAAGCCGAAGACCATACCGAAATCAGCGCGCCCGGGATAGCAATAGCCATGGCGCGCCAGCCGGAATCGGTGGCACACTTGGCTGACGAAAACACTGGGGGATGAAAATGCTGGACCTGCATTACTGGCCGACGCCGAACGGTAAGAAAGTGACCATCCAGCTCGAGGAATGTGGCCTCGAGTACAACGTGGTGGAGTGCAACATCGGCAAGGGTGATCAGTTCACCGATGAATTCCTCGCC
>JAAUXY010009375.1_pt1 | contig 11682 bp, 12 predicted proteins | sample 7278121 | NCBI WGS metagenome assembly JAAUXY01 (sample SAMN14350117, study PRJNA611818) | marine sediment metagenome | isolation source: surface marine sediment (1.8m) | place: French Polynesia: Moorea | collected 2018-08
CCCAGCGCCTCCTCGCGCATGCGGTCGACCTCGCCATGGAGCGGCAGGATCAGGGCGGCGTTGTCGGCGATGATCAGGTTCTCGGGCGTGACCTCGACGCCCTTCTCGCGCATCTTCGCGATCTCGTCCAAGAGCGCCCAGGGGTCGATCACCACGCCGTTGCCGATGATCGAGGTCTTGCCGCGCACGATGCCCGAAGGCAGCAGCGACAGCTTGTAGGTCACCCCGTCGATCACCAGGGTGTGGCCGGCGTTGTGCCCGCCCTGAAAGCGCACCACCACGTCGGCCCGCTCGGACAGCCAGTCGACGATCTTGCCCTTGCCCTCGTCGCCCCATTGTGAGCCCACCACCGCCACGTTCGCCATGCGCGCGCCCTCCGCTCAGCCGACTGTTTTGACCTGGCCGTCCCGGTAGACATGGCCGCAGCCGAGCCGCCGGGCCTCGGCCGCCGCGTCCTTGGCAGGCATCAAGCCCGCGACGGTGATCCAGCCTTCGGCCCTGAGCCGCGCCGCCTCCGCCCGCGCCACCTCGAGCGGCACGAACACCCGCCGTGCCGCCTCCGGCGTGGCGAGCGCGCGGAGCAGCACGTTGGTGAACAGCGTGAAGCCGGTCGCGGGCTCGCCGCCCTCCGCCCCGCCGAGGGCGAGATAGCGGCCGCCGCCGCCCAGCTCGCCGCGCACCCCTTGGGCGAAGATCGTGAAGGTGACGCCGGTGTGGTACTCGAAGCCGCGGTTCTCGACCGGGTCGACAGTGAGGCGCAGGTCGGGCCGCGCCGCCACGATCAGCTCGACCACCTCGGCCAACCGCTTGGCCTCTTCGGCCGCTGGCTTTGGCAGCTTGAGCTTGGCGATGGCGGCGAGCGCCCTGTCCGCCGGGCCCGCCGCGGCCAGGAGCGCGCGGAACAGACCCCTGGCCTTGGTCTCGTCCTCGATCGCGGCCACGGCGGCCGCGTCCTTGCGGTCGAGCGCGGCGCGCAGGCGACCCGCGACGGGATCCGCGATGCCGAGCCCGTCCGCGACCGCCGGCACGAGGGTCGGTAGCGTGAGGTCGATCGAAAGTTCCGTGATGCCGATGGCGTTCAAGGCCTCGGCCGCGAGCAGCACCACCTCGGCGTCGCCGGCGGCGGCCTGGGCCGCGCCGATCAGCTCCGCGCCGACCTGGCAGAACTGGCGCTCGGGGCTGAGCTGAGTGCCCTGGACCCTGAGCACCTCGCCGGCATAGCAGAGGCGCACGGGCCGCGGCGCCTTGGCCAGGCGCGTGGTCGCGATGCGGGCGATCTGCATCGTCATGTCGGCGCGCACGCCCATCATGCGCTGGGAGACCGGGTCCATCATGCGGAAGGAGCGACCCACGTCGAAGGTGGCCTCGCCCCCGGCCAGGCCCTCCTCGAACTCCACGAGCGGCGGCTTGACCCGCTCGTAGCCATGCGCCCGGCAGCTCGCCAGCAGGGCCTCGACCGTCTCGGCCTCGTGCTGCGCCTGGGGCGGCAGCAGATCGCTCAGCCCGGCGGGCAGCAGGGCCTTGGAAGGTGCGTCGTTCATGGGCGTTCCGGCGGGCCGCGGCCCGTCATGCCTCTCCTCCGGCCCGCCTGTCCGGGCCGATGTCCCCGGAAATTGGTACCCCCTCCGCCGCCCCAGGGCAACTGTGGGGCGAGGCGACCTCGCTCACGCCGCGCGGCAGCCGCGGCGGGCGGAGGTCAGCACGGTCGAAACGCCCCAGACCGTCCTGAGCCCAGCGGCCACCTGCTCGGCGAGCTCGGGTCCCATGCCCGCGACCTGGAGGTCGATGGTGAGCTCGCCCGGGCCGTCCGAGGTGGCGTGCAGCCGGGTTGGCACCAAGCCGCGCTTGGCGAAGGGCTCGAGCACCCGGGGCAGCACGCCCGGGTCGGCATGGGCGTGCACGGTGAAACAGGCGGTGGTGGGGTCGGAAAGCGCCGGTTTTCGGCGGTCAGAAGTGAGTAAGGTCATGACATGCGCTCTTCATTGGGGTGACGACAAGACGAATCACGAGGGCCCGGTCCTCGACGAGAACCGGGGTCGTAATTCGCGCGCCAATCCGCAATGCCGGCGTTTCGGTCATGACAAGGGCGAGTGTAGGCAGGCGGGGAGGGGGAATCAAGCGGTCGGCGCCCGCGCGTCGAGTTCTAGAGCGCGGCGAATGCGGGCGAGAAAGCGACCGCTCCGCTCTTGCCTTCGAGGGCGCCGTCGACGAGCTCGAGCGCCATGAAATGGGGTCCCGCATAGGGCGAGGCGAAGCGGTCCGCGAGATCGGCGCGGAAGCCGAAGCGCGCATAGTAGCCGGGCTCGCCGACCACGAAGACCGCCGCCCAGCCTTGGGCGGCCGCACGGTTCAGGCTCTCGCGGATCAGCCGCGACCCGATGCCTTGCCCTTGCTGGTCGGGCAGCACCGCCACCGGCGCGAGGCCAAGCGCGCGCACCGGCGCCGTCATCCTGGAGAGCATGATATGACCGACGATGGCGCCGTCGCACACGGCGACCAGCGCGATTACCGCGTCGCCTTCCCGTCTCAACGCGTCTACGAGATCGGCCTCCGCCGGCTGGCCGAAGGCAGCCCGGACGACGGCGCGCACGGCGCCATGATCGGCGTCTCCTTCGTCGCGAACGTCCATCTGGCCTGAGATCTCCGATGCCAAGAAAAGCGCTGTGTATCAACGGAGTAGGCGGACTCTCGCCCCGAGACCATGATTGTCATGACCGCTCCGGGCGAGACACACAAAAAGCCGCCAGCTCAGTCTGGCCGCTTGAACCGGTCGTGCGGGACCACCGCGATCGGCACCAACTCGATCAGGAACTCGGGGATCACCAGGCCCGGCGTCTGGATCAGGATGCTCACCGGCGCCCCCGGCGTCTTGAAATGGCGCGCGCGCACTTCCTGGATGATCGGCAAGTGCTCGCGGTCGAGGAAGTAGATGGTCAGCGAGACGATGTCCTCGAGCCGGCCGCCGACGCAGTCGAGGATCGCCTGGATGTTGTCGATGCACTTTTCCATCTGGGCGCCAACGTCGCCAATGCCGACGACCGCGTGCTTCTCGTCCCAGGCGACCTGGCCGGTGATGTGAACGGTCTCTCCGTCGCCCTGGATGACCCCCTGCGAGAACGCCCGGCCGTCGGGCCCCCAGATGCCGGGCGGGTTGAACCCGTCTGCCATGATGTGTCTCCCCTGGCCCGCCCCCCTAGAAACTGAGCGGCGTCACCTGGCGGATGTTGGGCAGCTTGCGCACCTTGGCCAGCACTTCGTCGGGCACGGGCTCGTCCACCTGCAACAGCGAGATGGCGTCGCCGCCCGGGTGCGAGCGGCCGAGATGGAAGGTCGCGATGTTGATGCCCGCCTCGGCGAAGGTGTTGCCCAGATTGCCGATGATGCCCGGCATATCCTCGTTGGTGATGTAGATCATGTGCGGCGTCAGCGAGGCCTCGATGTTGATGCCCTTGATGCTGACCAGCCGGGGCTCGTCGCCGAACAGCGCGCCGGCTACGCCGCGCGACTGCTGCTCGGTCGTCACCGTGATGCAGATCAGCGACTGATAGCCGGTCGCCCGCTGGTGCTTGACCTCGGTGATGTCGATGTTGCGCTCCCGCGCGACCACCGGCGCGTTCACCATGTTGACCGTCTCCATCAGCGGCGAGAGCAGGCCTTCGAGCGCGACCGCGGTGATCGGCCGGGTGTTGAGCGCCGCGACCTCGCCCTCGTACTCGATGGCAACCGCCTTCAGCCCGGTGCGGGTGAGCTGGCCGGCGAAGCTGCCGAGCTGCTGGGCGAGCTTCATATAGGGCCGGATCTTGGGCGCGTCCTCGGCCGAGACCGAAGGCATGTTGATGGCGTTGACGATGGCGCCGGTCAACAGAAAGTCCGCGAGCTGCTCGGCCACCTGGACCGCCACCTTCTCCTGAGCCTCGGTGGTCGAGGCGCCGAGATGGGGCGTGGCCACCACGTTCTCCATGCCGAACAGGACGTTGTCCTTGGGCGGCTCCTCGGCGAAGACGTCCAGCGCCACGCCGGCGACCTGGCCCGACTCCAGGGCCGCCTTGACGTCCTGGTCGACCAGGAGCCCGCCCCGGGCGCAGTTGATGATGCGCACGCCGGGCTTCATCTGGGCGATGGCGTCCTTGTCGATGATGTTGCGGGTGGCGTCGGTCAGCGGCACGTGCAGGCTGATGAAGTCGGCCCGCCGGAACAGGACGTCCAGCTCCACCTTCTCGACGCCGAGATCCTCGGCCCGCTCGGTCGACAGGAACGGGTCGTAGGCCGACACCTTCATCTTCAGCGCGTGCGCGCGCTCGGCCACGATCGAGCCGATGTTGCCGCAGCCGATGATGCCCAGCGTCTTGCCGGTGAGCTCCACGCCCATGAAGCGGGACTTCTCCCACTGGCCCGACTGGGTCGAGCGGTCGGCCTCGGGGATCCGGCGGGCCAGCGCGAACATCATGGCGATGGCGTGCTCGGCCGTGGTGATGGCGTTGCCGAAGGGCGTGTTCATGACCACCACGCCGTTTTCGGTCGCGGCCTTCACGTCGATGTTGTCGACGCCGATGCCGGCCCGGCCGATGACCGTGAGCCCGTTGGCCGCCTCCAGCAGGTCCGCGGTCACCTTGGTGGCCGAGCGCACGGCGAGCCCGTCGAAACCGCCGATGGCCGCCTTGAGCTCCTCCGGTTTGAGCCCCGGCCGGTAGTCCACATCCAGGCCGCGCTCCTTCATGACGGCCACGGCCTTCTCGGAAATCTTGTCGGATATCAAAACCTTGGGCATGGCGTCCTCACGCGGCCGAGGCCTGCCGCCCGCGCGCCTCGGCGAAGGCCCAGTCGAGCCAGGGCAGCAGCATTTCCAGATCGCTGGTCTCGACCGTGGCGCCGCCCCAGAGCCGCAGGCCCGGCGGCGCGTCCCGGTGGCTGCCGATGTCGTAGGCGACGCCTTCGTCGGCCAGGAGTGCGGCGATCTCCTTGGGCAGGGCGGCCCGGACGGCGGGGTCGAGCTCGGCCGCGGCCGGGCCGGCCAGCGACAGGCAGATCGAGGTGCAGGATCGGGTCTCGGGCGCCCGGGCCAGGAAGGTGGCCCAGTCGCTCTCGCCGACCCAGCCGGAGACGGCCTCCAGGCTGGCCTCCGCGCGTGCGATCAGCGCAGCCAGCCCGCCGATCCCCTCGGCCCAACGGAGCCCGTCCAGCGCGTCCTCGACGCACAGCATGGACGGCGTGTTGATGGTCTCGCCCCGGAAGATGCCTTCATTGAGCGCGCCGCCTTTGGTCAGGCGGAACAGCTTGGGCATGGGCCAGGGGGGCGTGTAGCGCTCCAGCCGCTCCACCGCCCGCGGCGACAGGGCCAGCATGCCGTGCGCCGCCTCGCCGCCCAGAACCTTCTGCCAGGACCAGGTGGCCACGTCGAGCTTGTCCCAGGGCAGGTCCATGGCGAAGGCCGCCGACGTCGCGTCGGCGATCACCAGACCCTCGCGGTCGAGCGGGATCCAGTCGCCGTTCGGCACCCGCACGCCCGAGGTGGTACCGTTCCAGGTCAGGACCACGTCCCGCGAGAAATCGACCGTCGCGAGATCCGGCAGCTCGCCGTACTCGGCCGCGATCACCCGGCTGTCGTCGAGCTTGAGCTGCTTGGTGGCGTCGGTGACCCAGGCCTTGCCGAAGCTCTCCCAGGCCAGCAGGTCGACGCCACGGGCGCCCAACAGCGACCAGAGCGCGATCTCGACGGCGCCGGTATCCGAGGCCGGCACGATGCCGAGGCGCCAGTCCTCGGGCATGCCCAAGACCGCCTTGGAGCGGTCGATGACCTCGGCCAGCTTGGCCCTGGCGGGCTTGGCCCGGTGAGAGCGGGAGAGGCAGGCGTTCTCGAGCGCCGCCAGGGTCCACCCGGGGCGCTTGGCGCAGGGTCCAGAGGAGAATTGGGGGACCCGCGGCCGAAGCTGCGGTTTCATGCGTCTATTCCTTCCAGAATAGTTGCGCCCCGTTGGGGGGGCGTGGCCCGGGACGGATACTAGTGGCCATGTTGCACTGCGTCAACGATGCCGGACGCGGCCATCGTCGCAAGGAGCCGATCAGCCGTTTCGGCCCCCTGGCCGGCGGGTCGGAGCCATTAACCAGAGGTGTGACGATCGTCACATTGCTACGGATTTCAATGGGGTAGGGTCACCCCACGCTCAACACGGCACCTACTGAACGAGAGGGAAAACAGGATGTACGCCACCAGACGCATTCCCGCCTGGGCACCTCGCGCGGTGCTTGTCACCGTTGCCATGGGGTTTGCCCTTTCGGGTGCCGTCTGGAGCCGTGGCGTCGCCCATCCCTCTGCCGTGCCGGCGTCGCTCGGACCTCAATGCGGCGGGGTCGGGGTTGTCGGCGGGCTCGTCGCCCCCAGCGGCGAGACCGCCATCGCGCGCCCGTGTCCGCGCCCCGAATCGGGGCGTTCGCCTGCAAACGCGGCGCGTCATCAACCCCCGCCCTGCCACATCTCCGAGCCATCGCCGGTCGGTGGCCAGGACGGCACAGGGTCGCCGTGTGATCGGCGTGCGCACCGCACCGTCGCCGCTGCCACGGGCAGCGACGGTGCCGGTGCTGCCCGCGCCGAGGGTCGCACAGATTCCGGCGAGACAGGCACTCGCCCCCTGGCGCCCGGTGCGCCAGACCTGAACCGATATTGCAGCCGCACCTATCGCGGCAGCCAGGCGAGATTCGACCAGACGCGGAACGGCTGGGTCTGCGTCCAGCCCGGCCGCGGCGGGCTCGGCGCGACCGAATACCGGGTCAATCTGGCGGCGGCGTGCCGCTTGACCACCGGTCGCCAGGACTTCCGATATCAGGGGGATCGACGCGTGGTGCGCTGCATCTGAGTTCGCTTGCCGGCAGCCAGGCAGGCCCGCTCGAGCAAGCGCGAGGGCCGCGCCCGCAGAGATGCGGGCGCGGTTTTCTCATTTGCGTTGTTTCCGCGGGATCGGCTCCGGCCCACTCGCCCACCAGGCCCCGCCCCCACGGATGCTGCCAATGGCTGGCCGGGTGGGGATTGCCGTGCCGAGCGCATCGGCGCAGCCTATGCTGTTTCGGTTGTCCAGCGCCTTTTGAGCACGACAACCACGGCAATGGGCCGGCGCGAACCCAGGTCGGTGGGAAACGGCTCAGATCCCGTAATACCAGGGCGCGAACAGCGTGAAGGCGACCCACACGATCGCGATCAACGGCAGCCCGACGATGGCGAAGTCGACGAAGCGGTAGTTGCCCGGCCCCATCACCAAAAGATTGGTCTGGTAGCCGATCGGGGAGGCGAAGGAGGAATTGGCGGCGAACACGACGGCGACCGCGAAGGGCAGCGGGTCCATGCCGAGGCCGAAGGCGATTTCGACGCCGATGGGCGTGAACAGGACCGCACAGGCCTTGGTGTTGAGGATGTTCGAAAGCAACGCCACGAGCAGGAAGAAGCCCGACAGGATGGCCGTGGGACCGGCGCCCTTGAGTGCGGCGATCAGCGCGTGCGCCAGATACGGCGCGCCGCCGGTCTCCTCCAAGGCCAGGCCCAGGCCGAGGGCCGCGCCGATCATCATGACGATGGTGCTGTCGACGGCCCGGACCGCCTGACGCACGGTCAAGCAGCCGGTGGCGATCATGCCCGCCGCGCCGGCCAAGGCCGCGGTGACGATCGGAACCACGCCGGTCGCGGCGAGCAGGACCGTGCCAAAGAAGACGATCAGCGCGCGCCGGGCGTGATAGGGCGAGGGCAGGTCCGTGGCGGACCATTCCAATAGGATCATGTCCGGGTTGCCGCGCAGGGCCTCGATGGTCTCGGGCCGGCCCTGCAGCATCAGGATGTCGCCCGCCTCGAGCCGGATTTCGGTCATCCGGGCGCGGATCATGCGCGAGCGCCGCTGGACGCCCACGACGATCGCATTGAAGCGGCGGCGGAACTGGATCTGCTCCAGGTTCTGCCCGATCATGCGCGAGGCGGGGCTGATCATGACCTCGGCCAAGACCTGCGCTTCGCCGCGCGTGCCCTCGGTGCCGGCCGCCACTTCGGCAAGGTCGGGGTTCAGGAGCCCCGGATCCTCCTTGACCGCCTCCATCAGGGCACTGCGCGTTGCGGCCACGATCATCACGTCGCCCCGGCGGATGGTCAGATCCTCGAAGGGCGGCACGAAGGCGTGCTCGCCCCGCTGGACCAGGCGCACGGTCATGTCCTTGAGGTTGGGGAAGAAGCCCCCGACCGAACTCTGCGCCACCAGCTTCGAATCGGCCGTCACCTGGATCTGGGAGATGTACTGCTTGCCGCTGCTGGCCATAATCTCGCGCGCCGGCGAAGACCGGTCCGGAATGATGCGGGGTGCGATCAGGATCACGTAGGCCAGGCCAGAGGCGGCCAGCACCAAGCCGGGCACCGTGAACTCGAAGAAACTGAACTCCGGCAGGCCGAGCTCGATCAGGGAGCTGGCCACCAGCAGGTTGGTGCTGGAGCCGATCAGGGTGGTCATGCCGCCCAGGATGGCGGCGTAGGACAAGGGGATCATGAGGCTGCTGCTCGAGCGGCCCAGTCGGTCAGCCAGCGCCTGCATGATCGGGATGAAAATGACCACCACGGGGATGTTGTTCAGAAAGGCGCTGACCACCAGCACGATGGCCAGGGACAGGGTGACCGAGCGCCAGGCGCCGCCGCCGCTGACCTTGAAGACGAGCCGCGCGGCGCGGTCGAGCACGCCGGTTCGCAAGAGCCCTTGGCCGACCACCAAGAGCGCGAGCACGGTGATCAGGGCCGGGTTGGCGAAGCCCTCGAGGATGCGCAGAGGCGTGAGCAGGTTCTCGCCGGAGGGGCCGAAGATCGGGAAGAAGTGGAACAACAGCAGCAGTGAGGCGATCGCCAGCAGCGAAGTGAGTTCCATGGGCAGGCGCTCGAGCGTGTAGAGCGCCAGCGCCGCGATGATCAGCGCGAAGGTCGCCCACATCTGGAAGCTGGGATCGACTGGCGTCACGAATGGACCCCCCGAGGCCGCCGGCCACGGCCAGCGAGTCTTGTTGTTTTGCGGAAGTCTAGCATTGCGGGGGTCGCGGTGCGCAAGCACATTGACGACAACTTTTGGTTGCTAATACGCGAAAGAGTTGTAGGCGGCGGCCGAGCTGCAGGCGTCACCGCGGGCGGTGCGGGTCCCGTTCAGCGCTTGTCCCGGCCGGCTTCCTCGAGCAGCCAGTCCCGGAACGCTGCCACCTTGGGGCGGTCGGCGTTCGCCTCCAGGGAAATCACGAAGTAGCCGAATTCGAGCGGAATGCCGAGGTCGAAGGGGCGCACGAGGCGGCCTGCGGCGATGTCCTCCGCGACGAACATGGAGCTCGCCAATGCCACGCCCTGACCCGCGATCGCCGCTTGCAGCGCAAGGCTCTCCTGCGCGAAGACCGGGCCACGGGTGGCGTCGATCCCGGCGATGCCGGCGGCCCGCAGCCACATCTCCCAGGTCGGCCAGGTGCTGCGCTGCCCGCCGAAATGAATGTGCAAGAGGGTCTGCCGGCGCAGGTCCTCGGGCGTGGTCAGGGCGTCGGGCCCTTCGCACAAAGCCGGGCTGCACACGGGAACCACCGCCTCGTCCTCAAGCAGCGGGTCTTCGCGGTGCTTGGGATAGCCGCCCGGACCGTAGCGAATGGCGATGTCCACGTCCTCGCGCGCCAGATCGATCACCTGGTTGGTGGCGTCGATCCGCACGTCGATCTCCGGATGGGCCGCAGCAAACCGGTCCAGGCGGGGGACCAGCCACTTCGCCGTGAAGCTGGGCGCGGCGCTGAGCTTGAGCTCGCCGGCCTCGTCATGGGTGCGCATCCGCTCGGCCGCCTGTTCGAGCCTGTCGAACGCCTCGTAGAGCAGGGGCAACGCCGCCTGCCCGGCATCCGTGAGCATGACCGCCCGGGTCAGGCGGCGGAACAGAGGCACGCCGACGAACGCCTCGAGGCTCTTGACCTGATGGCTGATCGCGGCCGGTGTGACGTTGAGCTCTTCCGCCGCCTTGGCAAAGCTCAGATGGCGGGCGGCCGCTTCGAAGGCGCGCAGGGCATTGAGGGGCGGGATCCGTCGGGCCATATCTGAGATGCCTTAATAAAACTAACTTATATTTTGAAAAATAGTCGTTTGTATGGATTGATTCTACTCTGTAAATCTACGCCATAGACAAAACATAATTCAACACTGGAGATGAGCCATGTTGGATATACTGACACGCAGCATCGCCCTGGCCGCACGCATCGACGTGCCCTCCGAAGCAGAGATCTTCGCTCCCTCAGGGCCGAGCAGGATCGGCCGCTGGGTCCGGGCGCTGGGGCGGACCATCCGCGCGGCGGCCGTCGGCGTTGGTCGGGCCCAGTCGCGGCGCCCCACGAGCCCGGCCGCCCTGGCTGCCCGCACCGGCGGGCGGGCGACTGCCACCAGCCGGTCGCCGGTCGCAACCCACCGCAAGACCGGCTTCCAGGCAGCAGACCGGCCGGCCACCACCCACGATCGGGTCATCCGCCGCGCCGCGTGAACGCCCGACGCATCCACGTGTCGATCGGAGAGGACAGCCATGTTCGCCATGCAATACCGCATTCCTTTGCCCCGCTCGTTCGACATGGCCGAGATCCGCAACCGGGTGGCGGCCAAGGGGTCGGCCTACGATGAGCTACCGGGATTGCGCCGCAAGGCTTTCCTGGCCAGAGACATCGAAACCGCCCACGCCCTTGGGCGGGCGGCCAACGAGTACGCCTCTTTCTATGTCTGGGACTCCCTCGCGGCGGCGCGGGCGTTCCTGTTGGGGCAGGGCTTTGCCGGCATCGTCGAGAGCTTCGGCCGGCCCACCGTTCAGACCTGGCTGGTCGTCGCGGCGGCGTTCAACGACGCCGGGCCGCCGCCGCGTTTTGCGCTCAAGGAGAGCCTGCCGCTCCCCGAGACCCTGGATCTTCGGCAGGTGACGGCTGCCGAGCAGGCGGAACTGGCGCTCATCCAGGATCGCCCCGGCTTGCGGGGCTGGGTCAGTGCCTTGGATCCCTCCGGCTGGACCGGCATTCGGTTCAGCCTATGGGAAAGCGCGGAGGTCGCCGAAATCCCGGCCGCCGCCGATCTCGTCGGCTGGGAGGTCCTGCACCTCTCTGCGCCCGCCGCGGCAACGACGCCCGGGCCTGCCCCCGATGCGGCGCCGCTCAGCCGGGCGGCCGGCGCTTGATCATGTGGGTGCACTCCAGCGTCAGCACCAGCGCCGCGTCCTGGTTCACGGTGTCGTGGCGCAGAACCAGGATGCCGAGGCCCGCCCGGCTGTCGGACGGCCGGGCGCTCAGCACCTCGAGCTCGAGGTGCAGGGTGTCGCCCGGCATGACCGGTTTGCGCCAGCGCAGCTTGTCCATGCCCATCCCGGCATGGGCGCAGGCCGCCAGAACCCGGCTCTCGGCGAACAGGCGAAAGCTCAGCGCCAGCGTGTGCAGCCCGCTGGCGAAGACCTGGCCGAAGGGATGCGCGCGCCCGGCCTCGACATCGATGTGGAAGGCCTGCGGGTCGTAATCGAGCGCATAGCTGATGATCTGCCGCTCGGTCACCGTGATCGCGGGCGAGCGGTAGCGGTTTCCCACCTGGAAGTCCTCCAGGTAAAGGGCTTCGATACCGGGATTGACGGGCACGTCCATGCGCTAGACCGCCGCCGCGATGGCCTGGCCCATCTCGGCCGTGGTCGC
>JAAUXY010148539.1_pt1 | contig 11682 bp, 7 predicted proteins | sample 7278121 | NCBI WGS metagenome assembly JAAUXY01 (sample SAMN14350117, study PRJNA611818) | marine sediment metagenome | isolation source: surface marine sediment (1.8m) | place: French Polynesia: Moorea | collected 2018-08
ATAGGCGATGAAGCGGGAAAACAGCTCCGACTGCGAGGAGATGCCCAGTTTGCCGTAGATGTTCTTGCGGTGGATCTTGACGGTACCGGTGCTGATCCGATAGTGCCGGCCGATGGCCTCGGAGGAATGCCCGCGCAGCACCATCCGGACCACGTCGCGCTCGCGTCGCGTCAGAACGCCCTCGCCGAACCTCTCGAAGGCGCTCGCCACCTGTGTGTTCAACGACGGAAAGGCTGCCTTCTGTTCGGTGGAGGCATGGTGATGGTTGCCGAGGTTGCGCCAATGGCGAATCGCGGAGGCGTGGACGATCGGCTCGACGCGGCGCAGCTTGGCGATGTCGCGATCGCTGAAGGGCGCACTCGTGCCGGCCCGCATCAGCGATATCACCAGCCTCATGTCGTTCGGCAGGGCGATGACGAAGCCGATCTCCTCCGCCAAACCGGTCCGGCGGTAGTAGGAGCGGTAGTATTCGGAGTGATAGAAGCGATCGGGGGCGATCTCGCGCAGGCGGTAGAGACCGGGATCGATGCGCTCGGCGCAGACCTGATAGAATGGGTCCAGCAGATAAGGGCCTTCCTGATAGTCGGTGACGAAGACGACCCGCTGCCGCGGCGTGAAGGTGTCGTAGAGGCAAATCGGCCGCTCGGGGCCGCGATAGGCGAAGAACACCGAGTAGTCGAAAGCCACGACGCGCTTGAGCGCCTCGACCAACTCGGCCGGGAACCGCCGCGTGTCCGCGGCGGCGATGATCCGCGCGATCTGCTCGTGCCAGTCGCGGGAATCCAGTTTCCGAAGTGCCTTCGCGCCCTTAGTCACCGCTGGCGGTAATATCCCTTCCCATGGCCATTAATCTCTTTCTATACCGCGGGGGATATATACAGTCACTTGCCGATCGGAGCATGCTCGAGCGTCCGAAGTGGGACCGCACGAGAATAACCGACGAACAGCGCTAGCGCGTACGGGCCGCCCGGGAGATGGAACAGAGGCAAAGGCCGACTGCACAGCCTCATCGTGCGGATACACCGGATATCGAGTTCCAAGGCGTTACCAAGCGGTTCGGCGATGTCGTCGCGGTCCGCGACGTCAGGCTGTCGATCGACAGGGGCGCCTTCTTCTCGTTCCTGGGCCCGTCCGGTTGCGGCAAGACGACTTCGTTGCGGCTGATCGCCGGATTCGAGCAGCCGTCCTCGGGCGACGTGCGGATCAGCGGCGCTTCGGTGGTGGGTGTGCCGGCCTACCGGCGCCCGGTGAACATGGTATTCCAGCACTATGCCCTGTTCCCGCATCTCACGGTTGGGGACAACATCGCCTATGGTTTGCGCCAGAGAAGGCCTCAACCCACGAGCCAGGACATCGAAAGGCAGGTGTTGGAGATGCTCGATCTGGTACGGCTCGGGGGCTACCAGCGGCGCCGGATCTGGGAGCTCTCCGGCGGCCAGCAGCAACGCGTGGCGCTGGCCCGGGCCTTGATCAATCATCCGACGGTGCTGTTGCTGGACGAGCCACTCGCCGCGCTCGACCGCAAGCTGCGGCGCGAGATGCAGATCGAGCTGCAATCCCTGCAACGCGAGGTCGGCATCACCTTCGTGCTGGTCACGCACGACCAGGAGGAAGCGCTGTCGATGAGCGACACGATCTGCATCATGCATGACGGCGAGATCATCCAGACCGGCGGCCCCACCGAGCTTTACGACGAACCGGTCAACCGCTATGTCGCCGATTTCGTGGGCAAGTCCAACTTCTTCGAGGGCCGGGTCGCCGAAGCCGACGGCACGGGCGCGAGGATCCAAACTTCGAACGGCCGAACGTTCGCGGGGCGCAATCCGAAAGGGGCGGCGGCGCTGGAACGGGATGCACCGGCGACGCTGGCTGTGCGCCCCGAGCTCATCTTCATCTCCTCACCAGACGCCGAGGCGCCCTTCGAGGCCGACGTGGAGGCGACGGCCTTGATCAGGAACCGCATCTTCCTTGGCGAGCAGACGGAATATCTGGTCGAGGCGGACAGCTTGGGCGAGGTCCTCGTGCGTGCGCCCAAGCATGCCGAGGCGCTGACCGGTGGATTCAGTCCGGGCGACCGGGTCCTGATCGGCTGGCAGGCCGCCTCGGCATTGGCGTTGGCGGACACATAAAGGCAAAGCGTGCGACTCGGATGAACAAGACCAACAGCAGATAAGCCGAAGGGAGACAGGGATGTCCAAGTCCTACAAAGACAATCAGCCGATCAGCCGGCAAGACTTCATCAGGGAACTCCGGCGCTACCGGAAGGGATCGGTGAGCCGCCGCCATTTCATGGGGGTGACCGGCCTCGGCGTAGCGACTGCCGTGATGGCGGCAGCGGTGCCGGGCCTGAAGCCGCGCCGGGCCTGGTCCGCGGGGGATATCGGCGACCGCGTGGTGCTCGCCACCTGGCCGAACTATCACGATGCGGCCAACTTCGAGAAATTCACGGAGACGACCGGCGCGCATGTCCAGGTCAACGTCTTCGGCTCGAACGAGGAAATGCTGGCCAAGCTGCAGGCCGGCGGCAGCGGCTGGGACGTCTTCGTGCCGACCAACTATACGATCACGACCTACGTCGGGGAGAAGCTGATCGAGCCGCTCGAGCTCGCGAAGATCCCGAACTACGAAGCCGGCGCCTTCGAGCCGCGTTTCTCCGACGCGGGCACCGTCGACGGCACCGTCTACGCCGTGCCGAAGAACTGGGGCACCACCGGCTATGTGGTCAACACCAAGCACACCAAGGGCAAGGCGATGACCACCTGGAAGGATTTCTGGGACATCACCAAGACCGACTTCTCGGGCCGCACCATGGTCCACGACTATCAGCTGACCACCATCGGCAACGCTCTGAAGTATTTCGGCTATTCCTTCAACTCCGTGGATCCGAAGGAGCTGGCCGACGCCGAGAAGCTGCTGCTGGAGGTCAAGCCGCATCTCTATGCGATCAGCAGCGACTACCAGCCGCCCCTGCGCAACGGCGACGCCTGGATGTCCATGTGCTGGACCGGTGACGGCAAGCAGCTCAACACCGACATGCCGGAGATGGCATACGTCCTGGGCAAGGAAGGCGGCGAGATCTGGAGCGACTACTACGCCGTGCCCGTGGGCGCGCCGCACCGCGAGGCCGGCTACGCCCTGATCGATTTCCTGCTCGATCCGGCGGTCAACGCCAAGGAGGTCATGGCCCACGGCTATCCGGTCGCCGACGCGCGGACCAACAAGCTGCTGCCCAAGGAACTGCTGGAGGATCCGATCCTCTATCCGTCGCAGGAGCTACTGGACGCGCTGGAGTTCGGCGCCGCCGCGACGCTGACCGACCCGAACCGGGCCGAGCTCTTGGCGCGCTTCAAATCGGCCTGACCGGCCGGCGACGACAACGGCCGCGGCGGGGCGGGCTGGACCGAGCGCATGTCGGGCACCTGGGTCAACAGGCTTCTCCTGTTCCCGGCATCGGCGTGGTTCCTGGTCATGCTCGCCCTGCCGTTGGTCGTCATCGTCGTGTTCAGCTTCGGCGAGCGCGGCGCGGCCGGCGGCTACGTGCCGGCTTTCACGTTCGATCAATACGCCAACCTTCCGGCCCGCTTCACCGCCTTCAAGAACACCCTGCTGTTGGCGCCGGCGGGCACGCTCGTCGCGCTTCTGGTGGCCTATCCGCTGGCCTATTTCCTGGCGGTGGAGGCGAGCCCGAAGCTCAAGACCATTCTCCTGGTCCTGGTCATCGTGCCGTTCTGGACCAGCATTCTGATCCGCACCTACGCCTGGATCTTCATCCTCGGCGGACGCGGCATCCCGGCGCTTCTGGACTTCATCGGCATCGAGGGCGTGCGGCTGATCAACACGCCCTTCTCGGTCCTGGTCGGTATCGTCTACGGCTATCTGCCGCTGATGGTGTTCCCGATCTACGTCAGCCTCGAGAAGCTCGACAAGCGGCTGCTGGAGGCCTCGAGCGACCTCGGCGCGCCGCCGCTGCGCACCTTCCGGCAGGTCACGCTGCCGCTTTCGATCCCCGGCGTGGCGACGGGCTGCATGCTGGTGTTCATCCTGCTGATGGGCGAGTTCCTGATTCCCGCGCTGCTGGGCGGCGGCAAGGTCTTCTTCATCGGCAACGCCCTGGTCGACCTGTTCCTGCAGTCGCGTAACTGGGCCTACGGCTCGGCAGTCGCGGCGACGCTGGTGATCATCATGCTGCTGACGGTCAGCCTCTACATGCGGCTGATGATGCGCGGCACGCGCAGAGACGATGTCTCGATCCTGTAGGGCCGCCCGACCGTGAGACTCTACGCCGTCGTCGTCTATCTGTTCCTCTATATCCCGATCGCGATCATCGTGCTGTTCAGCTTCAACGCCGGCCGCCACGCCAGCGACTTCCGCGGTTTCTCGGTCCAATGGTACGGCAAGGCGCTGAACAATCCCTTCGTCACCGACGCGCTGACGACCAGTCTCTTGGTGGCCTTCACGACGGCGGTCCTGGCGAGCCTGATGGGCACCATGGCGGCCCTGGCCCTGCAGCAGGTCAGGGGCCGGCTACGAATGCTCTATGACGGCGTGATCTATGTCGCCATCATGATCCCGGGCATCGTGATCGGCATCGCGACGCTGATCGCGCTGGTCACCTTGTTCGACGCCGTGAACCCGCTGCTGGCCGCGCTCTGGCCGGCGGAGGCGCCGCCGCGGCTGGGCATGGGCTACATCTCTCTGATCGCCGCCCACACGCTGTTCACCATGGCGCTGGTGATCGTCATCGTGCGGGCGCGCATCGCCGGCATGGACCGCACGCTGATCGAGGCCTCGGCGGACCTCTACGCCACGCCCTGGCGCACTTTCCGGCAGGTCACCTTGCCGCAGATCTTCCCGGCGATCCTGGCCGGATTTCTGCTCAGCTTCACCTTCAGTTTCGACGATTTCATCATCGCCTTCTTCGTCGCGGGCTCGGAGACGACGCTGCCGATCTACGTCTTCTCTTCGATCCGCCGCGGCGTCACCCCGGAGATCAACGCCATCGGTACCATGGTGCTGGCGATTTCTCTCACGCTGTTGATCGCGGCACAGTTCCTGCTCCGCGCCCGCGACCGGCAGAAGGGCGCCGACGCCTGACCAGGGAGACCGGCTTGAGACGGTGGAGCGGATGCTGGAGGGATGACAGTCGCGTAGGGCGCAATGACGTCAGCCTGTTGCGCCGAACGGGTTTAGCCCCGAGACCCGCACACATTCGGCGGGTTACGCTTCGCTAACCTGCCCCACAGGCCGCGAAGTCAATTCGAAGTCGCTGGCGGCGCTCGGTTCACACTCGATAGCTTGGCCTAATCCCTTTGGGGGTGATGCGGAGCGGATCTTGAGTGCTGACAAGTCGGGGTCATTGCTGCCATCATCGCTTGTGCACCATGGGGAACGGCACATGATCGATGATATCGGTCAGTTGCTGGACCAGCTTGGGCTCGGCAAGCACATTTCCCTGTTCGCCGACAATGAGATCGACCTTGCGGCCCTGCGCTATCTCAGCGAGGACGATCTCAAAGAGCTCGGGCTGCCGATGGGGCCGCGAAAGAAGTTGCTCGCGGCAATCGCCGAGCTTTCGCCGAAGAAGCCGGGGACGACGGAACACGCCGCGGCGGCGCACGAAGCGGAGCGCCGGCAACTGACGGTGATGTTCGTCGACCTGGTCCAGTCGACGGAGCTGGCGGCGCAACTCGATCCCGAAGACCTGCGCGACGTCATTCATCGCTATCAGAACGCCGTCGCCGGCGAGGTGGCGCGCTACGAGGGCCACGTCGCCAAGTTCATGGGCGACGGGGTGCTCGTCTATTTCGGCTATCCCATGGCCCATGAGGACGAGGCGGAGCGGGCGGTTCGGGCCGGGCTGGGCGTCGTCGAGGCGGTCGGCCGGGAGACGGCCGCGGGCCGGCGACTCCGGGTCCGCATCGGCGTGGCGACGGGCCAGGTGGTGGTCGGCGATCTCGTGGGCGAGGGCGCAGCGCAGGAGGAGGCCGTCATCGGTGAGACTCCCAACCTCGCGGCGCGCCTCCAGGAAGCGGGCGCGCCCGGCCAAGTCGTGGTCGCCCCGGCGACCTGCGAGCTCTTGGCAGGCCTCTTCGAGGTGGCGGAACTCGGTTCGAAGTCCCTCAAGGGCTTCGCCGAACCGGTCACCTGCTGGTGCGTGCTCGGCGAGCGCGCGGTGGAGAGTCGCTTCGAGGCGGCCCACGGCGGAAGGCTAAGCCGCTTCGTCGGACGCCTGCAGGAGCTCTCGATTCTGGACGAGCGATGGGCTCGGGCCCGGGAGGGCGAGGGGCAAGTGGTGTTCTTGACCGGCGAAGCGGGCATCGGCAAGTCGCGGCTGACCCGCGCGTTGATGGAACGGCTGGCCGGCGCACCGCACACGCGACTCCGCTACCAGTGCTCGCCGCATCACGTGAACAGCGCCCTCCACCCGTTTGTCGCCCAGCTCGAGCGGGCGGCCGATTTTGAGGCGGGCGACGGGGCGGAGGCGAAGCGCGCCAAGCTCGAAGCGCTGCTCAGCCGTGCTACGGACGACGTCGGCGAGATGCTGCCGCTGTTCGCGTCGCTGCTCATGCTGCCCTTGGGAGAGGAGATGGCGCGCCTCGAGCACGAGCCGCAGCGGCGCAGGCAGCTCACTTTCGAAGCTCTGCTCGATCAACTGTCGGGTTTGGCCGCTCGTCAAACGGTACTGATGGTTTTCGAGGACGCCCACTGGGCTGACCCGACCAGTTTGGAGCTCTTGGAGCAGATCGTGGACCGTGTGCGGCAAGCCTCCGTGCTCATCCTGATCACGAGCCGCACCGACTTAACGCCGGCCTGGCTAGGCCATTCCCACGTCACGATGCTGACCCTCAACCGGCTCGGCCGAAGCCAGGGCGCCGAGATCGTGGCCGACCTGACGGGCGGCAAAGTCTTGCCCGACGTCGTGCTGGATCAGATCGTCGCCCGGACCGACGGCGTCCCCCTCTTCGTCGAGGAGCTGACCAAGGCGGTGCTGGAATCGGGTTTGCTGGAATACGAAGGCGACCGCTACGTGCTGAAGGGCGAACTCCCGCCGCTCGCCATTCCCAGCACGCTGCAGGACTCCTTGATGGCGCGGCTCGACCGTTTGGCGCCCGTGAAGGAGGTGGCGCAAATCGGCGCCGCCATCGGCCGCGAGTTTCCGCATCGTCTGCTCGCAGAGGTCTCGACGCTGAAGGGCGAGCAAGTGATCGACGCCCTCGATCAGCTCGTCGGATCGGAGCTCTTGTTTCGCCGCGGCCGCGCACCGGACGCGACCTACGTCTTCAAACATGCCTTGGTGCAGGATGCGGCCTACGGATCGCTACTCCGCGCGAAGCGCCAGGCGATGCACCAAAAGATCGTGGCCGCGCTGGAAGAGAACTATCCGGAGAGAGCGAAGACCGAACCCGAGGTGCTGGCCCACCACTACACCGAGGCGGGCTTGGCAGGCTCCGCGGTCAAGTATTGGCAAAGGGCCGGCCAGCAGGCCCTCCAGGGCTCGGCAAATCCGGAGGCCGTCGGCCATCTGCGGAAGGGGCTAACCTTGCTGATGACCGTGCCCGGGTCCGCCGAGCGCGATCGGGATGAGCTCAAGCTGCAGACCACGCTCGGTCCCGCGCTGATGGCGACCAGGGGCTACACGGCCCCCGAGGTGGGCGAGGCCTACCGCCGTGCCCATGAGCTCTGTCGGCAGGTCGGCGAGACCAGGGAGCTCTACGCGGTGCTTTGGGCGCTTCGGCTGTATCATTTGGGGCGCGCCGAGCACGACACGGCGCTGGCCGAGTCCGAACAGCTGCTGGGCCTCGCCGGGCGCCTTTCGAAGAGCGAGTATTTTCTCCAGGCCCGCTTCGCCCTCGGCCTCAGCTCATTCTATGTCGGCGAGCTGCAGGCCGCGCGCGAACACTTCGATGAAGGCATCCGCCTGTACGATCCCGAACGGCACGCGGCGCTGGCGTTCCGCTACGGCGGATTCGATCCCGGGGTCAGCATGTTGGCGCATTCGGCCTGGACGCTCTGGATGCTGGGCGACGTCGAGCGGGCGGCGGCGCGCGCCGAGCAGGCACAGGCCGTCACTCGCCTGCAGGACAACGCCTACACGCTGTCACGCGCCCTCTACTGGGATGCGGTGTTGAGGCAGTTCGTCGGCGACTGGCCATCGGCGCGTGCGCGCGCAGAGGAGGCGATCGCCATCGCGAACGAGCACGGATTCGCGTACATCCTGGCGGTCGGTCCGATACTGCTGGGCTGGGCGCTGATCTGTCAGGGGCAGGCGGCGGAGGGCGCAAGGCAGGTCCGCCGGGGCGTGGATGCCTATCGGGCGATCGGCGCCAACATACAGCTGCCGCATTTCCTGGTGCCGCTGGCCGAGGCGGCGCGCGCCCTCGGGCGCCCGGAGGATGGGCTCGAGGTTCTGGCCGACGCCATGGCAAGGGTCGAGAACACCGGCGAGCGCTACTTCGAGGCAGAGCTCCATCGGCTAAAGGGCGAACTCCTGCTGGATAGCTCGCCGCGCGATCACGGGCCGGCGGAGGTCGCCTTCGGCAAGGCGCTCGCGGTGGCGCGCGCCCAGCAAGCCAGGTCACTGGAGCTGCGTGTGGCGACCTCATTCGCGCGCCTGCGGCAGGCTCAGGGCAAGACGGCGCAGGCCCGCGACCTGCTCGCGCCGATCCACGGCTGGTTCGTCGAGGGCATCGACACCCCGGACTTGAAGGACGCGACGGCGCTCTTGGACGAGCTGTCCTAGCGCTTTTTCCATTGAGGTCGAACCGGCCGAAAAGTCGGGTTCATAGGGTGTGGGGCAGGACAGCAACGACGAATTCTGTGGATAACCGCAAGTGACGGTGGATAACCCGAAAGACAATCCACAAGAAATTCGCGATTTTCTTGACGCCGCCGTTGCACCGGCGCTCGGACGCCAGTTAGCATACTTACGGATCGAGACGCCTTCGGGCCGACCGATCCGGGAGACGTCAGGAGCAAGGATTCGCGTCCAAGCACTTGGCGTCTCTCTTATTTTGGGCCTAAGGAAACTGTGCGGAACGGCTGTGGCCCGGCGCAGGGCGGGACTGCCACCGAAGCACCGGGCCACCCGTCAGGCAGGATTCATCGCGTCCAGCACGAGCCCTTGCTAGAGGGCGGCCCCGATTCGTGTCAACCGGTTATGGCTCGACGACCTGATTGGTTGCGGACCCTGATTGGTTGCGGACAAGGCCTCTTGCCCGATGATCGCCCGCCATCTCTTGGGGCGATCGGGGAGCGCAGACCGGGTTATTGCCGTTATTCAGCCGGGCCGTTACTCAGCCGAGACGCCCACCGCATTGGTCATTCCCGCGCCCCGTTTGCCTGCGTCGAACTCGACGAAGTTCTCCAAGGTCGTGTCGGCGATGTTGCTGAGCGCTTCGTCGGTCAGAAAGGCCTGATGCGACGTGACGACCACGTTGTTGAAGCTCATCAATCGCGCCAAGACGTCGTCGGTGAGCACCTGGTGCGAGAGATCGTGGAAGAAGACGCCGGCTTCCTCCTCGTAAACGTCCAGGCCCGCCGAACCGATCTTGCCCGATTTCAGCCCCTTGATCAGCGCGCGCGTGTCGAGCAACTCGCCGCGGCTGGTGTTGATCAGCATCACGCCGTCCTTCATCTTCGCGATGGCCGCCTCGTCGATGAGATAGCGCGTATCGGGCGTGAGGGGGACGTGCAGGGTGACGATGTCGGACTGCGAGAGCAGCTCGTCGATCTCGACGTAGTCGACGCCGTCCACGGCCGAGACCTCGGGGTTCGGGAAAGCATCGAAGGCCAAGACGCGGCAACCGAAGCCCAGCAAAATGTCGATCGCGCACTGTCCGATCTTGCCGGTCCCGGCGACTCCGACCGTCTTGCCATTCATATCGAAACCCGTCAGCCCTTCGAGCACGAAGTAGCCGGCGCGGTTGCGCATGTAGGCGTGGTGCAGGTTGCGGTTCAGCATCAGCATCAAGCCGACCGTGTGCTCGGCGACGGCGTGGGGTGAATAGGCAGGCACGCGGGCGACGCTGATGCCGTGCGCCTGACAGCTGTCGAGGGCCACGTTGTTGAAACCCGCGCAGCGCAGCGCGACGAGCTCCACCCCCTGGGCGGCCAAGATCTCGACGACCTCCGCGTCGCAGGTGTCGTTCACGAAGATGCAGACGGCCTTGTGGCCCTTTGCCGCCGTGGCCGTATCGCGGTTCAGCGCGGCCGAGATGTAATGAATTTCATAGCGATCGGCGTTGGCCTTGTCGAACGAGGCCATGTCGTAGGTCTTGGCATCGAAGAAGGCCACCTTGAGGCGGCCTTTCGCATCGTAGCCGGACCGGCCCTGGCTGCGATCGAGCGCCGTGGCGACGCGCTCGAAGGTCGCCTCGTCGAGCCCCTCCAGGCTCTGCAGCCGTTCCGCAAGTGCCGCCAGGCGTTCAGCGTCGTTCATCCTATTCGCTCCCCGTTTTTCACCGGACTCCTCGGGCGATCGGCATCCCGGCGTCCTTGAACCAAACTAGGCGAGGTCCTGGCGAAGGAACACCTCCTTTGCCGACAGCCGTTCGATCGCGGTGACGGATGGATCGGCAGGCCGACGGCGCGACGAGGACGGGCGAAGCGGGCGTACCTCCGGAACACTGGAATCGGAATCGGTTAGGGCCTAGCATTCGGGTCTCGGGTGACGGCAGGCGCGGCAGAGCGATGCGGATCTCGATCGGACTTCTGATGGCCGGATTCCTGCTGGCGGGCTGCGCCAAGCAGAGCAGCGCGCCCGCCCTCTCCTCGGCCGAAGAGGAGCAGCCGGCGCAAACGGCCGCGGCCGAGAGCACCGACGGGCGCGAGGCGGCCCGCCAGGCGGCGCGGGAGGCCGTGTTCGGGAAGGGCGCCTCATCAGAGGAGAGCGAGGCCGCGGAGAGCGAGTCGGAGGTTGCGGGGTCCTCTGCCGAAGGTGGCGGCGCGGCGGAAGCCGGATCGGAGGCAGCCGGCGCCCCTGCCGAAGGCGCCGAGGGGGCGAAAGCCGGCTCGAAGGTCGCAGGCGCGTCCACACCGTCCGCTGGCGGCTCATCCGGCGGCGCCTCGATAGCCGATGCTGCGGCGAGATCGGAGCCGAAGGCGTCGGGCGGTGCAGCGGGCTCGGCCTCGACGGGCGGGATCACGATCTCGGCGGCGGGCGAGCGGCAATTGGCGAACGCGTCGCCGGTCCCTGGCAGCTTCTACTTCCGCCAGTCCTTTGCGGCCGGCCTGGACGCCAACCGGGACCCGCGGGTGCCGACGGGCAAGATCGTCTCGGCCCGCGAGATCGAGATCGAGGACGGCAAGACCCAGTGCACGCCGCTGGAGATCGGCTCGGCCGCCGGCTTCGCCCTGCTCGGCCCGCCCGGCATGATTCTGGCGATGGCGATCACCAAGTTCGTCGCGCCGAACAGCGTGCCCGCCGCGGAATACGCCGTCGTCCTGGACGGCGGGCGCACGATCACCGTGGTCCGGCCGCTGGCGGAGGACGAAACGCCGCTCGCCGAGGGACTGGAGGTGGTGGTGGCCCTGGAGGGGCGGCATCCGGCCCTGATTCCGGCGGCGGCCTACAGCGCGCCGGATGGGGATCCTCAGGTGTGGTCGCGACAGCGGCCCTCTCCGTCCGATTACGACCGGCGGCCGCAGACTTCGCAGCTTTTCTGACGTCACTTCCGGCTTACC
>JAAUXY010041375.1_pt1 | contig 11680 bp, 6 predicted proteins | sample 7278121 | NCBI WGS metagenome assembly JAAUXY01 (sample SAMN14350117, study PRJNA611818) | marine sediment metagenome | isolation source: surface marine sediment (1.8m) | place: French Polynesia: Moorea | collected 2018-08
TCGACTCTTGAACTAGGCCAGACCATCGTGATCGGCGCAAGATGATCCATGGCGCAGAATTCCAAATTCGGTTGAGTACATGTACGATTTGACGGGATTGACGAGTGTCGCCTCAACAAGTACGTCTATTCGTGAAAAAGCAGCTGACGATTTGCCTCGCAATACTCCTGGCTGTTTTAGGCGGATGCGGCTCAGCTAATTCCGACCGTGATCAAGACACTCTGAATCGCGGGCTCATCGGAGAGCCTGATTCTCTGGACCCACATCAGAATTCAACAACACAAGGCCATAGAGTCCTAGTTGATATCTACGAGGGTCTGTTGCGCCTGTCTTCGGATGGTCAAGTAGAACTCGCAGTCGCGTCCGAATGGCACAAGTCGGATGACGGCAAAACCTACACTTTCTTAATCAGAGAGGACGCAGTCTGGTCGAATGGTGATCCCGTCACCGCACAGGATTTCGTAGAGTCTTTTCGCAGATTAGTGAATCCATCGACCCGCGCATTTTACGCTGGGTTCTTATCAACTGTTGTCAATGCTGGGCAGATCTTGTCAGGGCAATATCCACCCGAAAAACTCGGCGTTGATGCGCTTGGGCCAAGAAAGCTTCGCATAAGACTGAGCGTCCCCACACCCTATTTTCCTCAGTTGCTAGCTCACCCTGCGACATCTCCAGTTCATGAGAGCTTAAGGCAAGAAAAGAGAGCAAAGAGCAGTTCTCTAGCGAGCCACATCTCGAATGGGGCATACGTACTTGAGTCTCGAACTCCCGGTTCAAAAATCGCACTTCGAAAAAACCCGAAGTACTTTGAAAGTCAAGACGTCTTGTTCGATAAGGTCAACTATCACATTGTGGTAAACGAAAAATCGATGTTCGACCGATATCGATCAGGAGAACTAGACATAACCGAGACTGTGCCGGGCGCGTTATTCGATGACATCTCGGTCAAGCACAAGGGTGAGCTACATGTCGCGCCACGACTTGGGGTTTATTACATTGGCTTCAATCTGACAAAGCCACCTTTTCGCGACAACTTGGCGCTGCGAAAGGCCCTTTCACTCGTAATTGACCGCGACGCACTTGTGCGATCAATAACTAGACGCGGCGAGACGCCAGCTTACAACTGGGTTCCTCCTGGTATTGAAGGTTATGAGCCAGCCACACTAGATTTCGCCACGCTTCCGATGGGCGAGAGAATTGGAATTGCTCAACAGTTGCTTGATGAGTCTAGCTACAATTCCGAGCACGCTCTTTCTTTCGAGCTGCGCTATAACACAAGTCCAAGCGAGGAGCGAATGGTCAGCGCTATCAGATCTATATGGGCGGAAGCTCTTAGCGCTGAGGTCGACCTAGTCAACGAGGAGTACAAGGTACTGATCTCGAATATCCAAGAGATGGAAGTGACTCAAGCGTTTAGGCTTAGCTGGATTGGAGACTACTCGGATCCATACACATTCTTACAACTCTTTGAGTCCGGCAACCCGCAAAACCTAACTGGATATAGCAACCCAGAGTTTGACCGATTACTTCATGCAGCGACGCATGTAAACGACCCAGACGAGCGGATGCGATTACTAGGTCTGGCTGAAGAAAGGGCGTTGGCCGATCATGCGGCTATTCCGCTTTACTTCTATGTTGGCAAGCATCTGGTGAAGCCCTACATTGCAGGTTGGAAAAACAATACTGCGGATCACCATCCGTCAAAATATTTGCGACTCAAAGGCAACTAAGGCCTGGAAACGCGGCCACCAATTGTCAGTGATGCAAACGCGGACAGACAGCAAAAAGAACACCCCCCGAAGTCGTGAGCGAAACGACCAAGGGGGGTAGTTTTAGTAAGACGCACGTTACCCCCTAGCGAAATTCTCTAGTATCGTCTTTCCGGTTCGAGATGGCTGGTTTAGTCTAGCGCCATCCCGACCATGTAGTTGCTTTTCAGATCAAACTGATACCCGCGAAACGTGACAAGACCAGACTCTGGCGCAGTGCCCATTGAGAGTGCAGGCGTATAGTCGACTTCCATGTCGCCGATCATTGCAGTGCCTGTTAGCAGGTCAACGTCTTGGGGCATTCCTGCGACCACGATCTCACTGGCGCCGGGAACGTAAGGCTCCAATGCAACCTCAATTGAATCGGCGTAGAGATAGCCTTGTCCTACTACGGATCCGTAGACAGTTACAAAGTCACCTGTGTTGACGCGGTCAATCATATCTCGGGACACGGATATCGTCTGGCCAAGTGCGCGAACAAGTCCGGATTCGAGATCTATTGAACCGACAGGCCCCGCCAAAACCAGACTGGACTCAACATCATTGACGCCACCCGTGTGGATTCCAGCTACACCACCCGTGTGGATGCCGGCTGCGCCACCGGTATGGATGCCAGCTACGCCGCCTGTATGGATCCCGGTTACACCACCTGTGTGGATACCAAGGGCTCCACCTGTATGAATTCCAGAAACTCCACCAGTATGAATGCCGGTTACGCCTCCAGTGTGGATACCGGTCACACCACCCGTGTGGATACCAAGGACTCCACCTGTATGGATTCCAGTAACGCCGCCAGTATGAATGCCAGTTACGCCTCCGGTATGGATGCCGGATACGCCGCCTGTATGGATACCGGTCACACCACCCGTGTGGATACCAAGGACTCCACCTGTGTGTATTCCAGATACACCGCCCGTGTGGATACCAAGGACCCCACCTGTGTGTATTCCAGACACGCCGCCGGTATGGATACCGGTGACACCGCCGGTGTGAATGCCGGTAACGCCGCCGGTATGGATACCGGTGACACCGCCGGTGTGAATGCCGGTAACGCCGCCGGTATGGATACCGGTGACACCACCGGTATGAATGCCGGTAACGCCGCCGGTATGGATCCCGGTTACGCCGCCTGTATGGATACCGGTGACACCGCCAGTGTGAATGCCGGTAACGCCGCCTGTATGGATTCCAGTGACACCGCCGGTGTGAATGCCAGTTACGCCACCAGTATGAATGCCGGTAACGCCGCCGGTATGAATCCCCGCTACGCCACCAGTATGGATGCCGGCTACGCCGCCAGTGTGAATACCCGTTACGCCACCGGTATGGATACCGTTCACGCCGCCAGTATGAATGCCCTTTAGGCCACCAGTATGGATTCCGGTCACGCCACCGGTGTGAATGCCGGTTACGCCGCCCGTATGGATCCCTAGCACGTCTCCACCACTGATCTCACCGTTTGCAACCGGTGAAACCAATAGTGCAACCAGCGTCGCTCCCAGGGTCGAGAAGACCCCGGCGCTTTTTGCGCTATACATTGTTATCGCTCCTTAGTTTGAGGCCTACCGGCCTCGGTATTTTGCCTGCCCGCTAGATCCGTCCAGTAGGCAAGCCTCCAAACCTTGCATCAAATTATGTTCTCTATTCGTCTCCCCCTTGCTCACCCTGACGACTAGCAAGGAAATCATGTAGAGTCGTTTTTTCTTCTGGCGTCCACTCTATGTACTGGACCATCGCCACACCAGTATCAAAAGTCGCGTCTGCTGTTGGGCTCTCATCTTTGTCAGTGGTATTTACCGAGAGCCAAATATCCACCTCCTCAAGAAATCTTTGCCCCTTCTCTTTTAAATAGCTGTCAAACAACTCTAGTTCTTTTTTTGTCAGTGCGTTATCGGAGAATACAACTCGGTCAAACACTCCAGTCCCAACATTGTCCTTTTCTACGTTCCCAGCGACCGTCGAAATAAAGTTGTACCCTACATCCCCAAATCTCTGAATAAGCGCGGGCGACAAACTTCTCGGCTCAAAGTCTCTACGCACGACCTTTAGCACGTCATTCTCCAGAGCAACAACTGCACCGACACGAATAAGTTCGTCTAGCATGCCTTTTGGCGCCATGTCGCCGGAGTAGGTCCGAACTAAATGGACAAAACTCGGAGGGCGGCCTGATTTCGGCGAAGAATCGTACGGGATCTCGAGTGGCATCCCATATGGACCTGTGTAATCCGGATCATTGTGCCATCCGCTCAGAACTCTACTTGGCCGAGAAAACTCTCTTGTATGAGACTCTGATTTAATTGCCCGGGTTATGACGTTCGCGACCTCCTTCCTCGTCAATCCCGTTAGGATCGCGATTTTTGATTTGTTTATCTTATGATTCTCGGAGAAATGCCGAATTGACATTTCGACGTAAACGTCTTTCGCGGCTTCCGAGAAGTCCCCATGTGTTATCCCCTGCGAAATCAAGAGCCGCACTAGCGGCTTCAGCAGCAGCCTTACCGCAAGCCCCAAATTAGTTTTTACGCTGCTTGACATTTATGGGGGCCCCTGACCACGTAACCTACCACTGTTATGTGAAATTTCAAACTTTTGCACTGTATTCAGGCATTTAATGAATGGAAATAAAGTCAGCACTAGCCTATCTTTGACTTGGAGGTCGGAACGAATTAGAGATCTCCCAACCAATTATCGCCCATAAGCAAATGTTTTTAGTAGTTTTTTCCCGAAAAAGCTCAAGCCAATGGGACCTGATGCACATATGCGGCAAGATGAACCGAGCCTGTGGTCTGGGCCACAATCGATCGTCGGGTAGATTGGGGTTTCGAAGAACTTCGCGCGTCGTCGCCGGTTACGGCCATGGAGAAAGGCCTATTTTGGCAGGCTGCTAATGTACGGCTGTACGGATCCCGCGCCAAAGGACGAACCAAGAGGGCTCACCCGAGTCTGGCACCGTTTAACTAAGCCTTAAAGACTGCTCGGTCTTCATTGCTTAGCGCAGCTGCAATCGCAGTGATTCGGCGGTCATGCAATTTTGCAATCGCATGCACTACCAGAGGTCGCTAGCGTCTGGATCATGTTCCTCGAAGTAAGCGATGCTAATTGCAATCGGGTTATCGCCCGTCTTTCGCCCTTCCTGTTCGTGAAGAGCCTCGTAGGCGATGAACATGTCGTCGAAAGACTCTACAAAGTCAATGCAACGGTCGCTGGTAATACGACGAATTCTAGATAGATCGCTGGATCTAATTGCCTTTGTGTAGACCGTATGCTGGGGCCAACTATCTTCTCCAGTTTTAGGATCAAGATTGTGAGCCATGTTCTGAAGCACCGGATATGCGCTGCGCAAAAACACGTTTACTACTCTTGCCTCACCCTCAGATGGTCTGAAAGCCCTCTTTACGAGTCTTAGGACCCCGTCTTCCAACTCCTCGACGCAACCAACACGCTTAAGCTCCGTTCTGATCGCTCCGGGAGGAATATCGCCCCCATACTTCTTTATGAGGCGCTTGAAAGACCCTTCTTCGCCTTCAAACGGCAAGTCTGCAGGTCCGCCAGCTTCGTTCGCGAATTCGTCGTCAGAAACCCACTTGTGCAATACATGACCCATTGGCGTCGAGATTCCATTGAACCTGGCCTTACCATTTGCGGAATCGTCGCGAATTCTACGAACTTCCTTTCTAGTCAGACCGGTCATGACAGCTACGCGAGACATATTGGTAGGTCGCCCGCGTACACCATATTCGCTAGTCGCTACTTCAACGAATGCCGTTTTTGCTAGTTCCGCAAACGCACGATATCCGATGCCGCACTGCAGCATGATCTTTACCATCGGGCGAAGGCAGAGTAGGACTGCTCTTAGAATTCGATCATGAGTGTTTTCCAACATTGGCGGGTAATATATTGATACGAATAGGTATCCGCCACAAAAAGCGGCGAAATGGGAAAAAACGACCAAGACATGCCACATGTAGTGATTAGGCGCTACATGTGTTAATGCGGTGAATATCTAGAAACTGATGTGGTAAAAACTGCTCAGGAATTGAGCAATTCCAGTAACGCAGCCTCGTCGAGAACTTCGACGCCGAGTTTCTCCGCCTTCGCGAGTTTGGAGCCCGCTTTCGCTCCGGCGACCAGGTAGCTGGTCTTGCCAGACACACTGCCCGTTACCTTGCCGCCCTTTTCGAGAATCAGGTCTTTGGCTTCGTCTCGTGTCATTGATGGCAAGGTGCCGGTGAGAACAAAAGTCTTGCCGCTTAATGAACCGTCTCGCGATTCTCCCGGTTCGGTTTCAGGCCAGTGCAGCCCGGATTTGCGAAGGCTGTCGGTGAGCTCCCGATTGAGTGGATCGTCGAAAAAGCTCCGAATCCTCGATGCGACGATCGGCCCGACGTCGTCAACGCCTTGAAGGTCTGCTTCGCTCGCTGCAACAACCGCGTCGAGGCTCCCGTAGTGCGACGCCAGCGACTGGGCCGTCGACTCCCCTACCTCCCGAATGCCGATCGCGAACAACAGCCTGGCCAACGTGGTCTCCTTGCTATTCTCGATGGATGCAATGACGTTCGCAGCCGACTTCTCGCCCATCCGTTCGAGCTGTGCGAGTTCCTCACTCTCTAACGTAAAAATGTCCGCAGCGGTTTGTAGTCGACCTGCAGTGACCAACTGCTCAATCAAGACCGCACCCAGACCTTCGATATCGAGGGCTCGTCTCGACACAAAGTGCTTGAGACCTTCAATGACCTGCGCCGGGCAAATGCGACCGCCGGTGCAACGTGCGACCGCTTCGCCGTCTTCACGCTCAACTGGCGAATCACACACCGGGCATCGTTCCGGCAGCGCGACCTTCCTGGCGTCCTTCGGACGTCGGCTCTCGACGACGCTGACGATTTCCGGAATCACGTCGCCCGCCCGCCTGACGACGACCGTGTCTCCGATGCGAACATCCTTTCGTTCCAGTTCGTCCATGTTGTGCAATGTCACGTTGCTTACGGTCACGCCGCCGACAAACACGGGCTCGAGTCTCGCGACCGGCGTCAGGGCGCCTGTCCGACCAATCTGAAACTCCACATCCTTGAGGACAGTCAGCTCCTCCTGAGCGGGAAACTTGTGAGCAATCGCCCACCTGGGCGCTCTCGACACGAAACCGAGCTCTCTCTGATCCGCGATGCTATCGACTTTATAGACGATGCCATCGATCTCGTACGGCAATCGGTCACGCTTGCGGCCGACTGCTTCGTAATAGGCGACACAACCGGCTGCCCCCGTCACGGTGTCGCGCTCCGGACAGGTCTTCAGGCCCCAGGTTTGAAGCAGATCCAGAATCTCGCTATGGGCACCGGGCAGCTCGCCGCCGTCCGCCTGTCCGACCGAATAGATGTAGATGTCCAGCGGCCTTGCAGCCGTAAGCTTCGGATCGAGTTGGCGCAGGCTGCCAGCGGCCGCATTGCGTGGATTCACGAAGGTCTTCTCGCCGGCGGCCGCAGCCTTTTCGTTATAAGCTGCAAATCCCGCTTTCGGCATGAACACCTCACCGCGAACCTCCAGGAGATCGGGAAAACCTCCACCCCTCAGGACGAGCGGCACCGCGTCGATCGTACGCACATTGTGGGTTATGTCCTCGCCGGTCGTGCCATCACCGCGCGTCGCACCCCGCACGAGCGCGCCACGCTCATACAGCAGGCTGACCGCAACACCGTCCAGTTTTGGCTCTGCCGCATAGCGCACTTGCGCATCTTCTTTCTCGAGCTCCAGGCGCTCTCTGACCTTACGGTCGAAATCGGCGACCTCTTCGTCCGAAAACGCGTTGTCGAGAGACAACATGGGTACCGCGTGAGTGACGGTCTGAAAACCATCGACAGGCTGATCGCCAACGCGCTGCGTCGGAGAGTCCGCCGTTACCAGGTCCGGGAAATCCGACTCGAGCGCCTGCAACTCACGCATCAGGCGGTCGTACTCGACGTCCGGCACCTCCGGGTCATCCAGTACGTGGTAACGGTAGTTATGGTGTCGAATCTGCTCGCGCAGGGTCTCGACGCGCTTCGCTGGTGCTTTGCTGTCTGCCACGAGTGACGCGGTCAGGCGACCAGGTTACTGGTCTGGTACGCAATGATCTCTTCGCGCATGTATCGCTCGCGCTGGATACTGAGCGTACTGCCGGACTCGTCGAGGAGTTCGCCGTCGAGCGATTGCGCCAGCGCGCGCGCCGCCGCCATCATCAGATCGAACCCTTCTACGCCGTCAATCGGACCCGGCAGCACCATGAACAGGCTGATACCGGGTATCTTCTGCTCTTTGATGTTGGCGACATCGAAGCTGCCAGGCTCGACCAGGCTCGCCGCACTGAAGACGGTGCGGTCTTCGTCCGCGCCGTCGTAGCGATGGTAGATACCGAACTGGCCGTGCCGCATGCCTATGCCGCGGAGACTCAGAATCAACTCGTCGCCGCGGAATTGCCCGCCGTCGCGAGCCGTCAAGCGCAGCGTCACGATCTTCTGCGGTGCATCCGGCGCGCTTTCCTGCTCGGCAGGCGATTCATCGAGTTCAGGCGAGAGAAATTCCGACTCGTGGACAACGGGCTCTTCGACCTCCGGCACTTCTTCCTGCAGCAAGGTCGGCTCTCGACGTTCTGCATCGATGTCGGCCTCTTCGGGCTTGTTGCGTTCCCGGCGCGAATACCAATAGACACCAGCGATCACCAGTATTCCAAAGAACAACAGTAACCAGCGTAGGCCGTCCATCAGTCAATCCCGTTCGTCGCGGTGAGGCTCCGGCTAGCTCGCCGCCATCTGCACAGCGGCATCCAGATCCACAGAAACGAGCCGCGAGACACCCGGCTCCTGCATCGTCACCCCGGAGAGTTGCCGCGCCATCTCCATCGTCCCCTTATTATGCGTGATGAAGACGAACTGCACCTTCTCCGACATTTCCTTGACGATATCGCAGAATCGTCCGACGTTGGCATCGTCGAGCGGCGCGTCCACCTCGTCGAGAAGGCAGAACGGGGCGGGGTTCAGCTCGAAAATCGCGAATACCAGCGCGACCGCCGTCAAAGCCTTCTCGCCACCCGACAACAAGTGAATCGTGCTGTTGCGCTTGCCGGGCGGGCGAGCCATTACCGTTACACCGGCCGACAGCAGGTCGTCGCCGGTCAGTTCGAGATAGGCGTGGCCACCACCGAACAGTTTCGGGAACAGGCGCTGGAAACCTGCGTTGACATTGTCGTAGGTTTCCCGGAAGCGCGTGCGCGTCTCGCGATCAATCTTCCGTATCGCGCTCTCGAGTGTTTCGAGGGCCGCGTTGAGGTCAGCCAGCTGCGAGTCGAGGTATTCCTTGCGCTCGGACTGTTCCTTGAACTCGTCGATGGCCGCAAGGTTGATCGGGCCAAGTCGGTCGATGCGGCGCCGGACCTTCTCGAGGTTTTCTTCCCACGCGCCGATCGTCGCCGACTCGTCCATCTCCTCGATCAAGGTCTGCAGTTCGAAGTCGGTTTGCGCAAGCTGTTCCGCGAAGCCCTCGCGTCGCACCTTGAGTTCACGCATTGACATTTCTGCTTCAGTCACGGCTGTGCGCGCTGCGTCGGCATCCTGGTCCAGCTGCATGCGTGCCTGGTCAAGTTCTCGCAGCTCGTTTTCGACGCGCTCAACCTGTGCCCGGGCACCGGCGAGCTCACCCTCGACACTGACGCGAAGCTCGAGCTGTTCGGCAAGCTGCGCTTTGTTGGCTTCCAGCGGCGTCTCGCTGTTGTCGAGTTGTTCGCGGATGTCGCGTTCGCGACGCTGGAACTGTGCGAGCTGCGCCTGCATGCGTTCGAGATTTTGCGCCGCGGATTCCTTACTGGATCTACGGCTTTCGAACTGGATCGTGATGTTCTGCACCGACTGGCGATCCTCGTCCGCCTGCTCCCGCACCCGTCTCAGCTCACCGCGAAGCTCCTCGCGGCGTTGCTCGAGTAGCCGGGCTTCCTCTCGGAGCTGTCCCAGTGACTCGCCTGCCTGCGTGTGCCGCCGGCGCGATTCGCGAAGCTGCTCCTCGGCGGTGATCTTCTCGTTGTCGAGTTCGGTCGCCTCCTCGGCCAGGGCCGCTTGCCTGGCATTTGCCTGGTCCATGCGGTAACGCGCCGATTCGAGCTCGGCTTTCAATTCGGAGTACTCCGTCAGCAGGGATGCGGCGTCTGCCTGCAGAGTTTCGCGCCGCTCCTCGAGCTGCGTCAGGCGATTCTTGCCGTCTTTCTGCAACTTGCGCGCGCTGTCGAAGCGCGCCTGCGCCTCACGTATGTCGTTCTTCAGGCGGCGCATGTCGTGTTCTCGTGCCAGGACCCCGGCCTTGGCGTCCTTGTCTCGCGACACCCTCAGCCAGCCTCTGCCCAGCCACACACCATCGGGCGTTATCACGGACTCGTCCGCGGCGATGTTCTGCCGCGTATTCAGCGCCTGGGTCAGCGATTCGACAATGCGTACCCGAGACAAGCGCTGCACAATGGGGCCCGGCGCGTTAACGACCTTGCCGGCGAGTGTCTCCTGGATGGTTTCGGCGTTGACGTCTGCGGAGGCGTCTTCGAGGATCGTGACGCGACCGGCGCGCAATTTGCCAATGCTCTCCGTCACCGCGTCGACGTCGCTGACGCACACCGCCTGGAGGTAGTCGCCGAGGACGGTTTCGACGGCTCTCTCCCATCCGTCGTCGACGCTCAATGCCTGCGCGACGCGGCGATTGGAGTCGAGTCCCGTGCCTTCGAGCCAGCTCTTGACGCCTTCGTCACCCTCGCCGAGTGCCGCCTTCTGCAGTGCCTCCAACGACGCATGTTTGGCTTCCGAGCCCTGCAACTGCACCCGGCGCTCCTCGACGAGCCGCACTAACTTGTCGTCCTGCTCGCGCAGCTTGCGTATTTTCTCGCCAATATCCGACAAGTGTCGCTCGAACTCGTCGCGCGCCAGACGTTTCTGTTGCTCCCGCTCCGCGAGCTCGTCGTGCCGCGCCTGCAGTTCCTCCGGGCTCGCGGAAGAACGTGCTTCGTCCAGTTTCTTGCTGCGCTCGGTGAAGCTCACCAGGCGTGATTCGATCTGTTCGGCACGCGTCGATTCGACGTTCTGCTGCTGTTCCGACTCGTTGAGCTTTGCGTTGAGGTCATCCCATCGCTGTTGCCACTCTGCCAGCGCCGACTCGGCGCGCTGCAGCGATTCGGCCGACGCCGTCTCGCTTTGCCGCGCCTGCTCCAGCCCCGGGATCAGCTCGCTCAACGTCAGCTCCAGCTGCTCGATCTCGTTCTGGTCCTTGTCGATATGATCGGTGATCTCTCGAGCACCGTGCACGGCTTGCTCGAGATCTTTCTTCTGTCGCTCGCGCAACTCCCTCGCGTGTTCGATGGACTGCTCGAGTCGCGCGATCTCGGAGCCGACCTTGTAATAGCGGCCCTGTACCACATTGAATTCGTCGGACCGCTCGCCCTGGCGCACGCGTGTATCCTCGAGCTGCGCCTCGAGCTTGCGCTGACTGGCGATGGCCGCCTCGAGTTTCGTCTTGCGTTCCGCGAGCTCGCTGCGAGCTGACGCTGATTGATCGTCGAGCTCACGGGTCCGCAAGGCCAGCAGCTCGGCCGCCGTGCGCCGCTCCTCTTGTTTGTACCGGCCGTAGCGCTCTGCTGTTTTCGCCTGGCGATCGAGGTGCTTGATTTGCTTCTCGACCTCTTCGAGCACGTCCATCAGGCGATCGAGGTTCTCCTTCGTGTGCCGGATGCGGTTCGAGGTCTCGCGGCGACGGTCCTTGTACTTGGATATGCCGGCCGCCTCCTCGAGGAACACGCGCATCTCCTCGGGCTTCGCCTCGATGAGCCGCGAGATCATGCCCTGTTCGATGATCGAGTAGCTTCGCGGCCCCAGCCCCGTACCAAGAAACACGTGCGTGATGTCCTTGCGGCGGCA
>JAAUXY010087191.1_pt1 | contig 11673 bp, 7 predicted proteins | sample 7278121 | NCBI WGS metagenome assembly JAAUXY01 (sample SAMN14350117, study PRJNA611818) | marine sediment metagenome | isolation source: surface marine sediment (1.8m) | place: French Polynesia: Moorea | collected 2018-08
CAATGACATCGACGCGGTAGAAGAGATCCTCGCGGAACTGCCCGCCGCGGACCATCTCGCGCAAATCCCGATGGGTCGCGCTGAGAATGCGCACATCCACCGGCACCTCCGCGGTATCGCCGACCGGACGAACCGACTTCTCCTGGATCACACGCAACAGTTTGACCTGCATTGGCAGCGGCAACTCGCCGATTTCGTCCATGAACAGCGTGCCGCCTTCAGCCGACTGGAACAGCCCGGTCTTGTCGGCCACGGCGCCGGTGAATGACCCTTTCAAATGGCCGAAAAATTCGCTCTCCATAAGTTCTGATGGAATGGCGCCACAGTTCACGGGCACGAAGGGCCCGTCGGCCCGCGGCCCGTTAGCGTGAATCATCCGCGCCACGAGTTCTTTGCCGGTGCCGGATTCACCGGTAATGTGCACCGGCGCCTGGCTGCGCGCGACCTTATCGATCAACCCGCGCAGTTTCTCGATCGGTGGCGACTCCCCGAGCAGGCGCACGCTCATACTGCAGGCTTCTGCAACGGGCAATTTCAGCGCGCTGGAGACCAGTTTGCGCAGCGCCTGCAGATCGAGCGGCTTCGAGATAAAGTCGAACGCGCCGAGTTTGAGCGCCCGCACGGCCGTCTCGACGTTGCCGTGGGCCGTAATCACGGCGACCGGTGTGCGCATGCCCTGCTCCTGCATCCACTCCAGCAGTTCCAGGCCGTCGCCGTCCGGCAGTCGCATGTCCGTTAGGCACAGCTGGTAATCGCGGTTCGCGAGGTTTTGCCGGGCGCTCGCGACGTCGCCGCAGGTGTCCGCTTCGATCTGCATCCGTTCGAGCGTAATCGCGAGCAGCTCACACAGGTCCGGTTCGTCGTCGACAACCAGTGCTACCGGCCGTTTCATTGGTCCTGCCCCCAGCGCCGCGGGTCGGCGAACACGATGCGGAAGGTACTGCCGCCGCCCTGACGGGGTTCGTAGACCAGCGCGGCCCGGTTACATTCGCAGAGCTCGCGGGAAATAAACAGGCCGAGGCCGGTGCCACCGGTGCGACCGGTTGCAAAGGGTTCGAACAGGTGATCCCGCATGGCTGCATCGATGCCGGGGCCGCGGTCGTTGACTTCCAGGTAGGGTCGCCGGTTGGTGACCAGCCGGCCGTACGTGACCTCTAGGCATGGCCGCCCCTCGGCTCCAATACCGAATTCGACGGCGTTCTCGCACAGATTCCAGCATATCTGGCGCAGATGGCCGGGATCCATCCGCACTTCCACATCCGCTTGCGCGGCGGTGACCTGCAGTTGCTCCGGCTGTAATTCCAGCGTCGAGCCGAATTCCGTCAGGAAGTCCTGTAGCCAATCGCCCAGATCGATCGATTCCGGTCGCGTGGCGTCGCGACGCGACAGTTGCATGACGCTTTCCACGATTTCGCTGACGCGACGCGAATTCACATTGATGATATCGAGCAGGCGCTGCTCGTCGACGCCGATGGCGTCCGATTCGTTCAGGAGCTGGCCCGCGTGGCTCAGCGCGCCGACCGGGTTGCGGATTTCGTGCGCGATGCTGGCGCTGAGTCGCCCGAGTGCGGCGAGTTTCGTCTGCCGGACTTTCTCCGCGAGCAGCGTCGAATCCTCGAGGAACAGGAGTACCGGGCCGTCGTCGCGATCCGCCAGCGGCGCGAAGTAGGTGTTGATGCGTGACGCGCCGCCGGTCGACGGAAAGCCGAGCGTGGAATCAGGCCCCAGATCGCCGCGCCGCCAATTACGCAGAATCATATAGAGCTCGCGTGACAATTCAGCGAGCGACTGGCCCGGTTCGCGGCTGGTGGCGCCCAGCAGATCGGCCGCTGACTGGTTAATGAGGCGCACCTGATCGCGTTCGTCAACAACGACGATACTCTCCCGCAGGTTCTGGATAACGTAATCGTTGAGCTGGGCAAGATTGGCCAGGTCGATACCGCGCTGTCGCGCCAGGGCCTCGCTCTCCTGCAGGCGTCGGGCCAGCGGGTTGGCTGCGGCCGTGGTCAGGAAAATAATTGCGCCCAGCACGCCGGTGGGAATAAATGCATTTGCCGGTGCCAGCCCCGACGCAAATGCCAGGGTCTGTTCACCGAGGACCGCCAGCGCGCTGACCGCGGCGGCCAGCAGGGCGTGATCCTGGCGCAGACTCAGGCTCGCTGCGGCAGTCAGCACGACCAGCAGACCACCGATGCCCGAGGATATGCCGCCGCCCGTGTGGATCAGCAGCGCAACCGCGATTACGTCAACGCACAGGCAGAGCGCAGTGGCGCGTGTCGCCATCGCGCCGGCGCGCCACTGCAGCGCGAGTATGAAGGCCGCCAGCAGCGAATAGATGAGGGCCACGGCAATGAACAGCTGCGGGTATCGGGGTTCGAGCAATGGCGGCTGCTGCTGGAGCAGTGCGACCAGCAGCAGGCCGAGCCCCACCAGCAGTCGAAAACCCGCCACCAGGCGCTGGATACGTCGCGTCGTCTCCGTCGCGACCGGCGGGGCTGAATCCGGCAGGGGTTCCCTGAGCTGATGCTGCAGCGTCTGTTCAGCGATAGCCATGTATTAATGAATAAGCTCGGGACCGGCAACAGCATTATGTCGGATCATGGCGTTCTCTGCGTGATCCCCGTCACGAAACGTCCCGGCGCGCGCCGGTGCTTGGACTCGGTTCAGGATTCCTCCACAATACGCGCCACTCGGGGGCGTCGCTCCGGCTGTCTGCGGACTGTTTCATGAATCTCCACGAATATCAGGCTAAACAATTGTTTGCGCGCTTCGGCATTCCGGTGACCCGGGGCGAAGCCGCGGCCACGCCAGCCCAGGCGGAGGCTGCCGCCGGTCGGCTCGGTGGTGAGCTCTGGGTCGTCAAGGCGCAGGTGCACGCGGGTGGTCGCGGCAAGGCGGGCGGCGTCAAACTCGCGCGTAGTGCGGAGGAAGTGCGCGAAGCGGCCGCGGCATTGCTCGGCCAACGGCTGATCACCAAGCAGACCGGGGCCGAAGGTTTGCCGATCAACCAGGTATTCGTCGAGGCCGGCAGTCAGATCGAGCGCGAGCTGTATGTGAGCATGCTCGTCGACCGCGCGGCCGAGCGGATTGCAGTGATTGCGTCCGCGGCCGGCGGGATGGACATCGAAGAAGTCGCGGCAGAAACGCCGGAGAAGATCATCACGGTAATCGTGCATCCCGCGGCAGGTCTGCTGCCGCACCAGGCGCGGCAATTGGCGCATGGGCTCGGGCTGAACAAGGATCAGGTGAAGCAATTCGTGAAACTGGCGGGCAATCTCTACCGGCTGTTCATCGAGTCGGATGCGAGCATGGTCGAGATCAATCCGCTGATAGTGAATGGCGAAGGCGACCTGCTGGCGCTGGATGCCAAGATCGGCATCGAGGAAAACGCGTTGTTTCGTCAGGCGGATTTACAGGCCATGCGCGATCCATCCCAGGAAGACGAAATGGAGCGCAGTGCCGCGGAGCACGATCTGAATTACGTGTCACTGGATGGCAATATCGCCTGCATGGTGAATGGCGCCGGTTTGGCCATGGCCACCATGGATCTCATCAAGTTGCACGGCGGCGAGCCGGCGAATTTCCTCGACGTGGGCGGGGGCGCCACGCCGGATCGCGTGGCGGCGGCATTCAAACTGATTCTGTCGAATCCGAGTGTCAAAGCGATCCTGGTCAATATTTTCGGCGGGATTGTTCGCTGTGATCTGATCGCCGAGGGGATCGTCCAGGCAGTGAGGGAGATCGACGTGCGCATTCCCGTGATCGTGCGACTCGAAGGGACGAATGTGGACAAGGGCAAAGCCCTGTTGTCGGAGAGCGGTCTCGCCATCACGCCGGCCGATGATTTGACCGACGCGGCGAAGAAAGCCGTCGGCGCGGTCTAGGCAGAGGAAATTCGATGAGCATCCTCGTCAACAAGGAATCCAGAATCATCGTGCAGGGACTGACCGGCCGACAGGGTTCGTTCCACGCCGAACAGTGTCTTGAATACGGCACCCGCATCGTCGCCGGCGTAACTCCGGGTCGCGGCGGCGAGGAGCATCTGGGCCAGCCCATCTTCGACACGGTCAGCGACGCCGTAGAAGCGACGGGAGCCGACGTCAGCGTGATCTTCGTGCCAGCACCCGCGGCGGCGGACGCGATCCTGGCGGCCGCGGATGCCGGCGTCAAACTGGTCGTCTGCATCACCGAAGGTATCCCGGTGCTGGACATGGTCAAGGTCAAGGCCGTGCTGCGAGACCATGACTGCCGTCTGATCGGCCCGAACTGTCCCGGCATCATCACGCCGGGCGAGTGCAAGATCGGCATCATGCCCGGCTTCATTCATCAGCCCGGCAGGGTGGGCGTCATCTCCCGCTCCGGCACGCTGACCTACGAAGCCGTATTTCAGACCACCAATAACGGCCTCGGGCAAACCACCTGTGTTGGCATTGGCGGCGACCCGGTGCGCGGCATGGACTTCATCGATTGCCTCGAACTGTTCGAACAGGATCCGGCGACCGAAGGCATCATCATGGTTGGCGAGATCGGCGGTTCGGATGAGGAAGCCGCCGCGCGTTACATCCGCGATCACGTCACGAAGCCGGTGGTCGCATACGTCGCCGGAGTTACGGCACCACCGGGCAAACGCATGGGCCATGCTGGTGCGATCATCTCTGGTGGCGAGGGTACTGCCGCAGCCAAGTATGCGGCGCTGGAAGAGGCCGGCGTGGCGACCGTCCGTTCGCCGGCGGAACTCGGGAGCGCCATGCGGGCCCAACTTGGCGGATAATTAGCACGACACCCGTCGATGACACCGGGCGGGTCGCCCGGGACCGCGACCGCAAATCATGAGCGACAAACTCCGCATTGGACTGGCGCAGATGAACCCGCTGGTCGGGGACGTTGCCGGCAATACGGCCCTGATCCTGGGGGCCATCGAGCGCGCGCGCGCGGCGGGCGCCAAGCTGCTGCTGCTGCCCGAGCTGGCCGTCTGTGGCTATCCGCCGGAGGATTTGCTGTTTCACGCCGGACTGCCGGTGCTGGTCGAGGAATCGCTCCAGGAAATCCGGACCGCGAGCCAGGATCTCGCTGTCGTCGTCGGGTATCCCGAGTATGCGCATGACCGGATCTTCAACTCGGCTGCCGTCTTCCGTGATGCTGGCCTGATTGGCAATTACCGCAAGCACTGTCTACCCAACTACAGCGTATTTGACGAGGAGCGCTATTTCTCAGCCGGTGATGAAGCGCTGGTGCTCGACATCGATGGCTGGCGGGTTGGTCTGACAATTTGCGAGGACATCTGGGAGGTCGACCCCGCGGCCAAGGCCAGGGCGGCCGGCGCCGAGATGATCGCGGCGATCAACGGGTCACCATTTCGCCGCGCGAAGCAGGAACTCCGGGAACAGATTCTCGTCGAGCGCGTGATCGAAACCGGGCTGCCGATGGTCTATCAAAACCTGGTCGGCGGGCAGGACGAGCTGGTGTTCGATGGCGGTTGCTGTGTCGTGGGTGCGGATCGCGACACGCATTTTCGCGCGCCCGCATTTGCCGAAGGCCTCTACTGTGTGGACTTCGCCCGCGGGTCCGATGGTCGGGCAATACCTGAGGCCGGCGAGCTCGCGCCGATTCTGTCGCGTGAAGAAAGCGTCTACACAGCCCTGGTGACCGGCGTGCGTGACTACGTCACAAAAAACGGCTTTCCGGGCGTCGTGCTCGGCCTGTCCGGCGGTATCGATTCGGCGCTGACGCTTGCTATCGCCGTCGACGCGCTGGGCGCAGAACGCGTCCACGCGGTGATGATGCCGTATCGCTGGACGAGCGATATGAGTCGCGCGGACGCGGCGGAACAGGCGCAACGCCTGGGTGTGAAGTATTCCATTCTGCCGATCGAGCCGATCGTGTCTGCCACAACCGGCGTGCTGGCCGAGCAGTTCGCTGGCCTGCCGGTCGACACGACTGAGGAAAATATCCAGGCCCGCAGCCGGGGCATGTTGCTGATGGCGATATCGAACAAGACCGGTTGCATGGTGCTCGCTACCGGCAACAAGAGCGAAATGGCGGTCGGCTACGCAACCCTATATGGCGATATGGCGGGCGGCTTCGCGCCGATCAAGGACTGCCACAAGACGCTCGTCTATCGGCTGGCTCGCTATCGCAACCGCGCCGGCGAGGTCATTCCGGAGCGTGTGATCAACCGGCCGCCGTCGGCCGAGCTGGCGCCGGATCAAAAAGACAGCGATTCGCTGCCGCCCTATGACGTGCTGGACGAAATTCTCGAGGCGCTCATGCTGGACAACCTGTCGGTCGATGAGATTGTCGCCAAGGGCATTCGCGAGGAGACGGTGGTCGACGTCGTGGAGCGCGTCAGGCACAACGAATACAAACGCCGGCAGGCGCCGCCCGGCGTGCGGATCAGCGGTCGTGCATTCGGCCGGGACTGGCGCTACCCGATTACCTCGGGCTACCGGCACGTCAAAAGAAAATGAACGCTTTCTCTTTCTTGGGCGGTTTGGCGCTGGGCCGATCAGGATAGTTCTCACGCAATACGCTGCGCGTATCGGCGGCCAGATCCCGCATCCCCAGGTTCTCGTAAGCCTCGACCATAACATCCAGTGCATCGGCCACGGCCGGCGCGCCGTCGAACGTGTTCATGACGTACTGGGCGCGATTCAATGCCGCCGCGTAGGCCCCGCGCCGCATGTAGTACCGGGCGACATAGATTTCGTGGTCGGCGAGGCGATTGCGCAGAAAGATCATGCGCTGGCGAGCGTCTGCCGCGTACACGCTGTCCGGATAGCGCTTGACGAGCTGCGAAAAGGCGGAGAATGACTCGCGCGCATCGACCGGCGGACGTTTCGCGAGGTCGAGTCGAAATAGTCTGTGAAAGCGATTGTGCTCACCGGAGAACTGCGCGAGACCGCGCATGTACAGCGCATAGTCGACCCGCGGGTGCGTCGGATTTTCGCGTTCGAACTGCAGCGCCGAGTCGATAGCGAGATCCTTGTCACCATTGCGGTAATAGCAATAGAGCAAATCCAGCTGCGCCTGCTTGGCTTGATTGGCAAACGGAAACCGCGCTGTCAGGGTTTCGAAATACTGGATGGCATTGCGGTAGTTGCCACTGTTCATCGACTTCGTGCCACGCTGGTACAGCTCGTCCAGCGTGCCGGCGAGATCCCGGGTCTTCTTGTTACCGCCGCATGCGCCCAGCGTTAACACGTAGGCGAGGAGGCCCAGCAAGAGGATTCGGCGGGTGTGTCGGGGCGGCGTGCTGTGCGGCTGTCTGAACAAGAATGCTGGCCCGGGCTGGCAGAGCGCGGGAGTATAAACTAAAGCCGCCAAGCGAAAGTCAGCAGCGCCGATACATGCACGCAATTCACCATGACGTCCGGATACCGGAGGAGCTGGAGGGACGGCGCCTCGACCAGGCGCTGGCAACGCTGTTGCCGGACTATTCGCGCTCGCGAATCAAGGAATGGATCCTCACGGGCCGGGTGCGGCTCGATGGCGCGCCAGCGGCGCCGCGAACCGCTGTTGTCGCGGGCCAGCAGGTCCGGCTGGAGGTCGACGTCGAGCAGCATTCGGCAGACCGCCCCGAAGCGATCGACCTGGACGTGCTGTACTGCGACGAGGCTTTGATCGTCATCAACAAACCGGCCGGTCTGGTCGTGCATCCCGGCGCCGGCAATCGCGCGGGTACGCTGGTGAACGGCTTGATCAATCGCTGGCCGGAACTCGCGGCGCTGCCGCGCGCCGGGCTGTTGCACCGCCTGGACAAGGATACGAGTGGCTTGCTGGTCGTGGCGCGCACCCTCGCCGCGCATACGCAGCTGGTTCGGGAATTGCAGGACCGGCGAATTACCCGCGAATACCGGGCAGTCTGCTGGGGTCGCATGACAGCCGGCGGCACGGTGACCGCCCCGATCGGACGACATCCGGTCCACCGCACGCGCATGGCCGTCGTGGCGCGCGGCCGGGACGCCGTCACCCATTACCGCGTCCTGCGACGTTTCGATGCGTTCACGTATCTCGCGGTCAGGCTCGAAACCGGCCGGACACATCAGATTCGCGTCCACCTGGCACATATTCATCACCCGCTGGTGGGTGATCGCAGCTACGGTGGGCGACTGCGTCTGCCGCCGGGGACGGACGACCGCCTCGCGCAGCTTCTGCGGGAGTTTTCCCGCCAGGCGCTGCATGCCAGCCGGCTCGCGCTGGCGCACCCCCAGACCGGGAGCCGCCTGGAGTTTCACGCGCCGTTACCCCGGGATCTGCTGGCCCTGCTGATGGCGCTTGCCGGGCCGGGGACTGAGCCTCATGAGTTCGATGCCTTGCGATGGCCGGAACCGAAGTCCCGCTGATTCGGCCGGAATGGCCGGCGCCGGCCGCGGTCCACGCAGTCGCGACGACCCGGCTCGGCGGCTTTAGTGAGGGGCCTTTTGCCAGCCTGAACCTGGGTGATCACGTGGCTGACGATCCGGCCGCGGTCGTCCGCAACCGCGAGCGGCTGCGGGCGGTTGCCGCGCTGCAGGCCCCGCCAGCCTGGCTGCGCCAGGTGCACGGTAACCAGGTAGTGGCGGCCGAGCAGGTCGGCGACTCAACCATAGCGGATGCTGCCGCGACATCCCGCGCCGGCGTCATCTGTGCCGTGCTGACAGCCGACTGCCTGCCGTTGCTGGTCTGCGACACTGCGGGCCGTCGTGTGGCTGCGGTTCATGCCGGCTGGCGCGGGCTGGCCGGGGGTATTGTCGAGGCCGCGGTCGCCGACTTCACCGCGCACGGGATGCATTCTGAAGACCTGCTGACGTGGCTGGGGCCGGCCATTGGTCCGGCCGCTTACGAGGTTAGTGACGACGTCAAGAAGGCGTTTGGAGCGGCCGATGGCGCGGCATTCACGGCCAACACCCGGGGCCGCTGGCAGCTTGACCTGTATCGCCTGGCACGCGGGCGGCTCGAAGCGGCCGGTATTACGGCGATCTATGGCGGCCATTGGTGCACAGCCAGCGACGAGGCGCGCTTTTTCTCGCACCGCCGCGACGGTCCGTGCGGACGGCAGGCCACCCTGATCTGGCTGGCAGAGGAACCGGCGTCGAACCGAGGTTCTTCGGCCGGCGCTAGTCGCTGAGCAGCGTGCTTACGGAAAACCCCCGGTTCGGCCCCGGTCTGCACGTCGTGCTGCGTTGAAAAATCGAAGGGCGGCCCCATTTTTACGTCAATGTCTGATATCTCGGAGTCGCGGCGATGCGCATGGACAAACTGACCAGCAAGTTCCAGATGGCGCTGGCCGACGCCCAGTCGCTGGCCGTCGGCCGTGATCACCAGTTCATCGAACCGGCTCACCTGATGCTGGCGCTGCTGGACCAGCAGGGGGGCACAGTGCGGCCGTTGCTGACCAAGGCCGGGGCCAATGTGAATCTGCTGCGCTCGCGCCTCGGCGATGCGCTGGATCAACTGCCCCAGGTGCAGGGGACGCCCGGCGAGGTGCATGTGTCGAATGACCTTGGCCGCTTGCTGAATGTCACCGACAAACTGGCGCAGGAACGCAACGATCAGTACATCTCCAGCGAACTGTTCGTGCTGGCCGCCTGTGACGACAAAAGCAATCTCGGCCGCATCCTGACCGACAGTGGCGTGGTTCGCGGTGCCGTCGACAAGGCGATCGAGGATATCCGCGGGGGCGCACAGGTCGACGACCCCAATGCCGAGGACACACGCCAGGCGCTCGAAAAATACACCATCGATCTGACCGAGCGAGCCGCCGCCGGCAAGCTGGATCCGATCATCGGTCGCGATGACGAGATTCGTCGCACCATCCAGATCCTGCAACGGCGGACCAAGAACAACCCGGTACTCATCGGTGAGCCGGGCGTCGGCAAGACCGCGATCGTTGAAGGGTTGGCCCAGCGCATCATCAATAGTGAGGTGCCCGAGGGTCTCAAGGACAAGCGCATCCTGGCGCTGGATCTGGGCGCGTTGATCGCCGGCGCCAAGTTCCGTGGCGAGTTCGAGGAACGGCTCAAGGGTGTGTTGAGTGATCTGGCAAAGCAGGAAGGGCAAATCATTCTGTTTATCGACGAGATGCACACACTCGTCGGTGCAGGCAAGGCCGAGGGCGCGATGGATGCCGGCAACATGCTGAAGCCGGCACTGGCGCGCGGCGAGTTGCATTGCGTGGGCGCCACCACGCTGGATGAATATCGGCAGAACGTCGAAAAAGACGCGGCGCTGGAACGGCGTTTCCAGAAAGTGCTGATCGACGAGCCGAATGTCGAGGATACGATTGCAATCCTGCGTGGCCTGAAAGAACGCTACGAGGTACATCACGGGGTCGATATCACCGACCCGGCAATCGTTGCCGCGGCGACGCTGTCACACCGTTACATCACCGACCGGCAGTTACCCGATAAGGCTATCGACCTCGTCGACGAGGCCGGCTCGCGCATCCGCATGGAAATCGATTCGAAGCCCGAGGCCATGGATCGTCTCGATCGGCGCATCATCCAGTTGAAGATCGAGCGCGAGGCATTAAAGAAAGAGTCCGACGACGCCTCCTTGAAGCGACTCGATGACCTGGAAAGCCAGCTTGGCGAGCTGGAAAAAGAATATGCCGACCTGGAGGAGGTCTGGAAGAGCGAGAAGGCCGCGATGGCGGGCGCGACCCATATCAAGGAGGAGCTGGAGCACGCGCGCCTGGAACTGGAGGCGGCGCGCCGGGCCCAGGACCTCGCGCGCATGGCTGAACTGCAGCACGGCAAGATTCCGCAGCTGGAAAGGCAACTGGGCGACGCCCAGGGCGCCGAGCAGCAAGAGAGCAGGCTGTTACGCAACAAGGTGACCGAGGAAGAGGTCGCCGAAGTCGTGTCCAAGTGGACCGGTATTCCGGTCGCGAAAATGCTCGAGGGTGAAAAGGACAAGCTGCTGCGCATGGAGGAGGCCATCCACCAGCGCCTGGTCGGTCAGGACGAGGCCGTCCGCACTGTCGCGGACGCAATCCGCCGCTCGCGCGCGGGCCTGGCCGATCCGAAGCGGCCGAATGGTTCTTTCCTGTTCCTCGGTCCTACCGGCGTGGGCAAGACCGAGCTGACGAAGGCGCTCGCCGAGTTCCTGTTCGATACTGAAGAGGCGCTGATTCGGCTCGACATGTCCGAGTTCATGGAGAAGCATTCGGTGGCCCGCCTCATCGGTGCACCGCCCGGCTACGTGGGTTACGAAGAGGGTGGTTACCTCACCGAGGCGGTACGTCGCAAACCCTATTCCGTCATCCTGCTGGACGAAGTCGAAAAAGCGCATCCGGACGTTTTCAATGTGTTGCTGCAGGTGCTGGACGATGGTCGCCTGACCGATGGTCACGGGCGAACGGTCGACTTCCGCAACAGCGTGATCATCATGACCTCCAACCTGGGTTCACAGCAGATTCAGTCCATGGCCGGTGAGGAGAATTACGTCGCCATGAAGAACGCCGTCATGGAAGTGGTCGGACAGCATTTTCGACCCGAGTTCATCAACCGGGTGGATGACATCGTGGTGTTCCATCCGCTGAGCCAGGACCAGATAGCCCGCATCGTCGATATTCAGCTGGAGTTTCTGCGTCGTCGGCTGCAGGAACGCGACATGGTGCTGGTGGTGAATCCGGAAGCCGTGGCCACACTGGCGGAAGCGGGCTACGATCCGGTTTATGGTGCCCGGCCGCTG
>JAAUXY010066472.1_pt1 | contig 11669 bp, 10 predicted proteins | sample 7278121 | NCBI WGS metagenome assembly JAAUXY01 (sample SAMN14350117, study PRJNA611818) | marine sediment metagenome | isolation source: surface marine sediment (1.8m) | place: French Polynesia: Moorea | collected 2018-08
AAGCCGAACCCGATTGGATACCTGTCAAAGGTTTCAGAGCCTTAAAGCCGGGCCCGGCGCCGCCCGGCGGGCCGCTTCCCTCGACCCGGCGCTTTGCCTAAGCTGGCGCGCCCCTGCCCGTCCGGCCGCTCGGCCCCGAGCCGGTCGTCCTCCGCCCGAGAGACCGCCATGTGGCTCGTGCTGACCGTCACCCTGCCGCTGTTCTTCGTGATCCTGGCCGGCTATCTGACCGCGCGGCGGGGCCTGATCGACGCGGCGGGCATCAAGGGCATCACAGGTTTCGTCTTCTACTTCGCCTTGCCCTTGATGCTCTTCTACCTCATGGCGACCTCGCCGCTGGCCGAGCGCTTCGATCCGCGCTTCTTCCTGGCCTACCTGGGCCTCGCGCTGGCCTTCCACGGCCTCGGCATGGCGGTGACCCGCTGGGGATTCGACTGCCGGCTCAACGAGCAGGCGGTCGGCGGTTTCTCCTGCTGCTTCGGCAACAACGTCTTCATCGGGCTGCCGATCGCGCTCTCGCTCTTCGGGCCGGAGGCGGCCCTGCCGATGGCGTTGCTGATCGTCATCGAGGGCGGCTTCGTCATGCCCTACACGGTGGCCCTGCTGGAGATCGCACGAGCCCCCGCCGGCCGGCAGTGGCGCGCGGTCCTGCCGGCCGGCGCGGCGGTCCTGCGCAACCCGATCATCGTGGCCGCCTTTCTGGGTGCCGGCGCGGCGCTGGTGGAACTGCCCCTGCCGGCGCTCTTCGTCGGCCTGGTCGAGCTGGTGCGCGGCGCCGCCGTGCCTTGCGCGCTCTTCGCCCTGGGCGCCAGCCTGGCGGGTTTCCCGCTGTCGGAGAAGGTTGCGGAGACGGCGGTCCTGGTGACGGTCAAGCTGCTGGCCTTTCCCGTCGTGGTGTTCCTGATCCTGGGCCTGATTCCGGGGCTCGACCCGGACTGGCGCAAGATGGGCGTGCTGGCCGCCGCCATGCCGATCGGGGCCAACGTCTACCTGCTGGCCAACCGCTACGAGAGCTATGTCGCCCGCGCCTCCACCGCCACCCTGATCTCCACCGCGATCTCCGTGGTGACCGTGACCCTGCTGGCGGGGCTGCTGGCGCAGACTTGAGTCACGGCCCGGTTGCGGCAAAGGCCTCGCAGAGATCGTTGAGGCAGCAGTCCGGGCACTTCGGCGCCCGGGCGCGGCAGGTCTTCTTGCCGAACTCCAGCAGCCAGAGGTGCCCCTGGGCCAGGGCCCAATCTGGCGCCCGGTCCTCGAGCGACCTGGCGGTGTCAGCCTCGCTGCGGCCGCGCGCCAGGCCGATGCGGTTGCAGACCCGGTGGACGTGGGTGTCGACCGCGATGGTGTCCTGGCCGAAGGAGAAGTGCAGCATGATGTCGGCGCACTTGCGGCCGATGCCGGGCAGGCCCATCAGGCCCTTGCGGTCCCGCGGCACCCGCTTGCCGTGCTCCTCGATCAGGGCGTGACAGAGGCGCTTGAGGTTCCGGGTCTTGGTGTTGTAGAGCCCGGCCGGGCGGATCGCCCGGGCGACCGCCGCGTCATCCAGGGCCAGGATGCCCTCGGGCGTGTCGGCCAAAGCGAAGAGCGCGTTCTTGGCCTTCGCGGTGTTGGAGTCCAGGCTCTGGGCCGAGAGCAGGCAGGACACCAGGGCCCGGAAGGCGTCCGCGTCCTCCTTGACGTGGCGCGGCCGCGGGCCCTTCGGCGCCCGCGCCTCCAGCCGCCGGAACAGCTCCTCGATCTGGGTTTCGTGCAGCACGATCGCTCCTCGTTTTGGCGTCGCATTGCCTACGCTTCGTCCGAGGCCCTGGATGATCTCAGGCTAGCGCAATCTCCGCCTGCCCGAGACGCGTAGAGATCCGGGAGCGCACAAGAAATGAACGGAAAGCCGGCGGCGATGGTCCGAGGACAAAAACGATCCGACCTGCAGGTCGTCTGGTTCAAGCGCGATCTGCGGGTCCAAGACCATGGCGCGCTGGCCGAGGCCGCAGCGCAAGGGTCATTGCTGCCGCTTTACATTGCCGAGCCGGATTTCTGGAGCCAGCCGGACGCCTCGGCCCGGCAGTGGGCCTTCGCGGCCGAAGGCCTGTGCGAGCTTCGGAGCGACCTGGCGCGCCTCGGCCAGCCTCTGGTGATCCGAACGGGCGATGTCGTTGAGGTTCTGGCCGACATCGACGACACCTTGGGGATCGCCGCGCTCTGGTCGCACCAGGAGACCGGCAATGCCTGGACCTTTGCCCGCGACCAGAGGGTCGGGGCCTGGTGCCGGGATCGCGGAATCCCCTGGCATCAGCCGCGCCAGAACGGCGTGGTCCGGCGGCTCGCATCGCGCGACGGCTGGGCCCGCAACTGGGACCGCTTCATGGCCGAGGCGGTGACCCCGGCGCCCTCGACCCTGGCGCCGCTGGACGGCCTCGATCCCGGTGCCCTGCCGCGCGGCGGCGACCTGGGCCTGGCCGAGGATCCCTGCCCGGAACGCCAGAGCGGTGGCCGGGCCGCCGGTCTCGAGCGGCTGACCAGCTTCCTCGAGCATCGCGGGAAGCCCTACCGCCGGGCCATGTCGAGCCCGACGACCGCCTTCGAGGCTTGCTCCCGCCTTTCGCCGCACCTGGCCTGGGGCACGGTCTCGATGCGGGAGGTGGCGCAGGCGACCTGGGCCCGCCAGCGCGCCGTCAAGGTCGCGCCCGAGGGACAGCAGGGCTGGCGCGGCGCGCTCAGCTCTTTCTCCGGCCGGCTGCATTGGCACTGCCACTTCATGCAGAAGCTGGAGGACCAGCCCCGGCTGGAGGCCGAGGCCCTGCACTCGGCCTACGCCGGCTTGCGCCCGGCCGAGCCCGATCGCGCGCGGCTGGCCGCCTGGAGCCGGGGCGAGACCGGGCTGCCCTTCGTCGACGCCTGCATGCGGGCCTTGCGCGCCACCGGCTGGCTGAACTTCCGCATGCGCGCCATGCTGATGGCGGTGGCCAGCTATCATCTCTGGCTGGACTGGCGGGCGCCGGGGCTGCACCTGGCGCGGGTCTTCACCGACTACGAGCCGGGCATTCACTGGCCGCAGGTGCAGATGCAGTCCGGCACGACCGGGATCAACGCCGTCCGGATCTACAACCCGGTCAAGCAGGGCCTGGACCAGGACCCGGAGGGCGCCTTCACCCGCCGTTGGCTGCCCGAGCTGCGCGAGGTGCCGGACGCCCACCTGCACCACCCTTGGACCTGGGAGCAGAGCGCGCGCCTGCTGGACAAGGCCTATCCCGCCCCCATCGTCGATCACCTGGCCGCGGCCAAGGCGGCGCGACAGAAAGTCTGGGCGCTGCGCGGCAGCCAGGCCTACCGGGCCGAGGCGGCGCGGATCCAGGCCAAGCACGGCAGCCGCAAGAGCGGCATCCCGACAACCGGCCGCCGTCGCAAGGCCTCTGCAGACAAGCGCCAGATGGCGCTGGAGGCCTGAGCCTTGGCGACACGCAAGAAGGCCGAGCTGCCCCGCAAGCTCTGCGCGCGCTGCGGCCGGCCCTTCGCCTGGCGCCGCAAGTGGGCCCGGGTCTGGGATCAGGTCAGGTACTGCTCAGAACGCTGCCGGCGGGCGCGCTAGGCTTCGTCGATCGGCCGGTTCGCGGTCCAGTCGAAGGTCCCGGCGTCGCGCTCGCGCACCGCCTGCTTCCAGCCCACCTCCTCGGCGCGGCGCTTGAAGTTGAGGCCCTCGGGCGAATGCCGGGTGATGCCGTCGAAGATCGTCGCGATCATCTGGGTGTTCCTGAGGCCCATGTTCTCCAGCGCCTGGTTGACCATCAGCTTCTGCATCATCAGCTGGTTGACCGGGACCGTGGCGATCCGCTCGGCCAGGCGCTCGACCTCCGCATCCAGCGCCGCGGCCGGCACAGCCTTGTGGACCAGCCCCATGGTCTCGGCCTCGCGGCCGTCGATCCGGTCGCCGGTGAAGAGCAGGCGCTTGGCCTTCTCGGGCCCGAGCCGGTAGACCCACATCGCCGTGGTCGGACAACCCCAGACCCGGACCGGCATGTAGCCGATCTCGGCGTCCTCGGCCATGACGACGAGGTCGCAGCAGAGCGCGATGTCGGAGCCGCCGGCCACGGCGTAGCCCTGGACCTTGCAGATCACCGGCCGGTGGCAACGCCAGAGGCTCATGAAGTGCTCGGTGTTGCGCATCATGAAGGCGTAGTCCTGCATCGGGTCCCAGGGCATCTCCTGGGTCACGCTGTTGGCACCGCCGGCCTCGGCGTAGGCGGCCAGGTCGTAGCCGGCGCAGAAGGCCCGTCCGGCCCCGGAGAGCACGATGACGTGCACGCCCGGATCGCCGGAGGCGGTCTCGACGGCGGCGGCCAGCGCGGCCGGCACCTCGTCGTCGATCGCGTTGAGCACCGCCGGCCGGTTCAAGGTGATGCGGCCGATCCGGCCGTCCTTCTCGTAGATGACTTTGGACATGCCAGTCCTCCCTGATCGGCCAAACGGGGACCGTCGCGCCCCGCTCAGTAAATCTCCTCGAAGTCGCCGTGGCGGCCGAGGCCGTCCTTGAAGCGGGTGGCGCCGGCGACGCCGTCCTTCACCAGGGCCTCGCGGCCGTTGTACCACTCCTGGATCAGGGCATCGCGGGTCGGCAGGCCATGGCTGCGGAGCGCCGAGCGGCGGTCGGCGCGGACGCAGACCGGGGGGAAGCGCGCGATATCCCGGGCCAGCTCTTCGGCCTTCTGGCGGACCTCGCCGTTCGGGACCAGGTACTCGCAGAGGCCGATGCGCAGGCACTCCTCGGCCGGGACCTGGCGCCCGGTCAAGATGATCTCTAGCGCCCGGCCCTGGCCGACGATGCGCGGCAGGCGCACCGTGCCGCCGTCGATCAGGGGCACGCCCCAGCGACGGCAGTAGACCCCGAAGTAGGCGTCCTCCTGCATGACCCGGAAATCGCACCAGAGGCCCAGCTCCATGCCGCCGGCCACGGCCGGGCCGGCGATGGCCGCGATCACCGGCTTGTCGAGTTCCAGCCGGGTCGGCCCCAAAGGCCCGCGAGGGATCTCGCCGCCGTTGCCGCGCGGCCCGGCCGGCGGGATGTCGAGCTCGCCCAGCGGATGGTCGGCGTCGAGGGTGGAAACGAACTTGAGGTCCCAGCCGGCGCAGAAGGCGCCGCCTTCGCCGTAGAGCACCGCGACCCGCGCCTCCGGGTCCGCATCGAAGTCGAGGAAGGCCCGGGTCAGGGCATCCGCGCTCTCCGGATCCATGGCGTTGCGCGCCTCCGGGCGGTCGTGGATCACCGTCCAGACTTGGCCATCCTTTTCGAGTCTCACCGTCATGCTTGGCGTCTCCCCTGGTTCCTGGCTGCCGGTATCAGACAGGCCCGTGGGGATCTTGGCAAACCCGGATCAGAGGCGCGGCCGCAGATCAAGAACGGCTCAGGTCGCCGGGACCTGAGCCGTGGGTCTTGATCCCTCTCCTTGAGGACGGGCCGGTCAGCGGCCCTGGGAGCGCCAGCGCTGGACGATCTCGCGGACGAAGTCCTCGTTCTCGTGCGGGCTCTGCCAGGAGGTCGTGAAGTCGGCCGTCTCGCTGCGCGGGCGGCGGTCCTCCGGCAGAGGATCGAAGCAGAGGCGCATCGGCACCGAGACGCCCTCGCCCACCGCGATCGCTTCGCCGTTGCCGAGCGACGGCAGCGACTGCTCGAAGCCCTGGGAGGAGTCCGAGATGATCGCGCGCAGGATCTCCTGGTCGAACTGGTTGGTCATCCGCATGGCGAAGACGGTGTTGCACTGGGACAGGATCTCTGTCGCGATCTCGGACGGCCGCTGGCTGACCAGGCAGAGCGAGACGCCGTACTTGCGGCCCTCCTTGGCGATCCGCGCGAGCGCGACCTTGGTCGGCTCGAAGCCGAGGCCGTTCTGCGCGGCATAGCGGTGCGCTTCCTCGCAGACCAGCAACACCGGCACACGCCGGTCGGCCCAGATCGCGAAGTCGAAGGTGATCCGGCAGAGCACCGAGACCACGACGTTGACGATCTCGGAGGGCACGCCCGAAAGGTCGAGGATCGAGATCGGCTTGCCGTCGACCGGAATCCGGAACAGCCGGCAGAGGATCTTCTCCATGTTGTCGCGGACGCTGACCCCGCCGAACATGAAGCGGTAGCGCGGGTCGCCCTGCAGAGCCGCGAGCCGGGACTTCAGGCGCTGGTAGGGGGCGCTGCTGTCGGCCTTCTCGAGCTTACCCATCGCCGTGTCGATGTACTGCATCAGGTCGGTCAGGCGATAGGGGACCGGCGTGTCGACGGTGATCCGGCTGTTGCGCTCGCCGTCCTTGAGGAACTGCGTCTTCACGGCCGGCAGGGCCTCGGTGAGGATCGCGATTTCCGCCTTTTCCGCCTGCTCCGCGCCGCCCAGGACCACGCCGAGGAACTCGTTGAACTCCAGCATCCAATAGGGCAGCTCCAGGTTGCCGGTGTCGATGATCTCGGCGCTGCCGGGGAAGGCGCTGGCGTACTCGTTGTGCGGGTCGAGCAGCACGATGTGGCTCTGCGCGTTCTTCTCGATGATCGCCTGCAGCATCAGGGTCGTGGCGCAGGACTTGCCGCAGCCCGTGGTCCCCAGGATCGCGAAGTGCTTGCCCAGAAGCTCGTTGTTCATGACGTGGACCGGGACCTGGCGGTCCTGATGCAGGGTCCCGACCCGTGAGGTCTGCTTGTTCGGGGTCGCATAGACGCGCATCAAGTCCGCCTTGACGGTGGTCAGCACCGGCGCGTTGAGCTGCGGCGGCGAGGAGACGCCACGCCGGAAGGCGGTCCAGCCGTCGCCGGCCTTGAGCACCTCGCCTAGGAGCTCGACCTCGAGGGTCATCATGTCCTTCTGGCCGGACTCCTCGGCCGGCAGCGGCATGGAGAGGCCGCTGACCACCCCGAAGACGATCGAAGCGCCGGTCTGCATCTTGACCAGGGCGCCCATCTGGAGCTGTGAGGCCGCAGGCGACTGGGGATCGTCGATGATGGCGACGACCTGGGAGCCGGTGACGAAGGCGACCCGGGCGACCGGCATGGAGGGCGCCATGTTCGGCGCCGCGCGCGAGTCGGTGTGGGGCTTCGCCTGCAGGACGCCGCCCTCCCGTCCGGCCGGGACCGGGGCAGCAGCCGCAGGTCCGGGCGCAGCGGCGGTCGGGGCCGCTGGCGCCGCAGGGGCAGGAGCGGGAGCCGCGGGCGCCGTGGCCCGGGGGGCGCAGGCCGCCGGCGGCGCGGCGGCGGGCGCCGGATCGGCCGATCCGGGCGCCGCCGGCATCGGCCGGGATTCGGCCGAAGGCGCCGCAGCCGCCGGTCCGGGCTCCGCCGTCGTCGTGGCGGCCGCCGGGTTCACGGGCGCCGCAGCCGCCTCCGTCTCAGCCGGCTTGCCGGCGGTCCGGTCCAGAATCTCGTGGAGTCGTTCCGCCCGGTTCGCCAGCTCGATCGCGGCGAGATCGTCGTCGGAAAGTTCGGGCTTGGAAAGGGGGTTCTTCATGCCTGCGCCCTCCTGACGCGTCTTGCCGGCAGGCGGACCGTGACGCAGGTGCCGGCGCCGAGCTTGCTCTGGATCTGTAGGGTGCCGCCGTGAAGCTCCGTGAAGGCCTTGGCCAGCGGCAGGCCGAGACCCGTTCCCTCCTGGCGCCGGTCGCTGTCGGCTTCGACCCGCTGGAACGGCGCCAGGGCTTTCGGCAGATCTTCCTCGCGCATGCCGATGCCGGTGTCCGCGACAAAGAAGGCCATCGAGGCGTCCTTTTGCGCCTGCGCCTGGAGCAGGACGCGGCCACCTTCGGGCGTGAAGTTCACGGCGTTGGACAGGAGGTTGACGAGAATCTGTCGCAGCCGCTGTTCGTCGCCCCAAAGCCCAGGCAGATCGGGGTCGGCACGGACCTCCAGGGCGATACCGCGCGCCTCGGCGAGGCCGGATACCGAAGTCCGGCAGGCGCCCAGGAGGGCCGCGCAGTCGACCGGATCTTCCCGCAGCGTAATCTCGCCGGATTCCAGCTTTGCGGCGTCGAGGACGTCGTCCAGGATCGCCAGCACGTGAACGCCTGCCTCATGGATATGGTCGGCACACTTGCTGGGATCGGCGGCCTCGGCGCCGGCCGCCGGACCCGAGGGGCCCCGACCGCGCAGCACGTCGGACAGGCCGACGATCGCGTTCAGCGGCGGCCGCAGCCCGCGGCTCAGGCCGGCCAGGAACTGGGTCTTGGCGGTGCTGGCGGCCTGGGCCCGCAGCATCGCCGCCTCCGCGCTCTCGGCGGCACGCTCGGCCTGGCGCTTCGCGGCCTGGAGCGCGCGCTCCTTGCGGCGGCGACCGGCCAGGGATCCAAGCTGCTCGGCATAGACCAGGCCCGCGGAAGCCGACTTTGTCCTGGGAGATCGAGACTGTCGCATGGAAATACGAGTAATTCTGCTGATGTGATCAGCAGCAATCTAGATATAACTCCTAAATAATACATAAATCGGATAGATTATATTTCCCTGCCGCCAGCACAACCTGACATAATTCCTGTCCGGTTCGGGGCCCTGCGACGGTCCGAAGATCCGGGTGACAGCCTCGGCCGGCTGCCCAGACGAGGCCGCGCTCAGCCCCGCGGCTTGCTCTCCTGCCATTGGGCCAGGGCGGCGTGGGCCGCGGTCTCGGCCTTGGCGGCGTAGTCGGCGGCGGTCTCGGTCGGGACCGAGAGCTCGATCACGTAGCCGTTGGGATCGCGAAAGTAGATCGAGTGGATGAAGCCGTGGTCGGCGACCCCGCGGGTCTCGATCCCGGCGGCCTTGCCCTTAGCGAAGAGGGCCTCCTGGGTGTCGCGATCGGTCTCCAGCGCGATGTGCAGGTCGAAGTCGTGCTGCTCCTTGAACTCGAAGGGCTGCGCCGGGGCCTCGAAGAAGGCCAGGAAGGAGCCGTCGCCCAGGCGGTAGAAGCTGTGCAGGACGCTGGTCTCCCGTCCGGTCTTGGTGACCTTGATCTCGAAGGCGTCGGCCAGGGGCAGGCCGAGGAAGTCCTCGTAGAACTTCCGAGTCTCCTCGGAATCGCGGCAGCGATAGGCGTTGTGGTGCAGGCCTTTGATCATGGATCGCACTCCTTCGATGACGAGATCAGTCTCGCGCCGGGCCGACGAATCGATCAACCGCTTTCGCGGCCATCCAGACGTCCGGCGAATGACGTCTCGGACTTCCCCCCATCCTACATTTGTCGGATACCGCTCCGGGACAAGATGCATCATCATGGGATGCCTTCGCCGGCGGGGCGCCAAGTCAGGCTCTTCGGAGACGGATCAAGAGGATCCCGAACGGAACGGCGACCCGAGAACGATGCGGAATCTCAGCGAAAGACAGAAGCGGCTGCTGCTCGCCGGTCTGGGCAGCTTGTGCTTCCTGCTGCTGCTCGCGCTCGAGATCGTCACGGAAAGCGACGAGCTTTCGCTGCCCGACGTTGTCATCGACGGTATCGGCATTCTCTTGACCATCGGCGCGGCCGTCGGCGTCGCCCTGCTCGCCCTACGCATAGAGAGCCAGCACCGGGAGAAGCTGTCCCTGATCCGCGACCTGGAGTTCGCGCGCGCCGAGGGCAACGCCTGGCGGAACAAGGTGCGGAGCCATCTGGCTGGCCTGAAGGCGGGCATGGATATCCAGTTCCAGGACTGGGGCATGACCGCCGCCGAGCGGGAGATCGGCCTGCTGATCCTCAAGGGCCTGAGCCACAAGGAGATCGCCGTCCTGCGCGCCACCACCGAGCCGACGGTGCGCCAGCAGGCGCAATCGATCTACCGCAAGGCCAAGCTGCCCGGCAAGACTGCCTTCTGCGCCTACTTCCTCGAGGACCTCTTCGCCGAAGAAGACGGTCCGGCCCGCCTCGACGCGGCCTCTTCGGGAACTGTCTCTGACAAGCTCTCTCCGGAGCAAAGCACGCCGCCCGCCTCCGATTGACTCAATCCAGAATCAGGCCGGCACTTCTTCCGACAATTGTACGAAAGCCCCCTTTCCGACGGACGTCGGATTTACGGGACCTCGAACCGGCCGGACGCTGTCTCCATCCACCGGCATCCAAACGGAAAGGAGACAGGTCATGTTTCGATACTGGGAAGAAACATCGCAGTCGCGAAAACCAGCCGGCGGCCCCTCCGTGATGTCCCATCTTAGTTTCTTCGCAGGCGTCCTTGCATTCGGCTTAGCGCTCACCGTTCTGCCGCGAAACGCTGGCGCCCTGGGGGAAGACGAGGAAATCCCCTTCGAGGTCGCCGAGCTCTTCTTCGAGCTCAACGACACCGACGGCGATCTCGGCATACATGGGATGATCGACGGCGGGCCCTGGACCCGGATCGCGATCGAGGATCCGAGGGACCGGACTCTCATGGCGATCTGGACGCTGGGCCGCCTCCGCAAGCAGGCCGTGACCGAGATATTCTTCGAGAGCGCCGAGCCGACCTTCGACGAGCTCGACCCGGCGGATTTCTTCGGACGATTTCCCGAGGGAACCTATGAGGTCGAAGGACGCAGGCAGGACGGCCGGGAGCTGGAGAGCGAGACCGAGGTCACCCACACCCTGCCGGCCCCGCCCGAACCCACTGTCAACGGCCAGCCGCTGGCCGCGGTCTGCGACGACGAGGACCCGGACTTCAATCCGACCGAGGTCAGCGTGCCCGTTACCATCGCCTGGCCGGAAGTCACCGAATCGCACCCGGATCTCGGCAACACCTCGGTCCCGGTGACCATCAACAACTACGAGGTCGTGGTCGAGGTGGTACTGGAGCTGAACGGCGAGGAGTTCGCCTCGGTGTTCAGCACCATCCTGCCGCCCGGCGAGCGGTCGCTGACGATTCCCACCGAGTTCCTCGGCCAGGGCGAGTCCTTCAAGTACGAGGTCCTGGCACGGGAGGAGAGCTTCAACCAGACCGCGGTCGAAAGCTGCTTTGTCGTGAACTGAGCCGCACAGGACCCCCGCTGCACCCCTCCGGGGCGCCTTCCACCCATGACGGAAGGCGCCCCGGCCTTTCTGCGGCGGCACGCGCATCGAAATCCCGGAACAAGGATGGTTTGTATCGCGCCCCGGCCTGTGATGGATTGGCATGCCCGCCTGCCTAGGCCGGAACGCCCCGGGGACTCGCACGCGCATGATCTGCATCCTGCACGGCTATCTGCTGGAAGGCTCCGGCAGCAACCTCTGGACCCGCGCCATCGTGCAGGCGCTCTGCCGCCAGGGCGCCCCCGTGCTGCTGGTCTGCCAGGAGCCCCATCCGGAGATCTACGACTTCATCGCGGCGGCCCATCTCCACGAGCCCGACGGGAGCGTGACAACGCTCTTCGAGCGCGACACGCCCTATCCGGGGACCTGCGTCCTGCACAAGCCGCGCCTGGGGGACACCCTGCCGGTCTACGTCGGGGACATCTACGAAGAGTTCACCAGGGCCGTGCCGATGGTCGAGCTGCCCGACACCGAGATCGAAGCCTATCTCGAGCGCAACCACGCGGTGCTGCGCCGGCTGCTGACCGATCCCGAGGTCGCGGCGGTCCACGCCAACCACGCCGTCCTGATGTCGGTGGTGGCCGAGCGGGCCTGCGTGGAAGCCGGCCTGCCCTTCTCCGTCATGCCGCACGGCAGCGCGATCGAGTACGCGGTCAAGGTGGACCCGCGCTTCCACGCCCTGGCCGCCTCCGCCTTCGCCCGGGCCGGGCGGATCTTCGTCCACGGCCC
>JAAUXY010008213.1_pt1 | contig 11656 bp, 12 predicted proteins | sample 7278121 | NCBI WGS metagenome assembly JAAUXY01 (sample SAMN14350117, study PRJNA611818) | marine sediment metagenome | isolation source: surface marine sediment (1.8m) | place: French Polynesia: Moorea | collected 2018-08
GGTTGAGGTGGAAAGGCGCGGGTTTCGTTTTGCACGCGAAGGGATGCGCCTGAAACTGTAGACAAAAAAACAGCGGCCGGTTCGCACCGGCCGCTGCTTCGTCTAATGCGAGAAACGCTTAGTCGTCGTCGGTAGCTTCTTCGACAGCCTCTTCGACTTCTGCAGCCTTCTCTTTGAGCATGTCTTCGACACCTGCCGCAGCGTCCTGCGCCTCGTTCAGTGCATCAGCGGCAACTTCGCCCGCCGTTTCCATGCCCTCGTCCACTGCGTCAGCCGCAGCGTCCATTGCATCGCCGGCGGCGTCCATTGCGTCATCAGCTGCATCGCCCGCTGCCTCAACAGCGTCACCCGCAGCTTCCTTGGCTTCTTCCATCGCGCTCTCGGCAGCCGACTCGTCGGCGCTGCCAGAATCGCCGCCGCCGCAGCCAAAGATGAACAGGCTCGTCAGGATAAGTAGCAAATACCTCATGGTTTTTTCCTCCCAGTTATGTCTTACCCGGTTAATGTTTCTAGAAATTGATCCAGGTAGTTGTTGATCTCATCGATGTTTGCGGTCAAACGGTGGTCCCCATCCACCAGGTGTAGCGTCGCACTGCAAGCCCGCGCGTATCGAATACTGTTATCTACGGGGACAATATCATCATGCCAGCCATGCACGATGCAAATCGGCATTGACGGTGGGTCCGGCGTCAGGTCTTCGTAACCCTCCATGTAATACGCGGGCGCCAGCACGAAGAGGCCCGCTGCGCCAACCTGCTCTGCCGCGGCCGTCGCGACGTGCCCGCCCATGCTCGAGCCAACCAGCACCAGTTGATCCTCGATACCCGCGCATTCGCGCACGCACTTTTCGACGCGCTCGCTCGGATCAGCGATGCCCTGGTAGTCGATGCTGTCTGCTTCGCACCCCCTGGCGCGCACCAATTCCGCCATGGCCCGAATTTTCGTTCCCCAGGGTCCACTTTCCTGGCCATGCGAAAAAATCACTGTCGTCATACGAGTATCCCGTCTCCCGATTCACAAAGATCTTCGATGTGCCGCGCGAGCAGCCAGATACGATCCTGCCCCCAGACTACAAAATCGCCGACGCGCAGGGTCGGAACACCCCAGCTTCCGGCCTCCATCATGGTTGCGCGGTTTGTTTCCACCTCATCTCGCCACTCTGTCGCCTGCATCGAGTCCTTCGCCTCGGGCCAGAACAGGCCGGTGCGGCCGGTGACCTTGCGCATGCCGTCGTCGGTGGCGACGTCGATCGCCTCCGCCCAAATAGCTGCCGCCGCGTTGATAAGGAAATCGCGTTCGCGATGCTCATCAAGCGCGTATTGGTAGACCGCGTAGGATCGCTCGATACCGGCGCCAACCGGATCGGCGAACTTGCCAAACGGCACGCCGTATTTCCGCGCCTCGCGGGTAGCGTCATGGACGATATACAGCAACTTCGCTTTCGGCACCTGCATTCCACGCATCACCATCGGGAATACCAGTCGTATGTCGAGTTTAAGTCCGAACGCATCGGCGAGCTCGAAGACACGCTGCAGCGCGAGTATCGAGTACGGACTGCGCAATGAGACAAAAAACTCGAGCGGTGGCAATTCCGCGGCTGCGGCGGGCGGCCTCACCGGCAACGAAACTTGCATCGCGCGTTCGATCGATGCGAGCTTCGGGTGCATTGTCTCGCCACGACGCAAACCGAGTTCGTCGAGGCGATCGAGCAGGTACTGCAGGCGATCGACGCCCCAGTACCATTCACCGCCATAGTGAAGCATCGCGCTGTTGTAATGACCGAGCTTCGCCAGACGCTTCTGCGCTGTGGCGATCGCGGCTTCCCCCATCCCCGGATCCGGCAGGTCAGCGGCGTGCCTGGCTGCGGTTTCGCTGTCGCCGCGCCAGTACATCTCAAGCACGGCCAGCAGGTCTTCCTGCCCCGCCGCAACGGCATCGGTTAGAGCTACACGGTGCTCTGTCGGTGGCGATACGCCTTTATCAAGAAACGGCACACCAAGCTCGCCCGCGAGTCGTTTACTGTCCTCAACCGCGTATTCAGCCAGCATATCGGGCGCCGGTTGGTAAGCATCACCGAGTGCTTGCGACAGATGCAGAACGAGTTTGACGTCGTAGCTCTCCTCAAGCGCGGGAAGGTAGTGAGCCAGCAAATACGAGTACGGGTCGTCGATCTGGAGAAACACTTCGATCACGTGCGCACGGCCACCGAGCTTGCGTCTGAGCTCAGCCAAGCCGCGTTTCGCGCTCAGCGTGCGCTCGCTGAACATCACGCTTAACAGATTCGAGCGGATTCGGTTCCTGATACTCACTGTTCATCCCAGGTAGAAGAAGGCTTCCACAACAACTCATCGAGGTCTGGCTGCCAGCGATACTTTGCCATGTCGACCTTGCCATTCAACATCACGACGCCCTCGTCGGCGAGGCGATCGCGTTGCCGCCGAAATGCGCGACTGTTTGGGTCAAAGGCGCTTTTACCCGATGACTGAATCACTCGATGCCATGGGAGATCAACTCCTTCAGGTGTATGCCGCAGCGCATATCCAACCTGGCGCGCACCGCGCGGAATACCCGCAATCTCCGCCACCTGGCCATAGTTCGCAACACAGCCCGGCGGGATGTCTGCGATCGTCTCCCAGATACGCCGCATGCGCGTCTCGCGGTCCATCTAGCTCAGCCCCAGGCGCGCCTGAATCTCGCGCTTGGCGTCACGCAGTACCGTATCGCGGTCGAGCGAGTCGAGGATATCCTTGACGACTTTCTTCGGTCCGCCTACGCCCCACGACTTGCCTTCGGCCAGGTACTCTGCCGCGGCCTGGCCGACGAGATAGGTGCTGTAGTACGCGATAGCGCCCTGCGCACCGGCAGTCAGTATCGTCGACAGGCCGATCGTCCCGACCTTCAAGGCACTCGACACGAAGTGCAGCGCCCACACCGTGCCCATCAGCGCAGCGGACTCCGCGACAATAACGCGCACAATCGATCCTGCCTCCTTGCGATTCAGCGGCAGATCGTAGACGCGCGACAAGTGCACGACCATGCCAACATCAATGAACGCGGCGGCGAACAGGTCGGCAACCGGTACGGGGTTAAAAGCAACGGCGATGCCCTTGGCGATGCAATAGGTGCGCACGAGCTTCTCACCGATTTCACGGCGAGCCGCGAGAATGCGGCGCCCGACCTGGTCAGACAGGTCGGCAGCGAACAGGCTTGCGTTGAGGGCAGCAAGTGTTTTGCCCTCGGCTTCGAGAATGTCCCAGAGTTTGATGCGCAGATCCGCAACATCGGGTTCGCGAGACCGCTCGGTGGTCGCCTCATTGCCAGCGTCGTCGATCTCGACGACGACTTGCGGCCTGGGTTGGGCAGCGGCAACGATGACATGATCCGGATCGAGCAATTCGTGCGTCTTCTCACGAATCGCAACCAGCAACGCTGCACGCTCTGCTGTTGTGTACAGGTCTGACTTGTTCAACACGATGATGACGGGACGACCCTGAGCCAGCACCGCCTTCAAAGCATCGAGTTCGGTTTCAGTGATATCGCCGTCGAGCACGAAAATGACGAGATCGGATCGTCCCGCGACTTCCTTCGCAAGAGCTTCCCGGTCTTCTCCCCCGGCTTCATCCAGCCCCGGCGTATCGATAAGGAACACACCCCCCGCCTCGACCTCACTCCAGGCCTGCATCGACGAGTGTCGCGTCTCACCGTGCAGAGGGCTTACAGAGAAACGCTCCTCACCGATCAGCGCATTGAGCAACGATGACTTACCGGTGCTGACGCGGCCGAAGACGGAAAGATGCAGGTGACCATGCTCGATCTTGTTGAGCATGGCTTCGACGGCCTCATAGTCATGCCACAAGGACTCGCGCACGCCATTGGGCAGACGCTGGTCATTGACGAGCTCCCGCAGACTTTCGCGCGCCAGGCCGAGGTGGTCGCCCCCCTCTATGCCGCGCTTAGCCCTTTCTTTCTTCCAGGGCCATGCTGGCAATGCGGCCAACGCCCGCTTCCAGATACTCACTGATTCCTTCCTCGAATTCCTTCGCCGCGACTTCTGGCAGTAGCTCACCGTGCTGCGACAGTGTCTGCACGAGGCTCCGTCCCAATGCGTCGAATAGCAGCCCGTAGGCGACGGCGTGCGCAAGCCCGCCGGCGACAGTTCCGATTCCCGGGAACGCCTTGAGGCCGTTACCTGCAACGGCCAGGGACAGTGGCAAGGCCTTGCCCACGCGACTCTGGCTCAGGTTCAGGAACTCCTCGATATCGAGGTCGCGCGGGGCGGCGCCATAGAGTTTGCACAGCTCCTGGGTCATGGACGTGCCCACGTAACCCTGGATCAGGATGTCGGTACCCGGGCTTATCGCTGCAAGCGCGCCAACAACTGCCTTGCGTGTAGCGCTGCGAATGATCTGTTCCGAGCGCTGCGCCCGATAGGCTCTCTCAGCTTCGGCCAGGCGGGCCGCCGCCATCTGGAACACCGCGCGTTCACGTCGTGCGTCCAGGGACTCGCCGGCGTCGGCGAGCATGCGGTTGATCGCGACGACAAGCACGCCGATGTCTGCCGGTCGCGTGCGACGCGCCTGCTGCTCGGTGCCGTCGGCAGCGCGCTCTATGACGTCTATCTCACCACCGGCTGTAACGGCGACGACGTGGTCGCGATCGACCTTGCCACCGATCGCGTCGACGCGTTCGAGCAGCTTGTGCATGAGGTTCGCCTGCTCGTCCGAGGAGAACCTGTCAGCCTTGTTGAGCACCAGCACCAGCGGTTTGTCGAACCCGAGCAGCGCTTTTACCGATTCGATCTCGGGGCGCGTAAGGTCACTGTCGCAGACGAACAAGACAACACTTGCGCGGCGCGCTTCTGTTGTCGCCAGGTCTGTCAGGCCTTCTTCGGTTCCGCCGATGCCCGGCACATCGGTAAGCAGGATCTCGGCCCCGTCGTCGTTGCGCCAGCGATAGTGGCGCACGTCATCAGTTGACCCGCCAACGACGTCGACAACGACGTTGGCTTCGGGAACCAGCGCCTTGATCAATGAGCTTTTGCCGGAGCTGACCTCACCGAAGAAGCACAGATGGACCGAGTCCTGGCGAGCGGCCAGTTCCTTCAGCTCGGCCTGGGCTGCACTCACGTCGACACCAGCCTGCTCGGCCTCGCGCATGCGCGACTCGATATCGTCCTTCGTCAGCGTTTTCTTTGCTGGGGCCGTGCCTGACGAGATGCTGCGCTTCACAACCAGTCGCCAGATCAGCCAGACCGCGGCAACCGCAAGGAAGAGCATGACGCCAACATACGCGTACAGCAGCGCCCGCGGACCCTCGTTGAGCCGGTCCCAGACGTTGAGCGCCGACTCCGAGATGAACAGCAGCGCCCCGATCGCGATCACAAAAACGAGCAGCACAACGACTGCGATCGCAACGCGAATGAAGCGGTCGAGTTTCATTCAGGCCATTCTACGCCAAGTCGCGGGCGAGCCCGCTCCTACAGCTGGCTTTCCACCCAGCGATCAATCTTCGCTTCGAGCATCGACAACGGCATAGCCCCGTCCTTCAGGACCTGGGTGTGGAATGCCTTGACGTCAAAACGATCGCCAAGCCGCCCCTCGGCACTGTCGCGGATCGCGCGGATCTTTAGTTGCCCGACTTTGTAGGCCAGCGCCTGGCCGGGAATTGCCATGAAGCGCTCAGCCTCGGACACGGCCCGCGCTTCAGCGACCGCAGAGTTCTCATACATGTAGTCGAGCACCTGTTGCCGGGACCAGCCTTTCGCGTGAATACCCGTATCGACGACCAGGCGGATCGAGCGCCACAGCTCTGCATTGAGACCACCGAAATACTGGTACGGGTCGGTGTATACGCCGATCTCCTTGCCGAGAGACTCTGCGTACAGCCCCCAGCCCTCGGAAAAGGCCGTAAAGCCACCGTAGCGACGAAAGTTCGGCAGATCCTCGTTTTCACGCTGCAACATGATCTGGAAGTGATGGCCCGGGATCGCCTCGTGCAGGTACAGCGATTCCATCGCCCAGTTCGGTCGCGCGCTCAGGTCGTAGGCATTTGCATAGAAGACGCCCTTGCGCGAACCGTCGGCAGTGCCTGCCTGGTAGGACCCGCCCGACGCCGACTTCTCGCGGAACGGCTCGACGCGGCGCACCTCAAAGCCCGTTTTCGGAAAAATTTCGAACAAGTCTTCGGCGAGCGTATTGATGTGATCGGCCATGTCACGATAGCCCTGGATCAGCTGCTCGGGCTCATCGAAGAAGAACTGCGGATCGGTATTGACGTACTCGAAGAACTCTTTCAAATCACCTTCGAAGCCGACCTCGTCCATGACGTTTTGCATCTCACCATGGATACGCGCGACCTCATCAAGACCGATCTGGTGAATTTCGTCGGGCGTCATGTCGGTCGTCGTGCGCAGGCGCACCATGTAGGAATACCACGCCTCGCCATTCGGCTGTGCATAGAGCCCGACCGTTTCGCGCGCACTCGAAAGATAATCATCACCAAGGTAATTGCTGATGCGTTGGTACGCCGGAATGATCGTGTTGGTGATCTTGTCTTCGTACGCGGCGGTGAGTCGCTCCCGATCTGCGGCGCTAAAGTCCTCGGGCATGTCTCTGATCGGCGTGTAGAAAAGGCTGTCCTCGACGTTATCGACAACGTGCGCATCGATTTGCGGCAGCAGTTTCTCCATCAGGATTCGCGGCTGCACGACGCCCTTTTGCGCCCCTTCTCTCATACGCGCAACGATCGTGTCAGATATTGCCGCGAAATCGTCAGCCCGTGACAGAAAGTCCTCGTAGTCTTTGACGGTACTGAACGGATGCGCGCTGGCGCCGCTACCGAGCTGCGCGAAGAAGTTGGTTATCGACCAGAACTGGTTGACGGGAATCAGCTCGAAAGGAAACTGGCTGCCTTCGAGTGACTGCTCGCGGTTGATCCGGAAGATGTCGTAGCTAAGCTGTTCCTGGTAGTCGAGCTGGTCTCTATCAATCTCCAACAGCCGCTGCAGGAACTCCTGGTCGAGTGCTTCCGACGCGGCAAGGTAGTCAGCGCTGACAAAGTTGGCCATACGATCGTTGAAGCGGTTGTCGCCTATGAACGTTGCATTGACCGGGTTCAGCTCGAGATTGCGCTCGAAGTGTTCATCGAACAGCGCGCTGAGCGCCGCACTCGCATTAATATCGTCGGTCGCCGCGGGCTCCTCGTTGCTGCTGCATGCGGCCACGAGGAACAGTACGGCCAGCATGGCCGATCTGACTGGTTTCATCGGTTACCCCCCGGATGAAAAAGGGGGCCAGTTTACCCGTTTTTTACCCCATGAAACCGAGATCGCGCTGCGCGAAGTTGACCAGGTTTGGCGCTACCACGTCGAGATCCGTATCCGGGATACCGAACCACTTCGCGAGCGTCGCCGCATACTGGTCTGCAGACGTCGACGGGATAAAGCGACCACCACCAACGTCCTCCGGCCCATTCAGGGCGAGTGACGGATAGTCGCCATAAAGATCGCCACCGTTGACCGCGCCACCAACGACAAGTTGATTGCCGCCCCACGCGTGGTCGGTACCGTCGCCGTTCGACGTCAGCGTTCGCCCGAAGTCCGACTGCGTAAACGTCGTTACGTTGTCCGGAATCGCGAGTTCATCGCGGACCGCCGTATGGAACGCGCCGATCGCATCGCTGATACCGCCGAGAAGCCCCGGCTGGTTCTGGTTCTGGTCATCGTGCGAGTCAAAGCCGCCTGCAGCCACGAAGAAGATCTGGCGCTGCATCTGCAGCTCATCACGCACCGCAATCAGTCGCGCCACGGTCTGCAGCTGCGTGCCGAGTTGCGACTGCGGGAACGGCGTGTTGAATACAGGTGCGTTCTCGAGGGCTGACGAGACGCGGTCCGCCGCATCGATCGCGCGACGCTGAACATCGCGGTAGCCCCGCTCGTAGATCGTGTCGTACTGGGCGTCCAGCACTCGCAGGAAGGCGAGTCGCTGTTCGTTGAGGATGTCGCCGGGGGTCGTCGAGAATCCCTCGAACTGAATCGGTCCGCCTGGACCCATGACATAGGCGACTGTTTCGTCCGCCGACTGGAACAGGTTGGTGCCGAACAACGATGCGTTGGTCGACATCTGCTGGTCAGCGACGCCGGTACGCATCAGATCGGCCATGCGTCCGGCCCAGCCGGTTTTGCTCGGCACATTGCCACGCAAGGAGGTCCATTGATCCTGCTGATCGTTATGCGAGAACAGTTGCGGCGGCAGAATCGCCGCATCGTTGAAGATCTCGTCCCGTGTCGTTGGCTGAATCAATGGACCGACATTGGTGACGAATGCCGCCTCGCCGGATTGAAACAACCCTTGAACGGCGCCCATTGCCGGATGCAGACCGAAGTCTGCGCCGCTCGACGACGCCGGCGTAATCGGTAGCAGGTCATTCTGCAGCAAAGCGAGATTCTGCCGTGACGCGGCGTACGCGTTGTATTCAGCCGTCGTGTTGGGCACGAGCATGTTGAAGGAATCGTTGCCGCCGAACAGAAACACGCATACGAGCGCGCGGTAGTCGGGAAACGGACCAAGGCCGCCAACAACCTGTGAGTACGCGAGGCCGGGCGTTGCTGCGAATAGCGTGGCAGCACCACTGGTCTTCAGGAAATCACGTCTGTTAAGTGTTTTCATGGTCTTTCTCCGCCTAGCGCTGGTACGCGTATTCGGGCGACGTGACGACAAAGAAGATCGCCTCGGCCGCCCGCAGTGCGGTTTCGGTTTCAGGAATGCGCTCCACCATGCCGCGAATTTCAGTCCGCAACGTATCGGTGATCTCGCCCCCGAGAAGCTTGCCGGCCACCATGTCGATCAATGCGTCGATATCGGCGGCGACATCCATCTCGTCCTGGATATTGATGTAGATCTGCTCATCCTCGAGATCCGGGTTCGTGTGATTCAGCCCGAATGTCTGGAAGAACATGAAATTCGTGAACAGCGTGTTGTTGTACTCGGTCGCGATCTCAAGCTCAGGTGCGACGAGGCTGCTGTCACGGATTTCACCGGGCGGTGCATAGAAGGGGCTGAAGAAGTTAAACACCGACGGTGACTGCAACGGGCCCTGGCCAAGCAGTATGTACGCAAAGCCGAACGGGTATCCGCCGCCATTGGACTGCGCGTCGTAGGCACGCCATAGCTGAGTGAGGCGCAGCAGCGGCTCCTTGAGCTTGCCATCGATCTCCATGGCCATCGACGGGCGGGCCTCAGGATCCATCAGGATCGCCTTGACGACTGCGCCCATATCGCCACGCACACCGAAACCGTTGTCGTTGAACACCTCAGCCACACGCCGCACGTAGCCGGGCGACGGGTTACTCGTCGTCAGGCGCTGAATCAGGCGAATCGCCATAAACGGTCCGACGTTCGGATGGTTGAAGACGTTGTCGAGTGCGTCCGACAGGTCCTGCGTACCCGACTGTCCGGCCGGCAACACCGTGCCATTCAGCAGCTTCTTCTCGCCGGTATCGTGAAACTCCGGCCAAAGCTGCATCGGAAAGTACTGGCTCGCCTGGGGCACCAGGAACTCGGGCGGGTCAAATTGCGCGACGCCGGCCCAGGTCCAGCCGGTAAATACGTGGGCGAAGCCTTCGATGATCGACTGGTCGTAGGTTGGAATAGGCTCGTTGGTGATGGGATCGAGCCTCTCGGTACCATCAATATTGAGCTCAACCAGTCCGATCGAGAACAGCTGCATCAGCTCACGTGCGTAGTTCTCGTCGGGACGAATATTGCGAACCGGGTCCGGCTTCTCGTTGCCCAGCATTGACAGGTATACGCCCATTGCCGGGTGTAGCGTCACCTCTTCGATGAGATCGCGGTAATTGCCGAAGGCATTTTGCACGAGCATGTCGTAGTAGTCGGCAACCGCGAATGGCCTGTTCTGCAGGGCGCCGAGCTGCGAGACGACCATGACCTCCGACAGCGCGAAGGCAACGCGCTGGCGCAGCTGGTCTTCGCCGTTAAGCGAATTGCGGAACCAGATGTCGACACGGTCTTCGTGAAGCTGCCCCATGAACATCGGCGGCGGAACTGACAGCATGTGCGGCATTTGCAGCGAGGGAGCCCTGGTCATTTGCTCGTCGATCCAGGCTTCCTGGCGCATCGCAATCACGCGATTCGCCTCCGCTTCGGTGGCACCGAACGTTGCCTGGTTCAGCAACTGGAAAGCCTCTGCTTTCGTGACCGGCGGCGGTGGTGGCGGAGGCGGTGGTCCCGAACCACCGCCACCACCACCGCCACCACAACCGGCGACGCTTAGCATCAGCGAAGCGAGCAATGAAATCAGTTTCGTTCTGTTCATAGTCGTGCCCCGTCTCGTTCCGTGCCGCCTACTTCTTCGCGTGCACGGCTTCCAGGTATTGAATCTGCTCGTCCGTTAGCAGGTTCTTCAGACGAACCAGCATAGCCATCTGCTTTTTCTTTACCTGGTTTTCGGCCAGCAATGCCTGACCCGCGTACTCCAGTACCTTGTCCTCATCGACCGGCGACTTGTCGAGCTCGAGCATGAGTGCCTGATAGGCCTCCTGCATGTCCCACTCATGTTCGGCCACGCCGGCCTGAACTTCGACGACCGCTGCGCGAATCGCCGTGAACTGCTCCTTGCTGAGGTCCAACTGGTCGCGATTCTCGAGAATGATATTCGGGGCGAATAATTTGCCCTTGAATACATCCTTCGGATTCTCATTAGCCAGCACGGCCCCGCCCCCAAGAAAGACGATTGCCAGCAAGCAAAGGATTCCCTTCTTCATAGTAACGCTCCTCCATCGCTGTCGGTTGACTCGATCAGCACTGGAATATCCCGATATATGTCAATTGAGTGTTCAGGCAGCAGCACATCGCTCGGCGCTACCCAGGCCGTGCTGGTCGCGAGGTCGTCCGGGTTGACGTATTGCCACTCCTCGCCCCGCGGCACCAACAGGCTGGCGGCAATAGCCACGACGGCTGCCGCCGCCGCAATGCCAAAGGCTGCCTTGCGCCGCCGCGAGAGCCTCGCCACCTGTACTTCGGCTGCTGCAAATGCATCGTCGAAAGCCGGTACCCGCCCCGCTTCGCGCTGTGCCTGCTCCGCCCGCAGTGCGCGGCGGATGTTGTTGTCCGAATCAGTCATGAGCCAGTTTGCCCCTCAGTGCTTTCTTGGCACGGTCGTAGTGCACGCGCCCGGTGCCCGTCGAGACGCCCATGACCCGGGAGGCCTCTTCGACCGTCAGATCGCGGCAGAACACGAGTTCTATGATGTCCCGCTGCCGTTGTGGCAATCGCTGCACCGCGTCCCAGATTCCGCTGCTATCACCGGGCTCAATGGGCTGAGTTGCGTCATCGGCGGTTTCGGCCTGCAGCGCGCCGGCCAACCGCAGGCGCGATGCGGCGCGCCGATAGCGGCTGCGCGCGAGGTTTTGCACGACCGCAAACACAAACGTCTTGAGCGAGGAAGCACCGTCAAAGCGTGCTTTGCCGGTCAGTAGTTCAACGTACGCTTGCTGCACAAGATCCTCCGCGACTGCCTGTTCGTAATTACAGCGGGAGAGGGCCCAGCCGAATACCTGGCCATGCATGGCTTCCAGTGCCGATCGAGATACATGCGGGTTGTTATCCAGGACATCGCTGTCTCTCATACCCCCTCCCGA
>JAAUXY010193698.1_pt1 | contig 11649 bp, 12 predicted proteins | sample 7278121 | NCBI WGS metagenome assembly JAAUXY01 (sample SAMN14350117, study PRJNA611818) | marine sediment metagenome | isolation source: surface marine sediment (1.8m) | place: French Polynesia: Moorea | collected 2018-08
ACCAGCTAACCCGAGACTGACTTCCAGGGCGACACGCACTATAGTGCACGCGGATTCGCGCTTGTATACCAAACACCAGGACTTCAGCCCGCTATGTTCACCACCCGCCCGGAAATCGTTGGAACCTTCGGTGTCGTTGCCTCGACCCACTGGATGGCGTCGAGCGCCGGCATGGGCATTCTCGAGACGGGCGGCAACGCCTTCGACGCGGCGGCAGCGACCGCCTTCGTCCTGCAGGTCGTCGAACCGCATATGAACGGACCGGCGGGCGACGTGCCGATCATCGTCTGTCCCGCGGAATCCAATGAAGTCAAGGTCATCTGCGGCCAGGGCCCCTCGCCGGCCGGCGCCACGATCGCCCATTTCGAGCATTTGGGACTGAGCATGATCCCCGGCACCGGGCTGCTCGCCGCGGTCGTGCCGGGTGCGTTCGACGGCTGGATGCTGATGCTGCGCGAGTTCGGAAGCCTGCCGCTGGCGGAGGTGCTGGCACCGGCCATCGGTTACGCCCGGAACGGCTTTCCGGTGATCCCGCCGGTGCATGACACGATCGAAGGCGTGGAGGATCTGTTCCGCGACGACTGGCCGACCTCGGCGGCAATTTATCTCCGCAACGACGGCGTGCCGGAGATCGGCGCAATGATGCGCAACGAGCAACTCGCCGACACTTATGCACGCATCGTCGAGGAAGCCGCAGCGGCCGGCGGCGACCGGGTGCAGCAGATCGAGGCCGCGCGCAAGGCCTGGTCGCAGGGCTTCGTCGCCGACGCCATCGACCGCTTCGTCGCCGAGACCGAGGTCGCGGACAGCTCCGGCGAGCGGCACAAGGGCGTCCTGACCGGTGCGGACATGAGCCGCTGGCAGGCCTCCATCGAGGCGCCCTTGACCTATGACTACGAGGCGGGCGGCCACACCTACACGATCTGCAAGACGGGCCCTTGGGGCCAGGGTCCGATCCTGCTGCAGCAACTCGCCCTGCTCAAGGGATTCGATGTGGACGGTATGGATCCGCTGGGCGAGGAGTTCGTCCACACCATCACGGAATGCGCCAAGCTCGCCTTCGCCGACCGGGAGGCCTTTTACGGCGACCCGGACTTCGTCGATGTGCCCATGGAGACATTGCTCTCGGCGGCCTACAACAAGAAGCGCCGCAAACTGGTCGGCACGGAGGCGTCGCTGGAACTTCGGCCCGGGACGGTGCCCGGTTACGACGGACGCATCGCACCCTATGAGATCGGCGAGCCCCTGGTCTCGGCCGGCGGGCTCGGGCTCGGAGAGCCTACTCGCGCCGAGGTCGACGCCGGCAGCGGCGATACCTGCCACATCGACGTCATCGACCGGCACGGCAATATGGTCTCGGCCATGCCGTCGGGCGGCTGGCTGCAGAGCTCGCCGGCGATCCCCGGGCTCGGGTTCGCGCTCGGCACCCGCGGTCAGATGTTCTGGCTCGAGGAAGGGCTGCCGGCGACCCTGCAGCCGGGCAAGCGTCCGCGCACCACCTTGTCGCCGTCCTTCGCCCTGCGCGACGGCGAGCCGTACATGGCCTTCGGCACGCCGGGAGGCGACGGCCAGGACCAGTGGCCGATCGCTTTCTTCCTGCGCCATGTCCATCACGGCATGAACCTGCAGGAGGCGATCGACGCGCCGGCTTTCTTCAACGAGAACCATCCGAACTCCTTCTATCCGCGCCGCGCCCTGCCCGGGCGGCTCAGTGCCGAAGGGCGCTTTTCGGAGGAAACGCTCGACGGACTCAGGGACCGGGGCCACGACCTGGAGGTCGTGCCCGACTGGTCGCTGGGCCGCCTTTCGGCCGCAACCCGGGAGAACGGCGTGCTGAAGGCCGGAGCCAATCCGCGCGGCATGCAGGGCTACGCGGTCGGGCGCTAGGGCTTTCTTTGGCGATCCGAAACGAGGCGGTCACACGGGAGCCGATCGGCCACAAGCGCGTCTGGGCCCTGGCTGGCCCGGTGATGCTGTCCAACGTATCGATCCCGCTGCTTGGAGCGGTGGACACGGCGGTCATGGGCCATCTGCCAGATCCCGCCTATATCGGCGGTGTCGCCATCGGCGCGCTGATCTTCAGCTACATCTATTGGGGCTTCGGCTTTCTCCGTATGGGGACGACGGGCTTCACCGCCCAGGCCTTCGGAGCGCAGGACGCGGACGAGATCCGCGCCGTCCTCGGCCGGGCGGTCCTCCTGGCCCTGGGCCTTTCCGCGATGCTGCTCGCGCTGCAAGCGCCTTTGGGCTGGATCGCCTTCGCGGTGTTGGAGGCCAGCGCAGATGTCGAATCCCTCGCCGCCCAGTATTTCCGGATCCGCATCTGGAGCGCGCCGGCGACGCTGATCACTTATGCGACGGTCGGTTGGCTGTTCGGCCTGCAGCGGATGATGGTCGCCGTGCTCCTGACCGTGGTCATGAACGGGCTCAACATCGCGCTCGACCTGTATTTCGTCATCGGCCTGGGCTGGGGCATCGAGGGCGTCGCCTACGCGACGCTGATTGCGGAGTGGAGCGCGGCCGGTCTCGGCGCCGTCGTCCTGATCCGCCAGCTCGGCAAGGTCGGCGGCCGTTGGCGCTGGGCGCCGATCGCAGACCGCGGTCGCCTGTTCGGCCTGGTGCGGGTCAATTTCGATATCTTCATCCGCACCCTGTGCCTGCTCAGCGCCTTCGCCGTGTTCACCGCGCAAGGCGCGCGCCTCGGCGACGTGGTGCTGGCCGGGAACGCCATATTGATGCAGTTCCAGGCGTTCACCGCCTATGCCCTGGACGGGTTCGCGCATGCGGCCGAAGCGCTGGTCGGTCGCTCCATCGGCGCGCGGGACCGGCGCGAATTGCGCCATGTGGTCAGAATTTCGAGCCTCTGGGCCGGAATCTTCGCGGGCCTGTTCGCCGCGGTGTACCTGCTGGCCGGCGACATCATCATCGGGCTCCTGACCAGCATCGCCGAGGTCCGCGCGACCGCCGCGGCGTATCTCCCCTGGGTGATCGTCATGCCCTTGCTCTCGGTTTGGAGTTTCCAGCTCGACGGCATCTTCATCGGCGCGACCCGCGGGCCGGAGATGCGCAACGGCATGTTGCTCTCGTTCGGCGGGTTTCTGCTGGGCGTTTGGACGCTGCTGCCGCTCTGGGGCAACCATGGGCTTTGGCTTGCCCTCGCGCTCTTCATGTGCCTGCGCGGGATCACCTTGGGCCTCTGGTATCCCCGGGTCGAGCGGGCCGCGGCCTGACGACGGCGCTCGGCCACGCGGCATCGCGCCGCGTTCCGGCCGCGCCGACGGCCACGGTATAATTGCGTGAACCGTCAACCCTAAAGAGGACAACCATGAAACGGATGCTCTTGCTTGCCGGGACCGTGGTTCTGGCTGCCGCTTCGCCTGCGGCGGCAGACGACGTGGATCGGCGGGTCGCGGCGAGCCGGGCCGCGGTCAAGGAGTTCGCCACCGCGCTTCAGGGCCAGCTCAAGGCCGCGCTCGAGGCGGGCGGTCCCAGCGAAGCCATCTCGGTGTGCAATGTCGCCGCGCCCGAGATCGCGGCTTCGATCTCCGAGCGCACGGGATGGACGGTCGGGCGGACCAGCCACAAGCTGCGCAATCCCGGGAATGCGCCGGACGCCTGGGAGGCGGCAACGCTCAAGGAGTTCCGGACGGCGGCCAACACCGGCGCGAAACTGGCCAAGCTCGAGCGCTGGGAAATCGTCGACGCAGACGGGGGCCGCCAGTTCCGCTACATGAAGGCGATCCCGACCGGCAAGCCGTGCCTCACCTGCCACGGCAGCGAGATCGACCCCGCGATCGTCGCGCGTCTCGACGCGCTCTACCCGGAGGACCAGGCCCGCGGCTTCCAGCTCGGCGAGCTGCGCGGCGCCTTCACCATCACCCAGCCCATCGACTAGTGCACGATCGGGTTGGGACGGCGACGGGCCCGAGAGGCTGTCCGCGGACTTCCGGTGCCGATACTGTCTGACCGGTTAGGACGACAAGGCCTCGATGATACGGCAGTCCGCCATCCGTCCACCCTGGCAAAGGTTGCTGATCCGCCTCAGCTCGGCGGCCAGGCGCTCGAGGTCGGCGATCTTCGCCTCGACCGCCGCTTGATGCGCCTTGGCCAGCCCGTCGACCTCGGCGCACTCCCGGTCGGTCCGGCTCGACAGGCTCAACAGCTCGCGCACCTGATCGAGCGTGAATCCGAGCGCGCGGCAGCGCCGAACGAAGCGCAGCCGATGCAGATGCTCGGGGGCGTAGATCCGGTAGTTTCTGGCACTGCGAGGCGGGCGCGGCAGCAGGCCGGCCTTCTCATAGTAGCGAATGGTGACGACCTTGGTCCCGGTCGCCCGCGCCAAGTCCCCGATGGTCAGTCTCGCGGGCTCATCCATGCGTTGACCCTATAGTTGCTATAGGGTCCAAGTTAGCACCTTCTATGGGTCCTGCCGAGACGTTCATGAGCACGCGCTGCTGTAGCCACGAGGAGAGCGAACCGGGCGGACGGCGGGGCGACGCGCGCCATCGCCGCGTGCTTTGGGTCGCGCTCATCATCAATGCCGTCATGTTCCTGGTCGAGATCGTGGCCGGTCTCGCGGCCGGCTCGGTCTCGCTGCAGGCCGATGCGCTCGATTTCCTGGGCGACGCCGGCAACTACGGCATCAGCCTGTTCGTGATCGGCGCGTCTCTACGACTGCGCGCCTCGGCCGCGCTGGTCAAGGGTGCGACCATGGGTCTGTTTGGCCTCTGGGTGATCGGCGCGACGATCTGGCATGCCGTCAACGGCACCCTGCCAAACGCCGTCACCATGGGTGTGGTCGGCTTCGCAGCGCTCGTGGCCAATGCCGCGGTGCTGGCGCTCCTCTGGGGCTTCCGGTCGGGCGACAGCAATCTGCGCTCGGTGTGGCTCTGCTCCCGCAACGACGTGGTCGGCAACCTGGCCGTGCTGGCGGCCGCGCTGGGCGTCTTCGGCACCGCGACCGGCTGGCCGGACCTGTTCGTCGCGGCCGTGATGGGCGTGCTGGCCCTGCAGGGGGCATGGGTCGTCATCCGACACGCGAAAGCGGAGCTCAGCGCCTCGTCGGGTCGGGCCGTCCCGGCGGAGTGACGTCAATCGACCGTCGGGTCCGCCCCACGAGCAGCGCGGTCCGGATCGGGGCCTCTTCTCGCCCCCACCGGCCGTGGGGGCGAGATGAGGCCCCGATCCACGGGCGCCGCGACGCTTGACTCTCAGGCATGCTATAACATAACAAATTGGTGATGCGGCACCGTCGCCGCGCCGTCTGCTGGAGGCCATCGCCATGATGTCTTGGATCGCTAGGCGCCGCGTTTTGCTTGCCGCCGGGGCACTCGCCGCCCTTTCGTATTCTGGTCCCGGCCACGCCGCCGAGCCCAAGGTCATCGTCTCGATCAAGCCGATCCATTCCCTGGTCGCCGGCGTCATGGAGGGCGTCGGCGCTCCGGTTCTGCTCATCAAGGGTGCGGGGTCGCCCCACAACTACAGCCTGCGGCCGTCGGAAGCCGACGCCCTTGAGAACGCCGACCTGATCTTCTGGGTCGGTGAAGATCTTGAAACCTTTCTGCGGAAGCCGCTCGCGGCCCTCCCCAAGCGCGCCCGGGTCGTCTCCTTGTCCGGCGTCGAGGGCGTCACCCTGCTGGAGGCCCGGGAGGGCGGTGTTTGGGACGCGCACACCGATGAGCACGCGCATACACAAGAGGACGATCACGATCACGATCACGAGGACGAGCACGGCCAGGAGGATGCGCACGGGCATGAGGACGAGGACGGCCATGCCCATGGCGAGCACGACATGCATCTTTGGCTCGACCCTGCGAACGCGCGGGCGATGACCGCGGTGATCGCGACGGCATTGACCGATCGCGATCCCGGAAATGCCGAGACGTACAAGATGAACGCGGATCGCTTGCTCGCACGGCTCGACGCCCTCACGGCAGAAATCGAAAAGATCTTGGCGCCCGTGCGGGAGCGGCCCTACATCGTCTTCCACGACGCCTATCAGTACTTTGAGCGGCGCTTCGATCTGCGCCCGGCGGGCTCGATCACGGTGAGCCCGGACCGGGCCCCGGGCGCGCGGCGGCTGTACGAGATCCGCAAGAAGATCGTCGACGCCGGTGCCGCCTGCGTCTTCAGCGAGCCGCAATTCGAGCCCAAGCTGGTGCGCACCGTCATCGACGGGACGCCCGCCCGGACCGCAGAGCTCGATCCGCTAGGGGCCGCCGTGCCGCCGGGGCCTGCCGCCTACCCGACCATCATGCAGTCCCTCGCCAAGTCCCTGCGAGACTGCCTCGGCAAATCCTCATAGCCGACTGAATTTCGGGATTCCTTGCCGACTTAAAGTCGGTTCGTGTATGTTATGTTATAACATACTAATACGCCCTGACGGCGAAACAACATGCCTTCAGGTGATTGGAGGGGGATCATGTCCATGTCGTTCATCAGGATAGGCACAGCCATCGTCATTGCGCTTGCGGTCATGGGGGAGCCTTTTGCACCGGCACAGGCGCAAAGCCAGGAAGATCGTATGCGCTTGCTGGAAAAAACGGTCGAGGAGCTACTCAGGCGCGACGAGGAAAAAGAACGCAAAATCAAGGAACTTGAGCAGCAATTGCAAGCGGCCCGCAAAGGCCAGATCAAGTCCGGGGAAACCGCAGCCTCGGGCCGAAAGCGCGCTGACGACGGAGATGTCTGGTCAACCGAGGTTGGCGACGCGACCCTGCGGTTCAAGCGCCTCGGCGTCGATACCGCGCTGGCGGCCGGATATTCTTCCGAGAAGAGCGAGGTCATTCAACAGCTGCAGGGCGGCGACCATGATCCACGCCAAAACGGTTTCACGTTGCAAACGCTCGACCTGTCGTTTGCCGGTGCGCTCGACCCCTACTTCGATGCCCAGGCCAACCTCGCTTTCTTCATCGATCCGGAAGGCGAGACCGTCCTGGAGTTCGAGGAAGCCTTTATGGAAACCCGCCCGCTCTTCGGCTTACGCTTCAAAGGCGGACAGTTCTTCACCGAGTTCGGCCGCCACAATCCGACCCATCTGCATGCTTGGGAATGGCTCGACCAGCCGGTCATCGCCACGCGCCTGCTAGGACCCGACGGCATTCGCAACCCCGGAGCGCGGCTCAAATGGCAGGCGCCGACCCCCTGGTATGCATCTTTTCTGATAGGCGTGCAGAACGCGACCGGTGAGACAATGGCGAGCTTCCGAGCCAATGACGAATTCTTTGAGGAGCGGCCGATCGGCGGCCGCGCGCTCAACGAAGACGACGTGGATGATTTCGACGAGTTGACCTGGCACGCCCGCCTCGCCACCGCCTTCGATCTCGGTGACAAGACGCATGCCGATCTGGCTGTCTCGGGTTTGATCGGCCCCAATGCAACTGGCAGCCGCGCACGCACCCTAATCGGCGGAGTGGACGCGGTGTTGCAGCGCGATCTTGGCGAGGGTCGGTACATCCGCTGGACCACCGAGGCCATGTATCGCTCCTACCAGGCCCAGGCGGACGTCAACAATGGCCTGCTGCCGGACACGCTCAAGGACTATGGCCTCTACACGCAGGTACTCTGGGGCTTTTATCCCGAACTGGCGGCGGGCGTCCGCTATGAGTACGCCACGGGCGAGGGCGAAAGCGTGGGCATCTTCGAAGACCGCAATGCCGATCCGTTTCGCAGCGACCGGCATCGGGTATCGCCCCTCTTCGTCTGGCAATTTGCGCCGACGGCGAAATTTCGGTTGCAGTATAACTACGATAACGCCCAGTTCTTGCCGAACAACACAGCGCATTCGGTCTGGGCCGGCTTGTTGTGGTCCTTTGGGCTGGGCACTGAACGGCACCATGACGGTCATGATCATGGGCACACCCACTAAGACAAGCCACTCGCACGTACGCCCACCGAGCTGTAGAGCGGGACGGCCGGTCCGGTTACAGTGCGGCGTCCATCGGGTCCGAAAACAATCGTTTGGCCGTGCACGCAGCCGACCACAGCCACATGACCAATCGCCAGCGCGTGTTCTGGGCGATGCTGTTGACCGGCGGGTTCATGCTCGCCGAGATCGTCGGCGGCCTGCTCTCGGGTTCGCTGGCGCTGCTCGCCGACGCCGGCCACATGCTGATGGACGCGGCCGCCTTGCTGCTCGCCTGGCTCGGCTTCCGCATCAGCGAGCGCGGCCACGACGCCCGCCGCTCCTACGGCTACCACCGCTTCCAGGTGTTGGCGGCTTTCGTCAACGGCCTGACGCTGATCCTGGTCGCGGGCTGGATCTGCGTGGAAGCGGTCGACCGGATCGGCGACCCGGTACCGGTGCTCGCCGGACCCATGTTGGCGGTCGCCGCAGTCGGACTGGCGGTCAACATCATCGTGTTGGCAATCCTGCACGGCGCGGACATGGAAAACCTGAACATTCGCGGCGCCGCGTTGCATGTGCTCGGCGACATGCTGGGATCGGCGGCGGCGATCGTGGCGGCCGTGGTCATCCTTTTGACCGGCTGGACGCCGATCGACCCGATCCTGTCGATCTTCGTGGTGCTGCTGATCCTCAGGGCCGCCATCGACGTGATCCGCCGCAGCGCCCATATCCTGCTCGAAGGGGCGCCCGAGGGCCTGGACCTGGACGAGGTCAAGGACGCGGTCGCCCGCGCCTCGCCGGACATCTCGGACGTCCACCACGTACATGCCTGGTCGCTCACCGCCGAACGGCCGATGCTGACGCTGCACGCCAAGCTGCGCCCGGGGGCCGACCTCGACGAAACCCTTGCCCGCGCCCGGCTGGCCGTGCTCGACCGGTTCGGCATCGAGCATGTCACCATTCAGCTCGAGACCGGGCCGTGTTCCGAAAGCCCCGCCGCGCCGCCCGTCGAAACCGGTCAGGCCGTTTGAGACGGCGAGACCCTATTTTTTCACCCTCAGCCGCCCCGGAGCGGCTGGCAGGGAGACCTGGGAAATGCTATATTCGGTGTTCTTCCCAAGCACATACCGGGTGAGAGGCAAATGATCAGCCGCAGACTGTTCGTATCGGGAACGGCGATTCTGGCTGCGGGACTGACGGTCGCGCGGCGCCCGGCATCGGCGTTCACCGTCCAGGTCGCGCCCAAGGACGTGGAGGAGACCTATCACGCGGCCTGCGGCGAAGCCATCGCCTACCATGAGCGCGTGGTCGTGGAAGCCCGTGCGGCCCTGGACAAGACCGCGCTCGCCGAGCCGGAAAAGGCCAAGATTCTCAAAGACCTTGCGTGCCCCATCTGTCACTGCGAGATCGGACCGTCGTAAACCCTTTGTTGGTGCCATCCATGCAGGATTAGCTGCCATGAGCTTGACATTGCGCCGACTTTTGACCCCCTTTGCCGCCGCCCTCCTGGTCGCCTTCGCCACCGGGCAGCCGAGCGCTCATCCGCACATCTGGATCAACGATGTGACCACATTCCTGTTCAAGGATGGCAAGCTCACGGGCGTCCGGCATCGCTGGGCGTTCGACGAGTTTACCGGCAGCGTGATCATCCAGGATTTCGACGTCGACAAGAACGGCGCGTTCGATGCGGCGGAGACGGCCAGGCTGCAATCCGAGGCCTTTTCGAACCTGCACGAGTTCAGCTATCTGACCCATATCCGGCTCGACGGCGCGAAATTCACGCCGGAGCGCGTCGACGATTTCGCGGCTCGCATCGATGACGGCACGCTGGTCTACGAGTTCACGCTGCCGCTGAACGACCCGGTGGACCCGAAAACGACATCGGTCTCCTTGGGCGTATACGACGAGACGTTCTACATCTACGTCGGCTACGACGAGAACGACCCGGTGCGCTTTGCCGGCATCGACAGCGGTGTCTGCAGCTACGAGGTAAGCGAGGACAAGGAGAACCCGATCTACTTCGGCATGGTGTTCCCGATGAAGATCGAACTGCGCTGCGCGACTTCGTGATCCCCAAATCCTTCCTCGCGGCCCTGGCGGCCGTGTCCGTGGCGCTGTTGCTGGTCGCGGGCCCCGCGGCTGCGGCCGAGAATCCGCTCACCGGCAAGCGGACGGCCGAGCAGGCCAAGCCTGCGGCGGAGCCCGGCCTCCTCTCTGCGATCGGGCGGGCCTTCGTCCTCTACCAGCAAAAGGTGAACCGCGAGATCGCCCGTCACATGAAGGCCATCCGGGACGGCGATTCGTCGACCGCCCTCCTGGTCGGCCTCTTGCTCGCCTTCGCCTACGGCGCCATTCACACCCTCGGGCCGGGACACGGCAAGTTCATCGTGCTGTCTTATTTCGTCGGGGAGGATGCGCAGATAAGGCGCGGCTTTTTCATGGGCACACAGATCGCCGTGTTCCATGTGCTGTCCGCCATCGTGGTCGTGATCCTGGCGGACTTTCTGTTGCGGCGCGCCTTCGGCGGAGCGCCCGCCGAGATCCCGGCGGTCCGAATGGTCAGCTACGGGTCAATCGCCGTGATCGGCGCCTATATGTTCTGGCGCGCGGTCAAGCGCGTTCGCACGGGCGGCGCGGCGCATACAGCCGGTTGCGACCACGGCCACGGCAAGGGCGAACAAAGCCTGTTGTCCCTCGCGGTGGGGACGATCCCGTGCACCGGCGCGTTGCTGATCCTGCTCTATGCCCTGGCCAATGACATGCTGTTGCAGGGAGTGCTCTTGGTGGTCGCAATCTCGGCCGGCATGGCGGTCACCATGTCGGTCCTGGGCATCCTGAGCATTGTGGCTCGCCGCCTGGTCACCGCCCGGCTCGGCCGCGAGTCCGTGACGGCGGGGCGGCTGTCCATCGCTCTGAATTTCGTCGGCGCGACGGTGGTGACTTTGATCGGCGCCGGCCTGTTCACGGCGACCGCCCTGCACCCGGTCTAGGCCAACCCGGTCCTGAACAGCCTGCCGAAGCCGCCGACCGGATCGTGGTAGCCCGCGAGCCTCAGGCAGTGCCAGGCCATGGCGTGGTTGGACGAGGTCACGGGCTTGCCGATCTCGGCCTCGAGCATCTCGACCTGCTCGGCCACGCGCAGGCTCGAGCAGGACACGAACACCATGTCCGAGAGGTCGGACCGGCCGACCTCGCATACGGCGTCGCGGATCGAGGCGGGCGTGATGCGCGCGACCTTGTCGTCGTCTTCGATGTTCCAGGACGCCATCACCGGCACCTCGAAGCCGCGGTTCCGGATGTAGGCGCGCATGCTCCGGTTCACGGGATCGATATAGGGCGCGACCAGGCAGATGCGCCGGGCATCCAGCGCCTCGAAGGCGGCGAAGGCGGCGGCGATCGGCGACGTGGTCGGAATGCCGGGGCGGACCTCGTGAATGCGGGCGCGCACGGTCTCGTCCCCGATCACCATGGCGCCCGAGGTGCAGCCGAAGGCGACCACGTCCAGCCTGGCCCCTGGCATGATCACGCGGGTGCAGTCCGGGATGTGCTGCTCCATCGCGGCCAGGGTCTCGTGGTTGATCTCTTGCGCGTTGGGGATACGCGACTCGTAGAAGGCGACGCCCGGCAGATCGAGCATCTTGCGGAACTCGTGCTCGATGGTCTGGTCCGAGGTCAGCACGATGACCCCGATGCGCGCCCGCTCGCCCAGGCCCGCGTCATGCTCGGCGGGCAGGTTCTGGATGTCGATGACCAACCCGTCCTCGGCGTCGGCGGTCTTGGCCGGCTCCGCCATGGCTCCCTCC